>Ga0206106_100036_pt1 | contig 320746 bp, 293 predicted proteins | sample 1B1ome_FD_148677 | JGI IMG/M metagenome (GOLD analysis project Ga0206106, IMG submission 148677) | Enriched microbial communities from leaf-cutter ant dump, University of Wisconsin, Madison, United States - 1B110A | ecosystem: Environmental > Terrestrial > Nest > Insects nest > Nest dump... | reverse complement strand
AGACAAAACTTCTTCTTGTTCCTCAAGGAATGCGAGTTTAGATTCAACTACGGTTCGCCAAAAGAACAACTCAAAATTTTGTGCCGATGGGCCAAAATCTAAAACTTATCTACGACAGCCCCTAAATATATGCAATTTGAATGTGACCCGGCTAAGAACGCGGCCAACAAACTCAAGCATGGTATCGATTTTGAAACAGCGAAGGCGCTGTGGAGCGATCTGAATGCCATTGAAATTGCGGCTCGGAATGTCGATGAACCGCGTTTTCTGCGTATCGCGCGACTCGATGAGGACGAGCGCGCGCATTTGTGGTCAGCGGTATTTACCTATCGTGAAGCTGTCATCCGGCTGATTTCGGTACGGCGGTCACGCGCCAGCGAGGTGATTTTGTATGAAAGCCAGTGAGTTCGACAAACTTTTCGATGAAGGGGAAACGGACATGACGCCGTTTCTCGACATGGCGTCGGCCACCCGCCCCGGTTTGACGCCGAAGCGGGTCAATGTTGATTTCCCGCAATGGATGGTCGATGCGCTCGACAATGAAGCCCGCCGTCAGGGAGTGACGCGCCAATCCCTTATAAAGCATTGGCTGGCGGATCGCCTTGACAGGAAAGCAGGCTAAATCACCTTACGGGTGTCGATATCCATGTCCTGCGCGCTGATACGGGCGATGGCGGGCAGGATATCCTCGACCGAATCGACGCTGGTGAAGGTGTCGAGGAAGGCTTCCGGCGTGAACTGTTCCGTCAGGGTATGCGCGATCAGCCGGAAGAACGGTTGCCAATAGTTGTTTATGTTCAGGAAGATAACCGGCTTCTTGTGCAGGTCGAGGCGGCGCCACGACATCAGTTCGATGGCCTCTTCCAGGGTGCCGATGCCGCCGGGCGCCACGACGAAGGCGTCCGCTTCCTCGAACATCATCATCTTGCGTTCGTGCATGTTATCGACAATGCGGGTGTCGATGTCATCGAGGACGATTTCGCGGTTTTGCAGGAATTTCGGCATGATGCCCAGAACCTGCCCGCTGGCTTCATGGACGGCGCGGGCGGTTTCCCCCATCAGGCCGACGCCGCCGCCGCCATAAACCAGCCTCAGGCCGGCGCCGGCGAGAATTTGGCCAAGATCGCGCGCCGCCTGCCGGTAGGCCGCGTCCTTGCCGAAAGCCGAACCGCAATAGACGCAGACGGAGCGGATATCAGGCTTGGTGAAGGACATGGCGTTTCAATCTTTCATATTAGGCGACTCGTATTGTCATCCTTATAAATCTGAATGGCAATGTCTCTAAACCCCTATTCGCCATCGCTGAAAACGGATATGCCTTGGTCGTCATGACGCCAATCCTCTCGAAAAAAACCGGCCTTGTTCTGGCGTTTTCCGCACTCGCCTGCCTGGCGGGCTGCCGGGAAAAGCCGAAAACAACAGAAGCGGCCAGCGCCCTGGAAGCCGCAGGTTACTGGCGGGCGCCGGAAATTACCGGTGTGGATCAGGCCGGTTCCAACATGTTTGTCGTCACCGGCCAGACCATTGCCAATGCGCGGGTGCGTTTCAGCTATTCGGGGCAGCGCGCCGTTGGCGTTACGTCGGATTCCAAGGGGCGGTTCCGCGCCGAACTGCCTTCCGGCCCAAATGGCGGGGTTTACGACCTGTCAACGGAGGACAGCGGCCGCTCGATGCACGCCGATGGCCGTCTGTTCATTCCGGCCGGCGCGCCGGCAAAAGCCGTGCTGATGCGGCCGGGCGCGCCCAGCCTGCCCTTGTTCAATGACTTCACCGCCGTCGCCGTGATCGATTACGACCGCGCGGGCGCCCTGGCCATCGCCGGGCGCGTGGCCCCGACAACGGCGATCGAGGTTATCCTGAACGGTGAGATACGGGCGCGGACGATCAGCGATGACCGGGGCTTTTATACCGCCACCACCCAGATCGATCCGCCGCGGGAAAGCGAAACCGCCAATACGCTGTCGGTCATGGCGGGCGGGAAGGAAACCATGCGCAATTTCAGGGATTCCCGCATTGTTGGCAACGAAGACCGGATTGCGCGTTTTGAGGACGGCTGGCGCGTGGATTGGGTTTTGCCCGGCGGCGGCATGCAGACAACATTGGTGTTTTAAAGCACCAATGTTGTCTGCATTTTTTTGAAAGATGCGCAAACGTGCGTGGCGGGCGCTGCGCCGGTTATCCGGTCGCCCTTGCCTCAGTCTAAAGCCCTCGGAGATTCAGGCTTGAAATGCACCCGCCTTACATCATCTCGTCTTGTCTGGTCTTCGAGAACAGCTTCTTGAGGAATTCGGTAATGCCGTGGCGCTTGGCCTTGCGCGCCACCGCGTCCTCGCTGACCAGCCAGGCGATCTGCACCACGCGGCGCTCGCCCTCGAAAGGCGTATGGCCGTGCCAGCTATTATCCAGGCGTGGAAAGGCGATGAAGTGGCCATAGCCCGGATTGACCTCTTCCGTGCCGGGGCCAGCCTGATCGGGGCCTTCGAGAAAACGCAGATTGCCGCCGCTGCTGCCTTCGGGATTGAGATAGATAAGGGCCGAGGCCAGCTTGTCGGCGCCATCGGTATGAGGCCGTCCGTCCTTCAGCGCCGACCATTTGCGCACGGTCACCCATGACGGCTTGCCGACCAGGCTGACGCCCAGCTTGTCGCCGATCGCCTGCGCGAATTTTTCGCCGCGCACTTCTGCCAGCAGCGTTTCGAAGGCCGGTCCCATGGGGAAATCTTCCGGACGCATGAAGCCGGTCTTGTCGATCTGCGGAAAATCGCGCGCGATCTCGTCCTCCAGTTCCGGCGGCATGATATCGGCGCCGATCAGGTTGCGGAACGGATAATCGGAGGCCGGCGTGGCGGCGATGGACTCATAGCGAAGCATGACGATACCTTGAAAATCAGGTCCGGCTTATAGCACGTCGGAAAACGCAGCGGCAAGGTTCAGATATAGGCGCCGTCCATGGCGAGGCGAACCCCAGGCGAAACCGTCTGGCTGCCCAGCGCGAAATCGACCGCCGCCTGGGCATGGATATGCGTCGAATCGAAGCAGGGCAGGGGCAGGCAGGCGGCATCGACGCTCAGGCCCAGTTCGGTGCAGCCCAGGATGACGCTATCGGCCCCCAGCATGGCGCCGCGGTGGGTCATGTCGATCAGTGCCCGGCGAGCCTGTTCGCTGACCACGCCCTGGCACAGTTCGTCGAAAATGGCGTTGTGGCAGATCAGCCGGTCATCGGCGTCCGGTATGAGAATATCAAGGCCATACCGCTTCATGTGCCCGGCGTAGAAACCGTGTTCCATGCTGTAGCGGGTGGCCAGCAGCAGCGGCCGGCGATGACCGGCGGCGTTCAGGGTCTTGGCGGTTTCGCCGATGATATGGATCAGCGGTACATCGCAACTGGCGGCCACCTGTTCGGCGACCAGGTGCATCGTGTTGGTGCAGATCAGAATGCAGTCGGCGCCGGCGGCTTCCAGCCCTTGCGCGGCGTCGCCCAGCAGACGCGCGGCCTGATCCCAGCGGTCGGCCTTCTGCAAGGCGACCACGGCCTGGAAATCCAGCGAACGCAGCATAATATCGGCCGAGGCCAGTCCGCCCATGGCGTCGCGGACGCCCTCGTTGATAAGCTTGTAATAGGTGGCGGTGCTTTCCCAACTCATCCCGCCGAGCAAACCGATCTTGCGCATTCCGATCTCCTGTCTGAAGGTCATGATATGGCGCTAAGAGTGGAATTGGCGCGCGTTTTTCGGATAATTTTTGATCTTTTATGCAAAATAGATGCGAAAGATATGGAATTTGTGCAATATGCGGGATGCTTGATGATCGTGACCGCAAATTGCTCGACCTGTTGCAACGTGACGCCGATACGGCGCTGGGTGATCTGGCCGAACGGGTGAACCTGTCGCCTTCCGCCTGTTCGCGGCGGATTACCCGCCTCAGGGAAGAGGGCTATATCGCCCGGCATGTCGTGGTGCTCGATCGCGCCCGCATGAATGTCGGGACAACGGTTTTTGTCATGGTGAAAACGGCGCACCATACGGCGGACTGGCTGGAGCGCTTTCGATCAGGCGTTGTCGATATTCCGGAAATCGTCGAAGTGCACAGGCTGGCGGGAAATCTCGATTACATCATCAAGATCGTGGTGACGGATATCGCGCATTATGACGCCATCTATAAGCGTCTGGTCAGCCGGATCGACCTGTTCGATGTTTCGGCCTATATTTCGATGGAAACCCTGAAAAACGACTCCGCCGTGCCTACGGGCCACGCGACTTAGGCTTCCGCGAGACTGAGCGGAATTTCGGCGGTCGTTTGCGCGCTGACCCTGACCGCGCCGCCGGACACAGGCGCGTCTGGTGCAGTGAAAGCCTTGTCGATATAGAGACTGAAACCGGAAATGATCAGCAGCAGGGCGAGCAGGGCGACGATGCTTTCAAAAACGACCAGTTCGCGGCCATCGCCACGGGGAGCGCGGGCGTGAGATGGATTGGCGGCTATGCGGGGCATGGCGGGGACTCGCTATTGAACAACGAGATCAGGATGCAGCCTTGCTGGTAAGGAAAACATAGGCGGAGGTGTCGCAGGTTATAAAAACCGGAACCGCTGTGAGCGCTTATCACGGCCTTATGTTCATGCTCATAATTTTAGCCGGATGCCGATCTTGCGCAGGCCGCCGGCGGCCCACACGCAAATCAGGGCGAACAGCAGCGACTTGATCAGGCCCGGACCGCCGGTCGTCAGCGCGTCGGGTAGTTCGATATGCGCCAGATCGATAACGGTATAAAGAAAATACGGCATCAGATAGCACAGCAAAGTATCGGTTCCGGCGGGTTTGACCGGATTGAACCAGTAGGCTTTGCGCGCGATATCACTCAGCCAGTAGAGCGCCGTAAAGGCAATCAGCGTAAAGGCGCTGCACAGGAACAGCCAGGCCGGCGTGGCGGCCAGTTTCGACAGGCCCCAGAATGGCCGGGTATAGAGCGACAGACATATCAGAATCGCGGCGATAATGGCGAACAGCAGGGTCATGCGCAGATTGTCGCTTTTGCCCTGGAATAGCTGGAACAGGCGCGCGATCACCACGCCGCCCAGGCTGAGGGCGGTCAGGGTGCCGCCGATGATGGCTTCCGGAATGATATGAAGCGGCGCAGGCACCCATTTGGCGGCCCAGGCCAGGCTCAACAGGCTGAATGCGGCCCAGGCGGCGATCAGAAGCATAAGCCGCCCACGCGCGAATACGGTCACCAGCGCCGTCACCAGGTAAGACCAGCCGATCAGACCGAGGATGCCCCACCATTGCGGCGCGAACCGGACCAACTGGCCGTCTTCTCCACCCCGGTAAATGAAAGCCAGGGCAAGCAGGATGAGGACGCCCAAACCCTTCAGGCTCCTTTGTGCCCATATCGGCAGGGTTTTGGGATAGGTGTTCCACACCAGTATGAAGGCGACGCAGCATACCGCGTCCCAGATAATGGCCGCCATGCCCGTGGCGGCGGCATTTATGGTTTCGCCGTTGACGAGGAAAACGCCCATGACCAGCAGGGCGATCGAGCGGCCGATCACGTGCCCGATAAGCTGAAGGTCGCTGTCGCCCTTTGTCCGGCGGCTGTCGATGGCGAAGGGCAGGGACATGCCGACGATGAACAGGAAGGCCGGAAAAACGACATCAGCCAGTCCGATCCCGTCAACGCCACGCCCCACATGTTCGAGCCAGGCGGGAATATCCTTCAATGACCACAGGTCGTTGACAAAGATCATCAGCACCATGGTCAGAGCGCGCAACAGGTCAATGGCGCCGATACGTGTCGTCAGATCGGAAGAAGTGGAGACTGTCTTGTCCATGTCCCGACTATGACAGGCGAACAGCCGTTTCGACAAGTCCGGAAATATTTCAAAATGCCTGGGTTTCCGGTAATTTTCAATTTAGCCCTTGAAGGTGACGACCAGAACGTCGCGGTGGCCGGGAGGGGCCGGATTGAGGCGGTGGATCGGCGTGACGCCATGCAGGACGCGGTGATCGTCGAGGAACACCGCGTCGAGCGGATCGGTGAGGGTGAAGGCCCCCAGGGGGGCGCGGCCCGGTCCGCGGATGGCGGTGACGCCTTCGCTGACATTGCGCCGGTCGATCAGGATAACCGCTACCCAGTCCACGCCATCGCGGTGCATGCCCTCGGGCGTCGGCAGGCCGGATTCGCCGGGGGCGGGTTCGATGCGGAACTGGTGGATTTCGACGCGCCAGGTCTTGGCCGGAGCGGCCCCTTCCGGAAACAGGTCGCGGCACAGGGCGAGCAGCGCCATGAACGCGGGATTGGCGGTGGTCCCGTCCGTCACCGGTTCGAACCAGCGCTGCACGCCGCCATTCAGCAGATTGTAGTCGCGGCTCTGGTAATGTGGCTGGTGCGGTTCGCGCGTGAAAACGCCGGCCGACAGGGTGAAGACCGCATGGCGGCGTTTTCGGTAGCGGCCGCCGTCGGCCATGAAGCGGTCAGGGCCGAGATCATCCCACGAGGCAGCCAAAGCCGGCCAATGCCGGGCGAAATCGGCTGGCAGCAGGGCCTGGATGACCGCTCGCGGCGCAAAGACATAGCCTTCGGCGTTCAGCCGGTAGCGTAGGTCGGCGAGGGCGGGGGGATGGTCCGTCATGCGGACCTCTGTGAACCGCTTCAATCGGAAAAGCAATGTGATGTCCTGTCACGGCCGGTTTGTGGTAGGAAGGAACCATGTCCGATAGCAAACCCTCCTTGTCGTCCCTTTTATTCGGTGGCTTGACCGTATTGGCGATCTGCCTGCTTCTGGCGCTCGGTGTCTGGCAGGTGCAGCGGCTGGCCTGGAAGACCGGGTTGATCGCGCGCGTCAATGCGCGGGTCGATGCGCCGGCGGTGGCCGCGCCGGGGACGACCGAATGGGGGCGCGTCAATGAGGCGGATGACGAATACCGCCATGTCACCCTGCGCGGTCGCCTGATGAACGGCGCCGAGGCGCAGGTCTATACGGTTTCGGACTATGGCGCGGGCTACTGGGTGATGACGCCGCTGAAACGCGACGACGGCGCCATTGTCTATGTCAATCGCGGCTTTGTGCCGATGGACAAACGCGCTCCGGCGACGCGGGCGGAAGGTCAGCCGCAGGGTGAGGTGACCATTACCGGCCTGCTGCGGATGCCTGAGGCCAGGGGCTGGTTGTTGCAACAGGCCAATGATCCGGCGCACGACGCCTGGTATCGCCGAGATATCGCCGCCATGGCCCAGAGCCGGCATATCGGGCCGGTCGCGCCGTATTTCGTCGATGCCGACGCCGCACCCAATCCCGGCGGCTGGCCGAAAGGCGGACTGACGGTGGTGAAATTCCCCAACAGCCATCTGGCCTACGCCCTGACCTGGTTTTCGCTGGCGGCCATGCTGACGGGGGTGTCGGTCTGGCTTATGTGGTTCCGCAAGCCGGAAAGTGATGAGGGCCAATAAAAACGGCCGCCGGAACGATTCCGGCGGCCGTTTGATCAGGTTGTAAAAACGCCCTAGATGCGGACCTTGACCGGTTCGGCGTGGGGCAGGCCGTTGACCCAGCGCTCCACGGCGTCGTCCATATGACCGAGCACGGCCAGATGCAGGCGCTTGAACGGGTGACCGGCCAGGGTCAGGAAAATCTGGAACATGCCGTATTGCGGGGCGGGCATCAGGCTGTCGATGATATCCGACTTGCGGATCACGGCGTCGATGACGAGGCCGTTATATTCCAGACGGTCTTCGTAAAGGGACAGCTTGCAGCGCCAGACCATCGGCGCGCCGAAAAGAGCGGCGGCGATCGGAATCAGACTGAGCAGGATGCCGCCGAACTGCGCAAGGGGGCCGTGCATATGCTGGTAGGATTGCATCGCGCCGGTGACGCCGATAGCGATCAGGGCGAAGGCGCCCGCCACAACGAGGGATTTGAAAACCGGACCAAACTGGTAGACACGCGGATAGGCTTTACTCACGTCCATACTCTTTATTCCTTCACGTCAATTAATTTTAACGCATGCGTCAATTTAACTCACGCTATCCCAAAAATGAGATATTGCAACGTCTTTTTCAGTTTTTTGAGCGGTGATATATTATCAATTCCCGGTAAGCGGCCTGGGGAGCTTTGACTTAAATGTCAGAGATAACGGCGTTCAATACCGATGTTTTTTAACGCGGTTGCGAAAAAATAAATGCGGCGCTGCGACAATGTGCCCCTTGCGACCATGGAGAAATTCCTGTTTACGCCTCTCCAGAGCTTCGCGGAAAATGCGCGAAGAACGTAACAACTCCTTTGTGTGATTTGAGTTTACTCCTGTGAATCCTTTGGATCATCATTCGGCGCGCCCTTCCGGGGCCGTGTTTTCCAGGCGGAGCGTTTTCTTGTCTTCTATATTGCGGCGCACAATAAAGCGCGCCATCATTGCCGGCGGCCTGATCGCCGGCGCGGCCCTTCTGTCAGGGTGTCAAATGGTCGTGATGGACCCCAAGGGGCCTATCGGGGTGCAGGAAAAAGACCTGATCATCCTGGCCACGCTGCTGATGCTGATTCCGGTGGTGCCCGTCATTTTCATGACCTTCTGGTTCGCCTGGCGTTATCGCGCCTCGAACCAGAAATCCACCTACGCACCCGATTTCGAGCATTCCAACCGCATCGAGGCGGTGGTGTGGGCGATCCCGACCCTGATCATCATTGTGCTGGGCGCGGTGACCTGGGTTTCGACCCACGAACTTGATCCGCGCGCCCCGCTGGCGCCGCACGAAAGCGTGCCGCACGTCAAACCGGTCGAGGTCGAGGTCGTGTCGCTCGACTGGAAATGGCTGTTCATCTATCCCGAATATAATATCGCCACGGTCAACGAGATGGCCATGCCGGTCGGCACGCCGGTCCATTTCAAGCTGACCTCGGCCACGGTGATGAACTCCTTCTTCATTCCGCAACTCGGTTCGCAGATCTACACCATGACCGGCATGGAAACCCAACTGGCCCTGCGCGCCGATCACGCCGGCGTCTATGACGGCATTTCGGCCAATTACAGCGGCCACGGTTTCGCCGGCATGAAGTTCCAGGCGCTGGCGCTCGATGACGCCGGTTTCAAGGCCTGGGTGGCGAAAGCGCAAAGCGCGCAGGCTACGCTCGACGCCGCCGCCTATGCCGACCTGGCCAAGCCGGGCATGGAATTCAAGCCCGCCTATTACGCCGCGGTCGAGCCGGACCTGTTCCATAAGGTGCTCAATAACTGCGCCGAGGGCGGTTTGTGCACCGACGAGTCGCACAATATGGCGATGATGAAGGCTCTCGCGCCCGGCGCGGATCAGTGCAAGCCGGGCGAAGCGCCGAAATCCAAAACCGCGAAGGCGGTCGCCGCCGCCGTCCCTCCCCAATCCATTCTCCAGACATCTGTCGCGGACAAGAGCTAGTATCATATGTTAACGCACGCGGAAATCGCCGCTCACGCGGCTTCAACGGCCGATTCATCGCCGCTGGTCAACTTCCTGTTCGGCAAGCTGCGCCTCGATTCGGTGCCCTGGCACGAACCGATCATCATGGTGGCGGGGGCCGGCATGGTCGGCGCGGCTGTGCTGGTGCTTGGCCTGATCACCTATTTCAAGCAGTGGAAATACCTCTGGACGGAATGGCTGACGAGCGTAGATCACAAGAAGATCGGCGCGATGTACATCATCCTGGCGCTGATCATGCTGCTGCGCGGCTTCGCCGACGCCCTGATGATGCGCACCCAGCAGGCCCTGGCTTCCAATGGCGGCGCGGGTTACCTGCCGCCCGACCACTTCGACCAGATTTTCTCGGCGCACGGCGTCATCATGATCTTCTTCATGGCCATGCCTTTCGTCATCGGCCTGATGAACGTGATCATGCCGTTGCAGATCGGCGCGCGCGATGTCGCCTTCCCGTATCTCAACAGCATGAGCTTCTGGCTGACCGCCGCCGGCGCGATCCTGATGAACGTGTCGCTGGTCGTCGGTGAATTCTCGCACGCCGGCTGGCTGGCCTATCCGCCGCTGTCGGAACTGGAGTTCTCGCCGGGAGTAGGGGTCGATTACTATATCTGGGCGCTGCAGATTTCCGGTTTGGGAACCCTGCTTTCCGGGGTCAACCTGATCACCACCATCTTCAAGATGCGCGCGCCGGGCATGACCCTGATGCGCATGCCGGTCTTCACCTGGACCACCCTGGTCGCCAACGTGCTGATCGTCGCGGTCTTCCCGATCCTGACCGTGACCCTGGCTCTGCTGGGCGCCGATCGTTATCTCGGCATGCACTTTTTCACCAATGACGCCGGCGGCAACCCGATGATGTATGTCAACCTCATCTGGGCCTGGGGTCACCCCGAAGTCTATATCCTTGTCCTGCCGGCCTTCGGCATATATTCCGAAGTGGTCGCCACCTTCTCACGCAAGCGCCTGTTCGGTTATGACGGCATGGTCTACGCCACCGCCGCCATCGGCGTGGCCTCGTCGCTGGTCTGGCTGCACCACTTCTTCACCATGGGCGCGGGCGCCAATGTCAACGCCTTCTTCGGCATCACCACCATGATCATCTCCATTCCCACGGGCGTGAAGATTTTCAACTGGCTGTTCACCATGTACCGCGGCCGCGTGCGCATGGAACTGCCGATGCTGTGGACAATAGGCTTCATCATCACCTTCGTCATCGGCGGCATGACCGGCGTCCTGCTGGCCGTACCGGGCGCGGACTTCGTGCTGCACAACTCGGTCTTCCTGATCGCCCACTTCCATAACGTCATCATCGGCGGCGTGGTCTTCGGCTGCATCGCCGGCCTGAACTACTGGTTCCCCAAGGCGTTCGGCTTCAGGCTGCATGCCGGCATCGGCAAGTTCAGCTTCTGGTGCTGGCTGGTCGGTTTCTGGGTGGCTTTCCTGCCGCTCTACGGCCTGGGCCTGATGGGCATGACGCGCCGCCTCGATTTCGTCAATAATCCGGTCTGGCACGCCTATCTGATCGTGGCCCTGTGCGGCGCGCTGCTGATCTTCGTCGGCATCATCGCCCAGGTGGTCCAGATCGTCTACTCCATCTGGAAGCGCGACGAACTGCGCGACCTGACGGGCGATCCGTGGGATGGCCGCACCCTGGAATGGGCCACCTCCTCGCCGCCGCCCTTCTATAACTTCGCCGTCCTGCCGAAAATCGGCAACCACGACGCCTTCTGGGACGCCAAGCAGACCGGCGCGGCCTATGTGCAGCCGAAAAGCTACGAACCGATCCATATGCCGCACAACACCTATACCGGCTTCCTGATCGGTATCGTCAGCGTGGCCTTAGGCTTTGGCCTGGTGTGGCATATCTGGTGGATGGCGGGCGGCGCGCTGCTGGTCATGATGGCCCTGGGCGTCGCGCACACCTTCAACGAAAACCGCGACTATTACGTGCCGGCCGATGAGGTCAAGGCGATCGAGGACGCGCACTTCGCCAATCTCAAGAAGGCGGAACAATAAATATGAGCAAGACCATCAATCCCGTGGCGGGTTACGAAAACCAGATCGATTCCGCCTACGATCACAATCCGAACGACGCCCACCACGCCGGCGATCATCACGACGAAGGCCCGAAAGTCACGCTTGGCTTCTGGATCTATCTGATGAGCGACTGCATCCTGTTCGCCACGATTTTCGCCACCTATGCCGTGCTCAAGGACAGCATCGCGGGCGGCCCCAATGGCCGCGAACTGTTCGATCTGCCGTATGTGGCGGTGGAAACGGCCCTGCTGCTGATTTCCTCGCTGACCTACGGCCTGGCGATGATCAGCATGGAGGCGAACAAGCTGAAGCCGGTCATCGGCTGGCTGGCCGTCACCGCCCTGTGCGGCCTCGGCTTCATGGGCATGGAAATCCATGAGTTCGTCAAGCTGATCGAGGAGGGCGCCGGTCCCGGCCGCTCGGCCTTCCTGTCGGCCTTCTTCACCCTGGTCGGCACCCACGGCCTGCACGTCACCTCCGGCCTGATCTGGATGGGCGTCATGTTCGTCCACCTGTTCAAACGCGGCCTGACCCCCGCCAACCGCATCCGCCTGATGTCCTTAAGCCTGTTCTGGCACTTCCTCGACATCATCTGGATCGGTGTCTTCACGATCGTCTATCTGATGGGAGCCGCCTGATGAGCACGCCCAATACCGCAAAACCGAAAAAGGCGCGGACGCCGCACGCCCGGCCGGTCGATACCGACCAGACCCTCTCGGAAGCGGCGCATCATGACGCCCACCACGACACCGCCGGTCACGGCACGGTCAAGTCCTACGTCATCGGCTTCATCCTGTCGGTCATCCTGACGGCTGTTCCGTTCGGCCTGACCATGGCGCATATGATGCCCGCTGTGACCCTGATCCCGGTTGTCGTCGCTATCGGCGTGGTGCAGATCCTGGTGCACCTCTACTTCTTCCTGCACATGAATACGTCGTCGAGCCAGATGTGGAACAACGCCGCCTTCATCTTCACCGTGCTGATCGTCGGCATTCTGGTGATCGGATCGCTGTGGGTCATGTATCACCTCAACACCAACATGATGCCGGGCATGATGCCGGTTGAATAAGCCGCCCGCGCCGGACGCCTTCAAGGCCCGCCAGCTTCATCGCTGGCGGGCTTTTTTGTGGTTACGCAAGCGGGGGCGCAAAGGGTAAGGGAATCCACAGATTACACAGATTGCGCAGATTTTTCAGTGTCTGCCGGCTGATTTCAGTGCAGTGGATTGGCGCTTGAATAATTGTGTAATCTGTGGATCGCTTCTTAAGGGCTGCCAAGATCAAAAGCGGTGGCTTTATTTGGGGGATCGGCCCGCCGACAGGTTACAGAAACTGGCGGAAGATAAAGTACAGCAGGCCGGCCAGCGCCATGGTGGCCGGCAGGGTCAGCACCCAGGCCATGGCGATGCCGCGGATGGTGGACCATTGCAGGCCGGCGCGGTTGGCGGTCATGGTGCCGGCCACGCCGCCGGAGAGGATATGCGTGGTTGAAACCGGCAGGCCAAAGCGTTCGGCGGCGAGGATGGTGACGGCGGCGACCAGGCCGGCGGCGGCGCCCTGGCCATAGGTCATCTTTGAATTGCCGATCTTTTCCCCGACCGTGACGACGATGCGCCGCCAGCCGACCATGGTGCCGAGGCCGAGCGCCAGGGCGGTCGCCACCTTCACCCAGTCGGGGATGTAGCGGGTCATGCTGTTCAGGGTGGATTGCAGGCCGTTCAGCGCCCTGGTTTCGCTTTCGGTGCGCGCGGTCTTCGCGCCATTGAGGATGCTGACCGCGCCATTGACGAGATACATATCCTTGCGCAGTTGCGGCATTTCGGCGGCGGGCACGTTGCGCAGGGCGCCGTGGGTGTCGATCTGGTCTTCGATATGGCCGGTCATCACGGCCAGCGCGCCATAAAGGGCGGGGGTGTCGATCCGGCGGGCGCGGACCGCGGTATTGACGGCTTCGCGGGCGGCAGCGAGAGCCGGAAGCGCCGTCCCCTGCGCCCGGGCGGCGAAGGCCTGCTGGCCGGCGTCGAAGGTGGCGGTATAGGCGGGGCGGCTGGCATCCGGCAGACCGCGATTGAGGGCATAGGTGGCCGGGGCGACGCCGATCAGGATGATCATGATCAGGCCCATGCCCTTCTGGCCGTCATTGCCGCCGTGGGCAAAGGAAACGCCGGTGCAGGCGGCGATCAGGGTGGCGCGGATCCACAGGGGCGGCGGCGCTTCACCCTGCGGCGCTTCGTAAAGCTTCGGATTGCGGATCAGGATCTTCATGGCCAGCAGCAGCAGGGCGGCGGCGATGAAACCGAGCAGGGGCGAGAAGATCAGCGCCTTGCCGACCTTGGAAGCCTGCGCCCAGTCGATGCCCGAAGTGGCGTTGACCGCCGCCGACATGAGCTGGTTGGCGATGCCGACCCCCATGATCGAACCGATCAGGGCATGGGAAGACGAGTTGGGGATACCGAGCGCCCAGGTGCCGAGATTCCAGATGATGGCCGCGATCAGCAGGGCGAAGATCATGGCGTAACCGGCGCCGGTTCCGACCTGGAGGATCAGTTCGACCGGCAGCAGCATGACGATGCCGTAGGCCACAGCGCCGGTCGAGGCCAGGACGCCGAGGAAGTTGAAAGCGCCGGACCAGATGACGGCGGTGAGCGGCTTCATGGAATGGGTGTAGATAACGGTCGCCACCGCATTGGCGGTATCATGGAAGCCGTTGACGAACTCAAAGCCGAAAGCGATCAAAAGGGCCAGGCCGAGGAACAGGAAGGCGCCGATGGCCAGCGGTTCGCCCATGGCGGCGGCGTCGCTGTGAACACTCCAGCCGACATAGAGAAGGCCCACAAGGATCGGAATGATGAAAAACAGGGAGGGGGACAGGCGAAAGGCCCTGGGAGATGCGGAAGGCGGTGTCACGGAATCTGTCTGTGTTGGCTCGAAGGACGCATCGAACATGAACGGCTCCCTGAGTGGCCATGCCGGAAACTTACGGCGTCTCTTTGGCAGGTGCGCCGGCAAGAGTCGATTCGTTTTTGTGACGGTTTCGTGACGATAGGGCTTTGAAATCAAGGCCTTCGTGATGATTTTGACTCTCATTTCCGGCTATCGCCCCTAATTCAGAGGCTTTTTTCCGCCGATTTATACCGAACACGGACAAACAGGCCGGGTTTGCGCCCGGCCTGCGAAAGTGAACACATTCGGCGTTACCGCCGGTTACCACACGTTACCGCACAAAGGCGACTCAGGCGTAAGCGTAAACCCGTTCCGGTTTGAGCCGCAACTGGTCGCCGACGGCGAAGCCCTGTGTGTCGCCGCCGTGCGGATGCTGGGTCTCGAACAGGCTGCCATCGGCGCCTTTCAGTTCCAGGCGCAGATTGCTGCCGGCGGGCAGAACGGCGGCGACGGTTACCGGGATGCCGGCGCCGCTGCGCGAAAGCTGGACCTCGTAAGGGCGGAAGCGAACCGTATAGTCGCCGTCATTGGCCGCGCCTGCCACCGGTGCGGAAAAGCCGTCGAAATGGGCGACGCCATTGCTGATCCGGCCACCTATCTTGTTGGCCGAGCCGAGGAAATCGAAGACGAAGGCCGATGAGGGCTGGCTGTGGATTTCCAGCGGCGTGCCGATCTGTTCCACCTTGCCGGCCTTCAGCACCACCACGCGGTCGGCGAGATCGAGCGCTTCTTCCTGATCGTGCGTCACGAAGAGGGTGGTGACGCCGGTTTCATGATGGATGCGTTTCAGCCAGCGGCGCAGATCCTTGCGCACCAGAGCATCGAGCGCGCCGAACGGTTCATCGAGCAGCAGGATGCGGGGATTAATAGCCAATGCCCGCGCTAATGCCACGCGTTGTCTCTGGCCACCGGAAAGCTGCGATGGATAGCGTTTGCCGAGGTCTTCCATCTGAATCAGCTTGAGAAGGCGTTCGACGGTGGCCTTGATCTCTGTCTTAGGGGGCCTTTGCTTGCCGGGACGGACATTGAGGCCGAAAGCGATATTCTGCGCCACGGTCATATGGCGGAACAGGGCGTAGGACTGGAAGACCATGCCGACGCGGCGGTCGCGCGGATTGAGCCTGAGGTAGTCCTCACCCTCGAAGGTGATGCCGCCGCTGGTGGGCGTATCCAGTCCGGCTAGCAGGCGCAGCAAGGTGGTCTTACCGGACCCCGACGGGCCGAGCAGGGCGATGAACTCGCCGGATTTCGCCTCGAAGGTGACATCCTTAAGCGCGGGGAAATTGGTGAAGGTCTTGTTGACGCTGTTGATGATGAGCGACATGTCAGTGTCTCCGTGACGCGGCGAGTTCACCCGCAAAGCGCCATTCCAGAAGGGTTTTGAGCACGAGCGTGACGATGGCGAGGCCGGCCAGGATCGAGGCCGCGGCGAAGGCGCCGATCGTGTCGTACTGGTTGTAGGTAATCTCGATATAGAGCGGCAGGGTATCGGTCAGGCCGCGGATATGGCCGGAAACCACCGACACGGCGCCGAACTCGCCCATGGCCCGCGCCGTGCACAACAGCACGCCGTAAAGCAAGGCCCATTTGATATTGGGCAGGGTGACGCGAAAGAAGATATCCCAGCCGCGCGCGCCTAAGGTGCGGGCGGCCACTTCCTCGTCCGTGCCCTGATCCTCCATCAGCGGGATCAGTTCGCGGGCGATGAAGGGCAGGGTGACGAGCACGGTGGCCAGCACCAGCCCCGGCAGGGCGAAGACAATCTTGATGTCATGGTCGCGCATCAGGAAGCCGAACCAGCCTTGCGAACCGAACAGCAGAATCCACACCAGGCCGGAAATGACCGGCGAGATGGAGAACGGCAGGTCGAGGATGGAAAGGAGCAGACTCTTCCCCTTGAACTCGAAGCGCGTGATGCACCAGGCGGCGCAGACGCCGAAGAGGGCGTTGAGCGGCACCGAGATGGCGGCGACAAGAAGGGTCAGCCCGATAGCGGCTCTGGCGTCCTCGGTATGAAGCGCGGCCAGATAAGGCGGCAGGCCTTGCGAAAAGGCGGTGGCCAGCACATTGATCAGCGGCAGCAGGATGATGACGCCGAGCCACAACAAGGTGAACAGCAGGAGAAGGGCGGCCCCGGTGGTTTTGGGCGGTTTGGTGGCGCGGGCGGTCATTTGGCGCTCCCGACATTGGCGAAATAGCGCTGGGCGATATTGAGAAACAACAGGATGACCAGCGATATGGCCAGCATGATGACGCCGATGGCGGCCGCGCCGGCATAATCGAATTCCTGCAGCTTGATCACGATCAGCAGCGGGGCGATTTCGGAAATATAGGGCATATTGCCGGCGATGAAGATGACCGAGCCGTATTCGCCGACGCCGCGCGCCAGGGCCAGCGAAAAGCCGGTGACCAGCGCCGGCATCAGGGCGGGCAGGATGACGCGCAAGCCGGTTTGCAGGGCCGATGCGCCAAGCGTTTCAGCCGCTTCCTCGATCTCGGCCTCGAACTCGGCCAGAACCGGCTGGACGCTGCGCACCACGAAGGGCAGGCCGATAAAGGTCAGGGCCAGGAAAATGCCGATCGGCGTATAGGCGATCTTGAAGCCCAGAGGCTCTAGCAGGCCGCCGATCCAGCCGCTGGCGGCGTAAAGGCTCGACAGGGCGATGCCGGCCACGGCGGTCGGCAGGGCGAAGGGCAGGTCGATCAGGGCGTCAAGCAGCTTGCGGCCGGGAAAGCTGTAGCGGGTCAGCGACCAGGCCACCGCCAGTCCAGCGAAGGTATTGACCACGGCGGCGGCCAGGGCGGTAATGAAACTCAGCCACAGAGCATGAAGAACGCGCGCGTCGGTCAACACGAACAGAAAGCCTGAGAGGCCATGTTCCCACGGACGGGCGATCAGTGTCGCCAGCGGGATAATGACAATCAGGCTGAGATAGAAGATCGTTATGCCGAGGGTGATTTTGAAACCCGGCAATACGCGGGTGGTGCCGGTGGCCGGATGCGGCGCCTGAAAATGGTCGGGTATGACCGGTTCGGTTGCGGTGTCGGGTTGTCCCGTCATGAAAGTTACCTGTCAGGTTGGAGTGAAGCCTGGCAATCAATCGTTGATTTCGCAAAGATGAAGGCTCGGAAAGGACGCCGCCGGTAACTGGACACGGCAGCGTCTCATTATCTCCGATCACTATCTCCGATCGCTGGGAAATTACGTCTTGGTGATCGCTTATTTCCGGGTGATCTGGTCGAAAACGCCGCCGTAATCGAACTGTTCCTTCTGGACCTTCTTCCAGCCGCCGAAGTCGGCGACGGTGACCTGGGCCAGTTTCGGGAACCGGCTGGCATATTTCGCCAGAATCGCCGGATTGGACGGGCGGTAATAGTTTTGCGCGATGATTTCCTGCGCCTCGTCGCTATACAGATAGTTCAGGTATTCCTTGGCGGCGGCCAGGTTGCCCTTCTTGGCGGCGTTTTTATCGACGACCGCGACCGATGGTTCGGCCAGGATTGAGATCGACGGGTAGACGATATCAAACTTGCCTTTGCCGAGTTGGTTCAGGGCCAGCCACGCCTCGTTTTCCCAGGCGATCAGCACGTCGCCGACGCCGCGTTCGACGAAGGTGACGGTCGAGCCGCGCGCGCCGGTATCGAGCACCGGCACACGGTTATAGAGGTTGCCGAGGAATTCCCTGGCCAGGGCGTCGGTGCCCCAGCGCTTCTTGGCGTAGGCATAGGCGGCCAGATAGTTCCAGCGCGCGCCGCCGGAGGTTTTCGGGTTGGGGGTGATGACCGAGACATCGAGACGGATCAGGTCGTCCCAGTCCTTGATCTTCTTCGGATTACCCTTGCGGACAAGGAAGACGATGGTCGAGGCGTAGGGCGTCGAGTTTTTGGGGAAACGGCCCTGCCAGTTGGCGGGGAGAAGGCCGGCCTTCTGCGAGATCGAGTCGATATCGGCGGCCAGCGCCAGGGTGACGACATCGGCCGGGCTGCCGTCGATGACCGAGCGCGCCTGCCCCCCGGAACCGCCATGGGACTGGCGGATGGTGATGTCTTCGCCGGTCGTCGCCTTCCAGTGTTTGGTGAAGGCGATATTGTAGGCGGCGTAAAGCTCGCGGGTCGGGTCGTAGGAGACGTTGAGCAGTTCGCGCGTCTTGGCGAGGGCGGGACCGGCTATAGTGAGCGCGCCGGAAGCCAAAAGGCTGGCGCCGCCAAGCAGGCCGGTCAGGAAAGTTCTGCGTTGTGGGTTCTTGAAAGACATGTCGATATTCCTTCTTTGGAAACTGACCGAATTTCAGTCCGGTCAGCTTGCCTTGAAAATAATAAAATTGCGATCAGTAGCGGAACTGGATGCGGCCGGAGGCGAACGCTTCCTTGCGGCGGTCGGCCCCGCCGGCAGCGCCGCCGTCGAACTCGGTCGAGTCGAAATCAGCCAGCAGCTTCAGGTTTTCGCTCCAGTACCAGCCGATGCCGAAGCCGGTCGAGGTCGCTTTCCGCGCCGCCGTCGCCGCCGAGGCGAAACCGCCAGTGAAGGCGTCCTGGTCGATTTCGGTGTAGCCGTAGCGAGCGGTCAGCTCGAAAGCGCCCCAGGCGCCGTTCTTCGGATTGAACGGCCTGGCCGGCTTGACGCCGCCTTTGTAGCTGACGCTTTCGCCGGTGATGACCCACGAGGCCGACACGTCGAGCGCCTTGTTTTCCAGTTCCGCCGTGGCGGTTGGCGAGGCGACGGCCTGCTTCACCGTTACGTAATCGGCCAGGACGCCGAAATTGTTGAAATAGAACCAGGCCTGCGGGTTGGAACGGGTTTCCTTGCCGTTGGAATAGACGCCGGTGGCGTATTTGAAGAAGGTCTGCTGGCCGGGCGTCTTGTAGCTGCCGAGCTGCGTATTGGTAGCGTCGCCGAGGTGCTTGCCGTCGGAGCCGGCGTAACCGATGCCGAAGCCCTGCAGGAAGACGGCGCTGGAATTGAGGAAGGGCTGGGCGAAAACGCGGTAGGCCACGTCTTTCTGGTTGTCGAGATCATTGTTCAGGTTAACGCCATCGGTGGCGCCGTTGAACAGGCCGACCTGATATTCGAGGGCGTTATCGAACAGGGTGCCGAAGATCTGATAGCCGATATCACGGTTGGGGACGAGGTTGGTCGAATGACCGCGCTCGGTCCAGATGACATCGGCGTCGGATTGCAGGCGCTCAAGGCCCAATGGCGACTTGAACTTGCCGCCGCGGAACTGCACGGCGCTGGAGAACTTGTATTCGATGTAGGCGTCAACGATTGACGCGGAGGTGGAGGACGAACCGCCCAGTTCCGGCGTGAAACGGAAGGAGGCGTTGCCGGCCTTGCCAGAGAAGGTGGGGCGGACCAGGCGGACGACGACTCCATCGCGCAGGGCGCCGCCATCATTGCTGAAGCTGTGGGCGTCGATATTGACCTGGGCATTGAGGCCGAAGGCGTACTTGCCATCGGCGGAGGTAAAGGACAGCCCCTTCTTGCCAAGCGCGACGACCGGCGTCTTGGCGGCGGCCTTGTCGGCCAGTTCCTGGTCCAGTTCGCGCTGGCGCTTCAGGGTGTCGAGTTCCTGTTCGAGGCGGGCGATGCGCGCGTCCGGCGTCAGGGAACTGGTATCGGCCGGCGTATCGCTGGGCGGGGCCTCCTGGGCCAGGGCCAGGGCCGGGGTGAGGGTGAGGGCCGCGGCCCAGGAAGCCGCAAGCGCGCCGAGGCTGAGGTGTGATATTCGCATGAGGATGACTCCGTGTGGGGTGCATCACTTCCGGTATGTCCGGTCAGCGAAATTATGATTTAAATTGATAGGTTAAGCGATTTACTTAAGGTGTCAGGACAGGCTTTCGCTCAGGGCCTTTCCCTTGGTGTCGAAGCGCAGTTTTTCGCTGCGTTCGATCTGCACGACCCGCGAGTCGTGAATGACGATTTCCAGGGAGCCGAAGCGGATCTGCTGGAGACTGTTCAATATCTGGCGTTCGACCTCGGTGAGGCTGGCGGAGAGGGGGGAGGCGGTGTTTTCGGGGCGCGCGGGGGCGCTGGACGGTACGCTCATGTAGTCCTCGTCAGAAAGAAATTTATGGAAGGGCTTAAGGCGGTATCTTAAAGCGATGGATCGGTAACGAGATCCTGCAAACATCGGTTGTCGAGCACGCCGGACATGGCGTTGCGGACATCGAGCATCAGATGACGCAGCCGGCACGCGGCCTCGTCACGGCAATCGTCGCATTTCTGGTAGGCCGTCAGGCTGGCGCAGCGTATGGGGGCCAGCGGGCCGTCGATAATGCGGATAATATCCCCCAGAAAGATCTCGCTGGCCTTCTTTGCCAGGAAGTAGCCCCCGAAGATGCCGCGCTTCGAATCGACAATGCCGTTCTGACGCAGTTCCTGAAGGATGTTGTCGAGGAACTTCTGCGGAATATCCGCAGCCTCGGCGATCTGCTTGCTGGGCAACATGGGTTTGTCCATTTGTGCCATATGAATAAGCGCCTTTAACGCGTATTTGGCTTTCATGGATAGCATTGTAGCCTCTCCCAAAGCGCCGGTTTAAATCTGCACAAAATGAGTATGATTTAAATAATGGCGCGTCAATGGTGTTTAATGCGTATAATTCTAATGTAGATTTATAGCCGAACTAAACACAAAAGCGCGACTCTAGAAACGCAAAAACAGGTTTTTCAGCCATAACGGGCCGCTGCGCGCCACCTGCTGCCAGTCGGCGTCATCAGCCGTTTCATCTTCCGGCGCATAACCCCACGGGTTGAACAGCTTGAGGCGCGCGCTTTTGAAGGCGCCGGGGGTGCGGGTGACCAGCACCAGGCCATGGACCTGCGCCGTGGCGGCCATAAGGGCGTCGCGTTCGTTTTTCGATTCGGCATGGCTCAGGGCGGCGCGTTTTCTCACCACGCCGGCATCGACCGGCAGGATGCGGCCGTCGAAAGCCTTCATTACCTGGTCGTCCAGCCAGGCGCGCAAGGGGGCGGCTTGCAGGCGGTCCCGGCGTTCCGCCTTCGCCACGCTGTTTTCCAGTTCGAGCAGGCTGATGGCCGACATGTAAAGGTTTTGCCGCGCCACGCCGGCGGCCCACCGCGCGACGCCGGAATCGCAGCGTCCGGCCTTGGCCTTGCGCAGTTCGCTGATGACGTGGGTGTCGAGCAGATACATCTCAATACCCTTCGTCGAGCGATTCGGTGCGGTCCCAGGCGAGGGCGGGATCGGCCGCAGGCGATTCCAGTTCGGTGTCGCTCATTTCCGGCATGGCCAGCAGGTCGATAATGCTTTCGGTCTGCCCGCTGATCTGGCGAAAGGCCTCGAAGCTCATCAGCACATGCGAAGGGCGGCCGCGATCGGTGATGAAAACCGGTTCCTGCCGGGCCAGGCGTTTGGCCTTGCCGACATCCTGATTGAAATCGCGGCTGCTGATGGTGGTCATGCTGATTCCTTATAGCATTGTTGCAGGCAGCGTAATGCAGGCTGGGGAGTCTCGCAAGATGAATCCACATTGCTACATCGTGTTTACATAAAATGTAGATATGTTTCTACGGTGTGGCGAATGGGTAACATGAAAAATATTAATAAAATAAAAGACTTGTGAAAAGTCATTTTCGTTTGACGCGTAAAATATTTCTGCGAACCCTAATGCCGGGCGACACAAGCATCGCTGTAAATCTAATCAGGGAACCTCAATGATCCTCAACCTTCTCGCCACGGGCCTGCTGCCCACGGACCTGCTGCAAAGCGCGGTCCACGAAGTGGCCAATATTCTGTCGCCGCATGGCGCGGCTGGCGCCGATGGTGTCACCAAAGCCTACGCGCCCGGTGATTTTTCCACCCATTTCTTCCTGCAACTGGCCGTTATTATCGTGACCTGTCGCGTTGTCGGCTGGCTGGGCCAGAAGTTTCTGGGCCAGCCCCAGGTGGTCGGCGAAATGATCGCCGGCGTGATCCTGGGGCCGTCGCTGTTTGGTTTGTTCCTGCCGGAAATCCAGGGCGCCATTTTCCCCAAAGAGATGAAGAACGTGCTCTATGCCGGCGCGCAGTTCGGTGTCGGCCTTTACATGTTCATGGTCGGCACCACCTTCCGCGGCGATCACTTTGCTCAGAAGGGCAGAAGCGCCATGTTCGTGTCGCTCGCCGGTATCTCCGCGCCGTTCCTCCTGGCCATTCTGATGACGCCGTGGCTGATGACCGTTCCCGGCCTGTTTGCCGAGGGCATTTCGCGCTTCAACGCCACCCTGTTCATGGGGGCTTGCATCGCGCTTACGGCATTCCCGATGCTGGCCCGCATCATCAATGAGCGCGGTCTGGCCAATTCGGCGCTGGGCACGCTTGCCCTGACCGCCGGCGCCTTCGATGACGCCGCGTCCTGGTGCGTTCTGGCTATCGTTCTGGCGACCTTTGGGGCCGGGCCGGGCGTGGCGGTTGTGGCCGTTCTCGGCGGTCTGGCCTTTGCGCTGTTCGTGATCTTCATTGGCCGCAGGTTGCTGGCGCCGCTCGGCCGCATGGTCGAAGCCCAGGGGGAACTGAGCTATTCCGTCCTGGCGATCATCATGATTTGCTTCTTTCTGGCGGCCTTCGTCATGGATGCTATCGGCATTCACGCCATCTTCGGCGGCTTCATCCTGGGCACCGCCATGCCGCGCGGCAAGCTGTGCGAGGAACTGAAGAAGAAGGTCGAGCCGTTCGCGGTCATCGTGCTGCTGCCGATGTTCTTCACCTATTCGGGCCTGAACACCCGCATGGATATGGTCAGTTCCATCCCCATGCTGCTGGTGGCTGGCGCGGTTTTGCTGGCGTCCGTTCTGGCCAAGTTCGCGGCCTGCTGGGGCGCGGCGCGCCTGAGCGGCGAGGATAACCGCACGGCGCTGGGTATCGGCGCCCTGATGAACTCGCGCGGCCTGATGGAGCTGATCATCATCAATATCGGTCTGCAAAAGGGCGTCATCGGCCTGCCTTTGTTCGCCATGCTGGTCATGATGGCCATCATCACGACGGTCATGGCCTCGCCGCTGTTTGAATGGGTTTACGGCCAAAAGGCGTGTGAAAGCGGCGAACTGGGCGCCGTGCCGGATACGGCAAGTTAAGTCCCTAAAACTCGCCATTGCCCCTGCTTCCCTTTGGGAGCAGGGGCTTTTTTTGATTAATGACGATGGTGTGGCGCAAAATGGACGGTTACAAACCTGGACGCCCTGGTCATGGGGCTGGATTGTCGATGGCGAGGGCATTGACGGCTTGACCCATGCCCTACGTCGGCTACTAGATGATGAGGACCAGCGCCGCGCCGGTATGAGGTCGTCCTTGGTCTGACAGGAGACAAGACATGAACGACACTGTGGGCCTCATTATTCCGGCGCGTGAAAAAGACCTGGGCGGCTTTCAGGTGCGGCGTGTGCTGCCTTTCGCCAAACATCGCATGGTCGGGCCGTGGATCTTCTTCGATCATATGGGACCGGCTGATTTCGCGCCAGGCATCGGCATCAATGTCAGGCCGCACCCGCATATCAATCTGGCGACGGTCACCTATCTGTTCTCCGGCAATATCCTGCACCGCGATTCGCTGGGCACACGTTCGGTCATCAGACCGGGCGATATCAACCTGATGGTGGCGGGAAAGGGCATCACCCATTCCGAGCGCGAGGAGGAGAGTGCGCAGGCGAAGACACGTCACCTCGATGGCCTGCAACTGTGGCTGGCCCTGCCGGAAGCCGATGAGGAAATCGACCCGGCCTTTTACCACTACGATGCCGATGAGATTCCCGGCTTCAGCGAGGACGGCGTATCCGCGCGGGTCATGATGGGCGAGGCGTATGGCCTGACCTCGCCGGTGAAGACCTATGCGCAGACGCTGTATGCGGAGTTCCGGCTGGCGGCGGGCAAGACGATCGACGCCCCGATGACCGCCGAGGACCGGGCCGTCTATGCCTGTGCCGGCGCGCTGGAGATCGACGGCCAGCGGCTGGAGCCATATGAAATGGCGATTCTGGCCACGGGCGCCGAAGCGAAGATCACGGCGCTGGACGATGCACACTTCGTCATGATCGGTGGTGAACCTTTGACCGAGCGTCATATCTACTGGAATTTTGTGTCGTCGCGGCCTGAGCGCATCGAACAGGCTAAGGCCGACTGGAAGGCGCAGGTCTTCCCCAAGGTGCCGGGCGATGAGTTGGAATTTATTCCGTTGCCGGAATAAATTAGGAATAATGCTATATCAAATGAACATAAGTAGCTTGGAAAACTTCAGTGTAATTTCAATAATCACTAACCCGGAAAAATTGCTGATGGGAATTTACCGTGAAGCGGTAGCGGATTCATATAGTGATGGTGGGGTTAAAGGTTGGAGGTTTTATGTAGAAAAAATAAACGATTTTGGGCAAACTGAGCCAGTATGGGACACTTGGGAAGAAGATTTTTCAAGTATATTAGAATACCCAACGCTTTATACAACTTTTCCGGTTGTCTGGCGGGGCGCTGATGATGGAAAAATCATTGACATGAGTGAAATTGCAGAATTTATTTCTTCGTTATAATTTGCTAACTGCTCAATATAAAATCTTTCTAAATATAATTCGCTTGTTTTGGCAATGGATATGGCTCTTAAGCTATGTAAGCATTAGCCGCGAATTATCATCGCATACATCTTTACAAATGATACAAGTTGCGCTTGGTTGGTCGTCCTCCGGGGAGTTCCAGCATTAAGTGGCGTTTCATGAAAAAATACGGTTTGAGTTTGGTCAGTGCGGCTGCGCTGGCGTCCGCGGTACTGGCTCCGGCCGCGTTTTCACAAGAGATGGCACCGCCCGCGGTGCCGGTCGAGCAGCCCAAAAATATCGCCTATCCCGGCACGCTCAAAGTCACGGTGGACGCCACCGACCTCGATCACCGCATCTTTCAGGTCAATGAATCGATCCCGGTGACCGGTGCGGGCGATCTGGTGCTGATGTTGCCGAAATGGCTGCCGGGCCACCATTCGCCGGGCACGGAAATCAGCCGCATCGCCGATATCGAATTCACCGCCAATGGCGAACGCCTGCATTGGTTGCGCGACCAGCTCGACATGAACGCCTTCCATCTGGTGGTGCCAGAGGGCGCGACGACGGTCGAGGCGGCGTTCAAATATCTGGCGCCAGTCACTCCGGCGGCGGGGCGCATCACCATGACAGCCGACATGATTGACCTGCAATGGAACTTCGCCTCGCTCTATCCGGCGGGTTATTACGCCAAACAGATTCCAGTGCAGGCGACGCTGAGGAAGCCGGCGGGCTGGGGCTACGCCACGGGCCTGGAGACCGAGAGCCGGACGGACGATACGGTCGTTTTCAAGACCACGGATTACGACACCCTGATCGACTCGCCGGTCTTTTCGGGCCGCTATTTCAAGACCTGGGATCTGACTCCCAAGGGCAGCGATGCGCCGGTGCGGCTCAATATCATGGCGGACAATGCGGATAACCTCGAAGCGCCGGATGACGTGATCGCCATCCACAAGGCCCTGGTTGAACAAGCCTATAAACTTTACGGCGGACACCATTATAATCATTACGATTTTCTGGTGGCGGCTTCCGATACGATCGGCGGCATTGGTCTGGAGCATCACCGATCATCGGAAAACAGCGTCGCCGAAAAATACCTGACCGACTGGAAGACGGCCTATGTCGGCCGCGATCTGCTGGCGCATGAATATACCCATTCGTGGAACGGCAAATTCCGCCGCGGCGCCGACCTGTGGACGCCGAACTTCCAGGTGCCGATGCGCGACTCGCTGATGTGGGTCTATGAAGGCCAGACGCAATACTGGGGCTATATGCTGGCCGGGCGTTCGGGGCTTTTGACCAAAGAGCAGGATCTCGGCGCCCTGGCCATGATCTTCGCCGCCTACGACAATCTGCCGGGGCGCAAGTGGCGGCCGCTGATCGACACCACCAATGATCCGATCATTTCGTCGCGCAGCCCGAAAAACTGGACCTCGATGCAGCGCTCCGAGGACTATTACAATGAAGGCCTGATGATCTGGCTCGACGCCGATACCCTGATCCGTGAAAAGACCGGCGGGAAAAAGTCGCTCGATGATTTCGCCAGGGCCTTCTTCGGCATCAAGAACGGCGACTGGGGTGAAACGACCTACACCTTCGATGATGTGGTCAGAACCCTGAACGGCGTTTACGCCTACGATTGGGACAGCTTCCTGAAGGCGCGTGTCTATGGCTATGGCCAGAACGGCGACGGGGCGGCGCCGACTGATGGCATCACGCGCGGCGGCTACAGGCTGGTCTATGAGGAAACGCCGACCGACTATTTCAAGTCGTTGGAATCCTTGCGTAAATATTCCAACCTCACCTATTCGATCGGTTTCGCCGTCAATATCAAGGACAACACCATCCTGTCCGAACTGTGGGACGGGCCGGCCTTCAAGGCGGGGCTGACGCCGGGCATGACCCTGATCGCGGTCAACGGCAAGGCGTTCGATATTGATGCGCTGAAATCGGCCATCACCAGGGCGAAGACAGGCAGCGATCCGATCGAACTGATCGTCAGGAGCGACGACAACTTCAAGACGGTGAAGATCGATTACCACGGCGGCCTGCGTTACCCGGTGCTGCAACGGATCGAAGGCAAGCCGGCCTTGCTCGACGATATCCTCGCCGCGAAGAAGTAAACTTGTGACCGCGACGGATCGGCGCTAAACCGGGCGCATGATCCGTCTCTTTATCTCCGAACCGGCGCCGCCCTTTGCTGCCGGCCTGATGCTGCCGCTCAATATTGACCAGGGGCGCTATCTGACCTCGGTCATGCGCAAGGGCGCGGGCGATCAAGTGTCGGTCTTCAATGGCCGCGACGGCGAATGGACGGCGCGGATTGCCGAGGCGGGTAAGCGCCTTGTCGTGCTTAAGCTGGTCGAACAGACGAGGCCGCAGCCGAAAGGCGGGGGGCCGGTGCTGGCTGTGGCGTTGATCAAGCGTTCGCCCCTGGAATATATCATCGAGAAGGCGACCGAACTGGGCGCGTCGAAGATTCAACTATTGATGACGCGTCGCACGCAATCCGATCATGTCAAGCTGGAGCGCCTGAAAATCATCGCGCAGGAAGCCGCCGAACAGACCGAGCGGCTGGATGCGCCGGAAATCCTGCCGCCGGTAAAGCTCGATGTCTTTCTGGCCGCGCCCGGCGTGGAAGCCATTATTTTCGGCGATGAAGACAGCGCGCATGAAGGCGAAGACAGGCGCACAAAGCCTCTGCTGGAAGTGCTATCAACATTGACAAACAAGCGCGCCGCTATCCTGATCGGCCCCGAAGGCGGCTTTGATGATCACGAACGCCAGACCTTGCGGGCGATGGAAAGCGTTTATCCGGTCAATCTGGGGCCGCGCATCCTGCGTGCGGATACCGCCGCCATTTCGGCGCTGACGCTTTACCAGGCCGCGCTTGGCGACTGGCGGTAAATTGGTAAAATCGCAATTGTCACCTTGCCAGTGACGGAAGCGCGGCCCATATAAGCCCCGCTTGCAATATTGAGAGGGCAGGGCGCGTGGCTGAGACTTCTAAGGCGGAACCTGTCCGCACAATGGCCGATCTGGTCAGCTATTTTGAAGCCGGCAACAAGCCGCGCGACCAATGGCGCATCGGCGCCGAGCATGAAAAATTCGCCTTCCATCTCGATACCCTGCGCCGCCCGGCCTATGACGGACCGGATGGTATCGAGGCCATGCTGGTGGGGCTGGAGCGCTTCGGCTGGCAGCCCTATTACGAGGATGGCAAGATTATCGCGCTGCTGAAAAACGGCGCCTCGGTGACCCTGGAGCCGGGCGGTCAGTTCGAGCTTTCCGGCGCGCCGCTGGAAACCATTCACGACATCTGCGACGAGACCGGCAGGCACCTCGAAGAAGTCAAGGCGGTGGCGTCGGAACTCGGTCTGGGCTTTGTCGGCGTCGGCTTCTCGCCCCTGTGGACGCGCGAGGAAACGCCGGTCATGCCCAAGGGGCGCTACAGGATCATGCGGGCCTACATGCCGAAGAAGGGCCGGCTGGGTCTCGACATGATGCTGCGCACCTGCACGGTGCAGGCCAATCTCGACTATGCCGACGAGGCCGACATGGTGCTGAAGTTCCGCACCTCCCTGGCCCTGCAGCCGATCGCCACGGCGCTGTTCGCCAATTCCCCCTTTATCGAGGGCAAGCCGAGCGGATTCCTCTCCGCGCGGGCAAATGTCTGGACCGATACCGATCCGGATCGCACGGGCATGCTCGATTTCGTGTTCGAGGACGGTTTCGGTTTCGAGCGCTATGCGAAATATGCGCTGGATGTGCCGATGTATTTCGTCAAGCGCGATGACTATATCGATGCGTCGGGCCAGGATTTCAAAGCCTTCCTAAAGGGCGAACTGCCGGCGCTGCCAGACGAATTGCCGACCATGGACGACTGGGGCGATCACCTGACGACCCTGTTCCCGGAAGTGCGGCTCAAGAAATATCTCGAGATGCGCGGCGCGGACGCCGGTCCGTGGGGCCGGCTGTGCGCCCTGCCGGCGCTGTGGGGGGGGCTGCTTTACGATCAGCCCTCGCTGGAAGCGGCCTGGGAACTGGTCAGGGGCTGGAGCAATGCCGATCACAATGCCCTGCGCGGCATGGCGGCGAAAACCGGCCTGAAGGGCGAAATCGCCGGCCGTCCGGTCAAGGACTGGGCGATGGATGTGCTGGAGATCGCCAAATCCGGCCTGAAAAACCGCAACCGCCTGTCCGGCGGTCTGATTGACGAAACCGGCTATCTTGGCGAACTGTTCGAAATCGCCGACAGCGGCCTGACCCCGGCCGACCGCCTGCTGGAAAAATACAACGGCGTCTGGCAGGGCGATATCCGCAGGCTGTACGCAGAAGAAGCCTATTAAATCAAGGTTATCGAAGATGGGATTCCGATCGCTTGCGATCGGCAAGGGCGACCGCCCGCCGCTGCTGAGGCAGCGTAAGCCTGCGTGGCGTTTGAACGCCTGGAATCGTATACTCTTCGCACATGCAGCGACTCTTATGCTTGCCATAGATTTAATTTGCTGGTCTTGTCGTTAAAAAGGCAACGACCTCGCAACACTTCGCGTTTTTGGGGGGATCAACGCCATTCCCCTTTGCGAGTAACAACAGCATGATCAATATCGTCATTGCGGCCGGGATTCTGGTAACGATCCTGACCGCCATTCCCGTTCTCATGCAGATGCGCAACCACCCGAAAGGGCTGTTCGTCTGCTTTTTCGCCGAGATGTGGGAACGCTTTTCCTATTACGGCATGCGCGCCCTGCTGATCTATTACCTGGTCCGTCATTTCCTTTTCACCGACGAACACGCCAATGCCCAATACGGCTCATACACCACGCTGATCTATCTGCTGCCGCTGCTGGGCGGCCTGATCGCCGACCGCTGGCTGGGGACGCGCAAGGCCATCGTCTTCGGGGCCGTGTTGCTGGTGGCGGGCCATTTCGGCATGGCCTTCGAGGGCAAGGCCAATGTCGATACCCTGACTTATCAGGGACAGACCTATGAATTCGTCGTCGAAGGCAAGGGGCAGGACCGCGCGGTCAGGCTCCAGGTCGGTGATCATCGCTATGACTGGAGTGGTTTGCCGAATGGCGGATACCATATCGAGGGCCTGCCTGACGGAGCGCCGATTCCGGCCGACCTGCCCGCCGGTTCCTTCGAGAAGGGCATGAAGGTTGCGACGCCGTGGGCCGAGCAGGCCTTCTATCTGTCGGTGTCGTTGATCATCATGGGGGTCGGGTTCATGAAGCCGAACATCTCCTCGATCGTCGGCCAGCTTTACCCGGACAAGGATCCGCGCCGTGATGCCGGTTTCCAGTTCTATTATTACGGCATCAATCTCGGTTCGTTCTGGGCGGCGGCCTTGTGCGGTTATCTGGGGGAGAATGTCGGCTGGTGGGCGGGTTTCGGCCTGGCCGGGGTCGGGATGCTGGCCGGCCTGATCATGTTCGTGCTCGGCAAATCGTGGCTGCAAGGCAAGGGCGAGCCGCCGAAACCGGAGGTGCTGAAAGAAAAGGTGGCCGGGATTTCCAGGGAAAACCTGATCTATCTGTTCGGTCTGGCCATGGTGCCGGTGATCTTCTTCCTGGTGCAGAAGAACAGGATCGTCGGCACGGCCCTGACCGTCGGCATGGTGGCGATCATCGTCTATGTGCTCATCCAGATGTTCACCAAATACAATGTGCAGGAACGCTTCCGGTTGGGGTTGGCCATGATTCTTTCGGGCGCCTCTGCCATCTTCTTCGCCCTGTTCGAGCAGGCGGGGTCGTCGCTGTCGCTGTTCGCCGAACGCAATACCGACCTGGATATCATGAAGGCGCCGGTGGTGATCGGCAAGTTCGTCCTGGCCTCGCGGGATCAACTGGCGGCCATGACCGTGCCCGCGGGTTCGATCTGGATCGACATGGGTATGACCGCTTCGCAGACCCAGACCTTCAACGCCGGCTTCATCCTGATTCTGGCGCCGGTCTTCGCGGCCATCTTCACCTTCCTCGGCAACCGTAACCTGGACCCGGACCCTGTGAAGAAATTCGCCTTCGGCCTGTTGAATGTCGGGCTTGGTTTTCTTGTGCTGGTCTGGGCCGCGCCTTTGGCTGACGCCAATTTCCGTCTGCCGGTGTTCTTCCTGCTGCTGACCTATCTGCTCCATACGATCGGCGAACTGAGCCTGTCGCCGGTGGGGCTGTCGCAGCAAACGAAACTGTCGCCGCCGACCATCGTCGCCACCATGATGGCGATCTGGTTCCTGGGGGCGTCGCTCGGCCAGTATGTCGCCGCGATTATTTCAGCCTTTGCTTCGACCAAGACGGTGGGCGGCAAGGTGTTGGATAACCAGTCGGCGCTGGTGTCGTCGCTCGATACCTTCCAGTTCATCGGCTGGCTGGGTATTGGTATCGCCGTTATCTTCTTCCTGCTGAGTTTCGTGCTGAAGAAGTGGTCCTACGGCGCCAATGATACCAAGGCGGTGGACGAGGGGACGACGGAGGTGATTTGATCATATGGGGCGTGGGGGCTGTGCCCCCACATCTTCTCTCCTCCAAGAAAAACCCGGCCCGGAAGGACGGGTTTTTCTTTGGAATAAGGCGCCGCTAGGATGTCCCGCCGACCGTCAGGCCGCGGATGCGCAGGGAAGGCTGGCCGATTCCGACAGGCAGGCTCTGGCCGGCCTTGCCGCAGGTGCCGACGCCGGGATCGAACTTGAAGTCATCGCCGATCATATCGACCTGCTGCATGGCCGCCGGACCGTCACCGATCAATGTTGCGCCCTTGACTGGGCTACCTATCTTGCCGTCTTCAATCAGATAGGCTTCGGTGCACTGGAAGACGAATTTGCCGTTGGTGATATCGACCTGGCCGCCGCCGAAATTGACGGCATAGAGGCCTTTTTTGGTGTTGGCGATCATATCGTCCAGTTTGTCCTGGCCGGGGCGCATGAAGGTATTGGTCATGCGGGGCAGGGGCTGGTGGGCATAGGACTGGCGGCGGCCGTTGCCGGTGGCTTTCGCGCCCATCTGGCGGGCGGAGAGGCGGTCGTGCATGTAGCCGACCAGGACGCCATCCTCGATCAGGGTGGTGCAGGTCGTCGCCGTGCCTTCATCGTCGATATTGAGCGAGCCACGCGCATCGGGCACCGTGCCGTCATCGACGATGGTGACGCCTTTAGCGGCAACCTGCTTGCCCATCTTGCCGGAGAAGGCCGAAGTGCCCTTGCGGTTGAAGTCGCCTTCGAGGCCATGACCGACCGCTTCGTGCAGCAGCACGCCCGGCCAGCCCGGCCCGAGCACGATATCCATCTCACCGGCGGGGGCGGCCACGGCGTCAATATTGACAAGCGCCTGGCGGATGGCTTCATCGACCTGCGCCTGCCACTTTTCAGGCGCGGTGATGTCGAACCACGAAATGCGCCCGCCGCCGCCGGATGAGGCGGTTTCGCGCCGGCCATTGCGCTCGACGGAAACACTGACATTCAGACGGACGAGGGGGCGGTAGTCGTGATACAGCTCGCCGCCTGAGCGCAGGATGGTGATGGCGCGCTTGTCGCAGGCCAGCGACGCCGAAACCTGGACGACGCCGGAATGTGCCTGGCGGGCATAGGCGTCCATCGCCTGGAGCAGGGCGATCTTGTCGGCGAAGGCCATTTCGCCCAGCGGATCGTGCGCCTGGTAGTATGACTGGTTGGAACGCGCGGGATTGCCGGTCAGGCTGACATCGACCGGCTTGCCTTTTTTGGCCAGAACGGCAGCCTCGGCGGCGCGGTGGATGGCCTCCAGCGACAGTTCGGCGCTGTTGGCGAAGCCGATGGTCTCGCCGGCGACGACGCGGAAGCCGAAGCCCTGATCGGCGCCATAGGCCGAGGCTTTCAGGCGGCCGTCATCGAACATCAGGGATTCGGATTCGCGCTTCTCGATGAAGATTTCGCCATCATCGGCGCCCTTGAGGGCCGTTTCCAGTACGGCATGGGCGGCGGCCAGATCGAAATCGTCTTCAAGGACAGTCGCGGAAGTATCGAGGGAATCGGCCATGGGAAATCTGCGTTGAATTAAAATACAGCCTCCTATTTAGGCGTGACCGGTCACCTTGGCTATGGGGTAAGTCATCAAATCGGCGATGAATTCTGCGAATGATTGTCATGAGAACCGTGAAAGATGCGACAAAAGACCGCACTGACTGAGCGGTTATGGCACTTTCGGGCTTAAAAAAGGCAAATCCCTTTTTTGACCCTTTGCATTTCGCCGTGAAGGCATTATGGAACCCAGTTGGATAGACCGACTACAGGTCTGAAAGTGCGCCGGATTCGCTAATAAAGAGTCATGAGCGAGTAGGGGCGCGCTATAAATTTCAGGGATAGGCCGCACGTATGCGTTGGCATCGGCAGCCGTGAAAATGAGGGTTTTGCGAATGAGCAGTAAAGGGCTTTTCGGCAAAGGGCTTTCCGGAAGGGGGCTGTTCAGGGCCGCCGCCGGTACGGTCGCTACGCTGGCTTTATCGGCCAGCCTGTCGGTATCGGCATTCGCCAAGGATGTCGTGGGCCTGCCGACGGACAAGGCCATGGGCTGGCAGCCGGCGGGTTCGGCGCTGAAGCGTCAGACGGAAATCTTCTATAACTGGGGTTTGTTCCCCCTGATCGTGGCCATATGCCTTCTGGTCGGCGGCTTGTTGCTGTGGATCATGATTCGCTACAACCGCAAGGCCAATCCGGTTCCGGCCAAGTTCTCGCACAATACCCTGGTCGAGATCATCTGGACGCTTGTGCCGGTGCTTATCCTGGTCGTCGTCGCCATTTTCTCGCTCGGCTTGCTGCGCGACTATAACGACATGCCGAAGCCCGATGTCGTGGTGAAAGCCACCGGCAACCAGTGGTTCTGGACTTACGACTACCCCGAACTGGGCGTCACTGATATCGAATCGCGTTTGCGTGAAGACGCCAAGGACATCAAGACCGCCAAGGCCGCCGGCATTCCGTATCTGCTGGAAGTCGATAATGTGCTGGTCGTCCCGGTCAACAAGGTTATTCACGTCCAGACCACCGGCGCTGATGTCATCCACTCCTTCACCGTTCCGGCTTTCGGCTTCAAGATCGACGCCGTTCCCGGCCGCCTGAACAACACCTGGTTCAAGGCCGAGAAGATCGGCACCTATTACGGCCAGTGTTCGGAACTGTGCGGCAAGGACCACGCCTATATGCCGATCGAGGTCAAGGTGGTCAGCGACGCCGACTTCGACGCCTTCATTATCAAGAACGGCGGCAAGACCCGCGCCATGATCGCTTCGGAAGCCGCGGCCTCCGCCGCCGCGGCTGAGGAAGCGGCCGCCTCCGCCGCTGAAGCCGCCAGCGCCTCCGCCACGGCAGAAACGGCTTCCGCCGCCGCCACGTCCGCTACAACCTCCGCCTCTGCGGCACCGGCTTCCGGTGCGGCCGCCGCGCACTAAGTTCAGTTCAGAGAGATATCCACCATGTCTTCAACTGCCGTTACTCATGAACGCGATACCCACGCGGACAGCCATGCGCACGACGCCCACGAACACAAACCCGGCTTTTTCGCCCGTTGGGTTTTTACGACCAACCATAAGGACATCGGCACCCTTTACCTGATCTTCGCCATTATATTCGGCCTGGTCGGCGGCGCCTTTTCGGGGCTGATCCGCTGGGAACTGGCCCAGCCGGGTTTGCAGGTTTTTCTGCAAGGCTCGCTGCTTGACCAGATGGGCCTGTTCAACCTGTCGAATCCCGATCACGCCAAGCACGCCTTCAATTCGGTGGTCACGGCCCACGCCGTTATCATGATCTTCTTCATGGTCATGCCGGCCACCATGGGCGGCTTCGCCAACTGGTTTGTGCCGATCATGATCGGTTCGCCGGATATGGCCTTCCCGCGCCTGAACAATATTTCGTTCTGGCTGCTGGTGGCCGCGGCGGTGTTGCTCGTCACCTCGATCTTCACGCCTTCGGGACCGGGGGGCGAGCACGGCTTCGCCGGCGGCTGGACCATGTATCCGCCGATGTCAACGCATACAGGTTCGCCCGGACCCGCCATGGACCTCGTGATTCTGGCGCTCCACATCGCCGGCGCCTCGTCGATTCTGGGGTCGATCAACTTCATCACCACCATCTTCAACATGCGCGCGCCGGGCATGACCCTGCACCGCATGCCGCTGTTCGCCTGGGCGATCCTGGTCACCGCCTTCATGCTGCTGTTGTCCCTGCCGGTTCTGGCCGGTGGCATCACCATGCTGCTGACCGACCGTAACTTCGGCACCTCGTTCTTCGATCCGAGCGGCGGCGGCGACCCGATCATGTTCCAGCACCTGTTCTGGTTCTTCGGCCACCCGGAAGTCTACATTCTCATCCTGCCGGGCTTCGGCATCGTGTCGCACATCGTCTCGACCTTCTCGCGCAAGCCTATTTTCGGTTATCTCGCCATGGCCTACGCCATGCTGGCCATCGGCTTCGTCGGCTTCATCGTGTGGGCGCACCACATGTTCACGGTCGGCATGTCGTTCGATCTGCGCGCCTATTTCACCCTGGCCACCATGGTCATCGCCGTGCCCACCGGCGTGAAGGTGTTCTCGTGGATCGCCACCATGTGGGGTGGTTCGCTGTGGTTCACCGTGCCGATGCAATGGGCGATCGGCTTCATCTTCCTGTTCACGGTCGGCGGCGTCACCGGCGTCGTGCTTTCCAATGCCGCGGTCGATTACAGTCTGCAAGATACCTATTACGTCGTCGCTCACTTCCACTATGTGCTGTCGCTCGGCGCCGTTTTCTCGATCTTTGCCGGTTTCTATTACTGGTTCGAGAAGATGTTCGGTGTGAAGTACAACAAGTGGCTGGGCGGCGCGCATTTCTGGATCATGTTCATTGGCGTGAACCTGGTGTTCTTCCCGCAGCACTTCCTTGGCCTGCAAGGGATGCCGCGCCGTTACGTCGATTATCCCGAAGGCTTCGCCTACTGGAACATGGTGTCCTCGATCGGTTACGCCATCACCGCCATTGGCGTCGTCGTCTTCCTGATCATGTGCCTGGAAGCCGCCATCGTCCGCCGCAAGGGCGAGGCCAATCCGTGGGGCGAGGGCGCGACGACCCTGGAATGGACCCTCTCGTCGCCGCCGCCTTATCACCAGTTTTCCGAGCTTCCTGTCATCAAGGAAGAGGAAGATACGCATCACTAGCCCTGCTGTAGCGGGGCCAGTCGCCAATGGTAAAAAATCGGGGGGTGGGGTCCGAGAGGTCTTCGCCCCCTTTGTTCTTGGAGCGGGATGCGTTTTGATGGCGTCACGTTCGCTCCGGGTTTTTATTTTGTCGCGCAATTTATCCGAAAAGTGGTATCCCCCTTATCGGATTGCGCTTTAGAGGTCAGTTTGAGTTCCGAACCGAAAACCAAGGCGAAAAAATCGCAGCCCGCTCTCACGCGTGAGGAGATGGAGGCGAACCTGCGCTCGGCCTATGCCTCGAAAGCCATGCGGGGATCGCCGCGTGATTATTTCCAGCTTTTGAAGCCGCGCGTCATGTCGCTGGTCGTGTTCACCGGTTTCACGGGGCTGATAATCGCCAATGGACATATGAACCCATTGCTGGCGGCGGTCGCGGTTTTCTGCATCGCCATCGGGGCGGGGGCCGCCGGCGCGCTAAACATGGCCATCGAAGGCGACACCGACGCCCTGATGCGCCGCACGCGCCTGCGTCCGGTGGCGGCGGGCCGGATCACCAAAAATGACGCCTATGCCTTTGGCGGCGTACTGGCCTTTCTGTCGGTGGCCCTGATGTGGCTGGCCTTCCCCGATGGCCTGGCCGCCGCCCTGCTGGCCCTGACTATCATCTATTATGTCGTTTTCTATACCCTGATCCTCAAGCGCCGGACACCGCAGAACATCGTCATCGGCGGCGCGGCCGGGGCCTTCCCGCCGGTGATCGGCTGGGCGGCGGCCACCGGTCATGCGCCGGTCGAGGCGTGGATACTGTTCGCCATCATCTTCCTGTGGACGCCGCCGCATAGCTGGGCGCTGGCCCTCTACACCACCGAGGACTACGCCAATGCCGGCATCCCGATGATGCCGGTGGCGAAAGGCGCCAAATCGACGCGTTTGCAGATCCTGCTCTATTCGCTGGTCATGGCGCCGGTCGCCTGTTTGCCGATCGCTTTCAAGATGGGGGGGCTGGTCTATGCGGCTGTTTCCGTGCTCGGCGGCGCCTTTTTCATCTATCTGGCTGTGCGCGTCTTTTTGTCGCGCGCCGGCGATCACCCCGAAGGTGGTGAGGAAAGCCTCTATGATGTTAAGAAGGAAGCTCTGTCGGCGCGGAATCTCTTTGCCTTTTCCATTCTTTATCTGACGGCGCTGTTCGCCACGCTCCTGGTCGAGCACGTTATTACAGGATTGATGTTATGACCGAGCATCCTGAAAAGCCGCTGAACAGCACACTCGCCGAAGACAAGGCGGCTTATGTCAAGGCGCAGAAAAAGCGTAACCTGTTCATCGGCCTGGCGCTCGCCGCCTTCGTCATACTGGTCTTCTTCATTGCGATGGTGCGCATGTCGCAGGGCATCAAGGCCGATGCGGTGAGGGCGGCCGAAGCGCGCGCTTCTCAATCCGCCGCTGCAAATCCGGCGAGCCGTTAGACGTGAAACTCAGCAAGAACAGCCGTGTGGTTTTAACCTTGCTGGGGGCGCTTGTCGTCATGGGCGGATTGACGGCGGCATCGGTGCCGCTCTATCGCGCCTTTTGCAACGCCACCGGTTTTGCCGGCACGGCGCGCAAGGCGAACGCGACCCTGGCGGCTATCCAGACACCGGGCAAGAAGATCGTGCGTGTCCGTTTCGATACCAATACCAATGGTGTGCCGTGGAGTTTCAGGCCGGAAAAAGCCTATGTGGATACGCGCGTCGGCAAGTCGGCCATGGTCTGGTTCGATGTGAAGAACAACGCCGACCATCCGGTGACGGCCCGCGCCACCTACAATGTTTTGCCTGATACCATGGGCGCTTATTTCATGAAGACGCAGTGCTTCTGCTTCAATGACGTGACGCTCCAGCCCGGTGAGTCGCAACGCTTCCCGGTGGTCTATTTCCTTGATCCGAAGCTGGTGGAGAACAGCGACACCCGTAATGTACCGGATGTGACGCTTTCCTATACGTTTTTTGAGTCGAAACTGGCGCAGGAAGGGGCGAAAACCGCGTCCTGACGGTCGTCCCTGCATTGTGTTGAAAGAGGAATTGGCATAAACGAAATGCTAGGTTATGCCTGAGAGATATAATATCAGCCGCGCTATGAGATGCGGTACAAATAGGTGAGTTGAACGAATGGCCCATCACGGCGTAAAACACGATTATCATATCATCAATCCGAGTCCGTGGCCCCTGATGGGATCGGTTTCGGCGGTTGTCTGGGCCTTCGGCATGGTTGTCGGCATGCGCGGCCTGCTCGGCATTCCCAAGGGCGAATGGTGGCTGATGCTCACCGGCCTGGCCCTGATCATGCTCACCATGGTTTTCTGGTGGCGCGATGTCATCAAGGAATCGAAAGCGGGCGATCATACGCCGGTCGTGCAGCTTGGCCTGCGTTACGGCATGATCATGTTCATCGCGTCCGAAGTCATGTTCTTCGTCGCCTGGTTCTGGATTTTCTTTGAAATGGCCTTGTTCCACGGTCATCGCGCCGGCGACATGTCGGCCATCGAGGAAGTCCGCGCCGCTTGGTCAACCTGGCCGCCGCATGGCGTCGAGACGCTCGATCCCTGGCACCTGCCGCTGGTCAATACCCTGTTGCTGCTGACTTCGGGCACCACGGTCACCTGGGCGCACCATGCGCTCCAGCAAAACGACCGCAAGGGCGCCATCCAGGGGCTGTTGCTGACGGTTATCCTCGGCGCGCTGTTCACCTGCGTCCAGGGCTTTGAATATATGGAAGTCGCCAAAGAGCATAACTTCCACTTCTTCCTGTTCAAGGACGCCGCTGATGCCACCGGCGCCGCCAATCTCTATGGGTCGGCTTTCTTCATGGCCACCGGCTTTCACGGCTTCCACGTCCTGATCGGCACCATCTTCCTGATCGTCTGCCTGCTGCGCGCCATCGCCGGCGATTTCACCCCCAAGAAGCATTTCGGCTTCGAGGCGGCGGCCTGGTACTGGCATTTCGTCGATGTGGTGTGGCTGTTCCTCTTCGCCTTCATCTACGTCATCTTTGGCGGTCCGCACTGATAAGCGGCAGGTTGAAATCTGATTTCCGGGGGCGTCGGCTATTCAAGCCGGCGCCTTCACTTTTCCCAGTGGAACGCCATGACCCTGCGCGATTATCTGAAAGCCGTACCGCCCGGACTGGCCATTGCCGCCGCCATCGCGTTTGCGGTGCTCAATGGTTTGGGGATCTGGCAGCTTGAACGCCTGAAATGGAAAGAGGACCTGATCGCCGATATGGCGCGGGCCGAAGCCGCCGCGCCGCTGCCGGCTGAAACCCTGCTGGCGCAGACGAAACCGGATTGGCGTTCGGCTGCCTTGCCGCTTTGTCCGGTCGATTCGGCGCGGCTGATCTATATGCACTCGGAAGTGAGCGGCGTGCCGGGCTATCGCCTTCTGACGGCCTGTCCAATGGCCGATAAGGCGCTGCTGATCGATCTCGGATTTGCCAATGAAAAATTGACGTTCGGGCCGTTTACGCTCCGGCCTGTCGGGCGACTGAGGCCGTTTGAAAAATCCGGTCCGTTCACTCCGGTCAATCGTGTGGCTGATAATGACTGGTATTGGCGCTCGGCATCGGAAATGGGGCCGGTGCTGAATGCCAGACTGCGGTCCGATTATTTCCTGGTCCTTGACCTGAAGGCCAGTCACGCCGATATAGCGGGCCTGACGCAGGGACCGCTGACCGCGCCCCTGCCCAATCGTCATTTTGAATATGCCCTGACCTGGTTCGGGCTGGGCTGGGCTTTGCTCGGCGTTTTCGGCAGCGTCGTTTATCAGCGCGCCAGAAAGAATAAGATCGCTTGACCATACTCGCCAGTCAAAAGCTCTACACCTTCGATAACGGCCTGCGCCTGCTGGTCGATCCGATGCCGGGGCTGAAGACCTTTGCCTTGAGCGCCCTGATCTATGGCGGGGCGCGCTTCGAGACAGAAGCGCAGTCGGGCTGGGCGCACCTGCTGGAACACATGGTCTTCAAGGGCGCCGGCAGTCGCAATGCCCGCGACCTGGCCGAAGCCATCGAACACAAGGGCGGCTCAATCAACGCCTCCACCGGCTATGAGCATACCCGCTTCGAGGTGCGCGGCCTGAACAGCCTGATGCCACTGGCGCTGGAAATCGTCACCGACCTGATGTTCCGCCCGGCTATCGATGCTGAGGAACTGGCGCGCGAAAAGAAGGTGGTCGAGCAGGAGATCCTCGAAGCCTATGATACGCCGGACGATCATGTCTTCGACCTGTTGCAATCGGCCATGTTCGCCGGGCAGTCGCTCGGCCGGCCGATCCTCGGCACGAAACAGAGCCTCAAACCGGTGACGCCGGGCGCTTTACGCGCCTTCGCCGAAACGCTGTACGCGCCGCACCAGATTGTCATCTGCGTGTCAGGTGGTGTCATGCCCGATGAGGTCCATGCGGCGCTGAAGGACCGGGTGGAAACCGTGCCTGCCCATGCCGGTTTCGGCAAGCCGGCGCAGATGCGCTTTACCACGGAGCGTCATGTCCAGAAACGCCGGATCGAACAGGCCAATCTGACGATCGGCTTTGAAGGCGTCAGCCGATTGAGCCATGATATCATTCCCCTGCGCCTGTTCAGTGAAATTCTCGGCGGCGGCATGGCGTCACGCCTGTTTCAGGAAGCGCGCGAGGCGAGGGGGCTGGCCTACAGCATCGACGCCTTCACCACACCTTATCGTGACGGCGGGATTTTTGGAGTCTATGCCGGCTGCGCGGCGAAGGATGTCGAGCCGCTTATCGAACTTATTCAACGGGTTCTGAAAGACCTGTCAGCCAATCCTCTGGAAGCGGAACTGGAGCGCGCCAAGGCGCAATTCATGACCTCGTTGTTCCTCAATCATGAGGGCGCTGCCTCGCGGTGCGGCGCCTTCGCCAGTCAGTTATCGACCTTCGGCAAGGTATTCACGCTTGATGAGGTGGCGGCGGATATCGGAGCGGTCAGCCGTGACGACCTGGTTCGGGTCGGCTCGGCCATAGCGTCGCAAAAAACCTGCGCCAGTGCACTTCTGGGGCCGAAATCGATGGGCGATGCGGCGGCGCTGCTGGCCGCCTGACAGGCCGCTTACGCCGTGCCCGCCGTGCCGGATAGGTGTCCCGGTTCGATACCCATGCTGGCGAGCGCGCGGCTCCACAGATGCTCGGGATCGCCGCCAAAGATCAATTCCTGACTGGCGGGCGCCACCAGCCAGGCGTTCTGGCTCAGTTCGCTTTCCAACTGGCCCGGTCCCCACCCGGCATAGCCGAGCGCGATCAGGCTGCGGGCCGGACCGGCGCCGCCTGACAGATCGACAAGGATATCGCGTGAGGCGGTCAGGCCCACGCCCTGCGCCTCGCCATCCGGCCGGTTGATGAACGGCCCGCCCAGATCGAGCGTGATATCGTCGATCTGGTAATCGAGGCTGTGCAATACGAAGCCGCGATCATTCTGAACCGGTCCGCCGCGATAGATTTTCTGCATGGCCAACCGCTGGGCGAAGCGCGGATTGTCGCTTTCGATGCCCAGTTCCTTCATCATCCTGCTGAAGTTCAGGCCATTGATCGGCTGGTTGAGGATCAGCCCCATGGCGTGGTCCTCGTCATGCTGGCAGACATAGATGACCGTGTGATTGAACGGCTGGTCATTCAGCACCGGCATGGCGATCAGCAACTGCCCCTGATAGGACATATGGCCGGGCGGAGGACCGTCTTCGGGAAGAGCGTCTGAGGAACTGATCATGGGGTCAATACCTTTTGAAAGCGCGAACAGGAAGCAATAATAGCCTATATGGGCATGGCTGTCTTGATTGCAAAACCCGACGAATGCGGGTAGCCATCCGTATCGTATTTTGATGGTGACTTCCCTACGACTTCGCCGCGATCCTTACAGAAAGATTTATCATGACCCTGAAAGCCGGCGACGCCATCCCCGAACTCAATCTGACCGTGGTCGATGAAGCGGGACCGAAACCTGTTGACTCCAGGGATTTTTTCACTGGCAAGACGGTGGTTCTGTTCGCTGTTCCGGGGGCTTTTACGCCGACCTGCTCGGCGCGTCACCTGCCGGGGTTCAAGGACCATGCCGCCGATTTTGCCGCCAAGGGCGTCGATGCCGTCGCCTGCACCTCGGTCAATGATTATTTCGTCATGAAAGCCTGGGCGAAGGATCAGGGCATCAGCGACGAAGTGGTCATGCTGGCCGATGGCAATGGGGATTTCGCCGGGGCCATGGGCCTGACGCTGGATGCCTCCGGTTTCGGCATGGGGCCGCGTTCGCAACGCTACGCCGCCGTGATCCGGGACGGCAGGATCGACAAGCTGTTCGTCGAAGCTGGTGGTGAATTCAGGGTGTCCAGCGCCGAATACGTGCTCGAAAATCTCTAACCGCATTTCCGGCGATCCAGCGCTGCCTGCCATCGGGTATATCTCGGTGGCGATGGCGGCTGGCGCAGGTCGGCATAGCTCTCAAGCCGGACGCAAGATGCCTATCTTGGCGCGTGTATTCTGACGATCAGAACTGATCGTCGGCCAGCGCCATCAGGCCTTCCGAACCGGCTTTCATCTTGATCAGATGCGCCTCGGCGTCGGGCAGGATGCGCTCCAGGAAGACACGGCCCACCTTGAGCTTGGTATCGAAGAACGGATCGGTGGAGCCGCCATCGATCTTCGCCTGTGCCGCCTTTGCCATGCGCGCCCACATATAGGCGGTGCAGGTCAGTCCGAACAGGTGCAGGTAGTCCATCGAACCGGCGGCGGCGGCGTCAGGATTGCCCATGCCGTTCTGCATCAGCCACATCGTGCCGTCGAACAGCTTGGCCTTGGTGTCCTTCAGCGCCTTGATGTAGGCGGGAACCGTCGAGCCGGCTTCTTCGGCGGCGATATAGGCGTCGATTTCACCGAGGAAAGATTGCAACGCGCGGCCGCCCTTGGAGGGCAGTTTGCGGCCGACCAGATCAAGCGCCTGCACGCCATTGGTGCCTTCATAGATCAGGGTAATCCGCACATCGCGCATATATTGCGACGCCGGGAAGTGCTCGGTGAAACCTGAACCCCCGTGCACCTGCATGGCGTCCTGCGTCACCTTGAGGCCCTTATCCGTCAGATAGGCCTTAATAACGGGGGTGAGCAGGCCCATATAGTCACTTGCTTTTTCACGTTCTTTTTCGTCCTCGGCCACATGGGCCAGATCGGCCTGCAAAGACACCCAGGTCAAAAAGGCACGGCCGCCTTCGATCAGGGCGCGGCTTTCCAGCAGCATACGGCGCACATCGGGATGGACGAGGATGCTGTCGGCGGGCAGTTCCGGCGATTTCGGGCCGGTGAGGGCGCGGCCCTGCAAACGATCTTTGGCGAACTGATTGGCGGCGACCAGCGAGGCGTGGCCGATTGCCAGCCCCTGCAAACCGACGCCGAAACGGGCATTGTTCATCATGTAGAACATGATCTTGAGGCCTTCGTTTTCCTGACCGAGCAGGAAGCCCGTGGCCTCGTCATACATCATGACGCAGGTCGAATTGCCGTGGATGCCCATCTTGTGCTCAAGGCCGGCGCATTGCAACGAATTGCGTTCACCCGGATTGCCGTCGGCATCGGGCAGGAATTTCGGCACCAGGAACAACGAAATGCCCTTGACGCCGGCGGGGGCGCCTTCCAACCGGGCCAGGACCAGGTGACAGATATTCGAGGTGAAATCGTGCTCGCCGGCCGAGATCCAGATCTTCTGGCCGGTGATTTTATAGCTGCCGTCGCCAGCCGGCACGGCCTTGGTGCGCAGCAGGCCGAGATCGGTGCCGCAGTGCGGTTCGGTCAGGTTCATGGTGCCCGACCATTCGCCTGAGATCAGCTTCGGCAGGTAGAGGTCTTTCTGCGCCTGCGTGCCGCCGGCGGTGAGGGCGGAGATCGCGCCTTCGGTCAGGCCGGGATACATGCCGAAGGCCGATGAGGCGCCGGAGAGCATTTCGGAAAAGGCGGTGTTGACGAAGTGCGGCAGGCCCTGGCCGCCATATTGCGGATCGCCGGAAAGCGCCGTCCAGCCGGCTTCGGTCAGGGCCTTGTAGGCTTCCTTGTAACCCTTCGGCGCCGTGACTTCGTGCGTCACCGGATCGAGTGTGCAGCCTTCCTTGTCGCCGGTGATATTGATCGGATGGACGACCTCTTCGGCGAATTTGGCGGCTTCTTCCAGAATGGCCGCCACTGTCGCCGTATCGGCGTCCGCGAAACCCTTCAGGTTGCTGTACTGATCGGTATTGAAGACGTTCTCGAAGAGAAACTGATAGTCACGGACGGGGGCGACATAGGCCATCTGGTTCTTGTCCCTGTTTAGGATAAGGAAATTGAGCTTTGATTAGTTTGAGGTTTCGGCTTCCAGTTCGTGAATCTGCCGTTCCAGCCAGCCGCATCCTTCGATCATGTCCTTGATCGCCGCATCGATATCCTCGCGCTGGCGTTTCAGGGTTTCGATCTGGCCGCGATACTTATGAAGCGTCGCGCGCATCTGGGCGGCGCCATGGTCCTTGGGTGTATAGAGGTCAAGGATTTCGTGGATTTCGACGAGGGAAAAGCCGAGCCGTTTGCCGCGCAGGATCAGTTGCAGACGGGCGCGGTCGCGTGGCGAATAGAGGCGCGTCTGGCCCCTGCGCTCCGGTGAAATCAGGCCCTTGTCCTCGTAAAAACGCAGGGCGCGGGCGGTGACGTCGAACTCCTTGGAGAGCTGGCGAATCGAATAGGTGCGGTTGTTGTCTTTGTGTGGCGTTTCCATGAGGGTGTTTTGCGGCATTTTCCGGATTTGGCTGGACTGTGGCAGAATCTTACATTTACGTCAACGTAAAGATTAGGAGGGTTCAATCGGATCGTCAAGCAAAAAACTTTCCGTAAGGTGAAGCCGTGCGGCGCTTCAAAAATCCGCGCAAGTTGACTTGGCCGTGCACGGGACGTAAAGCCAAGCTTCTCTTTAAAGGAAAGGCCTTATCCCCGTCATGTCGTCACTTAGTCTCCTTGCTTACGCCGGCCGTGCATGGCCGTTTGAACAGGCCCGCAACCTGATTGCGCGTCTGGTCAAATCGCGCATTCAAGGGCATGAGGAGCAAAAACGGGCGCTGGAACTGATAGCCGCCGGCAAGACGGATGAAGCGCTGAAAACCTTCGAGGGGCTGGACCGCGCGGTGATTTTCGAGACTGGCTACGGCCCATCCGGCTTGCCGCATATCGGCACCTTCGGCGAGGTCGCGCGCACCACCATGGTCCGCCAGGCTTTCGAGGCCATGACCGGAGGCGCGTGGGCCACGCGCCTGATCTGTTTTTCGGATGATATGGACGGCCTGCGCAAGGTGCCGGAGGGAATCCCCAATGCCGATATCCTGCGCGAAGACCTCTACAAGCCGCTGACCGTGGTACGTGATCCGTTCGGCGAATATCCGTCATTCGGCCAGCACAATAATGCCCGCCTGAAGGCCTTCCTCGACAGTTTTGGCTTTGCCTACGAGTTCCTGTCCTCGACCGAATGCTACAAGAGCGGCCTGTTCGACCAGACCCTGCTGACGGCGCTGGATCGCTTTGACGATATCCAGAAGGTCATGCTGCCGACCCTGGGGCCGGATCGGCGCGCCACCTATTCGCCCTTCCTGCCGATTTCACCCAGGACCGGCTTCGTGCTCCAGGTGCCGACGCTTGAGCGCAATGTCGCGGCGGGCACGATCGTTTTTGAAGAAACCAATCCGTCTACTGGAAAAACTGAGCGTTTCGAGGTGCCGGTGACGGGCGGGCACGTCAAGATGCAGTGGAAGCCGGACTGGGCCATGCGCTGGGCCGCGCTTGGCGTCGATTACGAGATGGCCGGCAAGGATTTGATCGATTCGGTCAAGGTGTCTTCCCAGGTTTGCAAGGTGCTGGGCGGTACGCCGCCGGAAGGCTTCAACTATGAGCTTTTCCTCGATGAAGCCGGGCAGAAGATATCGAAATCCAAGGGCAACGGCCTGACCATGGAGGACTGGCTGCGCTACGGCGCGCCTGAGTCCCTGGCCTATTACATGTTCCAGTCGCCGAAATCGGCCAAGAAGCTGTATTTCGATGTCATTCCGCGCGCGACCGACGAGTTCTTCCAGCAACTCGACGCCTTTCCGAAGCAGGAAGAGGCCAGGCAGGTCGAGAACCCGGTGTGGTTTGTCCTGCGCGGTGAAACGGGGATCAAGTCGCCGCCGGTGACCTTTGGCCTGATGCTGAATCTGGTGTCGGTGGCCAATGCCTTGGATAAGGAAACGCTGTGGGGCTTCCTGCGCGCCTACCTGCCGGGCGCCACGCCGGAAACGGAACCGGTGCTCGATCGCCTGGCCGGTTATGCGCTGAACTATTTCGAGGACTTCGTGAAGCCGTCGAAGGTGTTCCGCCTGCCCGACGAAAAGGAAAAGGCGGCGATGTCCGATCTGGTGGCGAAGTTCCGCGAACTGCCCGCCGATACACGCGATGCCGATGTGCTGCAAAACCTCGTCTTCGAGGTCGGAAAAGCGCATGAATTCGAGCCTTTGCGAGCGTGGTTTCAAGCGCTTTATGAAGTACTTTTGGGCCAATCCCAGGGGCCGCGTTTTGGGTCTTTCGTCGCCATCTTCGGGCTGGAACGCACCATTGCCCTGCTCGAACAGGGCATTGCCGGAAAGTTGGTCAGTCACTGATCCGTTCTGGGGTTTGGGGGCTGTGCCCCCATACCTTTTCTTCTCTTGTTTTCTCTCCGCCCCAAAAGGGGCGAGGAGAAAACAAGACAGGGAAGACTTGGGGTCGCGGACCCCAAACCCCAGAACTAATGTCGTGCCTTACTGGCTGGCCCACACAATCCGCGCGATCCACGCCACCTGCAACCGGTCGAATGTCCGGTCCGGAAACTCCGGGTTCAGCGAGCGCAGTTCGATCTGGCGGGCCGAATACCGCACCAGTTCCTTGGCCATGACCTCGCCATCAATGGTTTTGACCACCACGCGGTCCCCCTTGCGCAGGTTCTGATTGTGCGGATCGACCAGGATGCGATCGCCATCCCGATAGAGCGGGAGCATCGAATCACCGGAGATTTCCAGCGCATACAGGCCTGAATTGACGGAGGGGAAGGTGATCTCATCCCAGCCTTGCCCCAGTGGAAAGCCCGAATCGTCAAAAAAACCCTCATTGCCAGCCTGCGCGAACCCGATCAGCGGGATGCCCTGGCCCCCCGAACGGCCTTCCGCCAGCAGGGCGAATTCGGAAAACTTGATGCCCGTCGCCTCCAGCAGCTTGGCCAGGCTTTCGGTAGACGGCCAGCGTGGACGCGACTGGCCGGAAGGCAGAATATCCGGCGAGGCCCGCTTGGACTTATTGAAACTGGTCGGGTCGAGGCCGGCCATGCGTGCCAGTCCGGACGGCGTGGTGTTGAGCCGGTTCGCCAGGGCGTCTATGGCGGCCCAGATGTGGCTATGCGAAAGAGTCATACAAAGGCCGGGGCAAGGATCGGGCCATAACAGGCCCCTGGAAAGCTAGGAATTACAATAAAGTGCAAGGAAAATAAATCTAATAATAGGAAAATCAACCTATTTTGTGGATTTTATCCGTTTCGGATAACGCGTTTCCGCCTGTGTATGGCGGCTAAAGTCCCGGCGCACAAGGCCAAGAGTACACCGTGCGCCGAAACGATAAGGAGCGTCATATAGGCCCATTGCGCGACCTCGACGTTCAATAAACCGCATATGCCGGTCATGGTGGAGGCGAGTTGACAGCCAGACGCCCACAAAGGCCAGGGATGCGGCGATTTCCAGCATAAGATGACAAATCCGGTCAGGCATAGGATATCCGTAACTGTGTGGCTCAGATCCTGGAAGTGGCTGAGGAGGCTCAGTGCGTTGGCGATCAGGTAAGCCGTCAGATAGAGCGCGGCGCCGGCCTTTTCCCGCCAGGAACCGAAAAGCAGCGCCGCCAGGCAGGTGACGCCAAGAAAGACGGCGCCGAAAATGGCCAGGGGAGAATGCAACATGCCGCCGTTCCTGCGTGATCCGCGAAAGAACGAGTTAAGCCGCGATTCCCGCCTGAACCGGAAGAGGCTATTCGGCCGCGATGATCTCTGCTTCAGCGGCGGCCACATATTGGCTGGTGGGCGGCGGGGGCGCCGGCTTATCCTCGGCGGGCAGGATGGCGACATGACCCAGGCCGACCTGCGCCTGCACCAGGGTGAGGTTGGCGTGGGCCGCCGTCATGTGCTGCTGCGCGGTGCTGAGGGCCATCATGGCCTTGAGCGTATTCTGATGCACGTCATTGCCGATGATCGTGGACATGCGAATGGCGCGGCGCGAGGTGACATAGGCTTCGATCAGGTTCGCGGCCTCGGCCAGGGCGCTGTCTATGGCTTCTTCCGTAACATGAAGTTGAGCCGCCAGGGCCTTGGCTATATTTGTCTTTTTCTCAGTTAACATTGTGTGCGGTTCCTCAGAATCAACGCCGCCCTATCGCGGCGTCGTTCTAAGGGGTAGCAACAATTAAAAATTGTTCAACATAAAATAACACGCTTAAAGTGAATTTGATCAATTTCATCCCTCAGGAAGTGTGCCGAAACGCAGATATTGCACATTGCCGGAAAAAGAGCCGGCTCATGGTACGCCTTTCGCCGGCATGTAATCCTCCGGCTTTACGTGAACATCAAAGGAAACCGTTCTTGCGACGCGTCAAAAAGGCTTGCAAATTACGGCAAAGGCGCGTTTTAGATGGGGACCGCCTCAGTATTGAAAGCCTTGCCCCATGTCCGCGTCCCTGGATCATGTTCCCGCATCGAAATCCGCGCTTGTCCTGTTTTCGGGCGGACAGGATTCCAGCGTCTGCCTCGCCTGGGCCTTGACTCATTTCGAGCGTGTGGAAACCATCGGGTTCGATTACGGCCAGCGCCACGCCATCGAAATGACGACGCGCACCACGGTGCTGGCGAAATTCCGCGAAACCTTTCCGCACTGGGCCGGGCGTCTGGGCGAGGATCACGTCTGCGACCTGCGCGGTTTCGGCGCCGTGGCGGAGTCCTCCCTGACGCGCGAAACCGAGATCGTCATGACCGAACGCGGCTTGCCGTCTTCTTTCGTGCCGGGCCGCAACCTGGTGTTCTTCGTTTATGCCGCCGCTGTGGCCGACCGGCGCGGGCTGGATCACCTGGTCGGCGGCATGTGCGAAACCGATTTCTCCGGCTATCCCGATTGCCGCAACGATACCCTGCAGGCGATGCAGACCGTGCTGCAGCTTGGTATCGAGCGGCCATATGAAATCCATACGCCGCTGATGTGGATCGACAAGGCGCAGACCTGGGCGCTTTCCGGGGAACTGGGCGGGGAGGCGCTGGTCGATCTGATCCTTGAGGAAACCACCACCTGTTACAAGGGCGAGCGCGGTGAGCGCCATGCCTGGGGCTATGGCTGCGGCGAATGCCCGGCCTGCCAGTTGCGCAAGACCGGATTTGAGCATTTCATCGAAAATGCCCAGCCGGCGCATCGTTGATGTATACTTTCAAGGAAATCTTCCTGACCCTGCAAGGCGAGGGCGGGCAGGCGGGGCGCGTCAATGTCTTCGCGCGCTTTGCCGGGTGTAACCTGTGGAGCGGCCGCGAGCAGGACCGGGCGAGCGCCGCCTGCACCTTCTGCGACACAGATTTCATCGGCACGGACGGCGAGAACGGCGGCAAGTTCGCCACGCCTGCCGATGTGGTGGCGGCGCTTGACGCGGTATGGGGCGAGGGACGACAGGCCCAAAAGGCGGTGGTTTTCACCGGCGGCGAACCCCTGCTGCAACTGGACGAAGACCTGATCGGGGCCGTGAAGGCGGCGGGTTATTTTATCGCCGTCGAAACCAATGGCACCCTGACGGCGCCGGAGGGCATCGACTGGATCTGCGTCAGCCCGAAGGCGGACAACCACCTGAATCAGACGCATGGCCAGGAGTTGAAACTGGTCTGGCCGCAAACGGGCGTCGATCCTGTTGATTTCCTGGTGCTGGATTTCGAGCGCTATTACCTCCAGCCGATGGATTCCGCCGATCAGGCCGCCAATACCCAGGCGGTGATCGATTATTGCCTGAAGCATCCGCAATGGCGCATGAGCGTCCAGACCCATAAGCTGGTCGGACTGAAATAACGGTAAGGTTGCCAGGCTTGCACTAATCAGAACGGTGTTTTATGACCTGTCCCCTATAATAAGGGGGCGGATATGCGCGCATTCATCGTTTCGATTCTGGCTTTTACGTTTATCGCCACGCCAGTCATGGCCGAATCTGGGGCCGAATCTGGGGCCGCACCTGTGACCGGGCGTCTGGCCGTGGTGCCGCAGGCCCTGACGCTTGATAATCCGGGCGTGGCGGAAGTCAGCGCCGACCGCCTGATCCTGACCGCGCCCAAGGGCAGCGATCTGTACACTTCCGCGGAGGGCGGTCATGGCGCGCTGACCGCCCCGCGCGTCACCTTCCCGGTGGAGGGGGATTTCATTTTCTCCGCCAGGGCCGAAGCGCCCTTTGCCGCCGATTATGACGGCCCCGGCCTGGTGCTATGGAATGGCGATGATTACTGGGCCAAGCTTTTATTCGAGCGGATCGATGAAAACCACAGCGTCGTATCGTCAAGCTTCGCCACGCCGGTCAGCGATAACAGTTATCACACCCGTGTGCCGGGCGATGTTCATACGGTGTGGCTGAAGATCGTTCGCGCCGGACGGAAGGTGCTTTTCTACACATCGCTGGATGGCAAGAACTGGCAGATTCTGCGTGATTTCGCCGTCGATCCGGCAAGGCCGCTCCAGGTTGGTTTCCTCAGCCAGTCGCCGCTGGGCGAAGCATTTACCGCCACCTTCAGCGATATCCGCTTCGAGGCGAAGACCTTCAAGGATTACTGGCAGGGCGAATAGAGGCGGTAGAGCCGGCGCAGCCTTTCAGGACCGTCTGGCCGATATGAACCGTAGCTTTCAGCGGATAGCCCCGGTCGCTCATGCCGTCCGAACAGCGGCCGGCGATGAGATAAATGTCCATATCCTTGCCGTGCCATTCCGCGCCGGCCGGTGTCAGGATGAAGGGAGCCGTCGTCGTCTGACCGGCATGCGAATCGGGACTGGAAAAGACCACGCGGCCGTCCCCGAACAGGATATTCCAGAATGGTTCGGTCCCGACCAGGGTGATCGGCTTGTCGAGATCGACGCCACCCAGACTATGCGCCATATGATCCGGCGGCGGCGTAATGGCAGACATGACCGCCGAAGTCGCCGCCGATTCCGCGTCGGCGATCTCCGCCTTATGGCTCGGAGAGCAGGCCGTCATGGCCAGGAATGCGGTGAGGGCGATAAGGCGAGCGCGCATGAAAATACCTCCGGAAGATGCAGGTTAGCACCTTCCGGAGGCTGATCAAGACCGGTTATGCCGCATCCAGCAATACCACTTCGGCGTCTTCCAGCGCCCGGATATCGAGCGTGGCTTCGTCCTTGATGGCGGCGCCATCGCGTTCATCCAGTTCGACGCCATTGACGCTGACCTTGCCCTTGGCGACCACCAGATAGAGATGCCGGGCCGCCCCCGTTTCCACCGGCGTATAGGTTTCCGACTGGTCCTTGAGCAGGGTCGCTCCCAGCAAGCGGGCCGGCGCATGGATTTTCAGCGCGTCGGCGTCGCCATCGAAACCGGAGGCCAGCGGCACGAACCTGCCGGCGCGGTCACCCCTGGGGAAGGGGCGGGCGCCCCAGCTTGGTTCATGGCCGCGTTCGGAAGGAATGACCCATATCTGGAAAAGGGTCGTCTTGACCGGCTCGACATTGTATTCCGCGTGACGGATGCCGGTGCCGGCGGACATAACCTGTACGTCGCCCGCTTCTGTCCGGCCTTTGTTGCCGAGCGAATCCTCATGGGTGATCGCGCCTTCGCGGACATAGGTGATGATCTCCATATTGTCATGCGGATGCGGGGGGAAGCCGGATTGCGCGGCGATCTCGTCGTCATTCCAGACCCGGATCGATCCCCAGCCCATCCGCGCCGGATCGTAATAGGAGGCAAAAGAGAAGTGATGTTTGGCGTTCAGCCAGCCGTGATTGGCGCCGCCGAGCGTATTGAAAGGTCTTTTGTCGATCATGAGAAGTCTCCCTTGAGCATTGACCCGATATATAAGTGTAACTCTTTTGATTACAATATGTGCTTATCCCACCTTATGAGGGACGCCGCCCGTCTGGCCGCGATGTCTCAGATACGCGTCCAGCAACACGCACGACATCATGGCCTCGGCCACGGGCACGGCGCGGATGCCGACGCAGGGGTCATGGCGGCCCTTGGTCATGAGTTCGACCTCATGGCCTTGCAGATCGATGCTCTCGCGCGTGGTGAGGATCGAAGAGGTCGGCTTCAGCGCCAGGCGCGCCACGATGGTTTGGCCGGTGGAAATGCCGCCCAATATGCCGCCGGCATGGTTGGATTTGAAAACCGGGCCGTCTTCTCCCATGCGCATTTCGTCGGCGTTTTCCTCACCGGAAAGCTCGGCCGCGCCGAAGCCCTCGCCAATCTCGACACCCTTGACGGCATTGATGCTCATTAGGGCCATGGCCAGTTCGGAATCGAGCTTGCCGTAGATCGGCGCCCCCCAGCCGGCGGGAATCCCCTCGGCCTGCACCTCGACCACCGCGCCGATGGAGGAACCGGCCTTGCGGATGCCATCGAGATAGCCTTCCCACAGGGTCACCGACGCCGGATCGGGGCAGAAGAAGGGATTGTTGCCGACTTCATCCCAGTTCCAGTTGCCGCGCGCCGCCTTGTGGATGCCAAGTTGGCTAAGAGCGCCGCGCACCTTGACCTGTTCGCCGATCAGCACTTGCAATACTTTCAGCGCCACGGCCCCGGCGGCCACGCGGGCGGCGGTTTCACGGGCGGAGGAGCGTCCGCCGCCGCGATAATCGCGCACGCCGTACTTGGCGAAATAGGTGTAGTCGGCATGGCCGGGGCGGAAAGCCTGAGCGATATCGCCATAGTCCTTCGAGCGTTGGTCGGTGTTTTCGATCAGGATGGAGATCGGCGTGCCGGTTGTGACGCCCTCGAACACGCCGGAAAGGATCTTCGCTTCGTCGGCCTCGCGGCGCTGGGTGACGAAGCGCGAGCCGCCGGGCTTGCGGCGGTCCATGGCCCACTGGATATCATCCTCCGACAGGGCGATCCCCGGCGGGCAGCCGTCAATGACGCAGCCGAGCGCCGGCCCGTGGCTTTCGCCCCAGGTGGTGACGCGGAACAGATGACCGAAGGTATTATGCGACATGAGCTTTTTCAGTGTGAAATTTCACATTGGCTTTAGCGCCGTTTAACCGAGGCCGCAAATTTTTTAGTGTGTAATTCGCGTGTATAATAGCCATATAGTTGGCAACTGGTTACGAACGAAAGTATTCCCATGAATTGGCTTGGCAAAATCCCGTTCTGGCTGAAAACCCTGATCGCCTTCGCGCTGGGCGTCGCCGTGGCGCTGTTCTGGGGCAAGACCGCCTTGCCATTCCTCAATCCGATCGGCGATGTCTTTATCCGCGCCATCAAGATGCTGGTGGCGCCGCTGGTCTTTTTCACCATCGCGGCGTCGATCGCACGTCTGGGGCATGGCGAGGAAGGGACAGGCGGCCGCGCGCTCAAGCTTGGCGCCCAGACCCTCATCTGGTTCATGATCACCTCGGCCATCGCCGTATCGGTCGGTCTGGCCATCGGCACATATTTTCAGCCGGGCAGGGGGCTGGCCGGTCTGCCGCTGGTGGTTGAAGCACACGCGCCGATCCCCGGACCGGTCGAGGTTCTCACCGGCATCGTGCCGTCGAATATTTTCAAAAGCTTTGCCGACGGCCAGATATTGAGCATTGTCTTCTTCGCCATTCTGGTGGGAGCGGCGCTCGGCGCTTTGGGCCAGAAAACCAAGGCTTTATCAGAACTGGTTGAACAAGGTTCTCAGGTGATGTTCAAGCTGACGCGCTGGATTATCCAGTTGACGCCGCTGGGCGTTTTCGGCCTGATCGGTTCGGTGGTGGCCAGTTACGGACTGGAAGCGCTCAAGCCGCTGATCCCCTATATCGGCCTGATCTATCTTGGCTGTCTGGTGGAAATCTTCATTGTCTATCCAACACTGCTCAAGCTGCATGGTCTGCGGGTGACCGGCTTCTACAAGGGTATTTTCACCGCCCAACAGACGGCTTTCTTTACCTGTTCCTCGATCGGAACGCTTCCGGTATCGCTGGCCGTGGCGGTCGATAACCTGAAACTGCCGAAATCCTATGCCGGCTTCGCCCTGCCGCTTGGCGCCAATATGAAGATGGATGGCTGCGGCGCCATCTATCCGGCGATTTCCTCGATCTTCATCGCCAACTACTTTCATATCGTCCTGACGCCGCAGCATTATCTGCTGATCGCCCTGGCCTCGATTCTGGGGTCGCTGGCGACGGCGGGCGTCCCCGGCGTGGCGACGGTCATGCTGACGGTGACGCTTTCCACCGCCGGCTTGCCATTGGAAGGCCTGGCCATCCTGGCGGCCATCGACCGCATCCTCGACATGATGCGCACGGCCACCAATGTCACCAGCCAGATCTTGGTGCCGACGCTTGTGGCGCGTGAAAACGGCCTGATCGAGACGGACTCGCCGCTATTGACCCGGCCATCCAGGGCCGCATCGGCGTCGGAAATTTAAGAAAATCACGGAAAAGGCATCTGGCTCAAAGCCTGTTTTTGCACGCCGTCAGAATGGAAATTGGCCGGATCGAGCCAGGCCTCCAGGCGGGCGCGGACCTGTGGCCAGTCTTCCGCGATCACCGAATACCAGGCGGTATCGCGGCGGCGGCCCCGGTAAATCGTCGCGTTGCGAAAGACGCCCTCGAACTGGAACCCCAGCCGCAGGGCGGCCTGATTGGAAGCGGCATTGAGCTGGTCGCACTTCCATTCATACCGCCGGTAACCGTGATCGAAAGCGTGCTTCATCATCAGGTACATGGCTTCCGTCGCCACAATCGAACGCCGCAGAAGGGGCGAAAAGGTAACGGCGCCCACCTCGACGCTGCCGTTCGGCATATCGTAGCGCATGAAACTGGCCTGACCGATGGGGTGCTCGATGTCATGCGACAGGATGGAAAATGTATGGAAGTTCTTGTTGTGGATGCGATTTTCAGTAACGCGGTTCAGATCTTCAGGCGTGGCGAACGGACCATCCGGCAGATAGGTCCACATGCGGCCGTCATCCTGGGCGAAGGCGTCGAAAAGGCCGCGGGCGTGGCTGGACGCGTAGGGCGTTAGCCGGCATGTGCGCCCCGCGGGAAGCGCATCGGGCAATCTCGCGCAGCCGTGCCAGCCGGGCAGGGATTTGCCGATGGGCTGGCCCTGGGCATTGAAATGCACGCCCAGGCTTGGACTTGGAGTGTGACCGGGGGGATTAGAGACGCCGGACATATCAGGACGCCCAGCGCTGGCGAAAATCGTTCAGGACATGGCCCGCCGGGCGTATCGTATCGGGGGCCGCCTCCAGACGGACATGAAGATCGCCGGCCGGAGCCATCGGAGTGGCGGGCAGGCCCAGGCCTTTCAGGCGCAGGCCGGCGCCATGCGGCGTGTCCCTGTCAATATTGATTTTTTGTGCGCCGCGCGGCGTGTCTATCACGGCTGCGCCTCCGCGCCTGAGCAGGCGGCTTTCCAGTGGCGCGGTCATCCAGATGTCATCGCCCCAGACGCGGCAATCGGTTTCCGGCTCGATGTGGATATGGAAAAGCCTCTCCCGGTCAGCCGCGCCCGTGCAGGCCAGGCGGACCTTTTCCCCGTCACGTAAACCGCAAGGCAAAGGTATGCGCAGGGTTTTGGTCTGGGTGAGGGAGGTCAGGGGTTCATCGGCCGGGGCAAATTCAAGGGCGGGCACCTGGGTCACCACCGTGCCGCCGAAAAGCGCCTGATGCAGCGTGATGAAGAGTGGCGTCAAGGTATTCACGCTTACCGCATGAATGAATTCAAAGGCTTCCGGCTTGTTCTTGCGATCTGACATCAAAAGGTCGCGCGCGCGTAGCAAACGCCGCAAACGCATATCGGTGCCGCCATTGAGATCGGGGTGCGCCTGCTTCAGGCGGCGGCGGAAGGCGGCACGGATATCCGCGTCAGGGACGGCGCCGCTAAGGCCAAGTTCGCTGAGGGCTTCCGCATGACTTTTTAATCCTGTCATCTTGAAGTTCCGACCTCCGAAGTCCATTCTGAAACATGTGGAGACGGCGCCATGTTCCCGGCGTCGCGCAGCCCAGATTAATGCCTGATTATCCTTTTCAAAATCTTAAGAAGCGCCATGACCGACAAGCTGATTCCGCCCAGTCCCTCCGCCGATGAATATGCAGCCGTTCACGCGGCGCATGAGGCGGAGATAGAGGCCGCGGAGCCGTTCGCCCTGTTCGGTCAATGGTTGAAGGAGGCAAAGGCAAGGGAGCCGAACGATCCGAACGCCATGGCGGTGGCCACGGTCGATGCCGATGGGCTGCCCGACGTGCGCATGGTGCTTTTGAAGGACTTCGATGACAGGGGTTTTGTCTTTTACACCAATACCTTGAGCGCGAAAGGTCAACAACTGACACAGGATCCGAAGGCGGCGCTTTTGTTCCACTGGAAATCCCTGCGCCGGCAGATACGTATACGCGGCGAAGTGACGCGCGTCAGCGACGCGGAGGCTGACGCCTATTTCCACAGCCGCGCCCGCCAGAGCCAGATCGGCGCCTGGGCCTCGGATCAGTCACGGCCGCTGGAGAATCGCTTCGCCCTGGAAAGGAAGGTCGCCGAATATGGGCTGAAATTCGGCCTGGGCAGAATCGACCGCCCGCCGCACTGGACCGGCTTCCGCGTCGCGCCCTTGGCCATGGAGTTCTGGCGCGACAAACCTTTCCGCCTGCATGATCGCGTGCAGTTCCGCCGCGATACGGTCAGCAGTGGCTGGTCGCGCGTGAAACTCTATCCCTGATTACCAGTCAGATGGATTGGTCTGGTAAAACGGACGGATATCGATGACCTTCATGCCGGCGCGCCGGGACGCTTCCAAACCTTCGTCACTGTCTTCATAAGCCTGGGCGCATTGCGGCGCCACGCCGAGGCGTTCCGCCGCGATCAGGTGTAAATCCGGCGCCGGCTTGCCGGTCCCGCAGCCTCGATGGTCACGACCGCATCCATCGGTTCATGAACGCCAATGGCCTTCAGGGGCGCGGTGACGATATCCCTCTGCCCTGTCATCTGGCCGCCGAACCTTTGCAGGTCAGGCTCAATCCGGTTGCCAGGGCGATAAAAACAGCCTAGCCCGAAAGCCGGTTTGCAATTGCCGTGAGGTCGGTGTGTCGCTTAGTCAGGTTCTTTATCATCTCAGGGAAGGCGCGGACGAGGTAATCGAAACCTCGTGCGCCACCGTCGTGCTCAAGGGAACGAAAGCCTATAAGGTCAAGAAGAGCGTCGATTACGGTTTCCTCGATTTCACCACGCCGGAAAAACGCCGCGCGGCCCTGTTGCGCGAGTTACACTTCAATCAGCGCCTGGCGGCCGATATCTATCTGGACGTTGAGGAAATCGCCGGCGAGAGCGTCCTGGTCATGCGCCGGTTCGATACGGCCGGCGTCCTGGGCGCACAGTGCGCGGCGCGGGCGGACTGGTCGCCGGACCTGGACCTGATACATGATCTTGGACGGCAGGTGGCGTGTTTTCATGCCGGATCGGAAGTGTGCCGCGATATCCGACACGTTAACAATATAAAATATGTTATTGACTCCAATCGTGAAAATATCGCCGCCTTTCGCACGGAACTCGGCGCCGGGGCGGTTGACGCCTATGACGCCGCCATGCGCGCCGCCTATGCCGCGGTTGAAGACGATGTGCTGAGACGGTTCGAGGGCGGCTTTGTCCGTCATTGCCATGGGGACCTGCACCTCGGCAATATCCTGATCGAGAACGGCCGCCCGGTCCTGTTCGACTGCATCGAATTCAATGACCGCCTCAGCCAGATCGATGTGCTGTACGACCTGGCCTTCCTGCTGATGGACCTGTGGGTGAGGGGACACGCGGCGGCGGCCAACCGGGTGCTGAATGCCTGGCTCGAACAGGCGTCGCGGCTGGAAGACGACGCCGGCGCGGTCCATGCGGGGCTGAAGCTGCTGCCTTTATATATGTCGATGCGGGCGGCCGTGCGCTGCCATGTCAACGCCAATTATGGCGGCGAAGGGCATTATGGTCTGGATCAGGCGCGCCTGTATCTCAAGGCGGCGCAGGCGTTTCTTGACAGGCCGCCGGCGCGGTTGATGGCGATCGGCGGCCTGTCCGGCGCCGGTAAAAGCACACGCGCCCGCCGGGAGGCCCCGGCTATCGGCGCGGCGCCGGGCGCGGTCATCCTGCGCAGCGATGAACTCCGCAAACGGTTGTGGGGCTGTCCGGAATGCGAAACCCTGCCGGACGCCGCCTATACATCGGACCAGAACGCGCGGGTCTGTGATCATCTGTTTGGTCTGGCGCGGACGGTTCTGGCGGCCGGGCAATCGGTCGTGCTTGACGCGACCTTCCGCGAAAGTCACTGGCGCGACCGGTGCGGCGAGTTGGCCCGCGCAGAAAACCTGGCGTTCACGGGCCTGTGGCTCGACCTGCCGGCCGAGGTTCGCGCCAGCCGTGTCGCCAGGCGCACGAATGACGCTTCGGATGCGACGCCGGATATCGCGTTCAGGCAGCAAGCTGTTGATCCATCACTGATTTCGTGGCATGTTGACGATGGAAATTAAGTTAATTCTTTAACTGATCCGTGGTTGCTTTTCGCGTGTTGAAGGTAAGCGCGTGACGTGGGCTTCTCAGAGGTTACCTTGGCTCCTGCGTCAATAAATCCGCCGTGACAGGGAGTCGTCGAGTGTCCGATCCGCATACCGAGGGAACCGCCAATCAAGCCCCGGCGCACAAGACGCGGAAGAAGGGTTTTGCCTTCGCGCACCTGGCTTTCATGGTGTCGGTCATCACGGCCCTGTTCCTGTTGGGCGTCATGATGATCACGCATCTTGGTTATGTCAGCCTTGATTTCGGCTTCAAAACCCTGACCCTGGGGATAGGGCCGCGCATGGCCATGGTGGCCCTGGCCGTCGCCGCGCTGTCCCTGCTGATTTCGCTGTTCATGTGCCCGACCCGTTGCGCGCTCTGGGCGTTCGCGGCGGTTGTGATCGCCGGGGGGATTCTGGGCGGCTATGCCTGGTATCACAAACTGCTCAAGGATTACCCGCCGATTGCCGACGTGGCCACCAACTGGGACCGGCCATTGAGCTTTTCGGACAAGCTGATGGCGCAGCGGGGCAGGGATGCGTTACCGATCGAGGATTTGCCGCGCGTGCCGCGCAATGAATCGCTGGATTGGGGCGGAAAAACGGTGGCCGCCATCAATGAAGCCACCTGTCCGGCGGCGAAAACGATTCAAGAGCGGATTATTACCGAAGACCAGATTCCGGCGATAGTGGCCATGCTTAAACAGAGCCATTACAGGGTTTTCGGCACCTCGCCCTGGCGCATCGAGGCGACCTACCAGGACAATTTCTACGGTTTCAAGTCCGATATCGTAATTCGTATCGATCCGCGCAGCGTCGATGTACGGTCGATAAGCCGGTATAATATGCCCGACCTCGGCGCCAATTGCCGCCGCGTGACTGAAATCGTTCATAAAATCAAGGCTATGCCGGATTCGCCTGCTGCGACCGGCTAAGGACTGGCTGGCTCGGCGTTTGCTTGTTTTCTGCCCACAGTCAGGGCAGGAAATTATGATTGGCGCTTTTTTTCTTTATATATCAAAACGTTCTCAACGGATTGCCGCCGCGGTACTCAGTCTTGTTTTGATACACATTCTGGCCATCAGTTGCGCGCCTGAGCCTGTTTCCGCCCCGGCCCATGTCGAGGTCAGGCGCTAAAAATCTGCGCTGAATCTGCATCTGTTTGGCCTTTTTGGCATTTTGGAGGGCAGCGCACTGCAAAATCATCTGAAATGATTTTTCGAGGCAGGGCGAATTTTGAGGTGAATTCATTTGGCGTCAAAAAGATGAACATTTTTGTTATATTCCACATATAAAATATTGATTTTTTGCGATAAATATCAGAGTCGATTGCTTATTTTTATTGATTACACTCCGGTTAAATTGACCCTTGGAAGGGCAAAATAGTTTCCCTAAGGGAATGTTTCTTCTGTGACTTTATTGAAACAGGTTGCAATTGATATCGACAAAAATATGTCGCATTGATTGACGGATTTACGACAGAGGTCTTTAACTTCATTAACAGCGCGTAATGCTGGAAAACTGCGGTGGGTGCGCCTACACCCTCGTGAAACCCGGAGAAACAAGTGAAAAAACTATCTTTGCGATCTGGCCTTTTGGCCACGACGACGATCTGTGGTGCAGCGTTGTCAACGATGGCCGGCGGCGCCCTGGTAGCGACCGTCGCCACAATGCTGCCTACGGTAGCGCAAGCCCAGGACTATACCTCGGGCGCCTTGCTCGGTACGGTGACGGATGCCGGTGGCGCGCCCGTTTCGGGGGCGACCGTCACCCTGACCTCGACCGCTCAAGGTCAATCGCGGACGCTGACGACCAACGCTTCGGGTCAGTTTTCGGCCATTGGTCTGCTGCCGGGTGAATATAGCTACACGGTTTCGGCCAATGGTTATGACGATGCAACTGGTACGGCGACGATCGTCATTTCGCAGGAAGTGCGTTACGATATCGCCCTGAATTCGACCGGTGCCGCCCAGACCATCGTGGTCAAGGGCAAGCGCGTTCGCCAGGATTTCACCAAGACCACGACGGGTCTGACGGTTGATCTCGATACCCTGACCTCGCAACAGCCCATCGCCCGTAACCTGAACGCCGTCACTTTGCTGGCGCCGACGGTTACCCGCGGTCAGACCGGCAATGGCGGCTTTGAAAAGTCCTCGTCGTTCGGTGGCGGTTCGGTCGCTGAAAACGCCTACTATATCGACGGCCTGAATATCACCAACCCCGATACCTATGTCGGCGGCAATCAGGTGCCTTTCGATTTCTATAAAACGATTGAAGTCAAGACCGGCGGCTATGCCGCTGAATTCGGTCGCGCCACCGGTGGCGTTGTCAACGCCACCACCAAGTCGGGCACGAACGAATTCATGTTCGCGGTTCATGCCAACTACGCGCCGAAGGATCTCCGCGCGGATCAGCTTGACACCTATTCCTATACCGGCGCGTTCGACAAGAGCCAGGAAAACTCGCTCTCGATCGAAATGGGCGGTCCGCTGATCAAGGATCACCTGTTCGCCTACGGCTTGTACCAAATGAACGACAATGTTCGTGAAGTTGGCAACCAATTGACCGGCGCCTTTACGCGTTTGAAGAATCAAGACCCGTTCCTGGGCGCCAAATTCGATGCTTACATCACGCCGACACAGCGTCTCTCTCTCACCTATTTCGATACGTCGCGTGAAGAAATTGGTGACGTTTATGATTTTGACGGTACGACGGTCGGCAATCAGACAGACCGTACGGTTGAGACTCTGGGCGGCGAAAGCTATGTCCTGAATTATAACGGCAAGATCACCGACTGGTTCACGATTTCCGCCGCCTACGGCGACACCAAGGATGCCGATAACTTCCTGCCGGGTAATCTGACGGACTATAATGTCACCAGCTATTACGGCACGGATGGCCTTTACACGGGTACTGAAGAAAATATCTCTTCCGCCCAGCCGAGCCTTGGTGTGACGGTCGATAATGTCGAACGCAAGTTCTACCGTTTCGATGGCGATGTGCGCTTTGAACTGGCCGGCCGCCACCATGTTCGCTTCGGTTACGACCATGAAGAGAACACGATGGAAAAGATATCGACACTCGTCGGTACGCAACCCGTCAGCTATACTTATGAACCCAATCCGAATGCGGCCGTTTATGGTGCATCCGGTGAGCCAGCTGTTGGTGCAGCCGACCCGAACTCCGTCATGCACGTTATCTACGAATTCCTGGGTGGTAACGTCAGCGCCGAGAACAGCGCCTGGTATATCCAGGATTCGTGGGACATCACCTCTAACTTCAACGTGCAGGTCGGTCTTCGTAACGATGATTTCACGCAAAACAACCTGTCGGGAGAACGTTATCTCAATCTGACCGGTAATATTGGCCCGCGCCTTGGCTTTGCGTGGACGCCGGATGCAGACAGCAACTGGAAAATCTACGGCTCCTACGGTTCGAACTATATTCCGCCCGCGATGAACCTCGGCTATCGCGGTAAAGACCTTTATTTTGAAGCGCTCTTCGCCGCGCCGACCGGCGGCTGGGATGTTGATCCGACCACGGGCTTGCCGACTGCGGTCGGCGCGCCGGTCGTTGATGATCCGACGGGCTACAATGCGCCTTGCCCGGATACGCCGGCTGCCAGTTCGATCAATTCGGCGCCGGGCCTGGCGTCTTACGTACCGGGAACCGCCGCTTGTAACGTTCACGGCAACGGTTCGCAGGAAGGCGCGACTTCCAAGACTTCGGTTGATCTGGAAGCCACCCAGGAAGACGAAATCATTCTGGGCACCACCTATCGCTTCAATGATATGTGGACCTTCGGCTTGAGCTATATCAACCGCGACCTGAAGCGCATCTCGGAAGACTCCGATTTCCAGGAAGCCATTATCGACTACCTCGACTCGAATGGTCTTGACAGTTCGATCTATACGGACGGCACGATCTCCAATTCCTACTACGTGTGGAATGTTGGCGATCACGGCGTCACGATCAACCTGAAGCAGCCGCTGGCTGGTGAAACCGAAGCCCGCACGATCACTCTCACAGCGGATCAACTCGGGCACTACCACGATCCGAAGCGTAACTACCAGGCCCTGGTGTTTGATTGGAAGCGCGCTTTCGACGGCAAGTGGGGCCTGCAAGGGTCGTACACCTGGTCGCGTTCCTACGGAAACTACGAAGGTACGGTTAAGTCCGAAGTTGGTAACTCACAGCAGGACGACGCCGGCGCGACCATCGCGTTCGACTCGCCGGGCTTTGAGGACTACGCGACCGGTCTGCTGCCGAACGATCGCACGCATACGCTCAAGCTCTGGGGTTCCTACGCCTTTACGCCGGAGTTCATGGTCGGCGCCAACGTTCTGGTTCAATCCCCGGCGCACTTCTCCTGCCTGGGCTTCCACCCGACCGATCCTTATGCCGGTTCCTATGGGCCATACTCGCACTACTGTGGTGGCGTTGGTTCTCCGCAAGGCAAGGGTCTGAAGAGCGACTGGACCAAGAACCTCGATCTGTCGTTCCGCTATACCGTGCCTGAAAAGTACGCCATCGGTGGCAATCTGGTTCTGCGTGCCGACATCTTCAATGTGTTCGACAACCACCAGGTTCTGCAACGTCGTCTGACCTACGAAACCACCGGTGTTGGCGTCGTCAGCTCCAATTACGGCAAGACGACCTACTACAATACCCCGCGCTATGTGCGTCTGGGCTTCGATCTGAGCTACTAAGATCGAAACCTTCGGGTTATCTAACGAAGCGGCGGAAGGGAAACCTTCCGCCGCTTTTTTATGTCTGTTGTGAGATAAATGATTTTAAGCTGGACAGGAGATGGATTGCGACAGAGCGAGAACAATGTATTGCTGAATTCGTCTATCAATGAGGGCGGCCTGTGAGGCACGAGTGCGGTAGAAAGAAAAAAGGGAAACCGCAGATTTACGCAGATTTACGCAGATTTTTCAGTGTCCTGACGTCGTGCGCCTGGAAGCATTCGCATTGCTTTTGGCGCGAAGCGTCGGTTTGTGGCAGGTAAAGCACGAAAATTAGCCAATAAGACTCTGAAAAATCTGTATAAATCTGCGGTTAAACCTGCCTTGTCTTTAATGCAGCCGTGATCAGAAAAGGCGGTCATCACATGACGCATACAAAAGCGCCCGCAGCAAAACCGCGGGCGCTTTTGTAGTTACGGGCGGTGTTTATCGAACTGACGCCTGATAGGCTTCCGGGGCCAGGACGCTGGCGCCCTGTTCGCGCAGGCGTTCGTCTCGCACCTGGGACATCACCGCCTCGGCCTTAGGATCGCTCATCGCCCAACCCAGGAACGAAAGCGCCTTAAGTCCGCTCATGCCCATATGGACGCCCTGTTTCGCGCTGCCGAAAAGGCCCGGTTCGGTATCATAATTGACCAAACGCACGCTCGCCTTGCTGTCAATCTTGGCGAGGCCCTTGGCGACATCAACGGCGTCATAGAAGCCGCCAAGCTTATCGACCAGTTTCAGGCCAAGCGCCTGTTCGCCGGTCCAGACGCGGCCCTTGGCGATATCGCGCACGGTGGTTTCCGGCAGTTTGCGGCCGGTGGCGACATGGGTGACGAAGCCATTATAGATTTCGTCGATCCAGCCGGAGAGGGCGGCGCGCTGCGTCGGGCTGAAGCCTTGTGTCTGGCTGAAGGCCCGACTGTAATCGCCGCCCACCGAAATATCGCGGTTGTCGATACCGAAGCGCGCCAGGGCGTCGCCGATGGCGAACTTGCCGCCGAAAACGCCGATCGATCCGGTGAGGGTGCTCGGATTGGCCACGATCGACGACGCGCCGGAAGACACCCAGTAACCGCCCGAAGCGGCATATTCGCCCATCGAGACAACAACCGGTTTGCCCGCAGCCTTGGCGGCCTGCATGGCCTCGGCGATCTGTTCCGAAGCGGTATCCGAACCACCGGGCGACGACACGCGGAAGACGATGGCCTTCACGCTCTTGTCCTTGGCAGCCTTGTAGAATGCGCCCGCGATCTCATCGGAAACCATGCCGGGTTCGCTGCCAAAGCCGCCGCCGCTACCGGCGCGGCCGGTCATGATGGCGCCTTCGCCATCGATCACCGCAATGGTTTCACCGGAAAAGGTCGGCGTCAGTGTGCGTTCGTAATTGGCGAGATCCATGACCTTGGCGCCATCGCCGGCGCGCGCAATGGCGGCGTCCTGGGCTTCCTGAACCTGGCCGAGCTTATCGATCAGGCCGAGCTTGAGCGCCTCTTCGGCGCCATAGGGGCCGGCTTCCAGCGTAGCTTGCAATTTGCCGGCGTCGGTGCGGCGGTCAGTGGCGGCAGCGTTGATCATCGAATGATAGATGCTGTTCATCCAGCCCAGTGTCGCCTCGCGGTGCGCCGGTGTATAATCGCTGTAAAGATAAGGGTTTACGGCGTTCTTGAACTCATAGCGCTGCTCGTATTCGGCCTTGACGCCATATTTGTCAAAGGCGCGTTTGAGGAACATGGTCGAGGTGGCGATGCCCGTCACCTGGAAGGACGAATGCGGCTGCATCCACAGATTGCCGGAAGAGGCGCCCAGCATATAGGAGGCGACGACCATGGTGTCCGGATACAGGCCCTGGCTGTGGGCGATCACCGGTTTGTTGGCGCGGCGGACATAGACGATGGCGTTGCGGATTTCCTCGGCGGCGGAAGGCGACATCCCGCCTTCGGGCAGGCGGATGAAGACGCTCTTCACCCGCGCATCATCGGCGGCATGATGCAGGGTGGTGACCACATCCATGGTCGAGAGGCCCTTGCCGGTCAGGAAGGCGAAGGGAGAGTTGCGGCTCTGGTCGGTCATCTTCTGGCGCAGGTCGAGCGACAGGACGACGGCGGCCGGCACCTTGGGTTTGGCGGCGGAAGCGATCACAACGACCGCACCGATCGGCAAGGCGACGAAGACGATCAGCAGGGCCACCACCGCGGCGGCCAGCGTTATAAAGAACTGTTTCATGCGTAACCCAAGGCCCCCCATAGATATCTGGCCGGCAGCATAGCGGTTAATGCGGTCAGGTCAAATGAAGAGCGTGTCATGCTGGCGGTTGCGGGCGCTTATGTGGCCAGGTCGCATCGGATGTCAGAACTTGACCCGGCCCGAACGTTGCCGCGTCGGCGGGCGATCATGGGCATGGCGGGCCTCACCCTCGCAATGCGGGCAGGAGATGCCCTTGATGTAGCTCGGTTTTTGCTGGTCTTCCGCTGTCAGGGCATGGTCGCAATGCAGGCAAAGCACGGCGCTCCGCGACGGTTGAAGGTGGTGATCGACGGCGATACGCTCATCAAAGACGAAACATTCACCTTGCCACAGGGATTGCTCGACCGGCACGTCCTCGAAATATTGCAGGATGCCGCCCTTGAGGTGATAAACATCCTCGATCCCCTGGTCGATCAGCCATGAGGTATATTTCTCGCAACGAATGCCGCCGGTGCAGAAAGTGGCGACCTTCCTGCCTTTCAGGGCCTCGGCATTGTCGCGCGTCCATTGCGGCAGGTGCTTGAAATTGGGGATATTGGGATCGATGGCCTTCTCAAACGTGCCGAGATTGACCTCGTAATCGTTGCGTGTGTCGATGATCACCACATCGTCGCGGCGGATCAGGGCGTTCCAGTCCTTCGGCTCGACATACTGCCCGAAACGCTTCATCGAAACCGGTTCGCCGATGCCGATGGTTTCCCTTTTCAGGCGGACACGCAGTTTCCCGAAAGGCTGGTAATCGGCATAGGATTCCTTCCAGGTAACGGGCGCGCCGATCAGGTCGGTTTGCAGGTAGTCAAGGAAGCTGTCGATCGCTGTGCGCGTGCCGGCCATGGTCGAATTGACGCCTTCAGCGGTGATCAGCAGCGACCCCTTGATGCCCAGGCCGTTCAGGCGGTCATAAAGCGGCATCCGCATGGCCTCGAAATCGGGGAAATCGAAGAAATGGTAGAAGGCGGCGATAACGACAGGCGGCTGAGTGGGCGCGGTTTCAAACATGGCGCCGGGGTATCATATTTCAGAGAAAGCGCCAATCCCGGATAAAGGCGGCCTGGCCATGCCTGACGCCGATGTCATCGACCACATTCCACAGGACGGTATTGCGGATATCGAAGCGCCGTCCGGCGCTGGAAATGCGGATGCCGGTGTAATGATCGACCCCGCCCTTTGTGAGCGCTGTTTTCAAAAGGGCATCACGATCGGACTGGATGTCGCCTGAGTCTTCGGCGCTGAGACGTGAGGGCAGGCGGGTGAAAGTGTCCCAATCCATTTCCCAGAGTTTCAGCGCCTGCACATTGGCGTATCGGAACACGGGATCGGCTTCTGTTCCATGGGAGACGATGGCTTGCGGCGCATCGAACATCGCCTGCGCCAGTGCGGCATCATCGAGACAGGCTGCATCAGCCGCGCCCACAATCGACGTGCCGGTAAAGCGCTGAAAGCTGTTCGCCATCAGACGATTATAAGCAATGACCGAGGGCAGAAGGTAAGGCTGCATGAGGTTATCAACCGCCGGCGACCTTAAAACGCAACCGATTTGGCCAATGATCCACAAATAATGCTTCCACGGCGGCATGGCGGCGCGAAAAAGTTGTTGCGGGGGATTGCGTTAGTCAAAACCTTGCGCTATTTCCACGCCTCTCGCGGCGACATGCTTCGCCTGCGCGACCGGCTATATGCTGGGGAATGGTGTAATGGTAACACTCCGGTTTTTGGTACCGTCATTCTAGGTTCGAGTCCTAGTTCCCCAGCCAATTCTCTTTTAAACCTCCATTTTTTCCTGAAGCGAGTCGGGTATCCGAGCGGGCGTTAGGACGCGAATCGACGGTCTCATCAGCCATGATGAGTGTCTCAGGATCAATTGTCCCGCAAAAATGCTGAAAACGATGCCGGTGTAAAAGTGCTCGTAAATGCGGCTGATTGAGCGAAGTGTACGGGTGCGCCTGCCGAATAACCCGATAGCGATTTCACGATGGCTGGCGCCGGCAGATGCGCTTATTGCGGCATGGGTTACGCCCGGGCTTTGGCATGACTACGGCGCGACTTCGAGCGTCAGGCTGTAGAGCCAGGTTCTGGGATCGGACGGATCGCTCTCTTGCCAGTTCCGGCTGACCTCGATCACATAGATGCCGGGTTTCACGAAGGTGAGGGTGCTTTTGCCATCCGTGCCGGTGTCGCCATTCGCCGCATAGGCTTCCGTTTCGTATGTGTCATATGCCCGGAAAACAGCATAATGCGCATTCGCCAAAGGTTTGCCATCGAACTGGAGAGCGAAAGAGAATGTGCCGCCGGCGAACAGGCGGTTCGGGTGGCTGAGTGGCACCAATTCGAGGCCACGGCCTTCGGGCGGTGGAACCGCATCTGAAGGCTTGTTATAGGAAACATAGCTTTCGGAACGCACCATCGTCTTCACGGGGACGATCCGGGTTCCGGCGGGCAGGGTTGTTTGATCGGCAAAGGGCGGGGCGACCGGCAGGCCGTTCTCCGGCATCTTCACCGGCTTCCACCTGCCGTCGATTTCCGCCAGCGTCAGGGTGCGGACATCGCGGTTGCCGGTCGATATCCGGAATGTCCCTTCGTGCGGCAGCGGGCTTTCAAAAAGGGCCAGTTGATGCAGGGACAGTCCTTTGTCGGCGATGGTCACGCCCTTGTCGTCGGTGATGTAGAAGTCATCGCCCTTGATCGGGAATTCCGGCGTGAAGAAGGTATTGTCGGTCAGGGCGTCGTGCACCGTGATGTAGGCCTCCGTCGGCGCGAAGTTGAAGGGGACAAGATAGGGCGTGTGAGCGGCGGCGGGAAAGGCAAGGGCGGCGCACATCAGGCTGGTGACGAGGGGTTTGAACATGGCGATTCCTACAGGGTTTTCGTGGCGAACTGGACGGCAAGCGGCAGGGAAGCGGTAAAGACCGGTCCATGATTGAGGCTGGGCAGGATCAGGGTTTCAGCGCCCAGGCGCCCGGCCATGGCCTTGAGCGCGGCCACGGTTTCTTCCGGCGTTGGCATGGGGCGGCCGGCGATGACGCGGCGATTAACCTCGGCGCCGCCGGCGATGAGCAATACATGACGCGGTGACGGCGGCGGCAAAGGCGGATCGGTGAAGGCGCGGCCCTCGTACCACCACAATGACGGACTGGCGGCGATATAGGTCCGGAACAGATTGGGATGACGGAAGCGGGTATGCAGCACGAACAGGCCGCCGAGCGAATGCCCCCACAGGGCGCGCCGCGCCGGATCGAGCGGAATTTCAGCCGCCAGCATCGGCAGGAGCGTATCGCGTATCAGGGCCGTGAATGCTTCCGCACCGCCGGCGCGATTGGCCGGTGTCATTTCATCGACCGTATCGGGACCGTTGACCGCGGGCGTATAGTCGTAATTGCGCGAGACGAAATCGAAGCGCCCGGTCGTATCATAGCCCATGGCGATGACGGCCAGTCCGGGCGCGGCTTCCAGATCGGCCGGTTTCAGCGCCATGAAGGCGGCATTGCCATCGCACAGGAACAATGACGGAAAGCCGGTGGCGGGCGCGGGGCGGCGGGGAATGGCGACCTCGATACGGTAGGGGCGCAGGCCGTCGGCTGAATTGAGGCGAAGGGTAGTGAAGGTGTGACTGGCGACGGGTTGCTGCGCCAGTGAAGGCGTGGCGGCCTGGGCCGGCTGCGCGCCGACCCGTCCCGCCACGCCCCACAGTCCCCCTATGCCCCCCAGGAGAATCCGGCGGCGGTTCATGGTCGTCCGCCCAGGAGTTCGATCAGGCCGTCGGATAAAGTGCCGCGCCACACCACATCGTCATGGCCGCCGGCCGCCGGATGGAAGCTGGCGGTATAGCCCTTGTCGTGCAAGGCCTGGCTCAGTGCCTGACTGGTGAGGAAGATGCTGCCTGTCTCGTCGCCGGCACGCTGCTCCAACACGCCGGCATCGATGTAAAAACGCACAGGCTGGCGCGGATGGTCACGCACCCGGCGGATGACGTAATGGGTATCGATCGCCGTTGATGGATCGCTTTCGGGGTTCCACCAGAAAGACCCGGACTGGCTGAGGACCGCGCCGAAGACTTCGGGATGGCGCAAAGCCGTGCAGGCCGCCATCAGGCCGCCGAAACTCGATCCCGCCAGGACGATATCGGCGGGATTATCGCTGACAGTCAGCGTCTTGCGCACGACCGGCATCAGTTGGCCGGCGAGGGCGTCGGCGAAGGCGTCATTGCACGCCAGGTCGGTGCCGCGCGAGGTGTCTGTGGCATTGCGGATCAGTACGGCGCTGACCGGCGGGATGGCGCGGCCGGCAATCATATTGTCGAGAATGACCGGTGTCGGAATGGTTTCGAGATAACGCTCGGCATCGAAGAGCACGACAAGCGGCGTCAGGCTGTCCGCGGGTACGCCTGCCGGACGATAAAAGGTGACCTCATAGGCCTGGCCGTTGAGCGTAAGCGTTTCGCGGGTCAGGCTGCCTTCGGTCACGCCGGCACGGCGGGCGACATAGGGCTGGGGCGGCGCGCCGGCCAGTTCAAGCAGCGACATCTCGCCGGAACGATTGGGATTGAGCGGGTCGGGCGCCAGAGCCGCGCGCAAACCCCGGCGGTAAGCCGCGCGGTCTCCCGACGCCCCCCGCACGGGATCGACCGCCAACTGGTAACTCAGCCGGGTTTTGGGCGGGAGGCCGACGGTTTTGTACCAGATGTCGGTGCCGGCTATGTGTTTCAGCAGGTTTTCCCGCCGGTCGGGCGTCCAGACCGGCCAGCTCAGTTCGACTTCTTTTTGGGTGATCCCGCGCCACAGGAAGGTGACGGTCACCGGCGCATCGGGCGAGACGCCGTATTCGACCAGCGGTATCTGCATATTAGCCCAAAACGCCGGCGCGCTGGCCGGGTCGGCCTCTACGGCGTCGATGCGGGCGGAATGTGGTTCGATCGCCTGGGCGTGGACTGGCGCGGTGGGGGGCACCAAGCCCGCCACCGCGACCATAGCCAGGCAGAGAAGCCCTCTCACCCTAGAACCGCTGGGTGACAGCCACGAAATAGCGGCGGCCGTCTTCGTTGTACTCGGTCGTATTTGTGCGTTCGATCACCTTGTTGGCCAGGTTCAGAACACCAGCACGCAGGGTTACGTCATCGGTCAGAGCGTAAGAACCGCCGATATCAGCCGTGGCATAGCCGTCCTGGACGACATTGTAGGCGGCGTTGGTATAGACGGCGAGATACTGCTTGCCGACATAGTTCACGCTGGCGAACAGCCGCAGCTTGTCGGAGGCGCGCCAGTTCAGCGTCGCATTGGCGCTGTGTTCGGGCTGGTAGATCATGCCGATCGGTTCGGGGTTCGACAGGTTTTTGACGTCGAGATACGTGTAATTGGCCGAGACATCCCAGGCGTCGTTCAGATCGTAGGCGAAATTGGCTTCGATGCCCTTCGACTTGACCCGGGCGATATTCTCATAACGGAAGATCGGGCGGCCATCCGGCAGGAAGCCGACGAAGTTCGGATAGGTCGGCGCGAGCGTGACATCGCGTGTCCGGTTGCTGATGTCGATCATGTTCTTCAGGCTGGTATCGAAGGCGGCAATGCCGGCGGTGAGGCGCTTGCTTTCGTAACGCAGGCCGATTTCGGCCGAGGTCGCGGTTTCCGGCTGCAACTCGGTCGAGCCGATGATGTAACAGCCCGTCGTGGCGCTGCCGCAGGATACCGAACCCCAGTTCGGACTGTTCTGCAGCAGGGTAGGGGCGCGGAACGCCTGGGAAGCGCCGGTCTTCAGGGTCCAGTGCGGCGTGATGTGCCAGACGAGATAAGCACGCGGGCTGTGATGGCCGCCGAAGTTTTCATGGTCGTCATAGCGGTCGCCGATGGTCAGGCGCACATTGTCGGTGAAGCGGATTTCGTCTTCGAAGAAATAGGCGAACTGCTCGACCTGGGTTTGCGGATTCTGGTCATAGGTCGGCGTGCCCGGCAGGCCGCGCAGGTTGGCCGGATCGGTCAGTTTCTGAACGCGCCATTCGCCGCCGAAGGTGAAGGTCTGGCGCCAGCTCTCGACCGGCAGGGTGACGCGGCCATCGATCTGGCCATTTTCGGCCTCGTTCGGATTGACCTGGCCGGTAACATTGCCGACCTCGTTCTTTATGCGATCGCCGCTGTAGCGCAGTTGCGTGGTGCCGAAGCTGTAAGTGCCCGTATGGATCAGGGCGTAGCTTTGGCGTTCCATCGGGAAGCCTTCGTGCGTCAGCTTGTTGTAGCCGTAATTGGCGGAGACGGCATTGGCGTCATCGACATTCCACACCAGGGTGCCGTCGAGATAGGCTTCGTGCTTGTCGGCAATGCCGGGGATGGTCGGGTCCGGATTGACGGCGCCGTCGGCCAGCCGGCGGTTATAGCCGCCGTAAACCTTCAGGCCCAACACGTGATCGACGAGGGGACCGGAGGCAAAGAATCCGGCCTTGTAGGCATCGCCGGCATCGCGGTTTTCCTGGGCGATGTAATCGGCGCTGACCGATCCGCTCCACACGTCACCGACCGGCTTGGTGATGATGTTGACCACGCCGCCGATGGCGTCGGAGCCGTACAGCGACGACATCGGTCCGCGCACCACTTCGACGCGCGATATGGCCTCCACCGGCACCCAGCCGGCGTCGAAATCATTGCCGCGGAACATGGCGCTGGTGGATGAGACACGCTTGCCGTCGATCATGATCAGCGTGTAGGCGCTACCCAGGCCGCGTAGCTGGATGGTGCGCTGGTTGCCGGACCGATTGATGGTGACGCCTTCGACTTTATCGAGCGCTTCAGTCAGATCGCGCACCGGGCGCTCATGCAGATCCTTTTCCGTGACGACCGACACGCTTGCCGGGGCATCGATCAGTTTCTGCCTGGTCGATGAAGCGGTGATCACCACCTCGGTACCGGTATCGTCCGGGGCTGTTTCCTGTGCGTTGACGGAGAATGGCAAGGCCATAAGGGCGGCGCTGCTCAGGAGAACAGTACGGAAGAGGTGGGATTTGCGTGTCAGATTTGCCATTTCGGCCCCCGGATCGATTGATAACGCGGGTCGAGTTAATGCAAGTCAATCGCATTTGCAATGAGAATCATTATCATGTGTGATTCTGTCGCAATTGTGCAACGTGTTGTTGCGGCAGTATCAGGCGGCCGAATCACCCTCTGGTTTGACAGCGGCCACTTTCTGGCAGCATGCAAATCGAAATCTCCCCCGTGTGTGATCGTTGGACGGGGCTATCGTTTCCAGGTATGCGCAGAACATATCCGTCATTGCGTCCACATAAGCCGTGATGTCAACCGGCGCGCGGGCGATTCTGAGAAGCCCTTCCCGACAATGTTGAGCGTCGTCACGTCTCCGGCCAAGGCGCGGTTGTGTATCGGCAATCAATGGTTTCGTCTGTCGCATTTTAATCGTTTGACACGATTTAAGGTGGTCGCATAGCTTTTGGCCAAGGTGTCATCAGAAGACGACCGGAGGGGGATTTTCGATCATGAACAGGACGGTGCGACGTGGATGCGTATCTGTCGTTATGGCGATAATCGCAGGTGCGGGAACGATCTGCTGCGCACAAGACAATGCCGAAGCCGCTGCGCCGCCGATGTACGAATACAAGCCGGCGAGGATCGCGCTTTCCACAGATCAGATGGCGTTCCAACGCTCTCTCATTCAAAAATTGATCGCGTCGGTTAATTCGCAAACAACGCTTTCAGATATTGAGACCCTGACAGGACGGCATTTTATTGTTCAGGTTCTCGATGAAGACTTTCTGGACGACCATCGCCGATTCAGCAGCTACGTTTACGATTATCCTGAAGGATATCGGATCGAGTTCCAGGTCTTTAAAACTATTCCTGGGGCTTCTGTAGCAACTGATGGCTTCCGTCTGCTTCTTCATGTTCCCGATATGAGGGGCATTGACGTTTCTGAATGTCTGTCATTGGCGGATGTAAGCTATTTCGCGAGCCGCGCCGGATGGGACGGGCTTGAGCCTGTACATCCCTCAAGAATTGATCTGCATGGCTTTGCAATGGAGAGGGGTGGGCTTCGTCTCGAAGCGAGTGCGCGCGGCAATGTCGTGGATCGTCACCCTCAGAGCGTCGGTGGTTCACCCGCCGGTCCGGGCCTCTATGACGACGACTATATCAGACAAGTTTATACGTTTCAGGGGTGCCTCGATGACAATGGCACACCGCCATTAGTTATTGAGAGTAATGTAGGTTTAGCGCCAAATATTAATCAATAGGGGGCAGGGAAATGGCTGTAGCGACTGTTGACGAGGTATTCAGCACGATTACCTCCCGCGATGAAATTGAACCATCGATGTATGCTGTGATGCTGAGTTGATGTGTTCGTTGGCAATCGCTCCAAACACAAAGAATGCCTGGAGGCTGTTTCTAAAACTCTAAGATTAGAATGGGCGTTCACTATCACACGGGGGCTGCGGTGGAATCAATTTCGCTACGGGTTGAAAATTCCTACCACGGATATTTGCGCGAAAAGTCTTCTATTTTGCGTTGATAGATGGGATGCTGTAATCAGATCGCCCTGGTTGACCAATTTCGGTTCCGTCTCTGATCATTGAAATGATTTCCATGATTGGAGCGGCGTGGACCTGCCCGGTATCGGCGCGGGCCTTTTGCGTAAGGATGGCGGCCAGGACAAGCAGGCCGACAAAGCCGTAAAAGCCAATGGGGGAAGACTGACGGTGGGGACGCAGGGACGACATAAGGTCACGCGGGCAAGCTGTTACTTTCCCATATTGTCCCACAAAACCGCTACCAGAAGATGAACGGCGTTATCCGTCCCACCCATCGCCTTTTGGATCGGGCGTATGGGGCTGCAGGTCACGCGTCATGAAAACGACATCGAGCCAGCGGCCGAACTTGAAGCCGGCGCGCGGCAGGCTGCCGGTGTGTTCGAACCCCAAGGCGCGATGCACGCCGATAGAGGCCAGGTTTTCGCTGTCGCCGATCACCGCGATCAGGCTGTAGAGGCCGCGATCCGTGCAGAGTTCCATCAGTTTCAGCAGCAAGGCCTTGCCGATGCCGCGGCCCATGGCGTCCGGCGTCAGATAAAGGCTGTCCTCCACGACATACTTATAGGCCGGGCGGGTGCGGAAAGGGGCGGCATAGGCGTAACCCAGCACCTGTCCGCCCTCGACCGCGACCAGATATGGCAGGCGCAACGCCATGACGCTGTGAAAACCCGCCAGCATTTCCTCGCGGGGCGGGGCTTCCAGCGCGAAGGTGCCGGTGCCGTGTTCGACGTTCCAGGCGTAGATGGCGGTAATGGCGGTGAAGTCGTCTTCCGTCGCCGGCCGGATATCGATCATGCTTTCTGCTCCATAGCCCAGATGGCGAAGGCATAGTCGAAGGCGATTTCCTTCAGGAACTCGAACCGGCCCGAGGCGCCGCCATGACCGGCCTCCATATTGATCTTGAGCAGCATGGGCGAGTCCGATGTCGATTTTTCGCGCAGCCTGGCGATCCACTTCATCGGCTCCCAGTAGGTGACCCGGGTATCGCTCAGGCCGCCGGTGGCCAGCACCGGCGGATAGGCTTTCGCGGTGATGTTGTCATAAGGCGAATAGGCGGCGATGTAATTATAGGCCTCTTCATCCTCTAGCGGGTTGCCCCATTCCGGCCATTCCGGCGGGGTCAGCGGCAGGGAGGTGTCGCTCATGGTGTTGAGCACATCGACGAACGGTACGGCGCCGATGACCCCGGCCCACAGGTCCGGCCGCAGATTGGTGACGGCGCCCATCAGCATACCGCCGGCCGATCCGCCATAGGCGATGATGTGGCCGCGTGTGCCGTAGCCGGCGTCACACAAGGATTCAGCGCAGGCGATGAAGTCGGTGAAGGTGTTCATCTTCCTGTATTTGCGGCCGTCGAGGAACCAGCCATAACCCTTTTCCGATCCGCCGCGGATATGGGCGATAGCGTAGATCCAGCCGCGGTTGACAAGACTTAATGACCGGATCGAAAAGCCGGGGTCTATCGGCATGCCGTAGGAACCGTAGGCATAGAGCATGAGCGGCGCGGAGCCATCGAGCGGGGTATCGGCCTTCATCAGGGCTGTGATCGGCACCTGCTGGCCATCGGGCGCTGTCGCGTAAAGCCGGCGGGTAATATAGCCCTTCGGGTTATGTCCTGACGGAATGACCTGGGTCTTGCGCAGCACCTGCTCGCGCGTTTCCATATTATAGTCAAATGTCTGGGCCGGCGTGGTGGGGGAAGTATAACTGTAGCGCAGGATATCGGTATCGTATTCATAACCGCCCGATGCGCCCAGGCTGTAGGCTTCCTCGGCCACGGAGATTTCATGCTCGGCCATGTCGGCCTTGCGGGTGATGACGATGCGCGTATTGGCGTTTTCGCGCTCGACCCGGATCATGTGGCGCCTGTAGACGCCGGCGCCGGTGATATAGATGCCCGGACGATGCGGCACCAGGTCTTTCCAGGTATCGCGCGACGGCTTGTCGGCGATGGACACCATCAGCTTGAAATCAATGGCCTCGTCGGCATTGGTCCGGATGATGAAGCGGTCATCCCAGTGATCGATATCGTATTGTACGCCTTCTTCGCGCGGTTGGACGCAAAAGGGCTTGGCGTCCGGCGTTGCGGCAGGGATCAGCCAGGTTTCGTTGGTTTCGTGATTGCCGCCGCCGATGCTGATAAAGGCGTCAGAACTGAGCGTGCCAACATTGAGAAAGAAGCCGTCATCCGGCTCGTCATAGACCAGCACATCCTCGCCGCCTCTGGCCGGGCGGCGGTAAACCCTGGCCGGGCGCGAGTTCTCGTCACGCCAGGTCCAGAAGATGTATTTGGAATCCGGCGAAAAGGTGAAGCCGCCGTCGCAGCTTTCGATCGGGTTCGGTAATATCTCGCCGGTCGCCAGATCTTTCACATAGACCTTATAGTATTCCGAGCCTTGCGTATCCTCGCCCCAGGCAAACAGGGCGTGATCCGGGCTGTGCTGCGCATCGGAGGTCTCGTAAAAATCACTTCCTTTCGCCCGTTCATCTTCATTGAGCAGGATTTCTTCGGCGGCGCGGGTATCGTCCGTTGAAGGAATGGCGGCGTGGAAACCGCCTTTTGTACGCGGCCGGCGGGCGATGATCGGATGCTGGGCGCCTTTCTCAAAGCGCGAATAGTATTCCCAATTCCCGTCAGGCGAGGGCACACTGGAATCGTCTTCCTTGATCCGCCCCTTCATCTCGGCGAAGATATCGTTCTGCAAGGCCTTTGTGCTTTCCAGCATGGCGGCGGAATAGGCATTTTCCTCTATCAGAGCCGCCTTGATGTCGGGGCGGATCAGGGCGGGATCGCGCAACACCGCCTGCCAGTTGTCATCCTTCATCCAGTGATAATCGTCGATGCGTGTATGGCCGAGCTGTTCAATAGCGAAGGGCTGTTTGGCGGGGGCAGGCGCAGCGGGCAATTTAGGAGAAGCGGGCAATGAATATTCCTTGATCGGCAGTGTGGCGGCAAAACCAGCCCGGGGCATAAAACGGTTACCCGGCGCGGTCAAAGTGCGGCGGCGTGGCATGCGATTGGGGTAGAGGATTGACCCAATCCGGAAATGCCGTCAAATGGCTTTGGCTGTGATTTATGGTTTTTGGGGGAAAAGCGTGATGATGGATGTTGACCTGACCGTGGCCCTGATCAAGGCGACCGTCCAGATCGATCAGCCGATCAGCGAGGCCAAGCGCATGGTCGGCACCGGATTTCTTGTGTCGGTGCCGAAGGCCGGCGGCGCGCCCCAGGTCGTCCTCGTCACCGCCGCCCACGTCTTTGAAAAGATGCCCGCGGCCGATGTCCGTATCGGCTGGCGCGTTCAGGGCGCTGAGGGCAACTGGCGTTACATGCCTTCCAACATGACGATCCGCACCGTTAACGGCCCCGCCTGGTATCAGCATCCGGCGCAGGATATCGCCGTCATCCCGGTCACTGTGCCCGAAGGGCTGCGCGACTCAGCCATTCCGGCCGCCTGGCTGGCCGATAACGCGACCTTCGCCGATGAGGGCGTGGCGGCGGGCGATGAGATGATGACGCTCGGCTATCCGCACGGGCTTTCCGCCAATGTGGCCGGCTTCCCGATCCTGCGCGCCGGACGGCTGGCCTCATGGCCGGTGGCGCCTTCGGCCAGTTACCCGACCTTCCTGATCGACCTGACCGCCGTGCCGGGCAATTCCGGCGGGCCGGTCTTCATGACCTCCCAGGGGGGCAAGGGCCATACCTTTATCGCCGGGGTGCTGATCAAGCAGGTCGAGGATGACAACCAGCGCCTGGAGCTGGGCGTGGTGACCGACGCCATATTCGTGCGCGAAACCATCAACCTGATGCTGAAGGCGCAGGGCTTTGGCGTCAATCCGTCAGCCAGTCTGAAACCGGCCGCACCGGCGCCGATGCGGACGCCGGGCGGGCCGACAACCGATACCCAGGACATGACCCGGCGCGTCACCAATACGGTCGGTCAGGCGGCAAAGCCGTCGCAAGGCGAGGGCGGGGAACAGACAACGCCGGAACAATCGCCGGCCAATTAAATGCGAGGGATAACTGGCAGATAGGGAAGAACCACGAATGGACACGAATAGACACGAATGATGCAGCGATATTCGTGTTTATTCGTGTCCATTCGTGGTTCTGAATACATGCGTTAGTCGAGACTAAGCCCCAGGCCATCCAGCGCGCCGTACCCGGATTTGATCGCCGCCAGATGGGCCGGGGCATGGCTCAATACATGCGCGAAGAAGATGCGCATCAGTTTGATGCGATCGCTTAACCACACAGCATCGCCGGTTTCCATTTGAAGATGCGCGGCGACAGCGCCTTTCAGCAGCAGCCAGCCGCCGATCAGGTCGCCGCACAATTCCAGATAGGTTGTGGCTGCGGTGGCGACATCGAGCGGCGCGGCGGTTTTCTGCGCCAGAAGATGATCGGTGGCGGCGGTGAAAGCATTCAGCGCCGCTTTAAGAGCTTCACAATCCGCTTTGAATTCTGTCGGCAAGTCGCTGTTCAAGAACGCTTTTATGTCGGCTGCAAGTTCCTTCGCCGCCGCGCCGTCCGAGCCAAGCTTGCGTCCGATCAGATCGGCGGCCTGAATGCCGTTGGTGCCTTCATAGATCGGCGCGATACGGGCGTCGCGGTAGTATTGAGCGGCGCCCGTTTCCTCGATAAAGCCCATGCCGCCGTGCACCTGAACCCCCGTGGAAGCCACCTCGACGGCGCGATCCGTGCTCCAGGCCTTGGCGATGGGCACCAGGAAATCCTCGCGGCGCTTGTGACGTTCGGCGTCGTCGCCGCGTCTGACGGCATCGATGGCGGAAGCGGTCAGCATGCAGATGGCGCGGGCGGCCTCGGTCTTGGCTTTCATCACAGCCAGCATCAGGCGGACATCGGGATGGTCATAGATCGGCGCATAGTCCTGGCCGGTGATCAATGACTTGCCCTGCCGGCGTTCCCGCGCATAGGCCTGCGCCTTTTGCCACGCGGCGTCGGCTAGCCCGACACCTTCAAAACCGACCGCCAGACGGGCGGCGTTCATCATAGTGAACATGGCGGCCAGACCGCCGTTTTCCGCGCCGATCAATTCGGCCCGCGCGCCCTCGAATGACATGACGCAGGTGGGGGAGGCGTGGATGCCGAGCTTATGCTCCAGCCCGACGCATTTAACCGCATTGCGCGCGCCGATCCCGCCGTCCGCATCGACCAGGTATTTCGGGCACAGGAACAGCGAAATGCCGCGCGTCCCTTTCGGCGCATCCGGCAGGCGCGCCAGCACCAGATGGATAATGTTTTCCGCGCCGTCATGCTCGCCCCAGGTGATGAAGATTTTCTGGCCGGTAAGGCGGAACGTGCCGTCGCCATTGGGTTCGGCCTTGGTCGTGAGGGCCGCCAGATCGGAACCGGCCCCCGGTTCGGTCAGGTTCATGGTGCCCGACCACTGACCGGCGATCAGTTTCGGCAAAAACAAATCCTTCTGCGCCTGTGCGCCATGTTCGTGGATGGCCTCGATGGCGCCCTGGCTTAAGGTCGGCAACAGGGTAAAGGCCATATTAGCGCCGTGGAGCATATCGAAACAGGCCTGTTCCAGCATTTTCGGCAGACCTTGGCCGCCATAGGCCGGATCGGCCGCCAGTCCGTACCAGCCGCCTTCGGCATAGGTCTTTATGGCCTCAAGAAAGCCGGGCGCGATGATGACCTTATCATCCTCCAGTTCGGTGCCGCCGAGATCGCCGGCGCGGTTCAGCGGCGCCAGCACATCGCCAGCCAGTTGCCCGGCGGCATCGAGTACGGCATCGCGCAGATCGGAATCAAAATCCGGAAAAGCCGGCGCGCCATAGCTGCCGGCCATGCCGATCACATGATCGAGGCAGAAGGTGATATCTTTAATGCTGGGGCGGTAGGTCATTGCGACTCCCTGTCTTTTCCTGTCAGTCTATGATGGTGACGGTAGCGTCGCAAGTTCAATTTACGCGAACGTCAACTTTTAAAAATGTAATTAAATTAGTTACATATAATTTTGCATGACGCTCATGCACCTGATAGTGTATGTAGGCCTATCTGAGGAGACATGTCCCGTATGAGCGAACTGACCCCCACCAGCTATAATCGTTACAGCCGCTATATCCACTGGCTGATGGCTTTCCTGATCCTGTTGATGGTCTTTCTGGGCTGGCGGTTCGACGATAAGGACACCTTTCTGCTCAACCGCGCCAACCTGCACAAGTCAATCGGCATCTCTATCCTGCTGCTGACCTTCCTGCGTGTTGGTTTGCGACTGGTCTACAAAGCGCCGCCCGAACCGCCTATGCCGAAGTGGCAGTTATGGGCGGCCAAGGTACTGCATGTCGGCTTCTATGTCGTCATGATCGCTATGCCGCTATCGGGCTGGCTGATGGTCTCGACCTCGGCGCGGGAAATTCCGTTCTTTGGTATTCCGTGGCCGCATCTGCCGGTGCCGCAGACGCATGACGCACACGAGACCTTTGAAGCCGTGCATGGCCTTATCGCTAAGCTGTTGTTCTACGGCATGATTCCGCTGCATGTCCTGGCCGCGCTCAAACACCAGTTCGTCGATAGGGATACGGTGGTCGAGCATATGGTGCCGGGGCTGACGCCGAGACCGATCCTGAACTATCGCTGGCTGCTGCCGATCAGTGTGGTCGGGCTGGCAGTGGCGCTGGGTTTCGGCATTTATCGCGGCCAGCCGCTGCCGTCGGGCGAGGCCGCGCCGCCGCCGCCGGGAACAATGGTCGCCAGCGCAGCGCCGGTTGAAACCGCGTCCGAAACGGCATCGCAAGAGGTGTCGTCCACGGCCTCCGGTTCATCCGTATCCGCGGCGGTCACCACGTGGGTTGTTGATAAATCCGCCACGACCATCGCCTTCGCCACCACCTTTTCCGGCGAAGCGATCAATGGTGGATTCGGGTCTTACAGCGCCAATATCGCCTTCGATCCCGAACAACTGGACAGGTCGCACGTCAAGGTGACGATCGATCTGGCCTCGGTCAATTCCGGTGACGCCGACCGCGACGGGACGCTGAAAAGTGACGCCTTTTTCAATGTCGCCGTCACGCCCAAAGCGATTTACGAGGCGTCGAGCTTCACCAAAACCGACGCCACGCATTTTATCGCCAAGGGTAAACTAACGATGCACGGTGCCACGAAACCGCTCAACCTGCCTTTCACGCTCAATATTGACTCCGGCGTCGCCATCATGTCGGGCACGGTCGATCTCGACCGCACGGCGTTCGGCGTCGGCAGCGGTGATTGGGCCAAGACGGATTCCGTGCCGGCCAGGGTGACGGTCAGCATCAATCTGAAAGCCAAAGCGTCGAAATGAGTGCTGTCGATGCGGCTGTGCGCGCCCTGCGTGACGGCGGGTTGATACACCTGCCGACCGAAACGGTCTATGGTCTGGGCGCGCGCGCCGATGATCCGGAAGCAGTGATCAAGGTCTTCGAGGCCAAGGGACGCCCGCGTTTTAACCCACTGATCGTTCATGTCGGCGATATGGCCCTGACAGAACGCATTGGCATTTTCGATAATCGCGCGCGGGCATTGGCGAAGGCTTTCTGGCCGGGGCCACTGACGCTTGTGCTGCCGGTGCGTGACGCCGGCCTGGCCTGCGATCTGGCGCGCGCGGGGCTGGACAGCGTGGCGCTCAGGATGCCGGATCATCCATTGGCGCTGGAAATCCTGCGCGGCTTTGGCGGCGGCGTGGTGGCGCCTTCGGCCAATCGCTCCGGCCGTCCAAGCCCGACCACGCAAAGGGACGCCTTCGAGGAAACCGGCGCCTTTGTCGAGGTTTCTCCCGATGGCGGTGATTGTCCGGTGGGGGTGGAATCAACCGTTGTCGGTTTACTGGGTGACGCCCGTTATCTGCGCGCCGGCGCGGTGACAAGGACGCAGGTGGAAAGCGTTATCGGCCCCTTGGCGGCGGACGAAGCCGAAGGCCACCGCTCTCCGGGACGGCTGGCCCTGCATTATGCGCCGGACGCGCCGGTGAAAATCAATATTGATTCGCCCTCTGACGGCGCGGCCTACCTGGCTTTCGGCGCGACGGATTATGCGGGGCCGGTCATCCAGCTCAGTGCCGCCCGCGATTTGCATGAAGCTGCCGCGAACCTGTTCAAGGCCTTACGTGAAGCCGATCGCCTGAAGCCGCCGGTGATCGAAATTGCGCCTATGCCGAATGACGGCATCGGCGAAGCCATCAACGACCGCATCAGGCGTGCGGCGGGCTTTGTCGGTTGAATAAACCGCAAACCACGAATGGACACGAATAAACACGAATGGCATTGCTGTTCACCGGGAAATGACGCGGTTGGGTGCGCCATCCATTAGTTCCCGCCGAATTTCATTCGTGTCCATTCGTGGTCAATAATCTAAGCCGCTTTTTTGACCTTGCTTGCCAGGGCCGGTTGCAGGCGCGTAAACACCCAGTCGCCGTCTTTCGACAGATCGGCGCGGAATTCATAACCGGCCACGCGGAAATCCTTCAGTCCGTCGATCAGGTCGATGCGGTTATCGATCATGTATCGCGCCATCAGGCCGCGCGCCTTCTTGGCGAAGAAGGAGACGATCTTCGCCTCATTGCCTTTGATTTCCAGGAAGCGCGGGCTGACGACCTTCGCTTTCAGCGCCCTGGTCAGGGCCGCGCGCGAATATTCGGTGCTGGCGAGGTTGATGAGGATGTCGTCGCCTTGCGCTTTCAGGTCTTCGGTCAGGCTTTTGGCGAGTGTGTCCCCCCAGAACTGATACAGCGAATTCGCCCGGCCTGTTTTCAGTTGCGACCCCATTTCCAGCCGGTAAGGACGGATCAGGTCGAGCGGCCGCAATACGCCATAAAAACCGGACAGGATGCGGATATGGTCCTGCGCCCACGCCAGATCGCCTTTATCGAGCGTGCGCGCTTCGAGGCCGCTATAGACATCGCCATCGAACATGAAGGCGGCGGCGCCCGGCGTCTGGTCTTCAAAGCCCTGATACCGTTCGTAATTCAATTGACTGAGCGCTTCCGAAATATCCATCAGCCCGGCAATATGCTTCGGCTTCAACCGCTTGAGGCTTTTCAGCAATTTCGCGCTTGCTTCCGGAAACCGCGGTTCCGTGGGCGTGATCCCGCCATCGAAGGGCGTCAGGTCGAGCGATTTGGCGGGCGATAAAAGAGTCAGCATGAACGTTTTTTTTAAGCTTTGCGGTTAGGGTGCGCGTCACCGGCCAACATAAGTACGTTCGGCAGTTCGCACAATAGAATGGCCGCAATAAGCGCCGGTTCGACGGGAGTTCAGGTAGAGGCCGGTTCGCGGCCCAGTTGCTTAAGCGTAATAGTAACCGATTTCGGCGGTATGGCCGATATCGGCGCGTTCGCGCACGATCTTGACTACAGGGGAAACATTTATGTCCGCAGGCACCGTATTGATTCTGGAAGACAGCCGCATTCAGGCGCAATTGATTTCGCGTATGCTCACGCCGCTGGGCTGGTCGGCGGTGCTGAGTTTCGACCACAAGATGGTCTTCCAGCAACTCAAGGCGTCGCGCGTCGATCTGCTGTTGCTCGATGTCTATGTCGAAGACGGCAATACCCTGACGCTGTTGCCGGAAATCCGCGAGCTGGCACCTGACGTGCCGATCGCCATCATGAGCGCCGGCGGCGCGGGCGGGGCGGCGCTGAATTCGACGCTGAACGCCGCGCGACGGGCGCAGGTCGATTTCGTCCTGCCCAAGCCGTTCGCGCCGGCGGACCTGAATGTCATTCTTGATGAGGCCGCCCGGATGCGCCGCGCGCCGACGATGCCCAAGCACATACTCGTGGTCGATGATTGCCGGGTGGTCCGCAAGCTGGCGACCACCGCCTTGGCAGGTGTTGGCTATCGCATCAGCGAGGCGCGTTCGATGGAGGAGGCGTTCGATCGGGTCGATATCGCCCATGTCGATGTCGTCGTCACCGATATCTTCATGCCGGGCATGGGCGGCATCGAAGGCATCCAGATCATCAAATCGACCTGGCCGAAAGTGACGGTCGTGGCCATGTCGGCAGGGTCGGACAGCCGGGTGGATAATACCCAGGCGCTTTCCGCCGCCAAATATATGGGCGCCGACGCCTTGTTGCCTAAGCCATTCACCACGACGGACCTCACATATCTGATAGAGGCGGTGCTGAATGAAGCCTGCGTTGCGGCCTGATAGCGGTTATGGCGCGCCAACTGTAAATACTGGCGGGTCGGAAAGTCGGTTTCGGTAAGGATTCGCGGTGTTCGATCCTATAATATATTGCCGCATGGATTTTGAAGGCCGTCGCAAATAAAGGCGTCCGGATCGCTGTTATTCAGATTTTAAGTGTTTTTTACTTAAATTCAGGAAACAAAGATAAGGTCGCGGTATCAAGGGTTCCGGATGAGTCAAGGCAGCGTGCTTATAATGGATCAGAACCGTGATCTGGCGCAGCGCATTGCCTCCATGCTGCACCAGCAGAAATGGACGTCGGTTCTGAGTTTCGATCAAAAGATGGCCATGCGGATGCTCAAGGGCAGCCGTTTCCATCTGCTGTTGTTCGATGCCTATGACGCCAACGGCGCAACGGTCGAAATCATCGATCAAATTCGGGATGACGCGCAGGACGCGCCCCTGGCTATCATGTCGGATGGCGGCGGGCGCGGCAACGCGGTCAATGCCGCCATGAACCAGGCGCGTGTCGCCGGAGCGGATTTCGTTCTCGCCAAGCCGTTCAATCCGGAAAAGCTCAAGACCCTGCTGGCGGACACCAACGCCTACCACCGCGCCCGCTCGAAGGATCACAATATCCTGGTCATCGAGGACGATGAGGATTTGCGCAACGATATTTGCCGCGTGCTCAAGCAGGTCGGTTACAAGGTTTCCTATGCGGCCAATATGGAGGACGCCTTCTTCGACCACAATCTCGGCCTGATTGACGTGGTGCTGACGGCGGTGCTGATTCCCGGCATCGGCGGCATCGAGGGCACGACGCAGATCAAGAGCGATTTCGCCCACTGCAAGGTGGTGGCCATGTCGGAAGGCGTTGACGCCACCATCACCGCCGTTCACGTTCTGGCGGCGGCCAAGGCGGCGGGCGCGGATGCGCTTTTGCCGAAGCCCTTCTCCATGCACGACCTGCTGAAAAGCATATCCAGCGTCATCCGCGCCAAGGATGATCCGGCGGAAGACCTGGCCCAGGCCGCTATCGACGCGATTTTCGCAAGATAATAATTATATTCCAAAGCGGCATGGCTTTGACAGGGGCAAGCCGTCCGCCCGGGCCTTTGCGAGGAGGCTTGCGCTAAAAAAGCACATGCGGGTTCATGATCCGCTTGGGGTCAAGGGCCAGCCGCAAGGCCTGCATGGCTGAAACCGCCACCGGATCCTTGTAGAGCAGGGCCTCTTCGGTTTTCATGCGGCCAAGGCCGTGTTCGGCGGAAATCGAGCCTTCGTATTCATTGACCAGATCGTGGACGACCTTGGCCCCGGCGTCGCGCAGGGCGTTGAATTCGCCGGCGTCCATGCCCTCGGGCACGATGACGTTGAAGTGGACGTTGCCATCGCCGACATGGCCGAACGCCACCAGCCGCGCGCCGGGCAGGAAGGCCTCGATCGCTTTCGCGCCTTCGTCCATATATTCGGCCATGCGCGACAGCGGTACGGAAATGTCGTGCTTCCAGGCGGCGCCCTCGGCCTTTTCGGCGGCGGAGTGATCTTCACGCAGGCGCCAGAATTCGGCGGCCTGGGTTTCATTCTGGGCGATAGCGGCGTCCAGCACCAGTTCTTCCTCGAAAGCGGCTTCAAGCAGGCGTTCCATCGATGAGGCCGCCCCCTCGGGATCACCGGAAGCGACTTCGATCAGGGCGTACCACGGATATTCAGCGCCCAGCGGTTCGCGCGTATCGGGGATGTGCTTCAGCACCAGCGACAAACCGTAGCGGCCCATCAGTTCAAAAGCTTCGACCTGGCCGCCGGTTTCCTGTTTGGCGCGAACCAGCAGGTCGATGGCCTTTTGCGCGCTGTCGAAGGCCACGATAGCGGTGGCGCGTGAATTCATGATCGGGAAAAGTTTCAGCGAAGCGGCGGTGATGATGCCGAGCGTGCCTTCCGCGCCGATGAACATGTGTTTGATGTCGTAGCCGGTATTGTCCTTGCGCAGGCGTTTCAGGCCGTGGAAGATCTCGCCATTGGGCAGCACCACCTCAAGCCCGGAAACGAGATCGCGCGTGACGCCGTAACGCAGGACGGCTGTGCCGCCGGCGTTCGTGCTGATCACGCCGCCGACCGTAGCCGTGCCTTCGGCGGCGAGCGACAGCGGGAAGTAGCGGCCGGCCTTTTCGGCGACCTGCTGGGCTTCCAGCAAGGTGAGGCCCGATTCCAGCACCATCGTGTCGTCGGTCGGGGCCACATCACGGATCGTCTTCATGCGTTCCAGGGAGATCAGGATTTCACCGAAGGGAATCTGCCCGCCGACCAGGCCGGTATTGCCGCCCTGGGGGGTAATGGCGACGTTATTATCGTAGCAGATTTTGACCACAGCCGAGACTTCCGCCGTTGATTTCGGCAGGACGAGCAGGGGGGTATGTCCCTTCCACTTGCCGCGCCACTCGGTCAGCTTCGGATCAACCCGCATGGCGTCTTCACTGTAACCGGCCTCACCCACCACGGTCTTGATCTGCGCGAGCACTTCGGGCGAGACGGGGGGGGCGTCGGTAAATGCGGGCGTGGACATCGGGTAAACCTTGCTTAAAGATGCGTTGGCGTTGCGTTAAGCGAGAGAGAGCCGAAGTGCAAGACACAAAACCTGATCCAATGGCTCAATCTGGCTCACATCCGGTCCCGGCGGTGGGGGCGGTCTGCTGGCGGGGTGATGAGGTTTTGCTGATCCGCCGGGGCAGGGCGCCGCGTCTGGGCGAGTGGTCGATCCCTGGCGGCAAGGTGGAGCGGGGAGAGACATTGCAGGATGCCGTGCTGCGTGAGTTGCTTGAAGAAACCGGTGTGCAGGCGAGGATCGGCGAATTACTCGCCGTTTACGAGATAATCGAGCCGCGATTTCATTACGTCCTGATCGATTACAGCGCTGAATGGGTTTCAGGTGAGCCGGTAGCGGGAGATGACGCCATCGAGGCGCGCTTCATGCCATTCGATGAGGCTATGGCGTTGATTAATCAGGCGGATATACGCGATGTGCTGCTGAAATCGCAGTGTCGCCTGTAGTTTCCGGTCGCTAAAAAAGACTGTGACCTTTCCGCCGCGTATTACGGCGAAATCTTAAAAATCAAAGTATGGGGGCAGGGGGCATGACTTCGCGTCTTGTGCGAGTTTAATTTTTGTGGTTAATGTCCGTTAACGGTAATAAAAGTGGTTAATCTACTTGAATCCGTAGGGCAGGACTGTAATTCCGCGGAGGAACTCCAGACTGCGACAAATTTTGTTTTGGTGAGTCTCAGGAGTACGTTCATGAAGAAGTTGTCAATCGCCGTTGCCGTTATGATCGCCGCCGCCAGTTCCGCTGTCGCCGTCAGCCAAGCTGTTGCCCACCAATTGCCGACCTGTAACTGTACGCCGCAATTCGGTTGCATCTGTGGTGGCGTTCGCTAATCACGGCTGATTTAACGAAAGTCTTTATCTGGTTTTCGTTTCTACGCTATTTTGACGCCCCGTGCTTGCACGGGGCGTTTGCATATTACCGTCTCCGTAACCCTGTGACTTAAGTGAATCCTAAGGTCTTTATGGCCTTATGCCATCAATATGGGTAACGGGAGGCGGCATGGGTCGCTCTGGTCGAATAAAACGCTTTGCGGTTATAAAGCATTGGTTTGCCTTTGGCTGCACACTGTTGCTTGCTTGTTTGATGACGGTTGTGTCCGCACGGGCACAGATACAGGAAGAGAGTGCACCGCCTCGTCATGAAAAACTGGCCGCTGTCTATAAGCTAGTGGCCAGCAGTCCTTTCATATACGCCGAAAATGAAGTTGACGCCTATGGCGAACGTGCCGTCAAGCTGTCGGGCGATGCGCGCATTCATGCGTTATGGCGTGTGCTCTACGCCTATAAAACCGATCAGAACGAGGCCAAACTGCTGGCCTGGCGGGACCGTATTCTGAAACTGGCGCAGAAAGAAGACGATGCCAATCTGGATCTGCTGGCGCGCTTTATGTATCAGACTTACAGAAGTGAAGGTGGTGATTTCAATGGTTTCACTGATCGGGAGTGGAATGCCTATCTGACGACGCCTGATCAGGCCCTGCGCAATATCGTCACGATAGAGCGGGTGCGTTATCTGCAACATTTCGAGCAGTGGGCCGACGCCATTGATCTGGGCGATAAGCTGATTATTAATTTGAAGGCGGAAGGCCCGGATGCCGAACCGGTGCTTGAGGTAGCGTATCAAGTTGTCGCATTTTCATTGGGGGCGGTTGGTGACTATGACGCCTATGCCGGTCATATGCAGGCCATGGCGCAACTGGCGCAAAAGAACGCCTTCTTCTCGCAAAAAATGGATATGGTCTATGATCTGGCCCTGTGGGCGGCGCATGAAAATGATATGCCGATTGCTGAACAGTTTCAGAAACTACATGCTGATTATGTTAAGAAATATAATGTTGAAGAACTGAAAATATGGGATGAATTTCTGTGCGCCACTATTGAGGATCAGGCTCTTAAATATAGTGCTGTAAAACAATGCCTAAAAGGGACTTCGGTCAGTCAAGGCATGGTTGGTAATGTGCTGGACGTATGGAAGATGCGTTTGTTGGCCAAAGCTTATGCTGCCAGTGGAGACAGCGACAAAGCGCGGTTTTATCTTTCCAAGATACGTGAGGTACCGGAAGCCATGAGTCCGCGCGATTCTTTCTTCGAGACACGTATTGAGGCCTATATCTTGCATGATGAAGGTCATAGCGGGCAGGCTTTCAATAAGCTGGATGATTTAATGCGTCGCCAGTCTTATTATTATGACATTACTCGTATCGGCGCGGTTCAGGGCATGTACAAAGCCCTGCGCAAGGAACTCGACAGCAAGACGGCTGAAAGTCGTCTGCTTATCAAACAGGTGCAGATGCGCAACCTGTTGCTGGGGGCGGCGGTCCTGATCGCGCTTTTGCTGGTGGTGATCGTCATCGGCGGCGCACTGTGGGTCTTCCGGATGCGCCGGATGCAATGGCATCTGCGTGACGCGCACGAACATGCCGAAGCCGCCAATGCCGCCAAGTCGCGTTTCCTGGCGGTGATGAGTCACGAACTGCGCACCCCGCTGAACGGTGTCCTCGGCATGGCGCAGGCGCTCAAGAAAAACGACCTCAGCGAAAGCCAGCGTGAACAGGTCGATATCCTCGTCGATTCCGGCCAGACCCTGCTGGTGTTGCTTAATGACGTGCTGGACATGTCGCGTATCGAAGCTGGCAAGATCGAACTGGCGCCGACGCCCTCCACCCTGAAGGACATGATCGAGCGCGTCATCAATACCTATAGTTCCCTGCTGGACGGCAAGGATGTCATGCTGCGTTACGAACTGGATGAAAACGCCAGGGCGCCGATGACCTTCGATGTCCTGCGCGTTTATCAGTGCCTGTCCAACCTCGTCTCCAACGCCCTGAAGTTCACCGAAAAAGGCACCGTGCGTATCCTCACCTCGGCCACGCCGCGCGAAGAGGGGGGGGTACCGGGTGCGCGTCGAGGTCCGTGATACCGGCATCGGCATGAGCAAGGCGACGCTCGACAAGCTGTTCGAGGCCTTCACCCAGGCTGACGCCGTTACCGCCCGCAAATACGGCGGCACCGGCCTTGGCCTCAATATCAGCCGCCGCCTGGCGGAACTGATGGGGGGCACCTTGAGCGTCACCAGCGAGGAGGGCGCTGGTTCGGTCTTTGTCATGACCTTTGAAGCCGGCGAGGTTATCGCCGTGCCCGAATCGGAACAGCCGGAAATGAAAACCATGCCCAAGCACGATGATAATGCCGACCTGCCGGGAATGCACATTCTTCTGGTCGATGATCACCCGGTCAATCGCAAGGTGGCGCGCCTGTTCCTCGAACCCTTCGGCTTCATCATCACCGAGGCGGTCGATGGCCAGGAAGCGCTCGATCTCGACATGTCGCGCTATGATCTGGTGCTGATGGACCTCAATATGCCGCGCCTCGGCGGCCTGGAAGCCACGCGCATCTTCCGTGCTCAGGAACCGGAAGGCCGGCATGTGCCGATCGTCGCCCTGACCGCTGACGCCATGCACGATCAGGTCGAGGCCTGTCATGCCGCCGGCATGGATGCCCATATCCCCAAGCCGATCATCATGGATACGCTGATCGATACGGTGGCCGGTCTGCTGCGCCTGAAAGAAGATCAGCCTGACGCGAAAGCGGAAGTGGCCTAAGCGTTCACGCCGATTTGGCTAGGGCCTGGCCCAAACCCCTTGTATAATGGCCATCAGATACCCCATATATCAGGGGTGTATTATTAGGGGAGGGCTAAGACTTGCTGCAATCCATTTCCATTTTCGGACCCTTGACCTTTGTCGTCATCGTGCTCGGCATCATGCTGCTGTTCAGCATCGTCAAGATCGTGCCGCAGGGATACGAATTCACCATCGAGACCTTCGGCCGCTATACGCGCACGCTCAAGCCCGGCATCGCCTTCCTGACGCCGTTTGTTGAGGGCATCGGCCGCAAGGTCAATATGATGGAGCGTGTTTTCGACGTGCCGCAACAGGATGTCATCACCAAGGACAATGTGAACGTCAAGGTGGACGGCATCGTCTTCACCCAGGTCATAGACGCGGCGCTGGCGGCCTATCGCGTCGATAATCTCGATAACGCCATTACCCAACTGGCCATGACCAACCTGCGGACCGTGGTCGGCGCGATGGAACTGGATGAGGTGCTTTCCCAGCGCGACGCCATCAATTCGCGTCTGCTCAATGTGATCGACCACGCCACCAGTCCGTGGGGCGTGAAGGTAAATCGCATTGAAATCAAGGATTTGAAGCCGCCTCATGATATAACGGATGCGATGGCGCGCCAGATGAAGGCCGAGCGCGAACGCCGCGCCCTGATCATCGAGGCCGATGGTGAAAAGCAGGCGGCGATCGCCCGCGCCGAAGGCTCGAAACAATCCGCCGTACTGGAAGCCGAAGGCCGCAAGGAAGCCGCCTTCCGTGACGCCGAGGCCCGCGAACGCTCCGCCGAAGCCGAAGCCCGGGCGACCGACGTGGTGTCCCAGGCTATCGCCAAGGGTGATGTCAACGCCATCAACTATTTCGTGGCGCAGAAATATGTCGAGGCCTTTGGCCGTTTCGCCGATTCGAACAATGCCAAGACCCTGATCATGCCGGCCGATATGTCATCCCTGGCGGGCATGGTCGGCGGCGTGGCGGAGCTGATCAAATCGGTCGGCCCGGACGCCCCCAAAGCGCCGGCACGGAAAGCTTAGGGGGCCGCCATGGATATGAACGCCATCCTCCTGATGGGGCCGATGTCGATGAACGCCTTCTGGTTCTGGTTTGTCTTCGGCCTGCTGCTGCTGGGAGTGGAAATTTTCCTGGGGACGCAATGGCTGCTGTGGTCGGCCGCGGCGGCCGGGGTGGTGGCGGTGATCTGCCTGACGGGCCTGCCGTTCGGCCTGTTCCTCCAGGCCCTGACCTTTGCGGTCCTGAGCGTTGTCATGGGACTGTTGACGCCGAAATTCCTCAAGGTCAGCAGTCATAGCCCCGATGTCAACGATCCGCACCGGCGCATGGTCGGCAAGGAGGCCGAAGTCCTGAGCGGCTTTGAACTGGTGGCCGGCGGCGAACGCACCGGGCGCGTAGTGTTCGATGGCGTCGAATGGCCGGCGGTGCTGGGGGAGGCCAGCCAGATGAAGCTGGCGGCCAATGATCGCGTCATCATCGAGCGCATATATGAAGGCCGGGTTTTCGTGCGCCCGGCCTGACGGGTGACATATTGCCTCATTAACCATTTTTTGCTTTGATGTCCGCCACTGAGGGGGGCATCCATGAAAATTGGGTTGAGGCTGGCTGTGCTGGCGTTGTGTCTGGTATTTCCGGCGGTGGCGCAGGCGGGGGCATGGCCGCAAGCGAAAGGCGCTACGCAGGTTATCATCACCTACGAACCGGGTAAGGCCGGCACCGGATTTGATGCCTCCGGCAAAAAAACGATTACTCTGGACAGATGGAAACAAGACAGTTTGTCGCTGTTTGTCGATCATGGCGTCAGCAAGCGCCTGAGCCTGACGGCCAAGGTGAATTACCGTGACTATACCACGGATTCCAAAAGCTTTTCCGGCCTCGGCTCGATTGAGGTGGGCGGACGCTGGACGGTGAAACGCACTGACGATTTCGTCCTTGCCCTGGGCGCCGCTGTCGAAGGCTTCGGCAAGGGGCGGCGCAATGATTATGACATGACAAGCAAGGGCGGGACTGACTACGACCTGCGCGCCTATGCCGGGAAAAGCTTTCATTTACTGGGAAAGCCGGCCTTCATCGATCTTCAGGCAGCCCGGCACTTGCGTCAGTACGAAGCCAATGAGTGGCGCGTGGATGGAACGCTTGGGATAAAGCCCTCACCGAAATGGATGGTCATGGCGCAGGTCTTCGCCGGCCGTACCGACAAGGCAAGCTGGGGACACGCCGCCTGGGCCAATACAGAACTGAGCGTGGTGCGCAGTTTCGGTCCACAGCAGCAAACCAGCGTGCAACTGGGGCTGCGCCAAACCACATCGGGCCGCAATGTCCCGGCGGTCCATGCGGTCGTCGTCAGCCTGTGGAAGACATTTTAATTGGCGCCTGAGGCGGACTCTGCTGCCGCCGCCGGCGGCGTATAGGGTGTGGTTTCCAGCTTGAGATAGGCGATCAGATTGTGGCGGTCGGTTTCATTCTTGATGCCCTGATAGCTCATCTTGGTGCCTTTGACGACGGTCTGCGGCGCGGCCAGATAAGCGTCGAGCGTATCGAAATCCCAGGTGACATTATGCGCCGTCATGGCTTCGGTGAAGGTATAACCAGGCTCGGTGCCTGACTTGCGGCCGAAGACGCCGTAAAGATGCGGCCCCACCAGGTTCATCTTGTCCGGGCCAATGGTATGGCAACTGCGGCACTTGTTGAACTGTGTCTCGCCGGCCGCCAGATCAGCGGTATTGTAAGGCGCGGGGAAGGCGGCCTGAATGGCGGTCTTTTCGGCATCCGTATAGACATGCGGCGTCGCCACCGCCATATCCGGCGCGTCATCGTTATCGGCCTTCTGGCCGCACCCGGCCAGCACCAGCCCGGCGGCGGAAAGTAATAAAACGGCCTTCATCATCTGATCTGCCCCTGAATGAAAGGCCATGTCTTAAGCCAGACTCAGGCGTTTGGCGACAGTGAATAATGTCGCACCTTATGAAGAGGCGCTGCCGTCCATCGGCGCGGAGGCGGGCGGCTCGCTGGGGGCGGAATCGCTGGGGCCTTGGTTGCAGGCCGTCAGCAGGGCCATCGCGGCCAGGGTAAGTATCGTCAGGCGGACAGGGATTTGACGGGCGGTCATCGGCGGAGGCTCCTTGCGCCCGGTTCACTTATCCGGGGCCTGGCCTCATCATAATCCACACCGCCCCCCGCGGCATACGATAAATATCGCAAGGTGCTCTAATGCCGCAAGACTGTGGCAAAACCTCCTCAATCAGAAGAGGAGCGGCGTCTCGAAATCCAGCAGCTTCTGCTTGAGCGGCAGGCCGCCGCCATAGCCTGTCAGGGCGCCGTTCTTGCCGATCACGCGATGACACGGAATGATCAGGGCGATGGGGTTCCGGCCATTGGCGGCGCCGACCGCCTGGGTGGCCCTGATGTCGCCGATGGCGGCGGCAATCCGCTGGTAAGACCAGGTTTCGCCGAAGGGAATATCGCACAGCGCCCGCCAGACTTTTTGCTGAAACTCTGTGCCCCGTGGTTTCAGGTCGAGATCGAAGCCGGTCCGCTTTCGATCGAAGAATTCATGAATCTGTCGAGAGACATGCGTCAGCCTTTGCGGCGCGTATTCGGCCTGATCCGGCCGGGCCAGGTGGTTTGACATCTCGCCGTTCAGGAAGGTGAATTCGAGCAGGGCGCCATCCTCGTCCACGGCTGCCGCCGCCATGCCCACCGGGGTATCGATGTGCGAAAAACAGACTCTCATGAAACAAGCCTCTCATGCCTGCCCGGTCGTCTCAAATCAACTTTTTCGCGCACCGGTTTCGCGCCGGGTTGACCAAGCCTTAAGACATGCTTCAGTAGGTTGGGCCATGAAAAGCGGTATCCCCTGATGATTACGGCCCGCATGCAGACCGCTCCATGATCCAGGAAACGACAGATATGGCCCCGACCGATCATTTTCCCTCCGTCAGTCCGGCCGCCGGCGAACTGGCGAACGTGCTTCTGATCGACGATCGCAAGGCGGATATCGAACTGGCCCGCGTTTTCCTTCAGGTCCGCGACAAGATGAAGTTCAACCTCAAGGTCGCCAACGGCGCGAAAGAAGCGCTGGACGTACTGAAACAGGCCGTGGCGCGCGGTGAAATGATCGATCTGCTGCTGCTCGATATCAACATGCCTGGCATGGACGGCTTCGAGTTGCTGGAAGAGATTCGCAAGGACGACGCGCTGAGGCAGGTCGCCGTGGTGATGTGCACGGGTTCGACCTATGACCAGGATCAGGCCCGCGCCCGCGCCCTGGGAGCGGCGGGTTACATGGTCAAGCCGGCCTCGCTTGAGCAGCTCAGGCCCATGCTGACCGCCATTCCGGCCCTGAAGCTCGATCCCGGGAACGAGGGCGTTCGGCTGATGCGGGCCGCCTGAGCCTCTTATGGCATCCTTATCATCTCCGGAAAAATAGGGTGTGCAATTTCATGGCGTCCGGCGGCAAATACGTCTTCTTTGCCAATAGAAGGAGCCGCGCCATGCGAACTCATTCCGAAGACATCAGGGTCTGTATCGAACTGTGCTGGCAATGCCGCGATACCTGTCAGCGCACCTTCTTTAATCACTGTCTCGATCAGGGCGGCGCGCATGTGGCGCACGATCATGCCGTGTTGATGAACGACTGCATTCAGGCCTGTCAGACCGCCGCCGATTTCATGGTGCGCGGCTCCACCCGGCACGCCGCCGAATGCGCCGCCTGCGCCGAGGTCTGCGAGGCTTGCGCCGTATCTTGCGAGGCGTTCGACTGCGATGAAATGAAGGCTTGCGCCGAAGCCTGCCGCCGCTGCTCACAGTCCTGCCGCGATATGAGCCGGACGCCTGGCCACCCGGCGCCAATGGCCGCCTGACAGGGAACGCGCTGATAACGCCGGCCATGTAATTTCCGTATCTTCTTTTTATGCAGTGCCGTGGCAGACTTGCTATCAAGAAGGAGCATCCAAATGGCCGAAATCGTCTATCACATTTTCGACAACAATACCGGCGAGGAAATCTTCCTGTCGAATGATTTCCGCTTTCAAAACACGCCTCAGCCTGAACATCGCATCAATGATGAAAACATGCGTGATCGCTTTGGCGGGCCGGCCATTGTCAACCGCGTCGAGACAGCCGTGGATGGCTCAATCCATCTATACGTGGATGGTTCGGAAGAACGCCTGAATGCGGATAATCAGGATGCCGACCAGGCCTATCGCCGCTCATAGGCAAGCCGGTCAGGCGAGGCCGAGATGCGCGATGCCGAGGCGGCTGGCCTCGGTTTTCAGGCGTCTTTGTATCTGGGAAAATCCGGGTGCGCCGCCGCCGTCGCTGTTATAGAGGATCGCCACGGTCAGCTTGCTGTCGGTAAAGCTGCGCAGATGGCCGGTAAAGCCGTTGACGCGGCCGCCGTGGGCCGCCAGCTTCAGGTTTTTCATGGCGCCCAGCCCCTGTCCCAGCCCGTATTCCAGCGGATCCGGCCCCTGGCGTTCGTAAGCGGGCTTGCCGTTCCTGAGCAGGGTGGGGGTCAGCATCGCCTCCACGCTTTCAGGCTTCAGCACCTTGCCGCCGAGCAGCGCCAGATGCCACAGGCAGAGATCTTCGGTCGTTGAACGGATGGCGCCGGCGCCGCCGGCGAAACTCGGCGAGATCGGCAAGGCCAGGTCGTATTTGGTCGGCGCCTTGTAATTGGGCCGGTAGCCGTTGCAGACGGCGTTGGTGTCGCAGGTCTTGTCGATATGGGTCTGGGTGAGGCCGGCCGGCGCAAACAGATGCTTGTCGCAGAAATCGGCGAAAGCCATGCCTGACAGCTTTTCGACGACGATACCGAGCAGGGTGAAGGCGCTGTTGCTGTAAAGCCAGGTGGCGCCGGGCTGGGCGCGGTAGAAGGGCTGGCGCGCCGTGATGATCCTGATCAGTTCGTCGGAGGTGTAATCGCTGGTCTGCGCCTCGGTCAGGATCCGGCTCGACTGGCCATTGATATAGTCGCCCATGCCCGACGTATGGCTGAGGAGCTGGCGAAGCGTTATGGTCTCTCCGCGCGGAATGGCCGGCAGGAATTTCGCCAGCGCGTCGTCGAGCGTCAGCAGGCCAGCCTCGCCGAGCCGCAGGATGGCGGCGGCGGTGAATTGCTTGGTGATCGAGGCGACGCGGAATCCGGTTTGCGGCGTGGTGGCGACATCGGCCTCGATATTGGCGACGCCGAAGCCTTTGGAATAAAGCAGTACGCCGGCGGCCATGACGCTGAGGCTCAGGCCCGGCGTCAGTTTCCGGTCAACCATCTCTTGTCCCAGCGCCGTCAGGCTGGGCCATTCCAGCAGGGGCGGCGCAAGCTTTTTCTTCGCAGGAGGCGCTGCCGGCGCGGCGGTTTTTTCGACCGCCCTGATCAGCGAAGGGGCCGTGGCGTTGGCGGTCAGTGCCGTCAGCATAAGGCCGAGCGTGGAGCGCCGAGTCAGGATGGCCGGGTTTTCATGCGTTACGGTCATAAGCTTACAAACCAGTATATGTTCCCCGTGCGCGCCGCCGTACTGCGCCCGGGGGTATAAAAAATCGATAGCGAATCTCTGCGCCGTTTGTGGTGAAGGTCTAGCTAATTGCCAAATGGTTTCAAAATCGTTTTAGGTAAACGAAAACTTTATACGGCTCATATCTTTGTGAACGCATATGTTCCGGGCCGTAACGCTATGCCTAATGGCGGGTTAAAATTGCCGCCCGGCCGGAATTTGCGGAAGCTTTTGCCGGGAGAAGATTGCGGCGATTGCGATTCGCCCTGTGACAACTTAATAATATTGTTTTATTTCAATGTGTTAAATTAAATTTCATCCGTCCTGCTCGTGGCCCCGGGCTTGCTCCTTGTCCCGTCAGCTAAAATGGCTGTGCGGCAAAAGCCGTGAAAATTTTCCCCCGACCAGAATGGAAAGGACATCCGATGTTGAATGCTTCGGTAAACACCAATGTTGGCGCAATGATTGCGCTGCAAAACCTGAACAAGACGAATGCCGAGCTGCAAACGGCCCAGAACCGCATCAATACCGGTTTGAAGGTCGCAACGGCCAAGGACGACGGCGCCACCTTTGCGATTGCGCAAAGCCAGCGGGCTTCCGTTGCTTCCCTGGATGCTGTCAAAGACTCGCTTGCCAGGGCGACCTCTTCAGTGGATGTCGCCATGTCGGCGGGGGAGAGCATCTCGGATATGTTGACGCAAATGAAGGAGAAGGCGCTATCGGCATCTGACACCTCGCTGAATACAACCAGCCGGGAAGCCCTGAATACGGATTTCAAGGCGTTGCTCGACCAGATCAAGAAGACGGTCAACAATGCGGTATTCAACGGCATCAACCTGCTGGACGGCAGCCTGCCCAATCTGCAGGCGCTCGCCAATTCAGAGGGGACGGCCCGCATGACGGTTTCGGCCCAGAAGCTCAATCTGGGCGGCACCATCATCTCGTTGTCATCCGCGGCTTCCTTTACCACGGCGACGGCGGCCGGCAGCCTGTTGGCGACGATCGATTCGTCGATCAACAACCTGTCGGGCGCCCTGGCGCAGTTGGGGACTTCCTCCAAGGCCCTGGAAGCGCACGCCACCTTCATCGGCAAGCTTCAGGACTCGATCACGGCGGGCATCGGCAATCTTGTGGACGCCGACCTGGCGAAGGAGAGCGCCAGGCTCCAGTCGTTGCAGACAAAGCAGCAACTGGGGATACAGGCGCTTTCGATCGCCAATCAGGCGCCGCAGCAGGTGCTCAGTCTGTTCAAGTAACCTTCTCGCCGGGGCGGATATCATCCGCCCCGGTTTTCTTGCCTGGGCGGTAAAAAATGCCGCGCGCATAAAAGGCGTGGGCAAAAATTGCCGGGCAGCGGCAAAAATTGCCGGGCGCGGATAGCCTTAATTTGTAATTAAAATCAATAAATTCAAATTGTTGATGGGCCTATCGAGATTCCCTGCTTGTGGTCTTCTTCTTGCATCCACAAGCGCAGGCAAAATGCCGCCGGTAGACAAAATGTCGCCGGTTCACATCTAGAAGAAAGACTAGACCGATGCCCGTGAATAGCGTCAATACCAATGTCGGGGCCATGATCGCCCTGCAAAACCTCAACCGCACCAACAATGACCTGCAAACGACCCAAAACCGCATCAATACCGGTTTGAAGGTCGCCAACGCCAAGGATAACGGTGCGACCTGGGCCATCGCCCAAAACCAGCGCTCCGCTGTTTCGTCGCTCGACGCCGTGAAGGACTCCCTGTCCCGCGCGTCTTCGGTCGTCGATGTGGCGTCGTCGGCTGGCGAATCCATTTCGGACATGCTGACCCAGTTGAAGGAAAAGGCCCTGGCCGCTTCCGACACCTCGCTGGATTCCACGAGCCGCAAGGCTCTCGACGCCGACTTCAAGTCGATCGTTAGCCAAATCAGCAAGACCATCGAAAACTCCTCCTTCAATGGCATCAATCTGCTGGATGGCAGCAAGGGGAGCATTACCGCCCTGGCGAATGACAAGGGCACCAGCGTTATGACCGTCAAGGGGCAGGATATGAGCCTTTCGACGACTGGCGCCGGCAGCATCATCACGCTGTCGCTGGGCGCGGCTCTGAGTTCGGCGACCCACGCCGGCTCGCTGCTGACGACCCTCGATACCTCGATCAGCAACGTGTCTTCGGCCCTGGCCAATCTCGGCACCGCGTCGAAATCCCTGGAAAACCATGCCGATTTCGTCGGCAAGTTGCAGGATTCGATTACGGCCGGTATCGGCAACCTGGTCGATGCCGACCTGGCCAAGGAAAGCGCCAAGCTGCAAGCTCTGCAAACGAAGCAGCAGCTCGGCATCCAGGCCCTGTCCATCGCCAACCAGTCAACCTCGACTGTCCTGAGCCTGTTCCGTTAATCGGTCCAAAGCCTCTTGAAGGTGGGAGGCGGGCCGCAGGCTCGTCTCCCATTTTCTTTTGAAATCCATTCTGTCGGAGGGCGCCAAGCGTGTGAGAGCGCGGGCGAATTACGGAGATGATCAACAATATTCTCAGTTTTCCGCAAATGCCGGATGTGCCGCAGGTAAAGCCTGTGCCGGATGTGCCGGTGGAGGTTCCCGCCGGCAATGGTTCGGAAGCCACGAAAAAAGAAACGGGGTCCGACTTCTCCAAGGGGAGCGGACAGGATCCGACGCCGGCCTATCTGCTGCGGCTGACCGTGGACAAGGATCCCGATACGGGTGAATGGGTCTACAAGGCCATAGATCGCTACACCGGCGAAGTGGTCCGTGTCCTGCCGCGTCAGGAACTCGTCAAGATGAGGGAAAGCTCGAACTATAAGGCAGGTTCTGTTATTAAAACAGACGTTTAAACCCGCTTTTTAAAGTTCATATCTGTTATTATCCACCGTGCATTCCCTAATGCGCGGTAAAAGTCGTTTGCGCTTGTTAACCATTTGCTTACCATAAACGCCAAGACTCTGCTGAGTCGGCGTTTTTATAGAAGGTATTTGGGCCATGACAGTGAGCGTTCATACGAACTCCTCCGCGATGATCGCCTTGCAGAATCTGAACTCCACCAACAAGGAGCTGGAGGGCGCGCAGCAGAGAATCAGCACGGGCCTGGCGGTTTCGTCGGCTAAGGACAACGCTTCGGTTTACGCGATCGCGCAAGGACAGCGGGCGGACCTGGGCGGCCTGAAAGCCGTCACGGACAGCCTCAACCGCGCCTCTTCCATCGCCGATGTCTCCCTGGCGGCGGGGGAGTCGGTGTCGGATCTTCTGAATCAGTTGCGCGAGAAGGTGGTCGGCGCCATGGACACCTCCATCGACACCACGTCACGCAACGCCCTGAGCAGCGATTACAAGGCGATTCTCGGCCAGATCAGCCACGTCGTCGAAAACGCCACCTTCAACGGCTCCAACATCATCGACGGCTCGCTGGCCAACGCCATCGAGTTCATCGCCAATGCCGACGCCAATTCGGTCATCACCCTGAGCGTGCGCACAATCGCGCTCGGCGGTCCGATCATCACCCTGTCGGCGGGAACGGACCTGACATCGGCCACGGCGGCTTCGGCCCTGCTTGGCGATCTCGATCAGTCGATCGATAATCTCAACGCCAATCTGGGCGCGCTGGGATCTCAGGCCAAGCAGATCGAGGGGCATCTGAGTTTCGTGTCGAAATTGCAGGATTCGATCACCGGCGGCATCGGCAACCTGGTCGATGCGGACATGGCGAAGGAAAGCTCGCGGCTCCAGGCGCTCCAGGTGCAGCAGCAGCTCGGCACTCAGGCGCTGTCGATCGCCAACCAATCGCCGCAGCAGATCCTGTCCCTGTTCAAATAGGCGTTGTATTTACGACAAAGAATACCGGAAAGGGCGGGCGCAGGCTCGCCTTTTTTTGTTTTTTCAAGTTGCGGCAAGGCGTTATCTCATCAGGTTTTTCCGCTCTGTTAAGGGCGGACGTTTACGACTCTTAAGGATTATGCGCCGATACTGGACGGCGATACGTGTCTCGCCCTTTTGAGAGTTTCCGTTTTTGATCTCGTTCGACGCCACATTGCTGACGAATTATTACAACGCCAAGATGGGAATCCTGCCGCAGGATTCGTCGTCTTCGGGCGTCTCGTCAGGCGGCGCCGCCAGCACCAAAACGAACTCGCCGACAGGGCTGGCGGCGGCGCCTTCCGCGCCCTGGACGGGCAGTTCGGGCATGCTGTCCGAAGACGATCTGGTTTCCAGGGTTCTGGCCGGGCGCCGTTTTATCGATCCCAACGCGGTGACCTCGAACGTGGCGGGCGCATCGGCGGACTACACCAAGCTGTTTACCCTGTATCAGGGATTGAACGCCCTGGAAGGCCTGGCCAGCAAGGCGCAGGATCCCAAGACATCGGCCCTGACCCTGGCGGCGGTCCAGCGCCGTTTCGCCGCCGGCATGGCGGAGGTCGGCAAATATCTGGCCGATACGGATTACGACCACCTGTCCCTGACCGAAGGTACGCTGACAAGCGAACTCAAGGGCACGGTGGGCACGGCGCGCACCGATACGGTCTATACCGGTCCGGCGATCCATACCGGTTCGGCCTCAACCGCCGTCAAGGCGTTCGAGGGCGATGTCCAATTCACCATGAGCGTCAAGAAGATCGGCACCGCCACGCCGTTCACCGTCAATATCGACCTGTCGGAGATGGGCACGCAGACCCGCAGCATGTCGAATGTCGTCAGCTTCATCAACGACAAGCTGAAAGCGCAGGGCCTCCAGACCAAGTTCGTGGTCAATCGCACGCCGGCCGTGCCCACCACCACGACAATCAACGGCAAGACGGTCACGCTTTCGGCCGGACAGGATACGTTCGGCTTGCAGATCAAGGGCGTGACGACGGAGACGCTGACCATGAGCGCGCCGGCCGTGCAGGATTCGGTCTATGTCGTTCAGACCACCGGCGACCCGACGATCACCACCACCAAGAAGGCGGCGGACGGCACAAAAACCGAAACCAACAGCGTCACCTCGCAGATCCTGAAATTCCAGACCGACGACACCACGCCCGATGCCATTTCCAAGGTGGGGGCGCAATATTGGGTCGAGGGCGAAGCGGGGCAGACCGTGCTGCCGGATTCCGTCGCCAATGTGAACGACAACGGTTCGTCCGACGACACCATCGCCAATGCCCTGCAAACCGCCGCGGGGCCGGATGGCTCCTTGTACGTGCTGGCCAATATCGACGACACGACCGACGACCAGACGATCAAGGGCACGCAGGATGTGGCCCTGATCAAGTACGATTCCGCCGGAAAGATCGTTTTCACGCGCACCCTGGGATCGACCGATACGGCTTCCGGCCTGGCCCTGGCGGTTTCCGCCGATGGTAAGGTGGCCGTGACCGGTTCGGTGACCGGCGCGCTCAATGTCGCCACCACCAAGACGACGACCTACGGCACGGGCGATAACAAGGTGACCAGCACCTCGACCACCACGACCAGTCTGAACGGCGCCAATAACACGACCTCCGACAGCTTCGTGACCGTCTACGACGCCAACGGCGTGGAGGAATGGACGCAGCGGCGCGGCGCCACCGGGGCTGACGAGGCGACATCGGTGACCTTCGGCGACGACGGCTCGGTCTATGTCGGCGGACGGACGCAAGGCCTGATGCAGGGCGCGCCAGGCAAGGCGCTGGGCGGCTGGGATGGTTACGTCATGGGCTTTTCGGCCACCGGCGATTACAAATTCACCGTCCAGACCGGGACGGCGCAAAGCGATACGGTGTCGCAACTGAAGACGGACGGCAATACGCTCTATGTCGCCGGCGTTGAAAATGGCGACGCCGTGCTGAAAACCTTCGATCTCGGCTCGTATGATGTCACCGATTCCCAAGGCGTGGTGACGACGAAATACACGGCCACGGAGTCCGCTTCGCGCGATCTTGGCGGCATTGGCGGCGGCACGATCAGCGGCATGGAAATCTATAACGGCAAGGTCTATCTCGGCGGTTCGTCCGGTTCCGGCGCCCTGCTCGGCGCGACCGGCACGGCCACGGCGGCCTATTCCGGTTCGTATGACGCCTTCGCCCTGTCGGTCGATAAGGATATGTCGGTAACCACCGATGACCATATCGCTTTTTACGGCGGCGCGGGCGCCGAAAAAGACGCCAAGGTGCAGTTCGCCAATGGCAAGGCGTGGATTTCCGGCCAGACCAATGGTGAAATCGACGGCACCACCAAGATCAATGGCAAGGACGCCTATCTGGCGCGCCTGGATATCGATACCGGCACGGTCGAATACCAGACCCGCTATACCGGTGTGAACGGGACGGTGACGCCGAACGCCATCGCGGTATCGGCCGGTTCCGGCAGTGTGCTCGATCGCCTGGGCCTGCCGCTCGGCAAGATTGAGACGACTGATTCCAAGCTGATCACTTCGGGCACCAGTGTGCGGACCGGCGATCAGTTCTACCTGGTCGATCCCAGAAGCGGCGTGAAGAAGACGATCACCATCGAGGCCAACGACACCCTGGAAAGCCTGGCCAAGAAAATCACCCGCGCGTCCGGTTACAGGCTGATCGCCGATGTCACCAAGGTCACCGGCAAGCAGATCGACCGGCTGGATATCAAGCCGGCCAGCAAGTCGAGCCAGATGGAAATCGTCAGCGGTCCGGCCGGCAAGGATGCGCTGGCGGCCCTGGGGCTGGCGTCGGGCCTGATCACCAATGACGCCAACAAGACGATGGACGCGTCTTCAAGCAATTACCTCACCGCTCAGAAGGCGATGGGACTGGAATTCGATACGACGCTTAATCTGAATTCCGACGCCAATATCGCCAAGGCGCTCGAATCCCTGAAGCAAACGCTGAAAAACGTCCAGAAGGCCTACAGCTATCTGCGTTACGGCGATCCGCAGGAAAGCGACAACACCAAAAAAGGCAAGACCGGCGGCACGGTTCCGCAGTACATGACCGACCAGATCGCCAATTACCAGGCGGCGCTCAACAGGCTGCTGGGCGGCGCCTGATCCGGATCGATACTTGACAGGCCGCCCTGGAGCAGGGCTTTTAATCTCCTCGAATATCTGCGTGGCAAGGCGGACCGTCATTCGGTTGCCATCTTTTCACGTCAATTCTATTATGGTTAGCAGTCAGGACGCATGCCTGCGTCAATTGAGGGGAGTTCATGGCCAAGGATCAAAAGCGCTGGATCGCCATCGGAATCGGGGCGGCGGTCGCTGTTGCCGTCGGCGTCATACTGGCCATGAGCGTGTCTCGCGGCCATAAGGACGATGAGAAGATGAACGATCAGCCGACCGGCCTGACCTTCAAGGTGGCCGATGCGCCGCCGTCGCTCGATGTCAAAAAACCCCTGCGCTGTTATGTCAACGGCGCCTATGTCGGCGATGTCACCCTGGCCGAATGCGCAAAGAAGAACGGCGTCGCCGCCCAGCAGCTCGATGTCGGCATCGATGACAATGGCAATCAGGTGGCGGCGCCCACGGCCTCTCTGGTGCCCGTGCCCGGCGCCCCGGCCAGCGCCGAGGTGGCCCAGCCGGCCGATCCGGCCCAGGGCGCGGAAATCGTGCCGCCCACGGCAATGGCCTCCGGTCCCACCGCCGCCTGCCTGCGTTACAGCAGCAAGTCATGGAACAAGCTGGCGGATAACATCACGCTTGGCCAATGCGCCGTCCTGCTTTTCGATACGCGCTGCGTCTCGCCCGGTCAGGCCTCCTATGGCCGCTGGGGCAGCAAGACTCTGCGCCTGGTGCCTAAGCGGGTCGAACAATCCGATGATAATGCCGTTTTCCGCCTGCTGGTTGAGCAGGGGCAGGGGTGTTCGGTGCCGATGGTGCGCTGAGGGATGTAAAGGAGGCGGAGCGATTGCCCGCCTTTTTTCTTGGTTTTTGAGAGGCAATCGTGGTTAAATCCGCCATCGGAATAATGGCGCGGATTGCAAAGGATAACCATGAAAACCAAGATCATTTTGCTGACGGGCCTGATCGGTGTTGCGGCCGTGACCGTCCTTGCCGGATGCCAGAAGCGCGTCCAGGCTCCGCAGGTCGCGGGCGCCTGTTACTATATCGGCTATCCCAAGGCGGGCGGGCTGAAATTCAATGAACTGTCGAAGAACGAGCCTGACCTGGAGCATTGCGCCGTCCGGCTTTACAATGCGCGCATGAACATGATGGCCACACACACCGCCGGCGATCAGACCATCGGCGCCTATAACGGCGTTTTCCTGTTCGCCAGCGGGCGCGAGGTGCGTTATTCCCAGCATTATGAAGGTCCGGCCTTTCCCTTGCTGGTGAAGGCTCCCGATGGCCGGCTGGTGGCGCCGGGGGCGGTGGTTCAGGAAGAGGCCCCCACGGGCGGGCAGGTGACCGTCGATATCCCGAAAGACCTGCCGCGGATGCCTTCGGACGCGAAGAAGTAACTATCTGTGGAATAGCCGATGCCCGGCGCCGGCAAAGCCTTCGCGGGGCTTCCCTTAGGCGCCGGAAGGTTCTAGTGTTAACTATTCGTTCTTCCGGCGGCGAAGCGATTCGTCCTGAGCGAAATGGAACAAAAGAGCGTGGGAAGCGCTCAGGCAACAAGGAAAATTACGATGGCAGGCAGTGTCAACAAGGTCATTCTGATCGGCAATCTCGGCAAGGATCCCGAAGTTCGCAACATGCCCTCCGGCGATCGGATCGCCAACCTGACGATCGCCACCTCCGAGCAGTGGCGCGACAAGGCGACGGGCGAGCGCAAGGAAAAGACGGAATGGCACCGCGTCGTGATCTTCAACGACAACCTGGCCAAGATCGCCGAACAGTATCTGCGCAAGGGTTCCTCGGTCTATGTCGAGGGAAGCCTGCAAACGCGCAAGTGGACCGACCAGAACGGCGTTGAAAAATACTCGACCGAAGTCGTCCTGCAACGCTTCAACGGCAACCTGACCCTGCTCGGCGGCCGTGGCGACAGCGGCGGCGCCTCGCAAGGCGGTGGTTATGATCAGTACGAGGAGTCCTACGGCGGTGCGCCCGCTTCCTCCGGTCCGAAGGCCGCGCCTGCCGGCGCGCCGCAGAATTTCGATCTCGACGACGAAATCCCGTTCTAAGTCACGGCCAGTACCCCTAGAGCAAAATGACTTTAGATAGAAACGTCATTTTGCTCTAGTTTTTTGTTTTGCCGCGCAATTTATCCGAAAAGTGGTGACCACTTTATCGGATTGCGCTCTAAGCATTTTAACGATCCATGCTGTCCATCGGGCGGCGTAGATGCACATAAGACATTGAATTCATGAACGATACGACATCTGGCGACGTTTTGGGTCCGGAAGACGAAGATCCCCGTAACGGCTTTGGCGGCCAGCCGCCGGCCGGCGTCAGCTTCATCACCATCGAAGACGAACTGAAGCGCTCCTATCTCGATTACGCCATGAGCGTCATCGTTTCCCGCGCCCTGCCGGATGCCCGTGACGGCCTGAAGCCCGTCCACCGCCGCATCATGTACTCGATGCACAAGGAAGGGCATACGCCTGAAAAGGCCTACGTCAAGTGTTCGCGTATCGTCGGTGACGTGATGGGTAAATATCACCCGCACGGCGACCTGGCGATCTACAATTCATTGGTGCGCATGGCGCAGCCCTTTTCGATGGGGCTGCTGCTGGTCGATGGTCAGGGCAATTTCGGCTCGGTCGATGGCGATGCGCCGGCCGCCATGCGGTATACGGAATCGCGCCTGTCGAAGCCGGCCATGTCGCTGCTGGCCGATATCGACAAGGATACGGTCGATTTCCAGCCCAATTATGACGGCAAGGAGGAAGAACCGTCGGTCCTGCCGTCGCGCATCCCCAACCTGCTGGTCAATGGCGCGGGCGGCATCGCCGTCGGCATGGCCACCAATATCCCGCCGCACAATCTTGGCGAAGTGATCGACGCCTGCCTGGCCCTGCTCGACAATCCGAATGTCACCCTTGAGGAACTGCTCGATATCGTGCCAGGACCGGACTACCCGACCGGCGGCGAAATCCTTGGCCGTTCCGGGGCGCGTCAGGCGCTGATGACCGGCCGCGGTTCGGTGATCACGCGCGGCAAGGCCAGCGTCGAGACGATCCGCAAGGACCGCGAAGCCATCGTCATCACCGAGATTCCGTATCAGGTCAACAAGGCGACCCTGATCGAATATATCGCCGACATGGTGCGCGAAAAGCGCATCGAGGGCATTTCCGATATCCGCGACGAAAGCGACCGTCAGGGGATGCGCGTGGTGGTCGAACTGAAACGCGAAGCCTCGGGCGACGTGATCCTCAACCAGCTCTATCGCTATACGGCGCTGCAATCGAGCTTCGGCGTCAATATGCTGGCGCTGAACCATGGCCGTCCGCAGCAGATGGGCCTGCGCAAGCTGCTCGAACTGTTCCTTGAATTCCGCGAGGAAGTGGTTGTGCGCCGGACGCGCTACGAACTGGGCAAGGCGCGGGACCGCGGCCATACCCTGGTCGGCCTGTCGATCGCCGTGGCCAATATCGATGAGGTGATCCATATCATCCGCTCGTCGGCCGATCCGTCGGAAGCCCGTCATCGCCTGACCGAACGCACCTGGCCATCCGGCGATATGGCGCCGATGATCGACCTGATCGCCGATCCGCGTTCCATCGTGCTTGAAAACCACCAGGTCCGCCTGACCGACGAACAGGCCCGCGCCATCCTGGCGCTTACCCTGTCGCGCCTGACCGGCCTGGGCCGCGATGAAATCGGCGAGGAGATCAAAACCCTGGCCGCCGCCATCGCCAACTATCTCGAAATCCTGGGATCGCGTGAACGCATACTGGCGATCGTGCGCGAGGAACTGATCGAGGTAAAGGCGCTCTACGCCGTGCCGCGCCGCACCGCCATCATCGATGGCGAAGGCGATATCGAGGATGAAGACCTGATCCCGCGTGAGGATATGGTGGTCACGGTCACGCACTCCGGCTATGTCAAGCGCACCGCGCTGGCGGCCTATCGTGAGCAGCATCGCGGCGGCAAGGGCCGTTCCGGCATGGCCATGAAGGACGAGGACGCCATCACCGGAGTCTATTCGGCCACCACGCACCAGCCGATGCTGTTCTTCTCCTCCACCGGCAAGGTTTACAAGCTCAAGGTCTGGCGCCTGCCGCTCGGCAATCCGCAATCGAAGGGCAAGGCGTTCGTCAACCTGCTGCCGCTCGATGGCGGCGAAACCATCACCAATATCCTGGCCCTGCCGGAAGATGAAGCGTCGTGGGAGCGTCAGGATATCATCTTCGCCACGAAGTCGGGCGATATCCGCCGCAACAAGTTGAGCGATTTCGTCAATGTCAACCGCGCCGGCAAGATCGCCATGAAGCTGGAAGACGGCGACGCCATTGTCGGCGTGGCCGTCTGCAACGAGGATCAGGACGTTCTGCTGTCCACCTCCGGCGGCCGCTCCATCCGTTTCGCCGTCGATGAGGTGCGTGTCTTCAAAGGCCGGGATTCGACCGGCGTGCGCGGCGTGCGCCTGCTGGGTGAGGATCTGGTCATCTCGATGGCCATCCTGAAACGTGTCGAGGCCACGCCGGCCGAACGCGCCGCCTATCTGAAATATGCCGCCCAGCAACGCGCCGCCCATGCGGATGAAGGCGAAGATGCGCCGGCCGAGGATGACGGTGAAGAGGGTGTCGAGGAAACCGACCTGCCGGCGGAACGTATCGCCGAACTGGCGGCGGCCGAGGAATTTATCCTGACGGTTTCGGATCTCGGTTTCGGCAAGCGAACTTCCTCTTATGACTACCGTCGCACCGGCCGGGGCGGGCAGGGCATCACCGCTATGGACCTGAGCAAGCGCGGCGGCAAACTGGCGGCGTCCTTCCCGATCGACGTGACCGACGGCCTGCTGCTGGTCACCTCCGGCGGGCAACTGATCCGCACCAATGTCCAGACGGTGCGGATCGCCAGCCGCAATACCCAGGGCGTCACCATTTTCCGCACCTCCGAAGGCCAGAAGGTCGTTTCGGTCGAGCGCATCATGGATTCGGGTGACGATGAGACGGATGCGGCGGACGAAGCCCCGGTGGTTTCCGACTCCGATTGATCCAACGGCAAAAGGGGCGCCGCATGACCACCGAGCACAGGACCGGCCTTTATCCGGGCACGTTCGATCCCATCACCAACGGGCACAGCGACATTATCGGGCGGGCCGTCAAGCTGGTCGATAAGCTGGTTATCGGCGTGGCGCGCAATATCGGCAAGGCGCCTATGTTCGGCGTGGACGAGCGCGTCGAGATGGTCCGCGAACAGGTGGCGCCGCTCGGTGATCGCGTCGAGGTTCTGGCTTTCGACAGCCTGCTGATGTCCTTTGCTCAGGAGGTCGGCGCCAGCGTCATCATTCGCGGCTTGCGCGCCGTGGCGGATTTCGAGTACGAATTCCAGATGACGGCGATGAACCAGCAGCTTAACCGGGATATCGAAACGGTTTTTCTGATGGCCGATCCGCGCCATCAGGCCGTCGCGTCGCGTTTGGTCAAAGAAATAGCCCAATTGGGCGGCAATATCGCGCCGTTTGTGGCCCCCAGCGTGGCGGAACGCTTGCTGGCCAAGGTCGCCCGTTGAAAGTTAGACAGGAAGAATGATGTCATTGGTGAAAAAAAGTGCGCTTCTGGCGGGGGCGATAGCGGCTTTGATGGCGACTTCCGCGTTAGCGCTCGATCCGGGTTACCGGATGGCGGACCCGAACAATACCCTGGTGATCGACACCACCAAGGGCCGGGTCATCCTCGAAATGTACCCGTCGCTGGCGCCCAATCATGTCGAGCGTATGCTGACCCTGACGCGCCAGCATTTCTACGATGGCCTGACCTTCCACCGCGTCATCGAGGACTTCATGGCCCAGACCGGCGATCCGAAAGGCGACGGCACGGGCGATTCCCCCCTGCCCAACGTCAAGGCGGAGTTCACGGTGCGCCACGATTCCAGCTTCCCGTTCACGGTCGCCACGCGGCCCAGGGGTTCGCTGATCGGTTTTGTCGGCGCCATGCCGGTGCAGAGCCAGGTCAATGAACTGATGGCGATTTCCAATGACGGCAAGGTCAATGCCTGGGGTCTGTTCTGCCAGGGCGCGGTGGGTATGGCCCACAGCTATGATCCGGATTCGGCCAACAGCCAGTTTTTCGTGATGCGCGGCGCCAATTCGTCGCTGGAGAAAAAATATACCGCCTTTGGCACGGTGCTGACCGGCCTGGACGTGGTGCGCAAGCTGAAGATCGGCGAGCCGCCGGTCAATCCGGACAAGATGACCACGGTGCGCGTGCTGGCCGATATCCCCGAAGCCGAGCGTCCGCAGGTCGAGGTCATGGATACGGCCTCGACGCAGTTCCAGGCGGTGCTTGACGCCGTGCGCAAGGAAAGGGGCGATAATTTTTCCGATTGCGACGTAACGGTGCCGGCCAAGATCCTGAATCCGCCACCAGCCGAGACCACATCACCGGCGGCGGCGACTGCCGAAGCAGCGCCAGCTCCGGCGGCCCCTGCTGAGAAATGAAAAAAACGCCGGCCCACACATCAGGGCCGGCGTTTTTTATTCTGCCGTCGCCAGGACGGTTGGCCGGAAACGACGGCGGCGGCGGCGGTTTTTCTTTTTCGCCATCGAGAGCAGCAAGCCTTCGCGCAGGCCACGATCGGCCACGCGTAGTCTCTGACAGGGCCACAGGCGCTGGATGGCCTCAAGTATGGCGGCGCCGGCCAGAACGAGATCGGCGCGGTCCCTGCCGATGCAGGGTTCCTGTTCGCGGCCGGTGTGGCCGAGATCGAGCAGGCGGCTAATCACGGACTGAACATGCCCGTGGCTCATCCACAAACCATCGACGCGGGAGCGGTCATAACGCTCCAGCCCCAGGTGCATTCCGGCCAATGAGGTGATCGCGCCGGAAGTGCCGACGATATAGGCCTCGCCCTTGTCGAAATGCGGCCGCAGGGTTTCCGGATCGGAAAAATGACGGACGGTCTGGCTGACCTCTTCCACCATGGCCTCGAACCAGGCCTGGGCATGGCCGGAGACGGGTTCGGGAAAACGCTCGGCCAGGGTGACGACGCCGACCGGGATGGATATCCAGTAACGTGGCCTTGGCATCCGGCGGGCGATCTTGAGGGCGTTGTGTTGCGCCAGCGCCTGAGCCTCCGAGGGCGATGCGGCCGGCGCCGGCGTTTCATCCCCCAGTTCCACCCAACTCAGTTCGGTGGAGCCGCCGCCGACATCCATGACCAGGGCGGCGCGCGCCACCGGGCTGACCTCGCGCGGGTCGAGCAGGGACGCGCAGCCCATCACCGACAGGTGCGCTTCTTCTTCCGGCGAGATGATGGTCAGTTTCAGGCCGGTTTCGCGCTCGACGCGGGCGATGAATTCCCGGCCGTTGCGGGCGATGCGGCAGGCCTGGGTGGCTACCGCGCGCACCCGCGCCACGCCACGTTTCTCGATCTTTTCGGCGCAGATTTTCAACGCCTTCAGCGCCCGCTCCATGGCGCGTTCGTGCAGACGGCCGGAATGGGCCAGGCCTTCGCCCAGCCGGACGATGCGCGAAAAGGCTTCGATGATGCGGAATTGCGAATTGGCGAAACTGGCGATCATCAGCCGGCAGTTATTGGTGCCGAGATCGAGCGCGGCGTAGATGACCGCCGGTTCGCCGCGCGCCGTGAGGCCGCCGGATGCGTTACGCGGACCGCCGGACGGCAAAACGCGCCGGCGGTCTTTTGAGGGAGCCTGATACATGGCTCATACCCCGCTTATGGACGGCCGCCGGTCCGACACCATGTCAGAGGCCAGGTACGGTAACCTGACAGGCAGCCTTTCCCGGCCACCTTATGACCTGCGCCCGGTCATGCCAATACATAAATTGGCGGACGCATAATCGCGGTTATTGAAAATGCGCCGGGGCCGACAACCGAAGGGAGAAGGGCCGTGCGCAATGAACCGGCTTCGGCTCATGATACGGTCACGCAACAAAAGACCAGGAATCGTTTCATGGCAGAGCAGCGGTCAGCGAAATTCGATATCGGTCAGGTGGTCAAACATGATCTGTTTGAGTTCCGTGGCGTGGTCTTTGATGTCGATCCGGAATTTTCCAATACGGAAGAATGGTGGCTGGCCATCCCTGAAAGCGTGCGCCCGCGGAAAAACCAGCCCTATTACCATTTGCTGGCGACCAATGGTGACAGCTACTACGTCGCCTATGCCTCCGAAGGAAGCCTGTGCGCCGACGATACCGGTGAGCCGCTGACTCATCCGCAGACCCGGTTACTGTTCGAGCGATTCGAGAACGGCCGCTACAAGCCCAAGAGCCGGATGGCGAATTAAGGTTGAGAAATCGGGGGAGCGGTTCAGGCCCGGTTCATATTGCGCAGGCGATGTATGTAAGCCCGTGCCTCGCTGCTTATCGCCATGAAATGGTCACGCAAATCCTGGAAAGACTTGGTGAGCGCGCTGGGACTCGAACCCAGGACCCTCTGATTAAAAGTCAGATGCTCTAGCCGGCTGAGCTACGCGCTCATGAAGATAAGTCAGGCTTGACCCGCTTTTTGAATGGAGCGGATCAACTGGCGCTCTTCATAGAGTGGACTTTTTAATTTCGCAAGCACGAGGCGTTGAAAAAAGACGCTTTTTCTTATGTATTGTTTTTTTATGTGCAGAATAAGCTATAACGAGGCTAAACAGGGCGCGGGCGCTGACGGCGCTTTTGGACTGAAGGTATGAGGGGGATGTTGGTGAAGGCTGCCAGTGCTGTGAATATCAAGCTCCGAACGTGCGCCCTGATGGTTCTGGCGGGAGGCGTTTTGTTATCCGGTTGCGCCTCGAAGCCTCACTATAGCGTGAATGGCGAGCGTACCGGAAATGAACACCGCCAGCCAGTAGAGCCTCAGGCGGTGCGGTCTTCCAATGATGAGCAGAGCAATAGCTGGGGCGATGCGGTCATGGCGCCGCTCGAAGACCTGAACCTGCGCCGGAAGGAAATTCCTGAAATCCTGACCCAGGCGGTGAGCAAGCCTTATGACCTGACAGGCTTGGATAATTGTGAAGCGATCGCTTCCGAAGTCACCAAGCTCGACAGCCTGCTGGGCGCCGATTTCGACGAGCCGCCGCCGCCGGAAGACGAACGCACCCTGCGCGAAAAAGGCGGGGAAGCCGCTGGTGACGTGGCGCGCGGATCGGTGCGCAACGCCACCCGCAGTATCATCCCCTTCCGTGGCCTGGTGCGTCAAATGACTGGCGCCCAGCGTCACCAGAGGGAAATGGATACGGCCATCCAGGCCGGAAAGGTGCGCCGCGCCTATCTCAAGGGGGTGGGCATGAACAAGAACTGCGCCCCGCCAGCCGCCCCGTCATGGTTCGTGCCGCGCGTCTATACCGAAACCTATGCCGGCGGCAAAACCGTGCCGAAGCCGATGCCGGTGCCGCCTAAGCCGAGGAAAAGACCGAAGCGCCGTTAAGTCTCGGCTGTTTTCCAACGGGACAGCAGATCGGCGCGCAAGGCGTCGAATGTGCCGGCGGCAATGGCGGCGCGGAGGCGAATCATCAGGGCCTGGAAGAAGGCGATATTGTGCCAGGAGAGCAGCATCTGGCCCAGAATCTCTTCCGATCTGACGAGATGATGCAGGTAGGCCTTTGAATAATCGCGGCTGGCCGGACAATCGCTTGCGGCGTCCAGCGGCGTGTCGTCCTCGGCGAAGCGGGCGTTCTTCATGTTGAGCGGACCATCCCAGGTCCACACCTGTCCGTGCCGCCCGGAACGCGTCGGCAGGACGCAATCGAACATATCGACCCCGCGCGCCACGCCTTCAAGCAGGTCGATCGGCTTGCCGACTCCCATCAGATAGCGCGGACGATCCCACGGCAGCAGGGGCGCGCAGAAATCGAGCGTATCGCACATGGCCTGATGGCCTTCGCCGACCGCGAGGCCGCCGATGGCGTAGCCGTCAAAACCGATATCGAGCAGGCGTTCGCTGGATTCGCGGCGCAGATGCTCGAAAGTGGAGCCTTGCTGGATGCCGAACAAAGCCTGCGTATCGCGGGCGCCGAAAGCGGTTTTGGAGCGCAGGCCCCAGCGGGCGGAAAGCTGCAAGGCCTCGCGGGCGCGCTTTTCCTCGGCGGGCCAGGAAACGCATTCATCAAGCTGCATGACGATATCCGATCCGAGCAGATCGGCCTGAATTTCGATCGAGCGCTCCGGCGACAACACATGGCGCGAACCGTCGATATGGCTCTGGAAGGTCACCGCGTCTTCCTTGACCTTCGAGATTTTCGACAGGCTCATGACCTGAAAACCGCCGCTGTCGGTCAGAATCGGACCGTCCCAGCCCATGAATCTATGCAACCCGCCCAGACGTGCCACGCGCTCGGCGGTAGGGCGCAGCATCAGATGGTAGGTATTGCCGAGGATGATCTTCGCATGGGCCTGCTTCACCATGTCGAGCGTCAGGGCCTTGACGGTGGCGGCGGTGCCGACCGGCATGAAGATCGGCGTCGGGATATCGCCGCGCGGCGTTTTGAGGATGCCGGTGCGGGCCTGGCCCTGAGAGGCGGTAATGGTAAAAGGGAAGGCGGTCATTTCGATATATTGTCCAGCAAACAGGCGTCGCCGTAGGAGAAAAAGCGATAACCGGCGCCAATGGCGTGGGCATAGGCCTTTTTCATGACTTCGGTGCCGGCGAGGGCGCAGACCAGCATGAACAGGGTCGATTTCGGCAGGTGGAAATTGGTCATCAGCAGGTCGCAGGACCGGACCCTGACGCCCGGCGTGATGAAGATGGCCGTCTCGGCGGCGTAAGGGTGAATAGTGCCTTGCAGATCGCAGGCGGATTCCAGCAGGCGCAGGGATGTGGTCCCGACGCAGACAATCCGCCCGCCCGCCGCGCGCGCCGCATTGATCCGCGCGGCGCTTTCCGGCGTGATGACGCCAAATTCGGCGTGCATGACGTGATCGTCGGTGTCTTCCACCTTGACGGGCAGGAAGGTGCCGGCGCCGACATGCAGCGTGATCCGTTCGATAGCAACGCCTTTTGCCGCCAGCTTTTCCAGAAGGGCAGGGGTGAAGTGCAGGCCGGCGGTGGGAGCCGCGACCGACCCTTCCTCTTTAGCGAAAATGGTCTGGTAATCGCTTTTATCCTGCTCGTCCTCATGGCGTTTGGAACGGATATAGGGCGGGAGCGGCATCCCGCCGACCACATGCAGGCGTTCAAGCAGTTCCTGCGGGCCATGCTGAAAATCAAGCGTATACAGGCCATTATTGTCCTTGGCGGAAACGATAGCGTTCAATTCCACCACGTCACTTTTAAACAGCAATCTATCGCCAGGCCTGACCTTGCGGCCGGGTTTCAGGAAGGCCTGCCATTGCGCCGCGCCGGTGCTTTTGACCAGTGTCGCCTCGACGCTGACCGTGCTCTCACCACGAATGCGCCGGCCGTCGAGTTGGGTCGGCAAAACACGCGTATCATTGACCACAAGCAGGTCACCAGCCATGAAAAAACCAGCGATATCACCGACATGGCTGTCGGTCAAAGTGCCGTGTTCATCAACGCGCAAAAGCCGGGCGGCCTCACGCGGTTCCGCCGGGCGCAGGGCGATGCGGTCATCGGGCAGGTCGAAATCGAAATCGGAAATCAGCATACGGCTGTCTCAAGCCGCAAATGCGCGTCAGGTCAAGAATTAAACCGAAATCCGGTCATTCGGCGGTTGTTTCCAGCCATTCCAGCGCCTCATCCATCGTATCGAACACGCCGGATGTCCGGTGCGGAAAGATGGCGTCACGCAGGCTTTTGCGCGCGCGGACCAACGGATCGCTGGAAACGACGGCGATCCGCCGGCCGGCATCGCGGCCCTGCGCCAGTTCGGCCCATAACCGCCCCAGGTTTTCCGTGTCAGCGGCCTGGATAACGCCGTCGAAACGACGGGTATCGACCAGAAAATCATAGAGCCAGGGGGCTTCGACTGTATGAATATACTCAAGAACCTGCGCGTATAACCGGTCACCGGTAATGTCGCCGATATAACGCAGGATAATCGTCTTGCGGAGTTCATCGATTGAAAAAGCGACGCGGGCGTGGCGCATGGGATTTCCTGCCGGATTGAAACCCGGCAAGCCTAACACACCCGGCTTAAGGCTTGATTGACGTTATGCGGCCTGGGGCGCCTCGTTACTCGCCTTTATCCAGTCCAGGCCTTCATCGAAAGTGTCGAAAATACCGATGCGGCGATCCGGCATGACATCAAGCATGGCTTTCAGATTGAAAGTGAGGTCGCAATCGCCGCCGACAAGCGCCATGCTGCGGCCCTGATCGCGGCCGCGCGTAAGGGCTGCCCATTTCTCGGTCAGGAATTTGAGGTAATCGCGTGACAGATCGGCTTCATAGCGGCGGAAATCGAAAATGGCGTTGAAAAGCCAGGGCGTTTCCACGGTGGCGAGCAGGTCGATCAGATCGGGACCGGTGTCCTGATCGTTGCGCACGCTATGGAAGCGGATGATCAGGATCATATTGGCGCGGTCTGCCGTGACCGCGAAACGCGAACGCTTACTCATACTCAAACCCTTGCAGGATACTCTACTGTCAGGCGGCATGGCCCGCCATGGTTGAGCACCCTGCGTCAGGTGGTCTTAAGATGGATTTAAACCACAGGCTTAAATCCATCTTAATCATGGACCTGATCAGGCCACGTCGGCGGCGATGCGCATGCTGACGATCTTGCCGGGGGTGCGCGGCGGCTCGCCCTTGGGCAGGGCATCGACATTTTCCATGCCTTCGGTCACCTGGCCCCAGACGGTATACTGGTTGTCGAGGAAGCGGGCGTCGTCGAAGCAGATGAAGAACTGGCTGTCGGCCGAATCCGGATTTTGCGAGCGGGCCATGGAGCAGACGCCGCGCACATGCGGTTCGGCATTGAATTCGGCCTTCAGCTTCTTGCCGGAACCACCGAAGCCCTGGCCTTGCGGGTCGCCGCCCTGGGCCATGAAGCCGGGAATGACGCGATGGAAGACGATGCCGTCATAGAAGCCTTCGCGGGCCAGTTCCTTGATGCGGGCGACATGGTTCGGCGCCAGATCGGGGCGCAGCTTGATGGTGACGGGGCCGGTATCGAGCGTCAGGATCAGGGTGTTTTCGGGATCGGTGGACATGCGTGTCTCCTTTGGCGGTAAATTCGTGGACCTGACATAAGGACTTGCCAGGGCAATTGCAAAATAAAATCTAGGCGGCGCATTCCCCGGGCTTCTTTTCGTCAGGCCCGTACATGGCGCAGGAGCGGTCGATCTCGTCCTGGATCATCCGGCATGAATTGGCGGCATTGCAGGGCGGGTGCGTGGCCGGAGACACCATAAGGCAGCGCTCGACCAGCCGGTTCGAGGCCGCCTTGCCGATTTCGGACAGGCATGCGCCATCGCCGGAAGATATCGCGGCGGCGCTGACGGCGGCGGGAACGACAACAGAGGACTGACTGCTTTCGGAGGCGGCGCTCTCTTTCGGCGGCGCCGGCGAGCAGGCGGTCACGGTGACGAGGGCAAGCAGGGCAGGGATATGGCGCATGGCGGCTTCTCCATTTGCGGCGCAACCTAACAGCATCGGGCATAAGGAAAAAATAGTTTCCGCAATCCGGTCAAAAACCAGTATAGACGCGGCCATGAATGATAATCCCGACGATCCAGGCAAGGAAGAACCGCGCCGCCGTATGGTGAAACCGCCGAAAGGCGGCAACCTGTCCGGCCGCCACAAAGGCCACACGGCGGTCAAGACGGCGCGTTTCCGCACACAGTCCTCCGCCAAGTGGCTGGAGCGGCAACTGAACGACCCTTACGTCCAGAAAGCCAAGGCCGAGGGCTGGCGGTCGCGCGCCGCCTTCAAGCTGATCGAACTGGACGAGCGCTTTCACTTCCTGAAAAAGGGCGTGCGCGTGGTCGATCTCGGCTGCGCGCCCGGCGGTTGGGTGCAGGTGGCGATCAAGCGCGGCGCGTCGCATGTGGTGGGCGTCGATCTGCTGCCGGTCGATCCGGTGCCGGGCGCCGACCTGCTGGAGGCCGATTTCACCGATCCGGCCATAGGTCCGAAGTTGATGGAACTGATGGGCGGCAGGCCGGATGTGGTGCTCTCCGACCTGGCGCATAATACGGTGGGCCACAAGCAGACCGACCACCTCAAGATCATGGGCCTGCTCGAACTGGCCGGTGATTTCGCGCTCGATAACCTGAAGCCCGGCGGCGCCTTCGTCGCCAAGGCCTTCCAGGGCGGCGAAACCGAACAGCTTTTGCTGCGCCTCAAACTGGCTTTTGAAACGGTTAAACACTTCAAGCCGAAATCGAGCCGCGCCGGTTCGACCGAAATCTATATCGTGGCGTTGGGCTTCAAGGGATAAGCCGGATCGCTATTCGGTGGCCTGGAACGACAAGACTGTTACATAAAAATCCCCTCTCCCCACCTGTGGCAGGGGAGTCGCATATGGCTTTTGGAATAACTTTTCTTCCCCCTCTCCCCTCAATGAGGAGAGAGGACGGGCGCGGAGCGAAGCGATCGCAACCGGGTGAGGGGCTGTGTGACGCTTGTGTTCTACCGACGAACAGCCCCTCACCCGATCGCCTTCACTGCGTTCGGCTCTCGTCCTCTCCCCATATTCATGGGGAGAGGGGAAAGGCATCTCAACGCCAAAAGCCATATGCGATAGCCCTGCCACATGTGGGGAGAGGGTTAGGGTGAGGGGCCTGAACGATATGCCGCGCGTGATTTCGTCGGTTTCCGTGTCCTCATCCGGTCTCCTTCAAAAAGGGGAGAGGTGGGTTTCGTAAGAACTGCAGTGCCTTGCCGTTTACGTGAGGCTGTTACCGGGACCGCACCGAAGCGTGGGGGCTTTATTTTTTCGCCGCTCATGGCTATATAAAACCCGCTCCGGACGAGACGCGCCGTACCCGGTCAAGACAAGACGACGCACTGGTTTCGCATATCAAGGAGCGCTCCCATGCCGTCATTCCTGCCCCTGCCGTGGCTGTACCTGATCATCGCCGGCCTGCTTGAGGTCTGCTGGGCCATCGGCCTGAAATACAGCGCCGGTTTCACCAAACCCATCCCGTCCATATTCACCTTGGTTACCCTGGCGCTCAGTATGTTGCTGCTTTCCAAGGCGGCGCATGACCTGCCGATCGGCACGGCCTATGCCGTCTGGGTCGGCATCGGCGCTTTGGGCGCGGCGGTGCTCGGTATCTTCCTGTTCCATGAGGCCGTAACGCCCCTGCGAGTCCTGTTTCTGGTCATGCTTTTAAGCTCGATCATCGGCCTGAAAGCCACCGCCGGCGGACCTGTGTGATAACTGTTCACCGATTGAAACAATTATTTCGCTGAAAAGGGCTTTACGTGGCCGTCCGATTCCCATAGGAACAACCCGCAAAATGGAGAGTTCCTTATGGAAATACGCGAAGGCCTAACCTTCGACGACGTTTTGCTGGAGCCGGGTCCTTCGGACGTGGCGCCCACTCAGGTCGATACGAAAACCAAATTCACCCGCGAACTGAACCTGAATATCCCGCTGGTCTCCTCGGCCATGGATACGGTCACCGAGGCGCGCCTGGCGGTCGCCATGGCGCAGGCCGGCGGCATGGGCATCGTCCACCGCAACCTGACCAATGAGGAACAGGCCGACGAAATCCGCGCCGTCAAGCGCTTCGAGTCGGGCATGGTGATCAATCCGGTCGTCATCCACCCCGATACAAAGCTCGCCGAGGTGCGCGATATCATCGCCCGCAAGCATATTTCCGGCTTCCCGGTGGTCGAGCGCGAAACCAATAAACTGGTCGGTATCCTGACCAACCGCGATATCCGCTTCGAAGGCGAAGGCTCCAAGACCGCTTCCGAGGTGATGACGACGGAAAACCTGATCACCGTCCGCGAAGGTATCGACCAGGACAAGGCGCGGGGCCTGATGGCCAAGCACCGCATCGAGCGCATCATCGTCGTCGATGACGCCTATCGCGCGGTCGGCCTGATCACCGTCAAGGACATGGAAAAGAGCCAGGCCTATCCGCTGGCCGCCAAGGACGCCGCCGGGCGTCTGCTGGTCGGCGGCGCGTCCACTGTCGGCGACGCCGGTTTCGAGCGTTCCATGGCGCTGGTCGAGGCCGGAGCCGACGTGATCGTCATCGATACGGCGCATGGCCACAGCATTCTCGTTTCGCAGGCGGTCGAGCGTCTGCGCAAGGAAACCAACAAGGTCCAGATCGTCGCCGGCAATGTCGCCACCTATGACGCCACCCGCTCCCTGATCGATGCCGGCGCCGATGCCGTCAAGGTCGGGATCGGACCGGGGTCCATCTGCACCACGCGCATGGTCGCCGGTGTCGGCGTGCCGCAACTGACCGCGATCATCGACAGCGTGCGCGCCGCCGAAGGGTCCGGCGTGCCGATCATCGCCGATGGCGGCATCAAGCTCTCCGGCGACCTGGCCAAGGCCATCGCCGCCGGGGCCTCCACCGCCATGCTGGGATCGATGTTCGCCGGCACCGAGGAAGCGCCGGGCGAGGTCATTCTGTATCAGGGGCGTTCGTATAAATCCTATCGCGGCATGGGGTCGGTCGGGGCGATGGCCTCCGGCTCGGCCGATCGCTACTTCCAGAAGGAGGTGCGCGACACCATGAAGCTGGTGCCGGAAGGCATTGAGGGCCAGGTGCCTTACAAGGGGCCGATCTCGCCGGTCGTCCACCAGCTCGTCGGCGGTCTTCGCGCTTCGATGGGCTATGTCGGGGCGCACACCATTCCGCAGTTCCAGGAACGCGCGCGCTTCGTCAAGATCACCGGCGCGGGCCTGCGCGAAAGCCATGTCCACGATGTCATGATCACGCGGGAAGCGCCCAACTATCGCCAATAACCACCGGACCAGTCACTGAAGGGAAAAGCGTATGACTTATGAGCTTTGGATACTGGTCTGGGCGGTCGTTCTGGGGATTGTCCAGGTGGTCTTGCCTCCGCTGACGGCCATGTCGCGGAAGGGGTACGCCAGATGGAACGCCGGTCCGCGCGATACGACGTTCGATGTGGGGCCGCTGGCCGGGCGCCTGAATCGCGCCTTCGCCAACTTCAAGGAAACATTTGTTTTCTTTGCGGTTATCGTGGTCGCGCTCACCTTCGCTGGCAAGTCTTCGGAACTCTCCCGCTGGGGCGCCGATCTCTATCTGGCGGGCCGGATTTTCTACATTCCGCTCTATGCGTTCGGCGTCGTCGGCGTCCGTTCGCTGGCGTGGATCGTGTCCCTCATCGGCATTCTGATGTGCCTTTTTGCTTTATTCGTTTAAGGATTTGATTTGACTCCCGCCGCCCGTCTTCAAGCCGCCGCCGATATTCTCGACCAGCTTTCGGGAACCCGCGCGACTGCCGAGGCGGTCCTGAAACAGTGGGGGCAATCGAACCGCTACGCCGGATCGAAAGACCGCCGCGCCATCGCCGACCGCGTTTACCGCTGCCTGCGCGCCCGGCAGCGTCTGCTGTGGGCAATGGAACGGGGCGAAAAATCGCCGGGGCAGGGCCGGGCGCTGGTTCTGGCGTCGCTGTCGCTGATCGACGGCCTGCCGATTGACGAGATCGAAACCCTGTTCAGCGGCGGCAACTACGCGCCCAGGCCGCTGACGGATCACGAACGCGAACGGTTGTCGGCGGGCGAGGGCGATGCGCCGGCCTGGGTCACCACCGGCCTGCCGGAATTTGTCGTCTCGCGCTTCGAGCGGCAGTTCGGCAACAACTGGGCCGCCGAGGCCACCGCTCTGATGCTGCCGCGCGCGCCCATCGACCTGCGCGTCAATGGCGCGAAAACCACCCGCGCAGCCATGATCGCGGCGCTTGAGGCGGAAGGCCTGTCGCCCGAACCGACGCCGTTCTCGAAATACGGCATCCGCCTGACCGCCGAGCCGCCGCCCAATCTCGCCAGGCTTGATATCTATCAAAGTGGCCAGATCGAAATTCAGGACGAAGGCTCGCAATTGGCGGCCTTTATCGCCGGCGCTGGGCTTTTGCCGGGCGCGGCCAAGGTGGTCGATTTCTGCGCCGGCGGCGGCGGCAAGACCCTGGCCCTGGCGCAGATGATGGACGGCAATGGCGAGATATATGCCTGCGATGTCGTGGAAAAACGCCTGAAGGCCATCGAGCCGCGCCTGTCCCGCGCCGGCGCCTCGGCGCATTTCATGCACTTCTTCGATCCCGACGATACCGCGCAACTCGAATTGCTGAAAGGCGCCGATCTGGTCCTGGTCGATGCGCCGTGCTCCGGTTCCGGCACCTGGCGACGGCACCCGGAAGAGGCGCAACGCCTGAATGAAGCCAAGGTGATGGACCTGCATGCCCTGCAAACGCAAATCCTCGACCGCGCCGCGCAATGCGTGAAGATCGGCGGGCGGCTGGTCTATGTCACCTGTTCGGTGCTCGACGACGAAAACGCCCGCACCGCCGATGCCTTCGAGGCCGCGCACCCCAATTACGACGCTTTGCCGGTCCACACCCTGCTGGAAAACAGCGGCCTGTTCCTCGATCACACGACGCGCCTGACGAAACTGGCCAACGGCCATCGCCTGTCCCTGACACCTCATTCAACACAGACCGACGGCTTCTTTATTGCCGCCTATACACGTATTCAGTAAGAAGGTTTATCCACAGATTGCACAGATTAACACAGATTGTTCAGCGGTTTATTGGCTTCTTTCGAGGTGCGTAACCGTTTTGTCGAGCGCGCAGCGCCCATCTTAATCTGTGTTAATCTGTGCAATCTGTGGATGAACCTTAAGACAAGCCAGCCACACACTGGCTCGCCACCAAGGAAATTCTAAATGTCGCATCACGAAACCCTGCTGATTATCGATTTCGGATCGCAAGTCACCCAGCTGATCGCCCGCCGCGTCCGCGAATGCGGCGTTTATTGCGAAATCCACCCCTTCACCAAGGCCTCCGAAAAGCTGGCCGCCCTGAAGCCGAAGGCGGTGATCCTGTCCGGTTCGCCGCACAGCGTCATCGATGAAGGGCCGCGCATCGACGCCGGCCTGTTCGACATGGGCGTGCCGGTCTTCGGCATCTGCTATGGCGAACAACTGATGTGCGAACTGCTGGGCGGCAAGGTCGAAAGCGGCCATGACCGCGAGTTCGGCCGCGCCGAGATCACCGTCAAGGGGCAGTCTCCCATCTTCAAGGGCCTCGATGCGGTCGAAACCGTGTGGATGAGCCACGGCGATCGCGTCACCGCCATTCCGCAGGGCTTCGAGGTCATCGCCACGTCGGAAGGCGCGCCCTATGCCGCCATCGCCGATGAAAAGCGCAAATTCTACGCCGTGCAGTTCCACCCGGAAGTGGTGCACACGAAACGCGGCACCGACATGATCCGCAACTTCCTGTTCGAGATCGCCGGCTTTTCGGGCGATTGGTCCATGTCGGCCTTCCGCGAGGAAATGGTGGCGAAAATCCGCGCTCAGGTCGGCACGGGCAAGGTGATCTGCGGCCTGTCCGGCGGGGTCGATTCCTCGGTCGCCGCCATCCTGATCCACGAAGCGATCGGCGAACAACTGACCTGCGTGTTTGTCGATACCGGCCTGCTGCGCAAGAACGAGGGCGAACAGGTGGTTTCGCTCTTCCGCAACCACTACAATATCCCGCTGGTCCATGTGCAGGCGCAGGAGAAATTCCTCGGCGCGCTGGCGGGCGTCAGCGATCCCGAAACCAAACGCAAGACCATCGGCAAGCTGTTCATCGAGGTGTTCGATGAAGAAGCCGGCAAGATAGAAGGCGCCGAGTTCCTCGCCCAGGGCACGCTCTACCCCGATGTGGTCGAAAGCATTTCGCCGCACGGCGGACCGTCCACCGTCATCAAGTCGCACCACAATGTCGGCGGCCTGCCGGACTATATGAAGCTGAAACTGGTAGAACCCCTGCGCGAACTGTTCAAGGACGAAGTGCGGGCGCTCGGCCGCGAACTGGGCCTGGATAACGCCTTCGTCAGCCGCCACCCGTTCCCCGGACCAGGCCTCGCCATCCGCATCCCAGGCGAAGTGACGCCGGAGAAGGTGAAAACCCTCCAGGACGCCGACGCCATCTATCTCGAAGAAATCCGCAAGGCCGGTCTGTATAACGAGATATGGCAGGCCTTCGCCGTGCTGCTGCCGGTCAAGACGGTCGGCGTCATGGGCGATGCCCGCACCTATGAGGACGTGCTGGCCCTGCGCGCCGTCACCTCATCCGACGGCATGACGGCGGACTTCTACGAATTCCCGTGGCCCGTGCTCGGCCGCTGCGCCACGCGAATCGTGAATGAAATCAGAGGGGTCAACCGGGTCGTTTACGATGTCACGTCGAAGCCCCCCGGCACCATCGAGTGGGAGTAACTACCCCTTCGCGGCCCGGATAGCCTTGCGCCACAGGCCTTCGGGCACGGGTGGCGCGATCTCGCCCAGTTGACGCAGATCTTCCAGAATCGCGCTCAACTGGACCGCGCTGCCCGGCAGGTTCAGGCGCAGGATTTCCAGTTTGCGCCGCAGGGACGAATAGGCGCTGGCGGCGTTGAAATGGCTCTGCGAGCGCTCGCCCCAGCGCTGGACGGCCTGCATCACCGAAATGACCGATACTGCGCCGCCGATGGCGAACAGGCCGGCGTTCAGCACATCGCTGTGCGGCTGATAGAAATCCTTGTAAAGCACCGGCAGGGCCGCCAGGGTCGAAACCAGAAAACCGCCGATCAGGGTAGAGAGGGTGGTGATGCGGTTGAGCGTATCCATGCGGTTGGTCGCCGCCCAGTGCGCGTGAGCGGAATGGCGCACACGGGTTTCGGTTTCATGCAAAATGCGCATGAAATCGTCCGGCAGTGTCTCGTGAATATCCCCCATCAGCGCCCCCTACGTTAACCTAAACGCTATCGGGACAACAGGCAAGCCATCCTATTTCGGCACCAGTTTCACTTCGTACAGGTTCGGCCACAGCTTGCCGGTGACGAACAACCGCTTAGTCTTGGCGTCATAGGCAATGCCATTGGCCACAGCGTCGATTTCCAGCGTATTGTCCTGGGTTTCCGGCAGGCTGTTCAATTGTATAATGCCGGTAATCTTGCCAGTCTGTGGATCGATGCGAATGATCTCACGAGTGCGCCAGACATTGGCGTAAATCTCGCCATCGACCCATTCCAGTTCATTGATCTGATCGATGGATCGGCCATTTATAGTCACCGGCAGCGTGCGGACGACTTTAAGTGTAACCGGATCAAGGAAGCGGAGGGTCGAGGTGCCGTCGCTCATGATCAGGTTGTGATCATTGCCGGTCAGGCCCCAGCCTTCGCCGCTGTAAGAGAAATTGCGGTGAATCTTGAAGTCCTTGCCAGACCAGACAAAACCGGCGCCGTCTGTCCAGGTCAGACTGATGATATGATCGCCCCACGGCGCAATGCCCTCGCCGAAATATTTTTTGTCGATCGTGACCTGGCGGATGACCTTGCCGGTATCGAGCGCCACCTGCCGGATAAAGGACTGGCCGTTGCGGCCCGTACTTTCGTACAAAGACCCATCCCGGTAATAAAGCCCTTCGGTAAAGGCCGCCGGATCGTGCGGATAGGTTTTCACCACCTCGACCGTATAGACCGGCACGGCCGCCCGCGCCGAACTTCCCAACCCGAAGGCAAGGCAGATCAGTGCGAGCGGACGAATGAGGCGCATGGCTAACCTTAAATAGCGTTTGCGGCGGAGAGTACCGCCTTTATGCTGGCGGTGGCAACATCGTGATCGATGCCGACGCCGAAAAGGGTGCGGTCGCCGGCGCGGCATTCGACATAGGCGACCGCCTGGCTTTCCGTGCCTCCGATGGTTTTATCGGAGCGCAGGGCGTGTTCGGCGTAATCGACAACCTCCAGCCCCAGGTCATAATGGGCGTTTAGCCCACGGACTGCCGAGGAAATCAGGCCATTGCCGTGGCCCACCACGGATGTCTCGATGCCGTCCTTTATAATTCGTCCCACGAAGGTCCGCTTCGCGTCCGAACGCACCGGGCCGGCGTGTTCGTATTCGATCAGTTCGTAAGCCTGCGGCCCGGTCAAATGGTAAGCGGACTGGAAGGCCTGCCAGATATCGTCGCCGCTGACCTCCTTCGCCGAGGCATCGGTGATGTCCTGCACCTTGCGCGAGAAATCGACCTGGAACCGGCGCGGCAGCTTCAAACCGTGGCTCTGTTCCAGAACCCAGGCGATGCCGCCCTTGCCCGATTGCGAATTGACGCGGATGACCGCCTCGTAGCTTTCCCCAAGATCGGCCGGATCGATCGGCAGGTAGGGCATTTCCCAATAGCCGTCATTGCGCTTTTCATGCGCCGCGAAGCCCTTCTTGATGGCGTCCTGGTGCGAGCCGGAAAAGGCCGTGAAGACCAGTTCGCCGGCGTAAGGGTGGCGCGGGTGAACAGGGATGTTGTTGCAGTGAACGACCGTATTCACCACCTCGCGCATATCGGAAAAATCGAGGTTGGGCGAAACCCCCTGCGTATAGAGATTGAGCGCCAGCGTCACCAGATCGACGTTACCGGTGCGCTCGCCATTGCCGAACAGGCAGCCCTCGATACGATCGGCGCCGGCCAGCAAAGCCAGTTCGGCGGCGGCGGTGCCGGTGCCGCGGTCGTTATGCGGATGCAGGCTGATCACCACGCTGTCGCGCTTCTGGATGTGGCGGCAGAACCATTCGATCTGGTCGGCATAGGTGTGCGGCCCGGCCACCTCGACCGTGGCCGGCAGGTTGAGGATCAGCGGACGCTCCGGCGTCGGTTGCACCACGTCGATCACCGCGTTGCAGACTTCCAGCGCGAATTCCGGTTCGGTGGCGGTGAAGGTTTCCGGGCTGTACTCGAAACCCCATTCCGTCTGCGGCTGGGCGGCGGCTTCGGAAACCAGCAGGCTCATGCCCTTGCGCGCCAGGGCCAGCACTTCCGGCTTGTCCATGTCGAAGACAACGCGGCGGAAGAGGGGGCTGGTTGCATTGTACAAGTGAACGATCGCCTTTTTCGCCCCGCGCAGCGCCTCGAACGAGCGCTTGATCAGGTCTTCGCGTGATTGCGTCAGCACCTGGATGGTCACGTCATCGGGGATCAGGTTTTCCTCGATCAGCTTGCGCACGAAATCGAACTCGGTCTGCGAGGCCGAAGGGAAGCCGACCTCGATCTCCTTCAGGCCCACCTTCACCAACAGGTTGAAGAACATCAGCTTCTTTTCGACATCCATCGGATCGGCCAGCGCCTGATTGCCGTCGCGCAGATCGGTGGAAAGCCAGCGCGGCGCCTTGGTGGTGATCTGGTCGGGCCAGGTCCGGTCGCGCATATCGATGCCCAGCGAGAACGGGCGGTACTTGGTTTCGGGATTGGACAGCATCATGGGTGAAAAACCCTTAGTTTTCAAATTGGCGTAATGGGTGTCGCGCGGCGGCTCGGCCTATGGACGGGCGCAGGTCCACAGGCTGGTGCGAATTCGCGCGGTATGTAGCAGAAGAGGGAGCATGATCGAAACCCGAAACGGGAGGAAAGCCAAAAAAGTCGCTATAAAACACCTGACCGCACTTAAGCGATCAGGGTGCCAATAAGGAGCGCGGAAATGGCTTTGGACGTGATCATGACGGCTTAATGTCACGATGCGCCGGGCAAGTCAATGCGCTCCAATATGTGGAAGCGATCAGGGCTGATATATCTGTATAATTCGTTGCGGCGAGACGCCACGTGCCCGCAGGTCGGCCTCTATGTTCTGTGCGAAACTGTAAGAGCCGATCAGAATGCGGTGAGGCGCGGTGATCACCTCGTCGGGCGACAGGATGGACACGCCTTCAATCGCCAGGCCCTGTTTGCGAGGATCGCGGTCCGTCAAACCGCGGATCTGCGCATACTGTAATATATCCGTGCGCGCCAGCAGTTGCGAGGTCTGGATGCCAGCGCTCCATATATAGACCGGTTCGCGTGGCGATATCACGGTATGAAGATGTGTTTGCGCATTGAGCCAGAGCGCCTCATCCCGTGCCGTGTAGGTCTTGCAAAAAGCCATGTTGCTGTCGAAGGCATTGCCTGCATCCGTCTGGGAATGTTCCAGTTTGCGCGCCAGCACTGTGATGACCGGGTAAAGGGGATTGTCACCGCCGATTTCTATGCTGACCGGGGCGAAACCGGTGGCGTGTAGCAGCCGTGTCATGGTTATGCGTTCGAAATGATTGACATGCTCCATCGAAAACATGCCTGGCGCGCACCGTTCAGGTTCGGCCAGGCAGGGTGTTTCCAGCAAAAAGTGTCCGTTGGGCGCCAAGGCAGTGTGAATGGCCGCCAGCGCAGAACGTGGTGTGTACATGTGTTCAAGCACGTGGCTGAGTGTGATCAGGTCGAGGTTTCGTTTATCAGCCAGTACTTCCTCGCAGCCGCCGAGCGCCAGTTCGATTCCGTAAAAGTCGTGAGCCTGGCGAATGGCTTCTGGTGAAAGGTCCGATCCTTCAACTTGCCAGCCTGCGCGCCGAAAGTGAAGCAGCATGCCGCCGGTCGCTGCGCCGACATCGAACACATGTCCCGGAGGCAAGCCTTGTTCCGTAATCATTGTCAGCATGCGCAGACTCGTGCCGCTCAAAGGCGGTTCTGTGTTTGTGAAAGCATTGTACGGAGCGAAATGTGTATAATGGCGCGCCATTAGGTCCGGAGGTACGGCGGGGTCTTGCAGCACCAGGCCGCACCCCGCGCAGCAGCGTATGGCGTAGGTGACGTTTCCCAGTCCGCAGACGTCGATTTTGATGTCGGCAACGCGCGCTCCCTGGTCACTATCGCATATGAAACACCTGCGCTGCATGCCGACTCCCCTGTGCGTGATCTTGCGCGAAGCTACAATTTCGATCGAAATTGTCAATTTGAGTAAGTGTCGTGCTTCTATATACTGGTACGAAGTATGGGGGGGCGGAAGTATGCCTTGTCTTTTCCCCCGACACGCGCTATTGGCACCGGTTCATGACTTTTTTTGTCCTCGCCTCATGGCCGCCAAATTCAGCGCCGGCCAGGTGAAGACTGTTTTTTTGAGGTGCTTAATGGCCCGCGTCACCGTCGAAGATTGCGTCGAAAAGATCGATAACCGTTTCAACCTGGTCCTGCTGGCCGCCCATCGCGCTCGCGCCATCTCGTCCGGTTCGTCGATCCTGGTCGATCGTGACAACGACAAGAACCCGGTCGTTTCCCTGCGCGAGATCGCCGATGGCGTGCTGGAGCCGGGCACCCTGACCGAAAGCCTGATCGCTTCGCTGCAACGTGTCGATGAGCGTACCGAAGCCGAGGAAGAGGCCGAAACCCTGGCTCTGCTGGCCGATCCGTCGCACCAGCAAATGTCGGAATCGGAACTGATCCGCGCCCTGCAATCCGACCGCGACGGCGGCCAGGAAGAGCGCTACTAGTTTTTGCCGCGCGACCTATTATTTAAAAAAGGCTCAGGGTGCGCCCTGGGCCTTTTTTGCTTGTGTAAATCCGCACTTGTGAGAAACTTTTAACCCCTGATCCGTTTAGATTAAGGGGAAGCGTACTGTAGGATGGATAAATGTCGGCGGAAAGCGAACAGGTATTGGACAAGGCGGTAAAGCAGACGATTGCGCCTGTCGCCGTCCCTGTGCCCGGCGTTCAGCCCGAACCGCCCGCGCCCAACCGTCCGAAATTCCTGCGCCAGATCGAATTGATCGACCGCGTGGCCGCCTATGACCCGACGGTCGATGAGGCCATGCTGAACCGCGCCTATGTCTACGCCATGAAGATGCACGGCGCGCAGCTCAGGGCCTCGGGCGACCCGTATTTCGCCCACCCGATCGAGGTGGCCGGCATCCTGACCGATTACAAGCTCGACGCCGCCGCCATCGCCACCGCCCTGCTGCACGATACCATAGAAGATACGCCGGCCACGCGCGAGGAGATCGCCTCCAAGTTCGGCGAGGATGTCGCCAGCATGGTCGAGGGCGTCACCAAGCTGACGCGGCTGGAACTGCAGTCGGAATACACCAAATCGTCGGAAAACCTGCGCAAGTTCATCCTGGCCATTTCCAGGGATATCCGCGTCCTGCTGGTCAAGCTGGCCGACCGCCTGCATAATATGCGCACCCTGCATTTCGTGGCGCCGGAAAAGCGCGAACGGATCAGCCGCGAAACCCTGGAAGTCTACGCGCCGCTGGCCCGCTCGATCGGCTGCAACCGCTTCGCCACCGAACTGGAAGACCTGGCTTTCTCCTTCATCAACCCGCTGGCCCATCAGGCGATCATCCACCGCCTGGAGGAAATGCGCGCGGAGAAGGGCGCGACCATCGCCGCCATCGCCCGCGATGTCGCCGGCAAACTGGAAAAGCAGGGCATTTCCGCCCGCGTTTCGGGACGCGAGAAATCACCCTATTCGATCTGGAAGAAGCTGCAGCGCAAGTCGGTCGGCTTCGCGCAGTTGTCCGATATCTACGCCTTTCGCGTGGTCGTGAATAATGTCGAAGAATGTTACCGCGCGCTCGGCATCATTCACCGCGCCTGGCCGTGCGTGCAGGAGCGCTTCAAGGACTTCATCTCGACTCCCAAGAGCAACAACTACAAGTCCCTGCATACCACGGTCGTCGGCCACAAGGGCACGCGGATCGAACTGCAGATCCGTACCGAGGAGATGGACCGCGTGGCCGAGGAGGGGGTGGCGGCGCACTGGGGCTATAAGAACCAGGCCTACGGCTTCGATGAAGAGGCGGCGACGCGCGATGGCGGCCGCAACCCGATGAATAGCCTGCGCAATATCGTCAATATCGTCGAAAGCGGCGGCGACAGCGAGGATTGGGTCGAACACGCCAAGATGGAGATGTATCTCGATCAGGTGTTCGTCTTTTCCCCCAAAGGCCGGCTGATCTCGTTGCCGCGCGGCGCCATGCCGCTCGATTTCGCTTTCGCCGTCCATACCCAGGTGGGCGAAACGGCCATCGGCTGCCTGATCAATGGCGAACACAAGCCGCTGCGCACGGTGCTGCAAAACGGCGATCAGGTGGAAATCCTGAGCGGGCTGGAATCACGCGTCAACCAGGACTGGTTCAGCCTGACCGTCACCGGCAAGGCGCGCTCGGCCATCCGCCGCCACCTGCGCCAGCGCGAGACGGGCGACTTCATCAAGCTCGGCAAGACGGCAGTGGAGCGCGCCGCCGCCCAGGTCGAGAAAGCGCTGAAGGATATAAGCTGGCGTCCGGCCTTCGAGCGCTTCAATGTCACCAGCGAGGACGAGCTGTTTGAACTGTGTGGGCGCGGCAAGATCTTCCCGGCCAAGATACTGGAAGCCATCTTCCCCGGTCTGAAACTGCCGATGATGCTGACGACGGACACCCTGACGCGCATCCGCGATGGCGCCGGCGGCGGGGCTTTCGTGCGCGGTTCGGCCCTGCGTGAAAGTCAGACCGTCATCTTCTCGAAATGCTGCTATCCCGTGCCGGGCGACCGCATTGTCGGCATTGTCGAGGACGATGGCGTTCACGTCCATTCCATCGAATGCGAAAACCTCGAAGCGCTGGAGGAAATGGACGGCGAAAAGGACCGCTGGATCGACCTGCACTGGACCCTGAACGCCGAAAAGAACACGCTCTCCGTGGCGCGCCTGCGCGTCAATATGCAGAACAAGCCGGGTGTGCTCGGTCAGGCCTGCACCCTGATCGGCGAGGCCAAGGGCAATATCGTCAATATCAGTATCTCGAACAAACCCAGGGATTTCCTCGATGTCGATTTCGATATCGAGGTTCTGGACGCCCGCCATATCACCAATATCTCGGCCGCCCTGCGTACCTCGCCGATGATCGAAAGTGTGGACCGGGTGAGGGGGTAGACGCTCACAATTCGTCATTATTCGTGGTTTCAAATCGCGGGTGAACGCGATAAAAGGCGGCAATCAGTAAAGGATTCCCGCCACATGACTTCTGAAGACGTAATCAACGAGTTCCGCGCCGCCAATGCCCTGCGTGAAGGCCACTTTGTCCTCTCATCCGGCCTGCACAGCCCGATGTTCCTGCAAAAAAACCTCGTCTTCATGAATGCCGACCGTTGCGAGCGCCTGTGCAAGGCCCTGGCCGAAAAGATCACGGCGCAGGTCGGCCCCGTCGATCTCGCCATTTCCCCGGCGGTCGGCGGTATCATCCCCGGCTATGAAACCGCCCGCCATCTGAAAGTGCCGTCGATGTATGTCGAGCGCGAAGGCGGTGAGTTCAGGCTGCGCCGTGGCTTCCATGTCGAGCCGGGCCAGACCGTGGTCATGGTCGAGGATATCGTCACCACCGGCCTGTCGTCGCGTGAGTGCATCGCCGCCATTAAGGCCGCCGGCGGGAATGTGATCGCCGCCGCCTGCATCGTCGATCGCTCCGGCGGCAAGGCCGATGTCGGTGTGCCGCTGATCGCCCTGGCCTCGCTCGAAGTACCGGCCTATCCCGCCGATAACCTGCCACCCGAACTGGCCGCCATCCCGGTTCAGGACCCAGGCAGCCGCCGCCTCGCCAAGGCCTGATCTCATGCACGACCGCATCCGCCTGGGGTTGAATGTCGATCACGTCGCCACCGTGCGCAATGCGCGCGGCGGTCATGCGCCCGATCCGGTGCGGGCGGCGCAACTGGCGCTGAAATCGGGCGTGGACGGCATTACGGCCCACCTGCGCGAAGACCGCCGCCATATACTCGACAAGGACATCCACGCCCTGAAAGAGGTCTGCGACACCTTCGGCAAGCCGCTTAATTTCGAGATGGCGGTGACGGAGGAGATGGTCGGCATCGCCCTGAAAATGAAGCCCCACGCCGCCTGTCTGGTGCCCGAACGCCGTCAGGAACGCACCACCGAGGGCGGTCTGGATGTCGCGGGCCAGATCGATACGGTCGGCACCGCCGTGGCGAAATTCAATACAGCCGGCATCCGCTCCTCGCTGTTCATCGCTACCGATCCGGCGCAGATCGAGGCGGCGGCGAGGGTGAGGGCGCCCGTCATCGAATTCCATACCGGCGCCCTGTGTGATGCCTTCCGTGAGCAGGAAGACGTCATTTTCCACAATGAACTGAACCGTTTGCAGGCGGCGGTGCAACAGGCGCATGAACTGGGTATCGAGGTCCATGCCGGCCACGGCATCGATTACGATACGGTGCCCTTCATCGCCCGGATCCCGCATGTCCGCGAACTGAATATCGGCCATTTCCTGATCGGCGAGGCCATCTTCACCGGTCTGGAGGCGGTTCTGCGCCGGATGCGAGAATTGATCGATCTGCACCATAAAGGCATTATCGAATGATTTTGGGCATCGGCGTCGATTTGTGCGATGCCCGCCGCATCGAATCCTCGATGGACCGTTTCGAGGGCCGCTTTCTCGACCGCATTTTTACGCCTGGCGAACAGCAACACGCCCGCGCCGCCGCCAAGCCCGCTTTGAGTTTCGCCAAGCGCTTCGCCGCCAAGGAGGCCGTGGCCAAGGCCTTCGGCACCGGCGTGCGCGGGTTCCTCTTCATCGATATCGAGGTGGTGTCCGGTCATCTCGGCAAGCCGCACGTCATCCTGCACGGCGGCGCGGCCGATGTGCTGCGCGGACTGGTCCCCGAAGGCCGGTCGGCGCATATCCACCTGTCCCTGAGCGATGAAGACCCTTACGCCACGGCTTACGCGATAATTGAGGCTGTATAGCCGAAAGGGGGACAAGCGTCCCCCCGCGCAACGTCTTGCGCGAGCCTTACGGCGCTTGAGTGAGCGAGTCTGAACAAGGTTTAATGCTGGCCGGCAAAAGAGCCTTGTGCTTGCCATAATCTGTGGTTAGGTGACACACTTCAATAGACTAAGCATTTGGGGGCTATCCTTATGGCGAAGCACGACGATACAGCGAACGAGGCGATTGCCGCCGCGGCCGATGCGGCGGAACGGATCGACCACGAAACCGTCGTGACCGCCAATGATGCCCCGGAAGAAGAGGCACAGGAAGAAGCCGTCGATACGCGCGACGCCAAACAGGTCGCCATCGACGAGGCCAAGGAAATTTTCAGCGTCGTCGCCGTCGCCCTGATCCTGGTGATGATCCTGCGCACCTTCCTGTTTCAGCCATTCACCATTCCCTCTGCCTCGATGGAGCCGAACCTCTACGAAGGCGATTACATCATCGTCTCCAAATGGGATTACGGCATCTCGAAATATTCCTTCCCCATCGCCCTGCCGTTCATCAAGGGCCGCATCATGAACCATGCGCCCAAACGCGGCGATGTCGTGGTCTTCAAGCTGCCGCGCGATCCCAAGATCGACTATATCAAGCGCGTGATCGGTCTGCCCGGCGATACGGTCCAGATGAGGAACGACCAGCTTTACGTCAATGGCAAGGCGGTGCCCACGACCGAGGTCGGGCCTGTTGACGCCAAGGGCTTCGAGGCCCGTTACGCCACCGCCTACCGCGAAAGCCTGCCGGATGGCCGCACCCACCTGATGCAGGATCTGCAAAAGGATGGCCGCGCCGATGATACCGGCGAATTCATCGTCCCCGCCGGCAACTATTTCATGATGGGCGACAACCGCGACAATTCGCTGGATAGCCGCTTCTCGCCGAACGACCCTTACGAACCCGGTGTCGGCTTCGTGCCGGAAGAAAACCTCGAAGGCCGCGCCGTGCTGATCCTGATGTCATGGAAGGAAGGCTCATCCCTCTGGAAGCCATGGACCTGGCTGAATTTCCACTGGAACCGCTTCTTCAAGCCGCTGCATTAAGAGAGTTCTATCCGCGGATTGCGCTATTTACACTGAAAAATCTGCGTAATCTGTTTGCGTCGCGTATACTCAGGTTTAATTACCAAGACCGGGGAGTAAGTCATGAATCTCGTCCAGTTCCTGTTCGGCTTTCAGGGGCGGGTGCGCCGTCTGCATCTGTGGTTGTTTTTTCTTGTCTTGTCCGTCCTTTATGGCGGGATTTTCTGGCAGTTCGGCCATATCCATGTCGATTATGGCTCAGGCTGGATGAATGGGCATCATAACTGGTACGGCCCCGGTTTCTGGTTCATCGAGCATAATCCGCAGTTCGGCCTGCTGGGCCTGGTGGCTATCTGGATGAAACTGGCGGTGATGGTCAAGCGCTGGCATGACCGCGATAAATCCGGCTGGTGGATGCTGATTGGCCTGATACCGTTTATCGGTGGCCTGTGGATACTGATCGAATGCGGTTTCCTTGATGGCACGCGAGGACCAAATAAATACGGGCCTTCGCCGAAGGGGCTTTGAGCGGATTTAATTCGCCCTGTGCATCAGGCCGGTGAAGATATTCTTCCACCAGGTGACGAAATCATTGCTCATGGCCGGCACGCATTGCAGGGTCATGTCGCAATGGCCGAATTCCCAGATCTGGTGGCCGCCTTCCCAGATCATTTTCAAGGCCACGAACAGCACGACGGCGACACCGGCATAGGCGATCCAGCGGTATTTGTGCAGGATATTGGCGATCAGGTTGGCGGCCACGCCCATGGCGGCGATGGAGAGCAGCAGGCCAAACACCAGGATCGGCACATGATGCGAAGCGGCGCCGGCCACGGCCAGCACGTTATCCAGCGACATCGAGATATCCGCCGCCAGGATTTGCAGGGTGGCCGACAGCAGCGTCTTGGTCTTGCCGCTTTTGGCCCTGAGTTCGGCGGCCACCACCTTGGCGGCCATTTCCGGATCGTGCAGGCCGGTGTGTTTGGCGGCCTCGGCCAGGGTGGCTTCGGCGGCCTGGGTTTCGTGGTGCTCGTGCAGTTCGCGCCACATCTTCCAGCACACCCACAAAAGCAATATGCCGCCCGCCAGCAGCAGGCCGACGAGCGCCAGCAATTGCACGGTCAGGAGCACGAAGCCGATACGCAGCACGACCGCGCCGATCAGGCCATACAGAATCGCCAGCCGGCGTTTATCGGCCGGCAGGCCAGCGGCGGCGATGCCGACGGCCACGGCGTTATCGCCCGCCATGACGAGATCGATGAAGATGACCTGCACCAGGGCCAGGCCCTGCGACAGCAGGACGGGATCGATATTTAGAAATAGGGTCTCTATCGCCACGGGATCACCTTTAAGCGTGCGGTTAAGCCTAGATAAGCCACCGGCATTTCATGTCAATTATTAGCGGCGCGCACAGGCTTCATATAGTGAAATTGACGCCGCATGGCTGACATTCAGGCTCTCGAAACCGCCGGGCATGGGAATGCGGGCCAGGTGATCGCAATGCTCGGCCACCAGCCGGCGGATGCCTTCGCCTTCGGCGCCCAGAACCAGGACCAGCTTTTTCAGGCTGCCGCCCCAGGCCTGCTGTGTCAGAAGTTCATGCAGGTTGAATTCGCCTTCGCCCGCCAGGCCGATGCTGACATAGCCGTTCCCGCCCAATGTCTCCAGGGCGCGGGACAGGTTGGTGACGCGGGCGAACGGCACGATATCGACGGCGCCGACCGCCGTCTTGGCCAGCACGCCTTGCAGGGGCGGGGAGTGGCGATCCTGCATGACCAGGCCCTTGACGCCAAACGCCGCGGCCGAGCGGAAAATGGCGCCGATATTCTGTGGATCGGTGACCTGATCGAGCATCAGGAGGACGTGCAGATCGTTTTTGCTGCCGCGCGCCATCAGATCATCCAGCGATTCGCCTTCCAGCACGGGAGCGTGCAAAGCCATGCCTTGATGCACAGCGTCAGGCGGCAGCAAGCGCGAAATTTCGCTCATGGGTAGGCTGCTGATCCTGATATCCTGCCGCTTGAAGAGAGCCGGCGGGGCCGATTTCGTCCGTTCCTCGCTCAAAAACAGCCGGATCGGTCCTGAGCGCGAAGAATTTTTCAGAGCCGCTTCGACGGCATGAACACCCCACAGCCAGCCATCATAATTAGCCTTAGGTTTATGATTTTGCTGCGATTTCGTGCGTCTCTCCTCCTCGCGCGCAGGCTTGGCGGCAGGAGAGCGGCCCTTGTCCACAAAATTTTGTGACCTGTTTTTACCCGATTGCGATTTACGGTCGTTGCGTTCACGAAAAGAGGACACTATAAGACGCGCTCCGATTTGAGGCCTGATTGAAGGCTTTTTGACTGATCCGGACGGTCTTTACGACCAAAGCCTGTGAATCAAAAAGTTTTTTTTCACTTTAGGGCTTGAGCTTTTTCGGAAGCTCAGGTTTAAGGCGTCCGGCTAAGACTTTGTGAGTGTTTGGGGGAATGTCCCGAGCGGCAAAGGGGGGGGACTGTAAATCCCCTGCGTAAGCTTCGCAGGTTCGAGTCCTGCTTCCCCCACCATCACTCATAGTCAGCCAGACAGGTTTCCAATCAAAAAGAACGAACGGTCAGAATTCCGGAATCAGTGATTCCGGCAAGGGCGACCGCCCGCCCGAGCTTATGCGAGAAGACCACCAAATTTCATGGAAATTTGGCTTCTTTGCGATTCTTTGAGCATTTCTTGAAATGCTCAGGGCGCTTGAGCGGAAAAATGCGGGTATAGCACAATGGTAGTGCAGCAGCCTTCCAAGCTGAGGATGTCGGTTCGATCCCGTCTACCCGCTCCAGAAATTCGATTGTTTAACCCTTAGCCCGTTTGGGCAAATTGGAGCCTTAGACCTATGGCCAAGGAAAAATTCAACCGCTCGAAGCCTCACTGCAACATCGGCACCATTGGTCACGTTGACCATGGCAAGACGACTCTGACGGCGGCGATCACGATCACTCTGGCGAAGTCGGGTGGCGCGACCGCCAAGAACTACGCCGACATCGACGCCGCCCCTGAAGAAAAGGCGCGCGGCATCACGATCAACACGGCGCACGTCGAATACGAAACCGAGAACCGCCACTACGCCCACGTCGATTGCCCGGGCCACGCCGACTATGTGAAGAACATGATCACCGGCGCCGCGCAGATGGACGGCGCGATCCTGGTCGTTTCGGCCGCTGACGGCCCGATGCCGCAAACCCGTGAGCACATTCTGCTGGCCCGTCAGGTCGGTGTGCCGGCCCTGGTCGTCTACATGAACAAGGTCGATCTGGTTGACGACGAAGAACTGCTGGAACTGGTCGAGATGGAAGTCCGTGAACTCCTGTCGTCCTATCAGTTCCCCGGCGACGATATCCCCATCACCAAGGGGTCTGCCAAGGCCGCGACCGATGGCGTCAATCCGGAAATCGGCGAACAGTCGGTTCTGGCGCTGATGAAGACGGTTGACGAATACATCCCGCAGCCGGAACGTCCGATCGATCAGCCGTTCCTGATGCCGGTCGAAGACGTGTTCTCGATCTCGGGCCGTGGTACGGTTGTGACCGGCCGCGTCGAGCGCGGTATCGTCAAGGTCGGTGAAGAAGTCGAAATCGTCGGCATCCGTCCGGTTCAGAAGACGACCTGCACGGGCGTTGAAATGTTCCGCAAGCTGCTCGACCAGGGCCAGGCGGGTGATAATGTCGGCGTTCTGCTGCGCGGCACCAAGCGCGAAGACGTTGAACGCGGCCAGGTTCTCTGCAAGCCGGGTTCGATCACGCCGCACACCAAGTTCGTGGCCGAGGCCTATATCCTGACGAAGGAAGAAGGCGGCCGTCACACCCCGTTCTTCACCAACTATCGTCCGCAGTTCTACTTCCGCACGACGGACGTGACCGGCATCGTGAAGCTGAAGGAAGGCGTGGAAATGATCATGCCGGGCGACAACGCCGAGCTGGATGTCGAGCTGATCACGCCGATCGCCATGGAAGAGAAGCTGCGCTTCGCTATCCGTGAAGGCGGCCGCACTGTCGGCGCCGGCGTTGTGTCCAAGATCGTGGAATAGTTGAAGGCGAGGGGCCACAGGCCCCTCGACCCCGATACGCGACGGTGGTTGGATAACGACCGATAACAATAAAAAGCCTCCGGCCCTGAAGCCGGAGGTTTTTTTATTGTTTCTGGCTGTCACCCGACCACTGTCATGTTATGGGATCAAAGGGGCTGTGCCCCTTTGCCTTTTACTTATTTCCCGCTATGATCTGCACATGAGAATAGTTTTCATGCTGGCGGGATTGTTTTTTGTCGGGCTGGGCATCATCGGTGCCTTCCTGCCGGTCATGCCGAGCACGGTTTTCTTCATCATCGCCGCCGTTTTCTTCGCCCGGTCGAATCCGGCCTGGGAAGCGAAGATCATGAACCATCCGAAGATCGGGCCGCCTATTCGTGCGTTCCGTGAGCGGGGCGCCATCACCAGAAGCGCCAAGATCGCCGCTGTGACGGCCATGACGATCAGTTCCGTTATTTCGGCTTTCCTGTTACATGGTTGGTGGCGGTTCGCGCCGGCGGGCATTTGTGCGCTGTGTGCGATTTTTATCCTGACAAGGCCCTCTGAATGAAAGAACTGATCCGCGCCAATAATCCGGCCCTGATTTCCTTCGTGGAAGCGTTGCTCAAGGAACTGGACATAAATTACTTCATCGCTGACCAGGCGATCAGCGCGGCGGAAGGTTCCATTGGCATGTTTCCCAAGCGTATATTGGTCAGCGCGGCGCATTTCGACAAGGCGCGCGATCTGCTGATCGATGCCGGCCTGGAAAATGAATTGCGTCCGCTGAAACCTGGGCTTTGGCCTTAGTTGCAATCGCAACGGGCTTGACGGGCAGGGCGGCGCGGGGATAGCGTCACCCCCTCAATATATGGGGAGTACGCCTTAATGAAATCCGCCCGTCTGCCCGCGATTTTTCTGGGATCGTTTTTGATGACCACCACAATGATGACGGGAGCCGTCATGGCGGATACCTCCGCCGCCATAAGCCAGCACATCGCCCTGACGCCGGAACGTGTTTTCGCGGATCCTTCGCTTTCCGGCCCCAGCGCCGTGGGCGTCAGGCTGTCGCCCGATGGCACGCTGCTGACCTTTCTGAAACCTAAGGAAACCGACCACAATATCCAGGATTTGTGGGCCGTTCCGGTCAAGGGCGGTGAACCCTATGTGCTGGTCGATGCCGACAGCCTGACCTCATCCGACAAGGCGCTTTCCGAAGCCGAAAAGTCGCGTCGGGAACGGATGCGCGTGTCGGCGCGCGGTGTGGTCGCCTATGAATGGTCGGAAAACAGCCAGTCGATCCTGCTGCCGCTCGATGGCGATGTCTATATGGTCGATCGCGCCACGAGACAGGTGACACGCCTGACCGAAACCGCCGGAGATGAGGTGGACGCCAAACTGACGCCGGATGGCAAGGCCGTTTCCTATGTCCGCGACCAGACCCTTTACCTCAAAGACCTGAAGACGGGCGCCGAAACGCAACTGACGCCGAAAGGCGAGGGCACGATCACCTATGCCACGGCGGAATTCATCGCCGAGGAGGAACTGGCCCGCCATACCGGTTACTGGTGGTCGCCCAAGGCCACGCAGGTCGTCTACCAGAAGACCGATGAGAGCGGAGTCGATATCGCCCAGCGCGTCGAAATCGGCGGCGAGGGCATCAGGATCGTCGATCAGCGTTACCCGTTCGCCGGCAAGCCCAATGCCGTGGTCGAACTGTATGTGAAGACGCTGGGCGGCGGCGATGTGAAGGTCGATCTCGGCGGCAATCCGGATATCTACCTGGCGCGCGTCAACTGGGCGAAGGACGGCAAATCGTTCTATGTCCAGCGCCTGAGCCGCGATCAGCATACCCTTGATCTGCTCCAGGTCGATCCGGCCACCGGCGATTCAAAAGTGATCCTGACGGACACATCTGACACCTGGGTCGAACTGCATGACGATTTCCGCCTGCTGGCCGACGGCAGCTTTATCTGGTCGTCCGAGCGCGACGGCAACAAGCACTTTTATTACTATGGCGCTGACGGCAAGCTGATCCGCCAGGTGACGCATGGCGACTGGCCGGTCGATAAACTGGCCGACCTGAACGAAAAAACCGGAGACCTGTACTTCACCGCCTCGAAGGACACGCCGATCGAGCATGGCCTGTATAAGGTCAGTTACAAGACGCCCGGTGAACCGGTGGCCCTGACGAAATCCGGCGGCTGGTGGACGGTGGATGTCTCCGGCGGCGGCGCGGCCTTTATCGGCGGCTATTCCGATCCGCAGACTCCGCCGCAAACCGCGCTCTATGACGGCACGGGCAAGCGCTTGCGCTGGATCGAGGAAAACAGGCTCGACGCCGGTCATCCTTATGCGCTCTATAAGGACGAATACAGCCAGCCGGAATTCGGCGAACTGACCGCCGCCGATGGCGAAAAGCTGGAATATTACATTCTGAAGCCCAAGGGCTTCGATCCGGCGAAGAAATACCCGGTCATCGTCTCCATCTATGGCGGTCCGGCGGCGAAGACGGTCAAGAAGACCTGGGTTACGCCCGCGACGCGCCTGTGGCAGGAAGCCGGCTATATTGTCTTCTCATTGGATAATCGCGGTACACCGGGGCGCAGCGTCAAGTTTGGCCGTTCGATCTACAAACAGTTCGGCGGCCCCGATATCGATGACCAGATCATGGGCGCCAACTGGCTGAAGACCCTGCCATATGTCGATGGCGATCATATCGGCATCATGGGCTGGTCGCAGGGCGGTTTTGTCACCCTGATGGCCCTGACGGCCAGGGATACGCCGTTCGCAGCGGGCAATGCCGGCGCGCCGCCCAGCCAGTGGGAACTTTATGATACCGCCTACACCGAGCGTTATATGTCCACCCCGCAGGCCAATCCAAAAGGCTATGCCGGCGGCGACGTGCTGAACCGCATCGATAACCTCAAGCCGGGTTCGCTATTGCTGATGCAGGGCATGGCGGACGACAATGTGCAACTGACCAATTCGACACGGGTAATGGCGGCCCTGCAAAAGAAGGGCGTGCCGTTTGAGCTGATGCTCTATCCGGGCGAACGCCACGGTCTGAAGGGCAATGCGCGCAATCTGCAAAAGTTCCGGCTCCAGCTTGATTTCTTCAATCGCAAGCTTAAGCCCTGATCCTCTTCACTTTCAAATCGTTACAAACGTTTCATGACAGCTAATTAAGTTGTCTCCGGCGAACCCTGTGTCCAAAATGTGTTCAATTCGCCATTCCAGAGGACATCTGATCATGAAAACCTTCGCCCTGATCTCCGCCGTATCCGTGTTGGGCCTGATGACCGTGGGCGCCGCCTCGGCCCATACCGAAGTTGAACTGAAGAACATGGCGGCGCGTGTCGTGGTGCTGCCGGAAAATCGCGCCGATGTCGATCTCAAGGTGGTTTACGGCAAGGCCAGGGTGCCGGTCATCATGGTATCGACCAAGGGCGACACGCTGGTGGCCGATGGCAAGCTGAAAAACCGCCACCTGAACTGCAAGGCCGGCGGTGTCAATATCGGCGGCCTGGGAATGGTCGCTAGCGCCGACCTGCCGACCGTCTACATCAAGGTACCGATGGACGCCAGAGTTTCCGCCGGTGGCGCCACCTACGGCACGGTCGGCGCCAGCCATAGCCTCGAATTCAGCGAAGGCGGCTGTGGCAACTGGCAATTGGCAAGTGTTTCCGGCGGGGCGCAGGTCAATATCGGTGGATCAGGAGATGTGGCCCTGGCCAGCAGCGCCGATGTCGAGGTCAATATCGGCGGCTCGGGCAATTTCTCTGCCACTTCGGTCAGTGCGCTGAAAGCCAATATCGGCGGCAATGGCGATATCGTCGTCGATAAGGTCAATGGTCCGGTCAGCGTCAATATCGGCGGGTCGGGCAATGTGAAGCTTAATAATGGCGTGGCCGCCAGACTTGAAGTCAATATCGCCGGTTCGGGCGATGTCCGCTTTGGCGGCGAGGCGAAATCTCTGGAAGTGAAAATCGTCGGGTCCGGCGATGTCCGCGTCAAGACGGTCTCCGGCAATATCAGCAAGTCCGTTATGGGTTCCGGCAATGTCATTGTCGGCCAATGGTAGGCACATTTTAGGCGCTCAGAGGCCGCGCAGGCTCGCCGCATCAGCGGCGGCGGGCGCTTGCCCTTGCCAAGGCTTAACGCCTTGGAATATCTCTTTTCAACCCCTGCGGTTTAGCCCTTTACAGGGTTAACGCCTGTGTTAACGATTAGGGCCTGGTCAGTGAAAGTACTGATCAGGCCTAAATTTTATCGGCGTTTGTTGGGGTGGGAAACGTGTTCGAGGAAGAGGTCAGGCGGCATATCCGTTTCGCGCCGGAACCCGACTGGGTGAAGGTGCAGCCGTTCAGGCGTCCGGCCACGCTTGACCAGTCAAAAGCGCCTTACGGTTTCTATACCTGGCTGGTCGATGACCAGTCGAAGCTCGATATCCGTCCGTCGCGTTACAACCGCACCATCGAAGAGGTGGTGAACCTCTCGGCCATGAGTTATCTGGCCAATGTCACCCTGCCGTTCAATCCCTATTATGACGACCTGACCATCCACCATATCCGTATCCTGCGTGGTGATGAGGTGATCGAGGTCGATGTCCGGTCGCGTTACATCGTCATGCGGCGCGAACGCAGTTTCGAGCGGCTGGTGCTCGATGGCCGCTGGACCCTGGCCATCACCCTGCCGGACGTGCGGGTAGGGGATATCATCGATACCGCCATGACCCTGACCGGCGATCCGGCCTGTTTCCAGGGTGAGTTCTCCGTGCCGGTGATGCTGCAAAACGTCGTTTACTGGGATCGGCGCCATGCGCGTCTGCTGGTGCCGCCGGAACGCCGGATCTACATGCAGCCGTTTCCGCTCGGCTGGACCGAACCCAGGGTCAGCAAGCTGGATGATGGCTACAGCGAAATCCTGTTCGAGGCTGAACATATCCGCGAATGCGATTATGAGGACGATACGCCGGGCTGGGTCATGCCGGTGCGCGGCGCCTATGCTTCCAGCCTTGATGAGTGGCCGCGGGTGGCCGATATCATGCGCGCCGGCTTCGAGGGTGATAACGACTATCCGGAAGGTTTGCTTGAGGTCATCAAACAGATCGAGGTCGATCATGCCGATACGAAAGACCGCATCGCCGCCGCCGTGCGCTGGGTGCAGGAAAGCATCCGTTATTTCGCGTTTTCGTTTGGAGAAGGCGGCTTCGTGCCGCGGTCACTGAAAGAGATTTTCGCGGATCGTATCGGCGACTGCAAGGATGTTTCCAGGATGATCGCGGCCATGCTGACGAAGATGGGCGTGGAAAGCTGGCCGGCGCTCGTCGATACCAGGCGCGGCTTCGACCTGATCAACACCCAGCCGCGCCTCGGCGCCTTCAACCACTGCATTTCGATGTGCGTGCATGAGGGGCGGACGTACTGGTTCGAGGGCACGTCCGATGTGGCGCAGGGGGGCGACCTCGATCACATGGCGCAGAACGACCTGGGCTATGCGCTGGTGCTCAAGCCGGGCGGCGACCTCGTTCGCATGATGGATAAGGCCCCGGGACTGGAGTACGAAGTCCGCGAGGTCATTCACCTGCCGGAGAAAAAGGGATCGAAGAACGGCCAGGAAACCCTTATCGAGATCGACTATATCTATCGCGGCGCGCGCGCCGATGGCGTCCGGCGCGAATTGCGTCACCAGAGCCTGACCTCGTATGTCGAGGATCGCTGCGCCCTGTTCAGCTATATCTACGGCATGAATATGTGCGCCATTCCGCAGATGGTCGATGATCGCCGCCTCAACGAGATCACTATCACGACTTTGGTGACGACCGATAATCCCTGGCACAGCAATGGCGGGAGCAAGGTCTTCTTCAGTCCGGAATCCGGCTTCGATTATGTGCTGGAGGCGCCGGAAGGCCGCCGCAGGTTCCCGTTCGATATCGGCGATGTGCGGGAAGGGCGGATCACCACCCTGATCAGGACCACCCTGCCGCTGACCTGGCCGGACAAGGCGAAGGTGTGGGATTTCGGCGGTTTGCGTCTCAGCTTCACGCCGCGCCGGACGGCGGAGGGATATGAAGCGGTGCGCGATTACACTGTACTGCGGCCCTGGCTTTCGGCGGATGAGAAGCTGGCGCTGGACCGCGCTCATGATGAAATCGGCGCCTATGACCGTATGAGCATCTGTGTGCCGCCAAGGCCGGTCATGACCTGGCGGTCCGGGCTTCTGACGCGGGCGGCGGTGTGGACCGGTGCGCCGATTGTGGGGCTGCTGGTCTGGCTGGCCGGGCGATTCCTCGTCACGTAATGGAAGCTTGACGGTCTGTGAACACTATCATTTAATGATGCCAGACATATAAAAGACAGGGAGATACCGATGAGGCCAGCGAACCAGCCCAGTCGTCGGGGATTGTTATTCAGCGTCGCGGCGTCCGCCCTGGTCGCCGCTTGTGGTGGGAGCGGTGGAGGCAATGGTGGAGGCGGCGGCGGTTCTTCGTCCGGTTCCTCAAGTTCCTCGTCCTCATCCTCGTCCTCGTCCTCATCCTCATCCTCATCGTCTTCGCCGGCCCTGCCTGATCCGGCCACCGCGCCGGCGCTGAAAGCCCATTTCGCCACTGATTTCAAAATCGGCTTCGCTGTCGATCCTGGTCTGACCTCCCAATCTCTCACCAATGCCATATTGCTGAAACACGCCAGCACGATAACGGCCGAGAGCGTGATGAAGGCGCAGCCGATCGGCGTCAGCGCCGGCGTTTATGATTTCACGGAGGCCGACGCCCTGATCGCCTTTGCCGAGGCCAACGGCATATCGGTGCGCGGCCATGCCCTGGTCTGGCACCAGACCACGCCCGCCTGGTTCTTCGATGGCGACCGCAGCGATATGGCGACCTACAGGGCGCTGGTGCGGGGGCGGCTGGAGACTTACATCACCGATGTGGTGACGCACTTCAAGGGCAAGGTTTATTGCTGGGATGTGGTCAATGAGGTGACGAGCGACGACGCGTCGGCCACCTACCGGAATTCGGACTGGTATCAGATATTCGGTTCCGATTTCATCGATTACGCCTTCCGCGCGGCGAGGGCCGCCGATCCGGGCGTCAAGCTGTTCATCAACGAATATTCGACCGAGGACGCGGCCAAGCGCGGGCGGCTGATGACCATTGTCCAGGGACTGATCGACCGCGGCGCGCCGATCGATGGCGTCGGCCACCAGATGCACATCAATACGGGCTATCCCTCCGCCGCGCAGGTCGAGGCGGCCTTGACTGACGTGGAGGCGAAGGGGCTGATCAATCATGTCACCGAAATGGACATGTCGGTTTATAATGACCCCGGCAGTTGTTATTCCGGCACGGGTTGCCAGGCGGCGCTCACGCCCGGCACGGCGGCCTTCGATACGGCCATGACGGCGCAGGCGCTGAAATACCGTGAGCTGTTCACCGTCTTCCAGGCCCATGCCAGCGTCGAATCGGTGACCCTGTGGGGCGTGGCGGATAATCATACCTGGCTCGACACCTATCCGGTCACGCGCAAGAATTATCCCTTGCTGTTCGACCAGACGGGCGATCCGAAAGCGGCCTTCTGGGCTATAGTGGATCCGGCCTTCACGCCTTAGCCGCAATAAGCTGTGAAAATTTGCCGCTTTACCTGTTGCCCTTTATGTAAACCACTGATAAACCGCACGCCTCCCATGGATATGTGCGGATTTCGGTCCGGGCTTATCTTTGAGAACGCAGGGGTGTAGTTCAGCTGGTAGAGCGTCGGTCTCCAAAACCGGATGTCGTGGGTTCGAATCCCTCCGCCCCTGCCAATCTTTTTTTGGAACGCATTCCGAAAAGTGTCTGGCAATGCCATGGTGCACTTTTCGGATATAATGCGTGACCAGGATTTAAAGGCTTGAAAATCCGTTTTCGAGCCTCATTTCTGTTGTTCGGAAGCCGCGAGCCGCGGCGCTAACATTGAATAGGCGTGACGGTGAAGAAACCTGAGACCAAGACCAAGACCGTTGAGCCGGGCCGCAAGGTCGCCATTGGCAGAATTGAACCCGTAAAAGCGCCCGCAGGCGCCGCCGCCGTTGAAAAGACTGCGAAGAAGCCTTTCAATCCGGTGAAGTTCTTCAAGGAAGTTCAGGTCGAGGCGAAGCGCATCACCTGGACCAGCCGCAAGGAGGTCTGGATCACCACGGTCATGGTGCTGCTCATGGTCGTTCTGGCTGGCGTTTTCTTCTTTGTCGTTGACGGCGCCATGGGCTTCCTGACCAACTACGTTACTAAAATCGGCCTGCAAGGATAATCTGACATGGCAACCGCTGCACATTCCGAAACGCCGGTTCTCTCCAATCCGAACCACAAGTGGTACATCGTCCACGCTTATTCCAATTTCGAGAAGAAGGTGGCCGAGGCCCTGCGCGACCAGGCCAAATCGCAAGGCCTGGAAGAGAAGTTCTCCGAAATCCTCGTCCCGACCGAAGAAGTGGTCGAGGTTCGTCGCGGCCGCAAGTTCAATTCGGAGCGCAAGTTCTTTCCCGGCTACGTGCTGGTGAAGATGGAGCTTTCGGACGAAGCCTATCACCTGGTCAAGAACACGCCGAAGGTCACGGGGTTCCTCGGTTCCGGCTCGAAGCCCATGCCGGTATCGCAAAAGGAAGTCGATCGCATCCTTGGCAATTCGGCCGCCGCCGTCGAGCGTCCGATGCCGGTCCTGTCCTTCGATATCGGCGAGAAGGTCAAGATTGTTTCCGGCCACTTCGCGTCCTTCGATGGCGTCGTGGAATCGGTCGATCAGGAACATGCCCGCCTGCGTGTCTCGGTGTCGATCTTCGGCCGCGCCACGCCGGTCGAACTGGAATATGCTCAGGTCGAAAAGACGGCTTAGTTTGCGCTCAAGCGCCGCGAAGCTCCGACGTTAGGGTTACAAAGCGCTCCGGCCGGGGCGCTTTTTTGTTTGCGGCACTTGCCTTTGCGAGGCTTTCGGGCTATAGTGCCCGCTCCTCGTCTCCGGATGGGGATAAATCCGTGGGAGCAGAGATGCGCACCACGGCTCACAATACGCCCTTCGGGGCGTTATATGGAGATATCCAATGGCTAAGAAAATCCTGGGCTATATCAAGCTCCAGGTGAAGGCCGGCTCTGCCACGCCTTCGCCCCCCATCGGCCCGGCCCTGGGGCAACGCGGCGTCAACATCATGGGTTTCTGTAAGGAATTCAACGCCCGTACCGAAAACATGGAAAAAGGCACCCCCTTGCCGACGACCATTACGGTCTATCAGGACAAGTCTTTCACCTTCACCATGAAGTCGCCGCCGGCGACCTACTTCATCAAGCAGACCCTTGGTCTGAAGTCCGGCTCGAAGCTGCCGGGCCGCGATTCCGCCGGCAAGATCACGCGCCAGCAACTGCGCGATATCGCCGAAAAGAAGATGAAGGATCTGAGCGCCCACGATATCGATCAGGCGATCAAGATCATCGAAGGTTCCGCCCGTTCCATGGGCCTGCAGGTGGTGGACTAAGACATGACCAAGATCGCAAAGCGCATTAAGGCGTGGGAAAACGACGCCAACAAGCTCTACGGCCTCACTGAAGCCCTCACCGTCGTGAAGGCCAACGCCAAGGCCAAGTTCGACGAATCCGTCGAAATCGCCGTCAATCTGGGTGTTGACCCGCGTCACGCCGACCAGCAGGTCCGCGGCGTCGTCAACCTGCCGTCGGGCACCGGCAAGGACGTGCGTGTCGCCGTGTTCGCCAAGGACAAGAAGGCCGAGGAAGCTCTGGCCGCCGGCGCCGAAGTTGTCGGCGCCGAAGACCTGGTTGAAAAGATTCAGGGCGGTTTCATGGATTTCGATCGCGTCATCGCATCCCCGGACATGATGGCCCTGGTCGGCCGTCTCGGTAAGGTGCTGGGTCCGCGCGGCCTGATGCCGAACCCGAAGGTCGGCACCGTCACGCCGAACGTCGCCCAGGCCGTTAAGGACGCCAAGGGCGGCGCGGTCGAGTTCCGCGTCGAAAAGGCCGGTATCGTCCATGTCGGCGTCGGCAAGGTGTCGTTCACGGTTGAACAACTCGAAGCCAACGTCAAGGCTCTGGTCGATGCGCTGGTCAAGGCGCGCCCGTCCGGCGCCAAGGGCCTCTACGTCAAACGGATCGCTTTGTCCTCGACCATGGGACCGGGCGTGAAGGTCGATACGGCCTCCGCCCAATAATCTGATTTCAGATTGAAAATGAAGCCGCTCCAGCCATTGGAGCGGCTTTTTTTATGCCGGCGGGCCGGAATGAAAGCGAAACTCCGTATCCGCATCGGCGATCAACGCCTGTTCGGCGGCGCGAATAACCGGAATGCGCCGCGCGATGTCATCGGCGTCGCCATAGAGATGCGCCAGCTTGAGATAGCCGGTGAAATGCCGTGCCTCGCTTTTCAGCAGACCGTTATAGAACTTGCCCAGTTCCTCATCGAGGTGCGGGGCAATGGCGCCGAAACGTTCGCATGACCTGGCTTCGATAAAGGCGCTGATCAGCAGGATATCGGTCATCATACCGGGTTCGTTTCGGCGGACCAGTTTGCGCAGGCCCATGGCGTAACGTGAAGCGGTGAGGGGGCGCAGGGCCACGCCGCGCCGTTTCATGATCTTCATCACCTGCTCGTGGTGCGCCAGTTCCTCGCGCGCCAGACGGGCCATGGCCATGACCAGGGCGTCCTTTTCCTGATACTTGGCCATCAGGTTGATGGCGTTGCTGGCGGCCTTGTATTCGCAATTCTTGTGATCGAGCAGCAGGATATCGAGGTTCACCAGTGCGGCGGTGATCCAGCCTTGCGGCGTGGCTGTGCCTAAAAAGGCGTGAATGTCACACAGCATGACGTTTCCCTGAAAATGTCCGGCGCGACCGCCTGTCGGAGTCCATTCGACATGTATGAGAAAGGTGGCGGCAAGTCATCATAAAGTTGTAACAAATGTAAATATTAACGGATGGAAATTTTCATATTTATGCAAAAATTTCAGGAAAAACATTACTTATAATTCACTCGACTTGGTAACGGTTTCCGCTACTTTTATGCTTGTAAAATTTGACATAATTGTGTTATGCAGGGCGCAACGCGGTTAAATTGCTTCGTGGCGGCATTTTCGCAATAATATTGCTCGTTATTCTTTAACGGGCCTTGGGTTTATCTGAGTGAACTTCCTCTCCGGGTTGCCGCAGCTCAGATAATAGTGGGGGGAGATGTAGGCGCATCTCCCCTTTTTACATTTATATTCATCAATTCTGATAAGACGCTGTTTCAGGCGGAAGTCCGGTCAAATCTCAGCCGGTAAGCGGTGGGGGTGGTACCCATCTGCTCGCGGAAATGATGCCGCAGGTTGGTTGGTGTGCCGAAGCCGGTATGTTCGGCGATGCGCTCGATACTGATGTCGCTGGTTTCCAGATGATCCCGCGCCTCACATAGTCTGACATTCAGCAGCCATTTGGCCGGGGTTGTGCCGGTCGCCTCGTTGAAGCGGCGCAGGAAGGTGCGTTCGCTCATGCCGGCGCGCCGGGCCAGGGCGGGAATGCGGTGTTTCTGATGCAGATGCTGACGCATATGATCGAGCAGAGGGCCGAGGCGGTCGCTTTCGTAACCGACCGGTACGCTGCGTTCGATGAATTGCGCCTGACCGCCGTCGCGGTGCGGCGGCACGACCAGGCGGCGCGCCACCGTATTGGCCGCCGCGGGGCCGAAGTCACGGCGGATCAGATGCAGGCACAGATCGATCCCGGCGGCGCTGCCGGCCGAGGTCAGGATCTGGCCTTCATCGATGTAAAGGACATCCGGCACGATTTCGATATCCGGATAGGCGGCCTTAACATGACCGGTATATTGCCAGTGCGTGGTGGCGCGCCTGCCGGCAAGCAGGCCACTGGCCGCAAGCGCAAACAGACCGGAACAGATCGTCAGGATGCGGGCGCCGCGCCTGTAGGCGGCCAGCAAAACCTGGGTCAGTTCAGGCGGCACCGGGCGATCGACCGGCCAGCCGGGGATGATGATTGTGCCCGCATCTGTGAAAATCTCCAGCCCGGCATCGGCTGTCACATACAGGCTGGCCGTTGTGCGCACGGGAACGCCTTCGAGGCTTGCAATTTGGAAGCTGTACCAGTCAGGCCCCATTTCCGGGCGGCTCAGGCCGAACAATTCCACGGCGATGCTGAACTCGAACAGCGGCATGCCGTCAAAGGCGAGGAGGGCGACTTTACGGTTGATCGGGGGCGAATTTGGCATGATTTTTATCTTAATGGCTATTTTGCCATATTCAAGCGGCCCGCACCATCCGGCCCTGTTTGAGAAATTACGTCCAGCCTCTTGATTTATCATCGCCTTGCCTGTAATAGGCGCGCCTCGGCTTGGAGAACCCATGTTCTCCGTGTCGTTCTGTCCGAGACCTTCGGGGATCAGGGGCCGCCTGATCCATAATATCTGAAAGCCTTCAGGTGCCGAAATTAGACGGGACGCGAAACGCCATCGAAGTTTACCTGCCTTTCCTTAAGTGCGGAAGTCCGGTGCCTTTGGGTGATCAGCATCTCATCTCGACAGCGGCTATATCGTTTGGAGGTTTCTCCAGGCGCTAAAGTCATTTGCCAGTTTCTTCCGGATTGTCCGGTTGAAGCAATCATCCCATGGAGGCCAGCAATGGACCGCGCAAAAAAGGCCGAGTCGATCGAAGAGCTTAAGAGCGTCTTCGCCTCGTCCGGCTCCGTGGTTGTTACCCAGTATACGGGTATGACCTTTGTGGAAATGTCTGAACTTCGCAACCGTCTTCGTAAAGAAGGCGCGGTGCTGAAGGTGTTTAAGAACCGTCTGGCTCAAAAGGCCCTGAACGGCTCGGTCGGCGAAAAGGGCGACGCCCTGTTCAAAGGCCCGGTCGCTCTGGTCTATTCGGCTGATCCGGTTACCGCTGCGAAAATCTCTTCCCAGTACGCCAAGGAAAATGACAAGCTCAAGATCATTGGCGGCATCATGGGAACGGACGTTCTCAACGAAGCAGGCGTCAAGGCTCTGGCCACCCTGCCTTCGCTCGACGAACTGCGCGGCAAGCTCATCGGCCTCCTGCAAGCCCCGGCGACCAAGATCGCCGGCGTTCTGCAAGCGCCGGCCGGCGCCGTGGCCCGCGTTATCGCGGCCCACGCCGAAAAAGCGGCTTAAGCAACCTCATACATTATCACATCAACACATCTCATCTTTTAAGGAAATCACATGTCTAAGTTGGAAAAGCTGGTCGAAGACCTGTCCGCCCTGTCGGTTCTCGAAGCCGCTGAACTCTCCAAGCTGCTCGAAGAAAAGTGGGGCGTTTCCGCCGCTGCTCCGGTGGCTGTCGCCGCCGCTCCGGCCGCTGGTGGCGGTGAGGCCGCGCCTGCCGGTGAAGATCAAACCGAATTCACCGTTGTCATCGTTGACGGCGGCGACAAGAAGATCAACGTGATCAAGGAAATCCGCGGCATCCGCGCCGATCTCGGCCTGAAGGAAGCCAAGGATCTCGTTGAAGGCGCTCCGGCGACCGTCAAGGAAAACGTCTCGAAGCAGGAAGCTGCCGACATCAAGAAGAAGCTGGAAGACGCCGGCGCCAAGGTCGAAGTTAAGTAATTTCGGCTTCGGAAATTCTTCTGAAAATTCAGGCCCGGACGTTCGCGTCCGGGCCTGTTTTCATGTCTGGCGCATTGCAAATCAAGCGGGGGAATTTTCCGTCTTGACACATTTGAAAATAATTAAAATCACCCCCTTTACAGGCGGGGATAAGTGGGGTACGTGACGCTCCCCCTTGAGGCGTATTGCGCCTTGATGCAGGGGCCCGAATGCCGGTCTTATGCTCTTTCTACCGGAGAAGGGTTTGGTCCTTAAGCGGCCATAAATCAGCGTCTTTGGCTTCCCGGCCAAAAAAGAGCAGGCGCAAGGCAAACTTTTCGGCCCGGAAGCGGCCCAAACCCAAACCTTCGCGCGCAGTTCCACTGCACAAATTCGATCTCATAGAGCGTTTTATACGCTCTCCCAGCCTGTGTCAGGAAAAACGATGGCCTTATCGTTCACCCAGAAGAAGCGGATCCGCAAGTCTTTCGGCCGTATCCCCGAAGCGATCCGCATGCCTAACCTCATCGAGGTGCAGCGCTCATCCTATGAGCAGTTCCTGCAGCGCGATATCCGTCCGGCCAACCGTATCGACGATGGCCTAGAGGCGGTGTTCAAGTCCGTCTTCCCGGTGAGGGATTTCAATGAGCGCGCCACGCTGGAATACGTGTCGTATGAATTTGAAGAGCCGAAATATGATGTCGAGGAGTGCATTCAGCGCGACATCACCTACGCCGCGCCGCTGAAGGTCAAGCTGCGCCTGATCGTCTTTGAAATGGACGAGGACACCGGCGCCCGTTCGGTCAAGGACATTAAGGAACAGGATGTCTATATGGGCGATATCCCGCTCATGACCGACAAGGGCACCTTCGTCGTCAACGGCACCGAACGCGTTATCGTGTCTCAGATGCACCGTTCGCCGGGCGTCTTCTTCGATCATGACAAGGGCAAGACCCATTCGTCGGGCAAGCTCCTGTTCGGCGCCCGCGTCATTCCGTATCGCGGTTCGTGGCTCGACTTCGAGTTCGACGCCAAGGATGTCGTTTATGTCCGTATCGACCGCCGCCGCAAGTTGCCGGCGACCTCGTTCCTCTATGCGCTCGGCATGGACGGCGAGGAAATCCTGACGACCTTCTATGATGTCGTGCCTTACGAAAAGCGCGAAAGCGGCTGGGTCACGCCTTACAAGCCAGAGCGCTGGCGCGGCGTGAAGCCGGAATTCGACCTGATCGACGCCGACAGCGGCGAAGTGATCGCCCAGGCCGGGACCAAGATTTCCGCCCGTACCGCCAAGAAACTGGGCGATACTGTCAAGTCGCTGCTTCTCAGCCAGGATGCGCTGGTCGGCCGTTATCTGGCCCGTGACGCCGTTAACTTCACGACCGGCGAAATCTACGCCGAAGCGGGTGACGAACTCGACGCCGCCGCCGTAGGCGTGCTGGAAGAGCAGGGCTTCACGACCGTCGATGTCCTCGATATTGATCACGTCACCGTCGGACCTTACATGCGCTCGACCCTGCGCGTGGACAAGAACAACAGCCGCGAAGACGCGCTGTTCGACATCTATCGCGTCATGCGTCCGGGCGAGCCGCCCACGATCGAAGCCGCCGAGGCGATGTTCAACTCGCTGTTCTTCGATCTGGAACGCTACGACCTGTCGAGCGTTGGGCGCGTCAAGATGAACATGCGCCTGGAAGAGCAGGTCGCCGATGATGTGCGTGTGCTGCGCAAGGACGACATTCTGCAAATCCTCAAGATTCTCGTCGGCCTGCGTGACGGCCGTGGTGAAATCGACGATATCGACAATCTCGGCAACCGTCGCGTCCGCTCGGTCGGCGAACTGCTGGAAAACCAGTACCGCGTCGGTCTGCTGCGCATGGAGCGCGCCATCAAGGAACGCATGTCGTCGGTCGATATCGATACCGTCATGCCGCATGACCTGATCAACGCCAAACCGGCCGCCGCCGCCGTGCGCGAATTCTTCGGTTCGTCGCAACTGTCGCAGTTCATGGACCAGACCAACCCGCTGTCGGAAATCACCCACAAGCGCCGCCTGTCGGCCCTGGGGCCTGGCGGTCTGACCCGTGAGCGCGCCGGCTTTGAAGTCCGCGACGTTCACCCGACCCACTATGGCCGTATCTGTCCGATCGAAACGCCGGAAGGCCCGAACATCGGCCTGATCAACTCCCTGGCGACCCACGCCCGTGTTAACAAGTACGGCTTCATTGAATCGCCGTACCGCAAGGTGATCGATGGCAAGGCGCAGGAAGAGGTCGTCTATATGTCGGCCATGGAGGAATCCAAGCACGTCATCGCCCAGGCCAATATCAACATGAAGGACGGCCAGATCGCCGACGATCTGGTTCAGGGCCGCGTCAACGGCGAACCGGGCCTGCAAATGGCCGCCACCGTCGATTACATGGACGTGTCGCCGAAGCAGGTCGTTTCCGTCGCCGCGGCGCTGATTCCGTTCCTCGAAAACGATGACGCCAACCGCGCGCTGATGGGATCGAACATGCAGCGTCAGGCCGTGCCGCTGGTGAAGGCCGATGCGCCGTTCGTCGGCACCGGCATGGAAGAGGTCGTGGCCCGCGATTCCGGCGCGACCGTGGCTGCGCGGCGCACCGGCGTGGTCGAGCAGATCGACGGTACGCGTATCGTTATCCGCGCTACCGAAGAGCAGGATCCGAACAAGCCGGGCGTCGATATCTACCGCCTGTCGAAGTTCCAGCGCTCCAACCAGAACACCTGCATCAACCAGCGCCCGCTGGTCCGCGTCGGTGACAAGGTGTCCGCTGGTGACATCATCGCCGACGGTCCCTCGACCGACCTTGGTGATCTGGCGCTGGGCCGTAACGTCCGCGTCGCCTTCATGCCGTGGAACGGTTACAACTTCGAAGACTCGATCCTGATCTCCGAGCGCATCGTGCGCGATGACATCTTCACTTCCATCCACCTGGAAGAGTTTGAGGTCATGGCCCGCGACACCAAGCTTGGGCCTGAAGAAATCACCCGCGATATCCCGAATGTCGGCGAGGAAGCCCTGCGCAACCTCGACGAAGCCGGCATTGTCGCCATCGGCGCCGAAGTCCAGCCGGGCGATATCCTGGTCGGCAAGGTGACCCCGAAGGGGGAAAGCCCGATGACGCCGGAAGAAAAGCTCCTGCGCGCCATCTTCGGTGAAAAGGCCTCCGATGTCCGCGATACCTCCCTGCGCCTGCCGCCGGGCGTCGCCGGCACCATCGTCGAGGTCCGCGTCTTCAACCGTCACGGCGTCGAAAAGGACGAACGCGCCCAGGCGATCGAGCGTCATGAAATTGAACGCCTCGGCAAGGACCGTGACGACGAACTGTCGATCCTGGAACGCAACATTTACGGCCGCCTCAAGGAGTTGCTGCTCGGCAAGATCGCCGTGTCGGGGCCGAAGGGCATGGGCCGCGGTGAGGTGACCGAGGAAAAGCTGGCTGAGGTTTCCAAGGGGCTGTGGTGGCAGGTCGCTCTCGAAGACGAGAAGGTCATGTCCGAGCAGGAAGCCATGAAGCGCCAGTTCGAGGACGCCCGCAAGCGCCTCGACCGCCGCTTCGAGGACAAGGTTGAAAAGCTGCAACGCGGCGACGAACTGCCGCCGGGCGTCATGAAGATGGTCAAGGTGTTCGTGGCGGTGAAGCGCAAGTTGCAACCGGGCGACAAGATGGCCGGCCGTCACGGCAACAAGGGGGTTATCTCCAAGATTCTCCCGGTTGAAGACATGCCGTTCCTGGCTGACGGTGAGCACGTCGATATCGTTCTGAACCCGCTGGGCGTGCCTTCGCGCATGAACGTCGGTCAGATTTTCGAAACGCACCTGGGCTGGGCCTGTCACAATATCGGCCTGCAAATCGCGGCCCTTTTGGAAGACTGGCAGAATGGCGGCCAGAAGCAGGCGCTGATCGATCACCTGCAAGGCGTCTATGGCAAGGATCAGGAGCTTCCTGAAACGGAAGAGGAACTGATCGACCTGGCGAAGAACCTGTCGCGCGGCGTGCCGATTGCGACCCCGGTCTTCGACGGCGCTCATATGAGCGATATCGAGGACATGCTTGAATTCGCCGGCCTCGATCGCTCCGGTCAGTCGATCCTGTACGATGGCCAGACGGGCGAGCGCTTCAAGCGTCCGGTCACCGTCGGCATCATCTACATGCTGAAACTGCACCACCTGGTCGATGACAAGATCCACGCCCGCTCCATCGGGCCATACTCGCTCGTTACCCAGCAGCCGCTGGGCGGCAAGGCGCAGTTCGGTGGCCAGCGCTTCGGGGAAATGGAAGTCTGGGCGCTGGAAGCCTATGGCGCCGCCTACACCCTCCAGGAAATGCTCACCGTCAAGTCGGACGATGTGGCGGGCCGCACCAAGGTTTACGAGGCGATCGTCCGTGGTGACGACAGCTTCGAAGCCGGTATCCCGGAAAGCTTCAACGTTTTGATCAAGGAAATGCGTTCGCTTGGTCTGAATGTCGAGCTGGAAAACGGGCAAGGTTAAGGCAAGGGCGAGGGGACTGGTCCCCTCGCGCACCCCATAACCCATTGAAATTTTTACGGGCCTTGCCCACAAGTGGAGTCACTGGCATGAACCAGGAAGTCCTGAATATCTTTAATCCGGTCCAGGTCGCCCCGACCTTCGATCAGATCCGCATCACCCTCGCTTCGCCGGAAAAGATCCTGTCGTGGTCGTTCGGCGAGATCAAAAAGCCCGAAACCATCAATTACCGCACGTTCAAGCCGGAACGTGACGGCCTGTTCTGCGCTCGTATCTTTGGCCCGACCAAGGATTACGAATGCCTGTGCGGCAAGTACAAGCGCATGAAGTACAAGGGCATCATCTGCGAAAAGTGCGGCGTCGAAGTCACCCTGAGCCGCGTCCGCCGCGAGCGCATGGGCCATATCGAACTGGCCTCGCCGGTCGCCCACATCTGGTTCCTGAAGTCGCTGCCGTCACGTATCGCCATGATCCTCGACATGGCGCTGAAGGATGTCGAGCGTGTCCTGTACTTTGAAAACTATATCGTCACCGAACCGGGCCTGACCTCGCTGAAGTTGCACCAGCTTCTCAGCGAAGACGAATACTACCGTTGCCAGGAAGAGTTCGGCGATGACAGCTTCACCGCCGAGATCGGCGCCGAGGCCGTCCGCAACATGCTTATGGCGATGAATCTCAACGAGATCGCCGACAAGCTGCGCGCCGACCTGGTGGACCAGACCTCGGAAATGAAGGCCAAGAAGTATTCCAAGCGCCTCAAGCTGATCGAATCCTTCATCGAATCCGGCAACCGCCCGGAATGGATGATCCTGACCGTCGTGCCGGTCATCCCGCCGGAACTGCGTCCGCTGGTGCCGCTCGATGGTGGTCGTTTCGCCACCTCCGACCTGAACGACCTCTATCGCCGCGTCATCAACCGGAACAACCGTTTGAAGCGCCTGATGGAACTGCGCGCGCCGGACATCATCATCCGCAATGAAAAGCGCATGTTGCAGGAGTCGGTGGACGCCCTGTTCGACAACGGCCGCCGCGGCCGCGTCATCACCGGCGCCAACAAGCGTCCGCTGAAGTCGCTGGCCGATATGCTGAAGGGCAAGCAGGGCCGCTTCCGCCAGAACCTGCTCGGCAAGCGTGTTGACTATTCCGGCCGTTCGGTCATCACTGTTGGTCCAGAACTGAAACTGCACGAATGCGGCATCCCCAAGAAGATGGCGCTGGAGTTGTTCAAGCCGTTCATCTACGCCCGCCTCGACGCCAAGGGCCTCTCCGGCACCGTCAAGCAGTCGAAGCGCATGGTCGAGCGCGAGCAGCCCCAGGTGTGGGATATCCTCGAAGAGGTCATCCGTGAGCACCCGGTCATGCTGAACCGCGCCCCGACGCTCCACCGCCTCGGCATCCAGGCGTTTGAACCCAAGCTGATCGAAGGCAAGGCCATCCAGCTCCATCCGCTCGTCTGTTCGGCCTTCAACGCCGACTTCGATGGCGACCAGATGGCCGTCCACGTCCCGCTGTCGCTGGAAGCCCAGCTTGAAGCCCGCGTCCTGATGATGTCCACCAACAACATCCTGTCGCCGGCCAACGGCCGCCCGATCATCGTGCCGTCGCAGGATATCGTGCTCGGCCTCTACTACCTGTCGCTCGTCAAGGACGGTGAAAAGGGCGAAGGCATGGTCTTCGGCGATCTGAACGAAATCCAGCAGGCGCTGGATAACGGTTCGGTCTCCATGGCCGCCAAGATCAAGTGCCGCTTCACCCAGAAGGATGAGGATGGCGTCATCCGCACCAAGGTCGTCGATACGACGCCGGGCCGCATGAAGATTGCTGCGCTCCTGCCGTACAACGAAAACATCGGCCTCAAGGTCCTCGACAAGACCCTGACCAAGAAGGAAATCGGCAACCTGATCGATATCGTCTATCGTCATTGCGGCCAGAAGGCGACCGTGATCTTCGCTGATCAGATGATGGCTCTTGGTTTCAAAGAGGCCGCCCGCGCCGGTATCTCCTTCGGCAAGGACGACATCGTTATCCCCGACACCAAGAAGGGCATCGTCGATGAAACCCGTCACCTGGTCGAGGAATACGAGCAGCAGTATGCCGATGGTCTGATCACCAAGGGCGAGAAGTACAACAAGGTGGTCGATGCCTGGTCGAAGGCGACCGACCGCGTTTCCGACGAAATGATGAAGGAAATCAGCCGCAAGCATCTGGATTCGGAAGGCCGTGAAAAGGAGATCAACTCGATCTACATGATGGCCAACTCCGGCGCCCGTGGGTCTCAGGCCCAGATGAAGCAGCTTGGCGGTATGCGCGGCCTGATGGCCAAGCCGTCCGGCGAGATCATCGAAACGCCGATCATCTCGAACTTCAAGGAAGGCCTGTCGGTTCTGGAATACTTCAACTCGACCCACGGCGCCCGTAAGGGCCTCGCGGATACCGCGCTGAAGACCGCCAACTCCGGTTACCTGACGCGCCGTCTTGTTGACGTGGCGCAGGATTGCATCGTCATGGAAACCGATTGCGGCACCACCAAGGGCATCACCATGAAGGCGGTGGTCGAAGGCGGCGACGTGCTGGTTTCGCTCGGTCAGCGCGTGCTGGGCCGCACCACGGCGGAAGATGTCAAGGATGTGGCGACCCAGGAAGTCGTGGTCGAAGCCGATACCTATATCGACGAAGATGTGGTCGATGTCATCGAAGCCTCCGGCGCCCAGTCGGTCAAGGTCCGCTCGGTCCTGACCTGCGAGGCGGAACTTGGCACCTGCGCGGCCTGTTACGGCCGTGACCTGGCCCGCGGCACCCGCGTCAATATGGGCGAAGCGGTCGGCGTCATCGCGGCGCAATCGATCGGCGAACCCGGCACGCAGTTGACCATGCGGACCTTCCACATCGGCGGCACCGCCTCGGTGGCCGAACAGTCGTTCTACGAAACGACTTCGGACGGCGTGATCAAGCTGTCGGCCGCCCCGACCGTCAAGGGGTCGCATGGCGATCTGATCTCGATGTCGCGCAATCTGGTCATCACCGTGCATCATGATGGCAAGGACCGCGAAACCTACAAGGTGCCTTACGGCTCGCGCCTGCGCGTCACCGAAGGCGCCACGGTCAAGAAGGGCCAGCGCCTGGTCGAGTGGGATCCGTACACCACCCCGATCATCACCGAAGTCGGCGGCAAGATCCGCTTCGAGGATCTCAATGATGGTCAGACCGTCCGCGAGGAAACCGATGAAGCGACCGGTATCTCCAACCGCGTGGTCGTCGATTTCCGCTCCACCACCAAGGGCGCGGAAATCCGTCCGAGCATGGGCATCACCGATGAAACCGGCGCCTACAAGAAGCTGGCCAATGGCGGGGATTCCCGTTACCAGCTTCCGGTCGGGGCCATTCTCTCGGTCGGTAACGGCGATGAGGTCAAGCCGGGCGATATCCTGGCCCGTATCCCGACCGAAGGCGCCAAGACCCGCGACATCACCGGCGGTCTGCCGCGCGTCGCCGAACTGTTTGAAGCCCGCCGTCCGAAGGATTGCGCAGTCATCGCCGAAATGGATGGCCGCGTCGAGTTCGGTCGCGACTACAAGAACAAGCGCCGCATCAAGATCACGCCTGAGGGCGAAGGTGAAGCCGTCGAATTCCTGATCCCGAAGGGCAAGCACATCTCCGTCCATGACGGCGACTATATCCAGAAGGGCGATTACATCATCGACGGCAACCCTGATCCGCACGATCTGCTGCGCATCCAGGGCGTCGAGGCGCTGGCCGAATACCTGGTCAACGAGGTGCAGGAAGTTTATCGTCTGCAAGGCGTGCCGATCAACGACAAGCACATCGAAGTCATCGTGCGCCAGATGCTGCAGAAGGTCGAAATCCTTGAACCGGGCGATACCGGCCTGATCAAGGGCGACCATCTTGACAAGGCGGAAGTCGATCTCGAAAACGCCAAGGCTGAAAAGCGCGGCGGCCGTGCGGCCCTCACGCAACCCATCCTGCTCGGCATCACCAAGGCCTCGCTGCAAACCAAGTCGTTCATCTCGGCGGCTTCGTTCCAGGAAACGACCCGCGTCCTCACCGAAGCTTCGGTTCAGGGCAAGATCGATACCCTGGACGGCCTGAAGGAAAACGTCATCGTCGGCCGCCTGATCCCGGCCGGCACCGGCGCCTACCTGCGCCAGTTGCAGCGCGTGGCCATGAAGCGCGACGAGCAATTGTCGCATCAGCGCGAGGAGGCCATGGAGCCTCTGCCCGCCGAAGTGCTGCTTGAAGGGCCGGCGCCCGCCGGCGAATAAGCCTGGTAAAGCCTGAAAATAAGCCCCTGGACCGCAAGGTTCGGGGGCTTTTCTTATGTCCACAAGTTTTTATGCCGGGAGGGCGGGGGCCTTCTATCCCTAAACCACCTGGCCCGCCGCCCAGCCGGAGGACCAGGCCCACTGGAAATTATAGCCGCCCAGCCAGCCGGTGACATCGACGCATTCGCCGATGAAATAGAGGCCGGGACATAGCCGGCTTTCCATGGTCTGAGAGGAAAGGGCGCGGGTATCGATTCCGCCCAGGGTCACCTCCGCCGTGCGGTAGCCCTCGGTGCCATCCGGGATAATGGTCCAGCGATTGATAGCGTGGGTCACGGTCTGCAAGGCGGCATTGCCGAGATCGGCCATGCGGACTTCCGGCGGCAGGTCATGCCATTCCAGAATACGGTCGGAGAGACGGCGCGGCAGGCTTTCCGCCAGGACATTGCCAAGCGTCTGTTTCGGGCGATCCCTGCGCCGCGTTTGCAGGTGCTCCAGCACGTTCAAGCCTGGGGACAGATCGATCCCGATGGTCTGGCCCGGTTTCCAGTAATTGGAAATTTGCAGGACCGAGGGACCGGACAGGCCGCGATGGGTAAACAGGAAGCCATCGGTGAAGCTGGCCTTGCCGCAGGTGACGCGCGCCGTCAGCGAAACGCCGGACAAACCTTCAATCGCCGCCAGTTTATCGCCACCGAGTGTAAACGGCGCCAGACCGGCGCGCGTCTCGGTGATTTCGTGACCGAACTGCCGGGCGATATCATAGGCGAGGCCGGTGGCGCCCATCTTCGGAATGGACAGGCCGCCGGTGGCCATCACCAGCTTTTCCGCCGTCAAGGCTCCGTTCGAGGTATCGACCTCAAAACCGGATCCGGTCTTTGCTACCCCATCGATCGTCACGCCGAGATAGAGTTCACCGCCGGCATCATGCAAATCATCGAGCAACATATCGATGATGTCTCCGGCGGAGGTTTCACAGAAAAGCTGGCCTTCGGTTTTCTCGAACCAGGGGATGCCGCGGACGTTGACGCGATCGAGAAAATCCCATGGCGTGAAGCGTTTAAGCGCCGAGATACAGAAATGCGGATTTTGCGACAGGAAATTTTTCGGCGTGGCCTGCAAATGGGTGAAATTGCACTTGCCGCCGCCGGATATGCGAATTTTCTCCGCCGGTTTTTTGGCATGATCGAGCACGGCCACATGCCTGCCGCGCCGGGCCGCTTCGATGCCGCACATCAAACCGGCGGCGCCCGCGCCGATTACCACCACATCAAATCTTACCGCTGTCATTTTTTCTCTTAACTTGACTTAAGGTCCGGCTTGCCGGGGCCGGAACTTAACCCTAAGGTCACCCGGCTTCAGCTAATAAAGGAGTCGGCCATGTCCGATCTGGAAACCATTACACAAAAAATCAGCGCCGCCGTCGGGGAAAATTCCGGCCTGGGCAAAATCATCAAGGTCGATTTCGGTGACGCCGGCAAAATCCTGATCAATGGCGCCACCGTGCCTAACACCGTCACCAATGAGGACGGCGAGGCCGACACCACCATCCAGATCGCCATCGACGACCTGATGGCCATGGCCAGGGGATCGCTTGATCCAATGATGGCCTTCATGACCGGCAAGATGAAAATCCAGGGCGATATGAGCGTCGCTCAAAAATTGGCGCCTTTGCTTAAGGGCGCCTGATTCCAGACGAACCACGAATGAACACGAATAGACACTAATATTCGTGTTCATTCGTGTGCATTCGTGGTTCAAAACCTTAGCCTGGTCCCTGTGTATTAGGCCCCGCTTTTCCAATAACGCGGTCCGCGACAAACGGATTGTTTTGCCGCTCGATATTGAAACTCGACATCGGCCCGTGCCCCGGCACAAACCGGACATCGCCAAGCGGCCATAGCTTCTGCGTGATCGAGTTGATCAGGTCGGCATGATTGCCACGCGGAAAGTCCGTCCGTCCAATCGACCCCTTGAACAACACATCCCCCACCTGCGCGAAACCAGACGGCGCGTGATGGAAGATCACATGTCCCGGCGTATGGCCGGGGCAGTGAATGACATCCCAGGTCGTTTCGCCAAGCGTTACCGTATCTCCGTCATGCAGCCAGCGGTCGGTCTTGAAACTGCGCATGTCGGGAATGCCGTAACGCTGGCCCATGGAGGGGATGTTGTCGATCCAGAACTGGTCGTCCTCATGCGGCCCTTCAATGGGCGCGCCGGTGCGTTCCTTCAATTCCGCAGCCCCGCCGGCATGATCGGCATGTCCGTGGGTAATCCAGATTTTCCCGACCGTCAGGCCGCGCCGTTTGATCTCATCCAGGATCGGATCGAGATCGCCGCCGGGATCGATGATGGCGGCCTGGTTCGTTTTCGTGCACCAGACGACGGTGCAATTCTGCTGCAAGGGCGTGACGGGGGCGACAAACAGACGAATAGGGGGGGCTTCGGACATGGCGGTAACCTATGGGAATCGATCGCGTGAAGCCACCGCTTTTTGCCTGGGCTACAGATTTAAGGCATGGCGAAGGTAGTTGCAGATTTAATTTTTCTGTGTAGGGTCGGTGGTTTGCGAGGTGGCGCCGGGACAATCCCGGATTGGGCGGGCGTCCGGATTCCATAATAACAAACCAATAAAAGGTGAGAAATGAACACTTGGCGCATCAAGTCGCTGGACGCGATCCTGGCGACGGCTGAGAAAAAATCGCTGCACAGATCCCTGGGGGCTTTCCAACTGACCATGCTCGGCATCGGCGCGGTCATCGGCACGGGTATTTTCGTGCTGACGGCCGCCGCCGCTCAAAAGGCCGGGCCGGGCATGATGTTTTCCTTCATCATCGCCGGGGTGGTCTGCGCCGTCGCGGCGTTGTGCTATTCCGAACTGGCGTCGATGGTGCCGGTTTCCGGCTCGGCCTATACCTATACCTACGCGGTGATGGGCGAACTCATGGCCTGGATGGTCGGCTGGGCGCTGGTGCTCGAATATGCGGTGGCCGCCTCGGCGGTCTGCGTCGGCTGGTCGGGCTATATCATGGGGCTGGTCAAGAGCACTACGGGGTTCCAGCTACCTGAATTTTTGGCGGCCGGGCCGATATGGGGCCTTAACGGCTTTGTGCCGACGGTCGATTTCAGCCACGGCGTCGTCAACCTGCCGGCCGTTATCGTTGCCGGACTGGTGACCTGGCTGCTGGTGATCGGCACCAGCGAAAGCGCCAAGGTCAACGCCTTCCTGGTTCTGGTCAAGGTGTCCGCCCTGACCGCCTTCATCGTCCTCAGCCTGCCGCTGATCAAAGGGGAAAACTTCACGCCGCTGATGCCCACGGGGCTTTTCGGCAGCAATGGCCTGGGCGTCGTGGGGGCCGCGGCCTCCATCTTTTTCGCCTATGTCGGTTTTGACGCCGTATCCACCGCCGCCGAGGAAACCAAGAACCCGCAGCGCAATGTGCCGATCGGCCTGATCGGTTCGCTGGCCATCTGCACCATCTTCTACCTGCTGGTCGCGGCCGGGGTTATCGGCACGGTCGGCGCGCAACCCCTGACCGACGCGGCCGGCGCGTTCCTGCCGCCCGATGGCGCTGATTTCGCCCTGCGCTGCAAGGCGGTGGCCGAAGGCGGCGTGGCCCCCATCGTCTGCTCCAGGGAAGCGCTGGCGGAAGTGCTTCGCCGCATCAACTTCCCGCTGATCGGCAATCTGGTCGGCCTGGCGGCCTCCATCGCCCTGCCGTCGGTGATCCTGATGATGATTTACGGCCAGACGCGCATCTTCTTCGTCATGGCGCGTGACGGCCTGTTGCCGGAAAAGCTGGCCGATGTTCACCCCAAGTTCAAGACGCCCTGGAAGATGACCATCTTTACCGGTATCTGCGTCGCCATTGCCGGGGCCTTCTTCCCGGTGGGGCAACTGGCCGATATCTCCAATTCCGGCACCCTGTTCGCTTTCGTCATGGTCGCCATCGCCGTCATGGTGCTGCGCAAGACGGCCCCGACCCGCAAGCGTCCGTTCAGAACGCCGCTGGTCTGGATTGTGGCGCCTGTCGCCCTGGTGGGATGTGTCGCCCTGTATTTCAACCTGCCGTTTGTCGCCAAGATGGTTCTGCCGGTCTGGGGCGCCATTGGCCTGTTGATCTATTTCGGCTACAGCCGCCGCCACAGCCATGTCGGCCGTGGATTGGTCGAGGTGCATGAGGACGACCCCGACCTGCCGCCGCCGCCGGCGACGACCTGACAAGACGAGGAAGCGTCCGGTTCGCCGGGCGCTTTTTTGTTGGGCGCCGCTCCGGCTTCTGTTAGTCAGGCGTGATGTCACAAACGCCCAAACTGCCTGTCGAGGAAATCTATGCGCCGCTGAAATCATGGCTGGCGGAACAGACCACGGCCTTGATTGTCGCGCCGCCGGGCGCCGGCAAGACCACGGGCGTTCCGCTGGCCCTGCTGGATACGCCGTGGCTGGCGGGCCGGAAAATCATCTTGCTCGAACCGCGTCGCCTGGCCGCCCGCGCCGCCGCCGCCCGCATGGCCGAAACACTCGGTGAACCCGTGGGGCAAACGGTCGGTTTCCGTGTGCGCGGTGAAAGCAGGGTAGGCGCCCGGACCCGTATAGAGGTCGTCACCGAAGGCATTTTCTCGCGTCTGATATTGGATGATCCATCGCTGGAAGGCACAGGCTGCGTCATTTTCGATGAGTTCCACGAGCGCAGCTTAGACGCCGATCTGGGACTGGCCTTCGCCCGTGACGCGCAGACGGTGCTGCGTGAGGATTTGCGCCTGCTGGTCATGTCGGCCACTCTGGATGGCGATCGTGTGCTGGGGCTGTTGCCGGATGCCGGCCGGTTTGAATCGCTGGGGCGCGGTTTCCCGATCGAAACGCATTATCTCGGCCGTAATCAATCATTGATGATGGAGCAGGATGTCGCGCGCCATGTGGCGCGGCTATCGGCCAGACTAAGGGCTGAAAAAGCCGAAACCCTGCTGGTTTTCCTGCCGGGACAGGGCGAAATTCATCGCGTGTCCCGTTTCCTTGACGAGATGGGCCTGCCGCCGCATATCGAGGTTCATAAGCTCTTTGGCGCCATGGATTTCAAGGATCAGGCGCGGACGCTCGGCCGCAATGCGCCGGGGCGGCCGAAGATCGTTCTGGCCACCGCCATTGCCGAAACGTCATTGACGCTCGACCGCGTGTCAATGGTTGTCGATTGCGGTTTGTCGCGGTTGGGCCGCTTCGATCCGGCGCGTGGCACCCTGCGCATGGTAACGGAACGTGTATCGAAAGCGTCGGCCGACCAGCGGCGCGGCCGGGCGGGGCGGACACAGGCCGGGGACGCCTATCGCCTGTGGGACGCCGAGCAGGACCGGTCCCTGATCCCCTTCGCCAGGCCGGAAATCCTGGAGACGGACCTGTCGCAACTGGCCCTTTCCCTGCGCCTGTGGGGGGCGAAATCGACCGGGGGCCTGGCCTTGCTGGATCATCCGCCACAGGCCGCCATGGACGAGGCCCTGAAGCTGCTTCAGGCGCTGGGGGCGCTTGATCAGGCCGGCGCCCTGACGGCGCACGGCAAGGCGATCGCGCAATTGCCCATGGCGCCGCGCCTGGCCCATATGCTGATAAAGGCGGCGGAAAATGGCGCGGCGGAACAGGGCGCCAACCTGGCGGTGCTCCTGTCGGAAAATGGTTTGGGCGGCAAATCGACGGATCTGGATACGCGGCTGGAGGCTCTGTCGCGCGACCGGTCGCCCAAGGTTTCACAGGCGCGCAGTCTGGCGCAAAACTGGGCGAAGCAGGCTCAGGCGGTGGCCGGAAAGCTTTCAAAACCTGGCGCGTGTCCCTTGCCGCACCATCTGCTGGCCGAATGTTTCCCTGAACGCATCGCCAAGGCGCGCGGCAAGCCGGGGGAATTTGTCATGGTCAATGGCCGGGGCGTCTATGTCGATGAGCATGACCGGCTGGCGCGAGAGCCGTATCTGACGGTCGGCGATCTGGGCGGCGGCGCGGGGCGTGACCGTATCCTGCTGGCGGCGCCTTTAAGTGAAGGCGAAATTTTCAGACTGTTTGACGATCGGCTTGATCGGGTCACCGTGCTGGAAAAGAGCAATGGCCGGTTCCGTGCCTTCGATCAGGTGCGTCTCGGCAGTCTGGTGCTGTCCGGCAAACCGCGCGACACTGTTCCGCCGGAATTATTGCTTCATGCCGAGGCTGAGGAAATTCAGGCAAAAGGCTTGAAAGCGCTCAATTTATCCGAATCCGCGCAATCGCTGCGCGCTCGGATTGCCTTCCTGCGGACACAGGATGAAACCTGGCCGGATCTGAGTGATGGAGCCTTGCTGGCGGGGCTGGAAACCTGGCTTGGGTCATATGCCGCCGGCAAAACGATGTTGTCGCTGGGTGGGGGTATTATTTTACAGGCCCTGCACAATCTGCTCGATTATGATCAGCAGCGTCTTCTGGACAAGCTGGCGCCGGAAACCCTGAAAATGCCGACCGGCTCGAATATCCGCATCGACTATGAGGCCGAGGGCGGCCCCCGTGTCGAAGTGCGCGTGCAGGAGCTTTATGGCACGGCGATCCATCCCGTTGTCGGTCCGAAGCAAACGCCGATAACTCTGGCCCTGACCTCGCCGGCGCATCGGCCGATCCAGATCACAAAGGATTTGCCGGCCTTTTGGGCGGGGTCGTGGGCCGAGGTGCGCAGTGAAATGAAAGGGCGTTATCCACGCCATGTCTGGCCGGAAAACCCGCGCGAAGCTGCGCCGACGACTCGCGCGAAGCCGCGCGGCGCCTGATATCAGAGCGTAATGCAGCCCGCGAAGGCGACGCCGATGAACGGCAGGACGATGAGCTTGAGAATCAGCTTTTTCATGACGAATACTCCTTGAAAGCGGGGCAAATTAGGGGGCGCAAAGACGGTTGTAAACGACAAAGGCATGGTTTTCAGCGACGCCTTGCGGTCATGAACCTATTTCTTAGCGGGCGCGCTGGCCGGTGGGAGCGTGTCGTAATCGTGGTCGGGCGCACCCCCGTTGCGGAATTTAATCGTGCCTCCATGAACGCTAAATGGACCGCCGCCATCCTAATTCTTTTTAATAATCAGGCGGTAATGGCGTCTTCCTGGGTTTGCGCCTCTTTAGCCCAGCGATTGGCCAGGGGGGTGCAGATCAGCAATTGCAGCGAATGATAGATCATGATCGGCAGCAGGATCAGGCCCAGACCGGAGGCATGGCCGGTGAAAATCAGCGAGGCCATGGGCACGCCGGCAGCCAGGCTTTTCTTGGTGCCGCAGAAGACGACGGCCGTGCGCAGGACGGGCGGAATGGCGGCGCGATCGCACAGTTTCCACAAAAGCAGCAGGACGGTGAAGAACAGGACGAGCGTGGCGGCGATGACCGACAGCATGACGGCCGGCCGGGTCGCCGCCCAGATATCGAGCGCGAAGGAATCGCAGAATGAGGTGTAGACCAGCAGCAATATGGTGCCGCGGTCGGCAAGCTGCGTCAGCTTTTTGTGCTGGCCCAGCCAGGCGCCGATCAGGGGACGCAGGCCCTGCCCGATGATCATCGGCAGAACCATCCATTTGAAAAGATCCAGAAAAACATCAGTTACATCAAGATACTGGCCGGAGGTCTTCAACAAAAGACTCATCCATAACGGCGTCACCCCAATGCCGATCAGGCTGGAAAGGGTGGCGTTGAAAACGGCGACCGGCACATTGCCGCGCGCCGCCGAGGTCATGGCGACGGAAGACGATACCGTTGAAGGCAGGGCGCAGAGATAGAAAAACCCCAGTCGCAGGTCCGGGCTGATCCAGCGCCCGGCGATCGTCAGAAAAACGAGGCCGATCACGGGGAACAATATGAAGGTGGACGCCTGGACAATCAGATGCAGCCGCCAGCGCATGACGCCATCCTTCAGGGCGTTGAAGGATAATGTGGCGCCGTTGAGGAAGAAAATCAAAGCGATGCCGAAGCGGGTCAGCAGTTCCGGATGAAGCGGACCGTCATGCGCACCGGGGGATGGGAACAGCGCCGCCAAAATAATGGCGATGATCATGCCGGTCAGGAACCAGTCGGGTTTAAGCCGCCTGAACACTTACAGCCCGGCCGCCGCATAGATCATGATGCCGGTGGCGACGGACAGGTTCAGGCTGTCGGCGCGGCCTTTCATCGGAATCTTGACATTGGTGTCGCATGCGGCGGCGATCTCCGGCGTCAGGCCCGATTGTTCGGTGCCCATGACGATCAGGGTGGGGCGGGTATAGGGCGCCGTGCGGTGATTGTGCGTGGCGCTCAACAGCGTGCCGACCACCGAGCCGGTCCAGCGCCCGCGATCGGCCAGGAAGGCTTCACGCGTGCATTTGACGACCGGCAGGGCGAAGATGGATCCCATGGTGGCGCGCACCGTTTCGACCGAAAACGGATCGACGCAATCGCCGATCAGGATGACGCCGCCTATGCCCGCCGCATCCGCGGTGCGGATGATGGTGCCGAGATTGCCGGGATCGCGCACCTGCTCCAGCGCCACCCAGACAGCATTGGAGGCCGGATCGATATCGTCGAGGCTTTTGGCGATCTGCGCAAATACGGCGACCACCATTTGCGGATTGTCCTTGCGCGAAATTTTCTCAAGGATTTCGCGGGTTACTTCGAGAACCTCACCTTTCGCCGCAAGCGTTTCGTCGATGGCGCGCCTCAGCAGCGGATGATGATCCGCAGCCTTGCCATAGACCAGAATCAGCGGCGCGAACCCCTGATCGAGCGCATCGATGATGATCTTCAGGCCCTCGGCCAGGAATTGACCGGTGGCCTCGCGTTCCTTGCGCATATGCAGGGCGCGGATATCCTTGACCGTCTGGTTGGTCAGCGAAGTGATCTGCTTAATCACGCCTCCACCTCGCAAAGAAGCTCAGGCCGATCTCGCGTGGCGCCCAAGAAACTGAAGTGTCGGCGGTTTTCACGCCCTTCGGCGGTTTTGAATCCTCGATCAGGGTCAGTTCGCCATAATCGACGCGGCCGCTCCGCCCAGGCCCCACGGCTTCCGCCACCAGATGCGCCAGGGCCGGCCCCGAAACGCGCGCGGCATAGGCGTTAAGCAGCAGGAAGGACGCGTCGTCACTCAGCAACTGGGCGCACAGATGCACCATTTCCGGCAGATCCTCGAACAGGCGCCAGACTTCCCCGGTCGGGCCGCGCCCGTATTTCGGCGGATCGAGAATAATGCCCTCGTATTTCGAACCGCGCTTGACTTCGCGCTGGACGTATTTCCGGGCGTCCTCGCAGATCCAGCGGATCGGGGCTTCGCCGAGGCCGGAAAGCGCCGCGTTTTCCCGCGCCCAGCCAATGGCCTTTTTCGACGCATCGACATGGGTGACGCGGGCGCCGGCCTCGGCCGCCACCAGGCTGGCGACGCCGGTATAGCCGAAGAGATTCAGTACGCGCGGGTTGTTGCGTTCGGCGACGGCTTCCTTCTGCCAGGCCCAGTTGGCGGCCTGTTCCGGAAAAAAGGCGAGATGGCGGAAATTGGTGAAGCGGCCGTGAAACCGGGCCTTTTCCCACGAGAGCGTCCATTGCTCGGCCGGTTTGCGGGTGAAGCGCCAGTTGCCTTCGTCCTCCTCGCCCTGCGGATCGAAGATGGCATCGGCCTTTTCCCATAATTGCGGATATTTCGGCGTCCACCAGCATTGCGGTTCCGGGCGGATGACGAGGTAATCGCCGTAGCGCTCAAGCTTACGGCCCTCGCCGGAATCGACGAGGGCGTAATCAGCCCACGCCCTGGTGCGCAATATGGTCGGGGTGTCGTTGATGATCATCCTCAAGGCCATAAGCGCAAGGCCCGGCTTCGTAAAGGGGCCTGGCGGCAAAAGTTGCAGGCGCATGATCGGTCTTGTCCCAGTGGAAGGGTCTGGTCGCCAGTTGCCACAGGGCGAACACCGCCGCCACGGATTGCAGGCACCAGTAGGCCGGGGCGCATAACACATCGCTCCATTGCAATTTCAGGCCGGCGCGCCGCGCCGCCAGCGCAATGGTGATCATACCGCTCAGTGTGCCCGACAGGAACAGGGCAAGGTCATAAGGCGAGAGAAGGTGAAGCGGATGGGCGGCGTCACCAATGCGCTGCAATCCCGTCAGCAGCAGCGACATGATCACCATCAGGCTGAAAGGCGCGTAGCAGACAGCCGCCGCGACGCTCAAACCCACGCCGAGGAACAGGCCAAGCCAGGCGCGCGGTTTCAGGGGCGTGTTCAGTCGCGTATGCACCAGAAGCGTCTGCATGTATCCCTTGATCCAGCGGGTGCGCTGCGGAATCCATGTCTGGGCGAGGGCGGGCGGCGTCTCCAGGGTCGGCGGTCTGATCATGCCGGTCTGGTAGCCCATCTGCGCGAACCTCAGGCCGAGATCGGCGTCCTCGGTGACGTTGAAGGCGTCCCAGCCACCGATGGCGCGCAGGATATCCGCCTTGAAGTGATTGCTGGTGCCACCGAGGGGAAAAGGCAGGTGAAGCGCATGGAGCGCCGGCAGGAGGACATCGAACTGCACGGCATATTCGGCGGCGAACTGACGGGCGATGAAGCTGTTTCCGCCAACCGGCCGTAACGGGGCCTGAACGCAGGCGAGCGCAGGGTCGCCTTTCGCAAAGGCCTGCGCGGCCTCACGTAACTGATCGGGCCGTGGCTGGTCTTCGGCGTCATAGATGACCACGAGATCGCCCCCGGCCTGTTCCAGCGCATGGTTGAGCGCGCGCGGCTTGGTGCGGGGGAAACCGTCTGGAACACGGACGATACGCACGAATGCCGGCAGGCTCTGCCGGTGAAAAGCGGTCAGTGTCTCCGTGTCGTCGGCCTCCAGGGCGAACAGGATTTCGAGCCGGTCCTCAGGATAATCGAGCGCCAGCATGGCCCTCAAAAGCTGTGGAACAATGCCGGCCTCCCTGTAAAGGGCGACTATGACGCTGTAGGTCGGCAGGTTCTCATTGACCGCCTCGGTCATGGGATCGGCCGGAAGGTGCGGTGCCGGCCTTATGGCGCAGGCGGCGGTCCGCAGCAACGCATTGCTCATGAAGGCGAGCCAGCCTATCCAGCACAGGCTTTCGAGCAGGCCGGAGAGCGAGTGGAGGCCGAAACCGGCGAAGGCCGGCACGCCCAGCGCCAAAACGGCCCATTGCTGCCATGAAGGCCCTGAACGGGCGGAAAAGCAGGCTTTGAGAGGGGTAAGCGCCTTTGCCGCGTGCCAGGGTGGTGACGGCCACGGGAAAACCTGCTTTAAGGTGGCGGGGGAGATGGTGGAATCGGGGCTTTGTTGCAGCCATTTACTGGCAAATGTCCGCAACAGCGCATCGCTTTCACGATATGGTTCCATTTTCAAAGCCCCCCGGCTGGCCATAAAGCGCGGTTTTGGCCTGTGGATAAACCAATTGGCGGTAGTTAATTTGCGAGAAAAATACCCCCGTGGGTTGAAATTTGCGGCCTTGGTCGCGGTAATGCTTTGCCTGAGCCTTGGTGCCGCCATTGCGTGGGCCATCCGCTTGCCGCCGCGGGTGGTTTCACCGGCGCCGGGAAAACCGCTGATGGTCGTCTCGCTCGATGGCTGCGCCGACCAATACGTACTGGGCCTTGTGCCGCGCGATCAGATACTTGGCCTGTCGGATCGGGCGCGCCTGCCGGATTCCTACTTCCGCGACCGCGCCGCGACCGTGCGCCGTATCCAGCCGCGTCTGGAAACCATACTGGCGCTCAAGCCCGATGTCGTCGTCCGGACCTGGGGCGGTGATCTTGACCTGATCAAGGCGCTGAAAAAGCATCGTATCCGTATCGTCAATATCAGCGACATCACCGGTTACGACCAGGCCAAGCCGGAGCTTTTCCGCGTCGCCAGGGAACTGGGCCAGGAAGCCGGCGCGGGTATCGAGGCGCGCCGCTTCGATCAGGCCATGGCCGCGATCCAGCCGGTGGGGCAGGGACGGACCGCGCTTTATTATACGCCGGGCGGATACAGCGCCGGGCCGGACACCATGGTCGGCGACATGCTGCAAAGACTGGGTTTCAAACTGGAGACTCAGAATAAGGGTTTCTTTTACCTGTCGCCGGAGGTTCTTCTCAGCATGAAGCCCGACATATTCGCCCTGGCGTTTTATGACGACCATTACGCCATGCGCCGGGTGCCGGGCCGCAATCCGCTGGTGCGGGCCAAGATCGCGGCGTCGCCCAACTTTACCCTGCCGCGGCAATCCGTCAGTTGCAGCGGCTGGTTCACCGCCTATGCCCTGAGCGAACTGTCACGGGCGCCACTGACCGGCACAGGCGGCCGGAAGGCGGTGCCGCAGTGACCCTGCCGCTTCGTATGTTCTGCATTGTGCTCGGCGTGGCGATCCTGGTTCTGCTCGCCGTCCTGATGGTGTTTGGCGATGTGGCCCTGAGCGGTGATATGTGGTTCGACGCGCTCTTCCGCTGGCAGTCGCTGCCGGCGGAAATCGTCTGGGGCATTCGTTTGCCGCGCAACCTGGCCGCCGTCGGCGTCGGCGCCATGCTCGGCATGAGCGGCGGCCTGATGCAGGGCCTGCTGCGTAATCCGCTGGCCGAACCGGGCCTGCTCGGCGTTTCCGCCGGTTCGGGACTGGGCGCTGCGCTGGCGATCGTTTTCGGACTGGGTTTGACGCCTTTTGCGGTGGAGGGAGCGGCGCTGGCCGGCGCGGTGCTGGTGGCGATTATCCTGCTGGTTTTCGTGCAGCGCTTCCCGCAACGGCAATCCCTGATCCTGCTTGGCGTCGGCCTGTCGAGCCTGTTGGGGGCCTTGATGGCGCTGGTGTTCAACCTGTCGCCGTCGCCGGTCACCACCTCTGAAATGCTGAACTGGATGATGGGATCGGTGCAGAATCGCAGTTGGTTCGATGTCCTGATGTGTCTCATCGGTCTGGCGATCGTGAGCGGCCTGTCGCTGCGCCTGGGCAGGGGACTGCGTTTTCTGACCCTGGGCGAGGAGACGGCGCGGTCTATGGGGATCGACATGACGCGTCTGAGCCAGGTCATCGTCATTGGCTCCTCCCTGCTGGCGGGTCTGTCGGTATCGGTGGCGGGCGTGATCGGCTTTGTCGGGCTGGCGGCGCCGCACTTCGTTCGCGCCTTCGGAATCAAGGATCCATACACCCTGATCTGGCCCTCGGCCCTGACCGGCGGATTGATGGTGCTGATATCGGATGGCATAGTCCGCCTGCTGCCGCCCACCGCCGATGTCCATCTGGGGGTTCTGACCTCGCTGGTCGGCGCGCCGCTTTTCGCCGTACTGGCCTATAAGAGCGCCAGAAGCTGGATGCAGGACTAATTTATTTGGCGCGCTTTTCACTTTGGTTTTGGCCAAAAAAGTGCGGACACTTTTTGGAAAGCGCTTATGTCGAATCTCAATATCCAGACTGTCAGCATCAAACTCGGCCGCGAAACCGTCGTCCGTGAGGTTTCGGCCGAACTGACGCCGGGCAGGCTGCACATACTGATCGGACCAAACGGCGCGGGCAAGACGACCCTGCTCAAGGGCCTGGCCGGCCTGATTCCCCTCCAGTCGGGCATGGTCAGTTATAAGGGGCTTGACCTGGCGGCGCAGAGGCCGGCCAGCCGCGCCGAACATATCGCCTACCTGCCGCAGGACCGCGGCATCGCCTGGGATTTGAGCTGCGTCGATGTCGCGGCGCTGGGGGTTCAGAACCTGCCGCCGGAACTGGCGCGGCAAAAGGCCTTCGCCGAACTTGAGGCGCTGGGTTTGCAGGAAATCGCCGACCGCGGCGTATTCAGCCTGTCCGGCGGCCAGAGGGCGCGGGTGCTGCTGGCGCGGGTGCTGGTCAGCCCGGCGGATGTCCTGCTGCTGGATGAACCGCTGATCGCGCTCGATCCGGCGTGGCAAAGACAGGTGCTGCTCCGCCTGAAGCAACGCGCCGAGGCCGGTCAGACGGTGGTTCTCAGCCTGCATGACCTGCACCTGGCGGCGGAATTCGCCGATACCGTCATGTTGATGCACAATGGCCGGCTGGTGAGAATGGACGCGCCGGAAAAGATATTCATACCCGGCCTGTTAGCCGATGTTTTTAACCTTAAAGGCGAACTCACGCAGCAAGGCGGGCTGCGGACCCTCCGCCTGGAGAGCCTGTCGCCCGTCTAATTATGCCGCTTCTTTTGGGTGGTTTTCTTCTTTTTTGCCGGCTCGGCTTTTTTCTTTTTGGCGGCCTTGGATACAGGCGCTTTGGATACAGGCGCTTTCGGCTTGACCACCGGGTTTGGCACCGGCGCCATGGTGACGGGCGCGGGTTTGGCGGCGGCGGCGCTTGCGCCCTTGTTGTAATCGGCATAGCTGATCGGCGCGTCCGGCATGGCGACATCGCTGAACTCGTCACCGGAAAAAGCGCCGATCGCACCGGGGAAGCCGCGCTGCACATCGGCCATGGCGGTGAGCGGGGCGGTGCCGCCATTCAGGCGGGCGCGATAGATTCGCATGTTTTCGGTCACGCGCATCATATAGTTGCGCGTTTCGGTGAACGGGTGGCACTCGATGAAGAACAGCGGATCGGCGGCGGCGCCGCGCGGATCGCCGCAGTCATTGACCCAGGTCTGCATCCGGCTGGGACCGGCATTATAGCCCGCCGCCGCCATGATATAGGAGCCGTCGAACTTATCGACCAGTTCGCCCAGGTGATACTTGCCGAGCGTCATGTTGTAATCCGCCTCGTAAAGGGCGGAATCGCCATTATAGCCGATGCCCAGACGCCGGGCGACGGCCCGGCCGGTGGAGGGGATAAGCTGCATCATGCCGCGGGCGTTGGCGCTGGACCGCACGCTGGGGTCGAAGCTCGATTCCTGGCGGGTGATGGCCAGCACGAAGGCCGGTTCCGGCCCCGATACGTTCGGTACGCTGCGCACCGGATAGGCGCGTTCCGGCAGATAGAAGCCGCGCTGCATCGAGACGCGCGCCACCTTCATGGCCATCAGTTGCGAATCGTATTGCCCGACCAGATCGACCAGCAGGGCCTCTTCCTCGGCATTGGGCAGGATGTCATCGAGATGCAGCACCAGGGCGCGGAACAGGTCCAGTTCGCCCGCCTGACCCAGCAGACGCGCGGCCTTGATCATTTCACGGCCCTCGAAGCGGGCGCGGTCGGCGGTGCTTGGCGCCGGATCCTTGCCGAGGCTGATGGTCTTGATGCCGGCCTTTTCCGCCGCCATCTGGCCATAGAAAGCGTAGATATATTGCCCGCCCTTTTGATAATAGAGTTGGGCCAGAACAGCGTCGGCCTCGTTGCCGCTCTGCGCCGGTTTGTTCCGCTTCTCATAAGCGCGGCCCAGCCAGTAATAGGCGCGGCCGAGCGTGATCGGCGAGGTGCCGGCGGTGGAAAGCGCCTGGAAATGGCGGATGGCGGCGTCGGTGTCGTTCAGCTTATCGAGCGCCATCCAGCCGGCGAAAAACTCGGCCTCGGCCATGCTTTCGCCCGGCTCGAAACCGCCATTGTTCATGGCGTCATAGGCGGCCCGGTAGTTGCGGGCCTTCAGCGCCGCCTTGAAGTAACCCAGGCGCAGGCGATAGAGCTGGCTGGCGGCGCCGGGGCTGGCCGTGGCCTGCGGCAGGTCGGGCAGCAAGGGGAAGCCAAGCGCCTCCAGCCCCTTGCCGCTCAGATATTTGGCGCGGGCGAAGGCCAGGGCCGGATTATGCGGATCGCCGGCCAGCGCCGCCTGGTAGAGGCCGTCCGAACCGGCCTGACCGGTGCGCATGGCGATGACGGCGTTGGCGACATCGGCGTCATGCTGGCCGGCATAGGCGGTCATGTCGCGGATCGCCTGCGAGTTGGCGTTCTGGAAATCGAGTTCAAGGCATAGCAGGCGCGCCCGGTGGTCATCCTGATCGAGATAGCGGCCGAAGGCCTGGTAGAAACCGGCCTGGGTCATCGAATCGAACACCTGGGTCCGCCACCAGTTTTTGGCCAGGGCGCGGGCGTCGTCGGTGCGCGCCAGATTGCCGTAGGCGCTGATCAGGGCCGAAGCCCCTTCCGTGGTTTGTGGCGGCGCGCCCTTGAACCAATCGACGATCTGCTGCGCCGTCATGCCCGACATACCGATCAGTTTTTCGGCGGCGATCTGGCGCTTGCTCTCGCGCGGCCAGCCCCACAGATCGCGCCGGGCGGCGTCGAGCGCGGCGAAGCTGTAGATGTTGCCGTCGTTGTTGATAATGGTCCAGGTGACGATCTTGCGCGCCACGGGGTTGGTCAGGCCACTGGCGATCGAATCGGCGCCGGCGAAATTGCGCGACTTGACGGCGGACAGGGCTTGCTCCAGCAGGGCCGCATCATTGCTCGAAAAGCCGGAGGGCACGTAGGGACGGGCGGTATCGACTGTGGCCTGCGCCGCACCACTCGTTTCATCCTGCGCGGCCACCGGTTGCAGCGCGCCAAGGGTGAGGGCGCTCACGCCCACGATCAGAAAGCTTTTGCGCACAAGGGCGTAAGGAAAGTTTTTTGGTCGGTCAGTCGGGGTCATAATAATCCTGTCATCAGGCCAAAAGCGGTATGGCCGAACTATAGGCGATAGTTTCTTTTTAGAAAGCCATTGCAGCGGAAGCTTTGTGTATCTATGGCTATTTTTATATATTCCCAAGCCACAGATGGCCGAAAAACCACAACTTTCCGTGTTTGCGGCGAGACGAGAGTAGACGAATGACCGATACATCTGCCCAGCCCCTGTTTCGCGGTGTTCTGACCGCCCTGGTGACGCCGTTCCGTAACGGCGAGGTCGATTATGCGGCGTTTGAGAAACTGATCGAGCTTCAGGTCGCGGCGGGCGTGCATGGCGTCGTGCCGGTCGGCACCACGGGCGAAACCTCGACGCTTTCCATGGAGGAGCACCGAAAGGTCGTTGAACTGTGCGTGCGCAAGGTGGCCGGCCGGATCAAGGTCATCGCCGGTGCCGGTTCCAACAACACCGCCGAAACGCTCGAACTGGCCCATCATGCCAAGGCTGTCGGCGCCGATGCCGTGCTGGTGGTCGCGCCCTATTATAACAAGCCGTCCCAGGAAGGAATCTATCAACATTTCAAGGCCTTGAATGATGCCGTTCAGATTCCAGTTCTGCTTTATAACGTGCCGGGCCGCACCGTGGTCGATATGAGCAATGACACCATCGCCCGCCTGGCGAAGCTGCCCAATATTGTCGGCATCAAGGACGCCACCGGTGATGTCGAGCGCATCAGTCAGCAGCGCCTGCTGATCGAAAAGGGCTTTTCCTATATCTCCGGCGATGATCCGACGCTTCTGGGCTATCTCGCCCACGGCGGTCACGGCGTCATTTCGGTGACCTCCAATGTCGCGCCTGCGCAGGTGGTGGCCATGTATGAAGCCGCGACGCAGGGCGCTTACGAGACGGCCCGCCAGTGGCAGGACAAACTGATCACCCTGCACAAGGTTTTGTTCGCCGATTCGTCGCCGTCACCGACCAAGTACGCCATGAGCCGCCTCGGCATCTGCACCGACGAGGTGCGCCTGCCGATCGTCGCCTGTTCGCAGGCCGTGCGGCCGCTGGTCGATCAGGCCCTGTCTCTTGCGGGACTGCCGCTGGCGGGGCTTGAAACGGAACCGGCCTGATGGATGTCATCAGCACAGCCAAAACGATTGCCGATAACCGGCGGGCGAAGTTCGACTATTTCCTCGAACGGAATACCGAGGCGGGCATCGCCCTGACCGGCACCGAGGTCAAGGCGCTTCGTCAGGGGCGCGCCAATATCGCCGAATCCTATGTCAGCATCGAGAATGGCGATGAACTGTGCCTGATCAATGCCGATATCCCGATCTATGGTCACGCCAATCGCTTCAATCACGAACCGCGCCGCCCGCGCAAGCTGTTGTTGCACCGAAAGGAGATCAGCCGGTTCATGATCGCCATCCAGCGCGAAGGCATGACGATCATCCCGACGAAGCTTTATTTTAACGACAAGGGCAGGGTGAAGCTGGAAATCGCCCTGGCCAAGGGCAAGAAGCTGCATGACAAACGCGAGGCCAGCGCCGACCGCGATTGGGCGCGCGACAAGGCCAGATTGATGAGAGATAAGGGTTAGTAAAATACAAATATTAGAGCACGGTACGCTCAATCTGTTGGCCGAAATGCCGAAATTAACCAGAATCTGAAAGACTTTGCTTTCATAGAGAAGTTTTTCCAAATTTTCTCCTTCTGCATTATGGACCGGCAATTTTAAAGAATACCACGGATAAAGGCACGGATGATGCGCAAGCGCATCCACACGGATAAAGACACGGATTTCAGGGTATCTTTCCATAAACCTGTAACCGTGACGAAAACTTATTCGACGGCAAAACCGTCAATCAAAGCCATGCAAATTTGTTGATCCGTAACGTTCTGTAACCCTAAAATCCGTGCTGATCCGTGTGGCCGCGCAGCGGCATCCGTGCCTTATCCGTGTCCCTCTGCCCTTCTTACAGCACACCCGGAAACGCGCCGCCATCGATCAGCAGGCTTTGGCCGGTGATAAATCCGGCCTGGGCCGAACACAGAAACGCACAGGCGGCGCCAAATTCCTCAGGCTTACCAAAGCGCTTCGCCGGGATGGTGGCTTCGCTTTGCGTTCTCACAATTGACATATCGACACCTTGCTGTTCGGCCTTGCGGGTCAGGCCACTGACCTGCCGGTCGGTATCGAACGATCCCGGCAGCAGGAAATTGATGGTGACATTGGCGTGCGCCACCGAACGCGCCACGCCCGCCAGGAAGCCAGTCAGGCCCAGACGCGCGCCGCTGGAGAGATCGAGGCCCGACAGCGGCATTTTCACCGAACCCGATGTGATGTTGACGATCCGGCCAAAGCGCCGTTCGACCATGCCAGCGATCACGCGCTGAACCATTTCGATTGGCGTCACCATATTGCTGGTAACGCCTTCCAGCATGGCCTTGCGATCAACTTCGCGGTAATCACGGAAGGGCGGCCCGCCGTTATTATTGACCAGGATATCGACCTGCGGCACGGCTTTGATCAGGGCGTCCTGCGTTTCCGCCAGACTGATATCGCCGGCAATCGGAATGATGGTCGCCCCGGTTTCAGCGCGGATGTCCGCGGCGCTTGCCTCCAGTTTGCCGGCATCGCGGCCATTGATCACCACTATGCAGCCGGCGCGCGCCAGTTCGATGGCACAGGCCTTGCCCAATCCGGCGCTTGACGCGCAGACGATGGCGTAACGCCCTTCCAATCCCAGATCCATTCTTCAAGCCTTATGTTCGGAAATCGACAGCAGATTGCCGTCAGGGTCTTTGAACCACGCCACCTTGTCGCCGCTGGGAGCGGTCCAGACGCCATGCGGGGTTTGCGCCTTGCCCAGCCAGTCGTAAAGCTCGAATTTGATGTCAAGCGCCGTCAGGGCGAACACCTTGTCGTCGATATGCGTCACCTGAAAACCGAAGACCGTATAGGGGGCGACATATAGCTGCGGCGGCCTGGTCAGGCGGATCAGAGTCGAACCGGCGCGCAGCACCAGGGCATATTCGTCCTGGCTGAAGACGGTCAGGCCCAGCATGCCTTCGTAAAAGGCGCGCGCCTGATCGAAATCACTGACGGCGAGAAAGCCCATCGGCGTGGCGTCGCGTAAAGGCCGCGAACCGGCGGGTGGGGTGGATTTTGTCAGGTTAAGGCCAAGCATGAGCGCGTACTCCGCAAATCATACCGCTGACAATGGACGCATCCGGGGTAAAAAATCAAACCGTATCGTCGTCATCGTCGGCGCCGAGGAATCTGGGCGCGTTGCCGTGAGTGGAGCGCGGACGCCCGACCACGGAGGACAGATCGGCCAGATCGACGAACGTATCGGCCTGACGGCGCAGTTCATCGGAGGTCATAGGCGGCGATGACTTGACGGTGGAGACGACCGTGACCCGCGCCCCCTTGCGTTGCACGGATTCGAGCAGGCGGCGGAAATCGCCGTCGCCGGAAAACAGCACCAGATGATCGGCATGTTCGGCCATTTCCATCATGTCGCAGGCGATCTCGATATCCATGTCGCCGCGCCAGCGCTTGCGGCCCTGGCTGTCGGTATATTCCCTGGCGGTCTTGGTGATCAGGGCGAAGCCGTTATAATCAAGCCAATCAACCAGCGGACGGATCGGCGAGTAATCATCGCCTTCCACAAGGGCGGTGTAATAATAGGCGCGGATCAGGATGCCGCGTTTGCGGAACTCATCGAGCAGTTTGCGATAGTCGATATCGAAATTCAGCGCCTTGGCAGCCGAATAAAGGTTGGCGCCATCAATAAAAAGCGCGATACGGTCGGTCGGATAAAAGCTCATGGGCTAAACGCTATCCTGAAAATGTGCAGTTAAAATGGCAGGCGAAGATAAGAATATGTCCGTTTTTATTGCCTACGGTTCCAACCTGTCGGCGGGTCCGTTGACTGCATCGCAAGCTTTCGACGCGGTTGTCAAGAGCTTGCGGAAACGGGGCCTGATTGTGAACCGGATTTCACGTCTGTGGGCCTCCAGGGCCTGGCCGGACCCGGATGATCCGCCCTATGTCAATGCGGTAATGCAGATTGAAACCGGTTTGCAACCGGCTGAATTGCTGGCGCTTTTGCATGATGCCGAGCGCGAAGCCGGCCGTGTGCGCGATGGGCGGCCCAATGCGCCGCGGGTGCTCGATCTCGATCTGATTGCTTTTGGCGATGTGGTTATGGGCGGCGAAGAGGGGGTGGTTCTGCCGCATCCGCGCGCCGCCTCCAGGGCCTTCGTCATGGGGCCGCTGGCGGACATTGCGCCGGATTGGCTTCATCCGGTTTTGCGCCGGACGGCGGCCGATCTTTTTGCACATGCCGCTGTCGGCATTGACGCCTATCCTCTGGACGCCACGGCCTCCTGACGGGTGGAGCGCTGATCGATCCAGACATAAAGCGCGACGCCGGTCAGGACCAGCAGGGTGCCGGCGATATCGGCCAGGGTAATATGCTCATCAAGGACCAGACCGCTCAGGATCAGCGTGAAAATCGGGTTGACAAAGCTGATGATGGCGTTGGCCTGAGAGGAAATGCGGCTGAGGGCGAAATTGGTCAGGTAGCTCGGCAATACGGTGGCGCCGATCGCCAGGCCGACCACCAGGGTCAGCAGGGGCGGCGTTATATGGATGTCGCTCAACCTGTGGACCACAAGGAAGTGGATGCCGGTCGCCAGCGCCGCGCCGCTCATCGCCCAGGAGGTGAACAAGGATGGCCCCATGCGCTTGATCAACGGCTTGGCCAGCAGGAGATACAGGGCGAAGGCGACGGAAGACACCGTACACCACAAAACGCCGACCGCCACCGCCGGGCCTTGCGCGCGCAGATCGGTGATGAAGACCAGCCCCAGGCCGACATAGCTGATGGCGAAGGCCCAGACGGCTTTCATCCGCATGGGCTGCCTGAAGAAAAAGGCGCCGAACAGGATGACGAACAACGGATAGGTGAACAGGATCAGCCGCTCGAACTGCGGCGACAGGGTGGTCAGGCTCTCGAAGTCGGTATAGCTGGCCACCCAGTAACCGAGCGCGCCGACCGCGAGGGCGCGCAGGTAAAGACCGGGATTGCGATCGATCGGCGACAGGTCGTGGGTGCCTTTTATCTTGCCGCGCAGGAAGGTGATCAGGCCGAACACGACAAAGAACGGGGTGGCGATCGACAGGCGCAGGGCCATCAGAGCCGAGGCGTCGATATCGTAATTATAGGCCAGCTTGATCCATATGCCTTTGCTGGCGAACAGAAACGCCCCCAGCATGGCCAGGATATAGCCGCCCCAGGTCAGGAGCCATGAACTGCTGAGAAAGTTTTTGATTTTCGGCTGGCCGGACATTGGGAACCTTTTGGGGCGCCATTTGTCTTTGTGCGCCCCGTGGAACGGGAAGAGGCGCAATCGATGATCCTGCGCCTTAGGGTTTCTTGCGTGTAATGAAGCGTACCGACTTGCCAGACACAGCCTGGCAGGCCCAAATGAGTCTGGACATGATGTCGAGGCGCGTCAGCGCATACGTATTGGCGAAACGGGTGATCATGGGCGGGCACTTAAAGCGTTTGAGTAAGGCAGGCAACCGCAAAGCCGTTTTCACGTGCTCACATTGGGTTACCGTCTGTATGGCGCTATGTGTTCTGGCTGGCCCGGCCATGGCGAAACCACAGATCATAACGGGGATGGGGTATGTGATCGATGGCGATACGCTGGTGATCCGCAAGCGGCATATCCGTCTGTTCGGCATCGACGCCTTCGAGCGCGACCAGGCCTGCGGCCGGTTTCGCTGCGGCGTTGAAGCGCGTAAAGTTTTACGCGACCTGATAAACGGGCGGATGCTGACCTGTGAAAAGCAGGCGATCGATACCTACGGGCGGACGGTTGCAATTTGTAAGACATCTGCCGGGCAGGATATCGGCGGCGAAATGGTCCGGCGCGGACTGGCGGTCGCCTATCGCAGCTTTTCCACGCAGTACCTTGATGAAGAGGCTTACGCCAGGTCGCACAGACTTGGCGCCTGGGCTTACGGTTTCAAAAGCCCGCTGCAATACCGCCGCGAATCGCGCTGAGGCATCAGAACTGGAAGCGCGTGCGCAGGGAGACCGAGGTATTGGTGTATTCCGGCAGTTCCTGGTATTCGGCTTCGATCGAAAAATAGCTGTAGGGATTGTCGGCCGACAGGCGCAGGCCGGCGACCGGCCCGCCGCCCTCGATATTGCCCCCAACCAGGGCAAAGCTATCGCCGCCCGTGAAGCTGGCGACCGTATCGGGCAGGGTCGCCGACAGGTTCTGCTTGTAACCCACCCAGAGTTCCGGTTTGAGGAACGAGGCCTTGTAGCTGAGGTTCAGCAGGGCGGTCGAAGTCAGCAGATGGCCGTCGCGCTTGCCGACCGTCAGATCGAAATAATCGCCGCCGCCGCTTTCGGCATGATCGTTTTCATGAAGCTGGTAGTAATCGACAAGCGCCTGGGGCGTGACGGCCCACTTGCCGAAGCGATAGTCATAGGAAGCGCCCGCGCCGCCACTGACCGAATAGCCGTCCCATTTGGCGATCGCCACATGACTGACCGTGGTCGTCAGCAGGTTGCGGGTGCTCCTGAATTCGGCATAGCCGGCCCCGGCATGGGACCAGGCTTTCAGGCCGTTGGTATTGAGACGCCAGTAAAGGCCCAGGGTCAGGTCGGAATTGGACATGCTTTCCGCCGCCAATGCAAACGTATCGCGCGGCGAGGCGGAGGTAAGCGACAGGTAGGCGCCGACCATCTGGTTGCCATAGACGGTTTTTTCGCGGCCGCCGGCGAAGCTGAAACCGGTTGATTTGAAGCCGGCGGTATCACTGTAGGAACGGTTGATGCCGTAGCCGTATTCCTGAAGCCAGTACTGGCCGCCGTCATTATCCGGGATCAGAGTCAGGTTGCTCAGGGACCGGTTCAGCGCCGCCGAACCGACCGACAGGGAGATGAGGTTTTCGCCGGAATAGTCAGGCAGGTACTGGTTATAGACCTGATCGAAGGCCGCCTTGTCTGTGGCCGCCAGCAGGGACGATCTGGCGCCGGCATCCTCGGCGACAACCGCGAGCACAGGCATCAGCGCCGCGTACTGGTTGCTGGAATAGCCGGCCTCGCTTTGTGATTTCAGCCGGAAATTGGCGGAAAGCGTTGTGTTCGCGTCGTTAAGCGTCAGGTCGGAGTGGTAGAGGTAGGGAATATAACCGTCGAGTGTCGAGGTGGTCATATCGCCCAGGCTGATACTGGAGCCGGTAAGCAGGGTGAAGCGGGTCGGCGTGGTCAGGATCTTGTCGAGCGTCAGGTATAATTGCGCGCCGTCATCGAAAACCGCCGCGCCCGAACCGGCCAGAACCGGCACGGCCGGGCTATCGACGGCCAGGGTCAGGGCCAGTTTGCTGTCGGCGCCGACGTGCAGGGTGCTGAATTTGACGGAGTTGCCGGCAAGCAGGCCGGCGCTGGCGCCGCTGTCGATATCCATGGCGATATCGCCGTCCGAAGTCAGCTTGCCGAGGAAGATGGCGTCGTCGGTCAGGGTGAAATTGCCGGTGCCCGCGCCGTAATCGATATTGCCATAGATATAACCGCCGGAAGACGACAGGGCGTCGTTGCCGGAGCCGAACAGGATGTCGCCATAGATGTAGGGGGCGGCGATGGCCTCGTCGTCATCGCTGTCGGTCGCGTAATTGTCGATCTGGGTCAGGGTCACGCCGGTCGTATTGGCGCTGACATCGATGGCGATGGCCTTGCCGGTGATCGTGTCGGTCGTGCCGTCGCCGTCATCGTCCGTGGCGGTAATCGTGGCGCTGATGGCGCCATTATTGCTGATCGAGGCCAGGGTGCCGGAAGCGTCGGATATGGCGGTGGCGCTGCCCGTCGAACCGGACGATGACGCATAAACGCCGGAACTGACGCCGATATTGATCGTCGGGAGGGAGGCGTCGGAAGCGATGTTGAGGGCGGTCGCCATACCAGAATTGGCAACGGTATAGACCGTGTTGCCGTCGGCGTCTTCGGCGGAGGTCAGGTAGCGCGTCGTCGTGGCGGTAACCGTGCCGTCCACGTCCAGCAGAGGCGTCGCGGCGCCGGCCAATAGGGAAATGGCCGTTGCGTTTCCGCCGTAGGAACTGGCGGTAATGCTGCCGGCATTGCCGATGCCGTTCTCGATTATGGTGGCATGGCCCGTGCCGCCGATTTGCAGGGCTGTCGCATCGACGCCGGGATGCACGCCATAAGCGCCTATGGTCCCACGATTGAGCAGGCCGTAATTGACGGACGGCGGATCAATGGCCGTCGCGGCATAGGTCAGGCCGCCCAGCGTGATGTCGCCACTGGCCGAACCAATGGCCAGGGCAGGAGCGGAACCGTATTGCGTCAGGCTGGCCGTGGACTGGTCCGTGTCGGTCAGGCCGTCGCCGTCTTCGTCGGCAATGTCGTCATCCGTGCTCGTGACCGACGAACCGAGCAGAACGCCGTTGGCGACATTGCCGGCGATGCTGACCAGCGGGCCAGCCTGAAGCAGATTATTGGCGGGGATCAGGTTTTCATAGATGGCCTGGGTGAGCGCCGCGGTCGAACTGTAGGCGGTGCCGCTGTATGAACCGTCGATGATCAGATTGCCGCCCAGGTCGCCGGTCAGCCGGATGGCCGAGGCATTTTGGCCGATGGCGCCGATTGAACCGGACAGGTAGACATTGCCGGTCACGCCTTTTTCAAGCGATATCCCGGTCGAATTGTCGCCGATCAGGGTCATGCTGCCGTCATAGGTGAAGACACCCTTGATCTGGTTCTCGAAACGGATGCCATAGGATTCGTTGCCCTCGACATCGATGGTGCTGGTGACGCTGACATCGCCGGCAAAAGGGGAGGCGCCGGTGGAATGGATGCCGTAACGGCCGGTGCCTTCCGCCCAGGGCGCATCGACATATCCATCTGCGGTGCCATCGAGGCTGGTGGTATCCGAAGCGGTGTAATCATCGGTGACGGTGATATCGCCGGTCAGGGTCAAGCCCTGGGTGCGATCGGGAAAATCGGTGATCAGCAGGCCGGTCGATGCGGAATCGGAACCGGACATGGCGATGCTGCCAGCGAAATCGAGCGCGTTGTCGCTGTCCATCGTGATGGCCGTACCACTGGTCAGGGTAATCGAACCGTCCGAAGTGACCGTCAGGTCGCCGGCAGAACTGGTGGCGACGGGCGCGGTTGTCGCGGTCGAAATCGACGTTTCAGCAAATGCCCGCGAAGCAAGGCCTCCGCTGCCGAGAACCAGTCCGAGGGCTGTGGCGGTCAGGAGGGCATGTTTGCGCATGATGTCGGGGTTCCAGTTTCATTCAGGTGCCTGCGGGTGGCGCGAAAATGAAAAATCAGAACGGCTCTATTAAGTCGGTTTTAATGCAGGCCTGACACTCGGCAACAAGGCTGAAACGAAAAGGCGTCCCGCAGAACGCCTGTATCAGTGATGTGCGTGGCTGTGCGCTTTGCCGCCCTTTTTCGGAATATGCGCTTCGTGCATGGCGATGGCGGTGGCCTGTTTGCGACTGGTGACCTTTTTGCCGCTGCCGCTTTTCAGGTCGCCTTCCTTGAATTCGTGCATGACTTTTTCGACCTTCTTTTTCTGGCCGGAGGTTTCCTTTGGCATGACTGTGCTCCTTTGAAAGCCCGCCCGCCGGTATTAGACGGTTTAGCCGGTAAAAATGCCATGCGGAGCCGCCGCCCATCGGCAAATTAAGCATTGGCTATGCGCGCGAAAGCGGGCATTGAGGGGCATGACTTTGATTCTTTATGGTATACCGAACTGCGATACGGTGAAAAAGGCGCGCGACTGGCTGACGGCCAATGGCGTCGCTTACGATTTCCACGATTACAAGAAGGCCGGGATCGACGCGGAGCGCCTGAAAACGTGGTCTGACAGGATCGGCTGGGAAAAGGTGCTAAACCGCGCCAGCAGCACGTTCAAGGCGCTGCCGGATGAGGCGAAACAAGGGCTGGACGAAGGGAAAGCCATCGCCCTGATGATCGCGCAACCCTCGATGATCAAACGCCCGGTTTTCGAGCGCAATGGACGGATTGTCGCCGGTTTCAAGCCCGGAAACGCCGACCTGGCGGCCCTGCTTAGTTGACGCGCGTCCAGGTTTCGGAGCGGCAGATGCGGTCGCCGAACAGACATTCCCGGCTGTAAAGGGTTGCGCCGGTCAGGGTGAGCGTCGCGGCGTAGGTCTTGCCCTCTTTCGGGCTGTAGGCCTTGCCTTTCCAGCCCTTTTCGCCATCGCGGACGAGATCGTAAAAAATCCGGTCGCCGACGCGCGCCTTGCCTTTTTCGCCGCCCGCCAGCCAGGTGATTTTGCCGCAGGCGCCGCCGGGACAAGGCGCAAAGGCGATGCGCACCTGTCCGTTTGAGCGCTGCCATTGACCGGTCAAGTCCGCGGCCTGAGCCGACACCGGCAGGGTCAGTGAAAAAGTTATCAGCAGGAATATCGGTAAGCGCATGATCGGGTCCGTGTTTTGATCCATTATAGCCCTGTTGGCGGCGCCTGGGTTAAAAATTTCAGTCGCCGATGGTGTCATGTGCACCGGCGTCGCCCTTGCGCCAGTAACCGGAGGCCTTGATCCATTGCGGATTGACGCCGTGATCGTCGATCAACTGTTGACGGATCAGTTTGGCCTGGCTGCTTTCGCACGCCACCCAGACATGGACGGCGCCCTGCGGCATGTGCATCGCCTTAATCGCATCGTTCAGGCGGTTGGCATGGCCGGCCTGGCGATAGACCCAGCGGAGGCTGACATCGGCCCTTGTCTCGAAGGGCAGCCGGTCTTCCAGTCCATCGACCTCGGCCACCACGCAGGCTTTTGCACCGGTCGGCAATTCCTCCAGCCGCCGGGCGATCGCGGGCAGGGCGGTGTCGTCGCCGATCAGGACATAGTGGTCGAAGGCTGGGGAAATCAACATTGATCCGCGCGGACCGCCGATATTCAGGACAGCGCCCGGCTTCGCGTTCATGGCCCAGGCCGTGGCCGGACCGGCGTCATGCAGGGCGAATTCAATATCCAGCGTTTCCCCATCAAACCGGCGCGGCGTGTAATCGCGCATGATTGGCTTCGGGCCATTGCCGGGCGGCGCGCCCGGTTCCGGCAGGGTCAGGATGCCGGTTTCCGGATCGGGAAAGAACAGCTTGATATGGTCATCGAAACCCAGGCTCTGGAAGCCGGTGAAATCGCCGGTAAGACTGACGCGCAGCAGATGCGGCGTGATCGGCCGCACCTGCGTGACCGTCAGCGCCCGGCGTCGGGTTTCATAGCGGACGCGGGTAACCGAACGCCCGTCGGTTATGGTGTCCATGCCTACAGTCTTTCGATCTTTTTGGCGGTTTCGTCGATCAGATCGACGACAGCCTCGATTTCCGTCTTGTTCATCGGGCGCATACCGCGTGCGCGCAGGGCGGCCTTGAGATTGGACATGGCGCGGAAGAGCGGGGCGTAATCGCCGTGTTCGCCGCGCTGTCCGTCCATCATTGAGAACAATTGATCGACTTGTTCGGCCTTTTCCGCCAGATGAGCGATGCCAGCTTCGGTGATGGTGGCGGACTTGCGGCCGTCCTCATTGGGCGCGATGGTGATGAAGCCTTCGTCTTCCAGCCAGCTCAGGGTCGGGTAAATCACACCGGGGGAAGGGCTGTAAGCGCCATTGAAGCGGTCTTCGATGGCCTTAATCAGTTCGTAGCCGTGGCTGGGTTTTTCGCTGATGAGTTTGAGCAGTACCAGCCGCAGACCGCCGTGGCCAAAGCCCCGACCGTCACGGCCGCCGCGCATCCGATCGAAACCGCGGTCAAAGCCTTCACGGCCTCGGCCGCCGAAGAACCCACGACCGGCGCCGCCAAAGCCGTCACGATGGCTGTGAGTGCGGTCAGGGCCAGCGCCCTGTCCGCGACGGTGAAAAAACATGCCTCGCATTTGAGGTCTCCTTTGTTATATATAGATTGTAACTCGATATATCGAAATTAAACACGCGGTTCATTCGGACGCGCATTCGTTTCGATGCAAATTAGATATATCTAAATAATATCTTTTGCAAGGGGCAAGGCGAAAATATTTGATTACGGAAACTTAATGCGAATCCCTGCATCCGAAAGCGGAGGTTCGGGCCTCTTATCTGCAAAGGGCTTATGCGGCCCCCGGAAATAAGGAGTGTTTAAATGGATATCGACGTTACAGGCATCATCGCCATCGTCTCCGGTTGCGCGGTGCCTATCGGGATTGTGGCCATCGTTTTCTATTTTCGCCACCGCAACCGGATGGAAATGCAGAAGACGCTTCGCATGGCGATCGAGAAGGGGGCCGATTTGCCGGCGGATTTCCTGGAAAATCTCAACCAGATGCAGAATGCCCGCAAGACGCCGGCCAATGATATCCGCACGGGGTTGATCCTGATTGCGGTCGCCCTGGGGCTTGTGGCGCTGGACCTGGCCAATAACAGCTTCATTATGGGCAAGCTGTCGGGGGTGGCGGCTATTCCGGGCTTCATCGGCGTCGCTCTTCTGATTCTGGGTATTATCGGCAATCGTAAGAAATAGTTTTCGCGGCAACCCGGAGCAATACTCAACCATGGGCCTGGCAAGCGATAAGCCTGACCTGACGCGGCAATCCGATGTCGATCTCGTGCGCCTGTGCCTGGGCGGCGACAAATCGGCCTTCGCCGAACTGGTGCGCCGTCATGGCAGCCTGTTGCGGACCCATATCCGCCGCATGGGCGCGCAAGGGGCCGATGCCGACGATATGGCGCAGGAGGCCTTCATGAGCGCTTATGAGCACCTGTCGGAGTTTCGTTTCGACGGCGCGTTCGTCGGCTGGCTGAAACGAATCGCCTCGCGCCGATACTTGAAAAGGGTGAGGGCGAATCAAAAATACCTGCTGACCGACGATATGAGTCCGTTCGAGCCGGAACCCGCCGCCAGCGAAGGCGAATTTCGCGCCCATAATCTCGATGCGGCCTTAAATCGCCTTAAACCCGTGGAACGTCTGTGCGTGACGCTCAATTTCAGCGGCGACCTGTCCCATCAGGAAATCGCCGATGAACTCAGGCTGCCGCTCGGCACGGTCAAGAGCCATATCAAACGGGCCATGGATCAGTTGAAGACCATTCTGAACGCGAAACCCGCTCCCGCACTGGAAACCGGAACATGAGCGATATGAAACTGGATGAGGACGATATCCGCGATCTGTTCGCGGCGACGCCTGTTTATGGAGACGCCCCGGTGTTCGAGGCGCGTGTGATGCGCGGTCTGCGGATGAGATTGTGGCTGCGCCAGGGCGTGATCGTGCTGGCGGGCGTGGTGGGCGGCCTGTACGCGCTGGCGCAATTCGTGCGCGTGCCTGACTGGACCTTTGGTGAAAAGGGTCTGAGCAGCCGGATAACGCATGCCGAAACCGACCGGACCTTCCGCGCCGGCGTCGCGTTTTTCGATGTCATCGGCAAGAAGGCGGTCGATCTGTTCTATTCGTCGCTGCATTATCTCGGCATCATGCAGACCCCGATCTTTTTCTGGGTCAGTTTTTCACTATGTTTAGCCTGCCTGGCGCTGTATTACGCGTACTCGCAAGAGGAAACTATTTAGCGCCTTAGCTGCTTAGTTCCGGCAAGCTGAAGTGAGAATCCAAATTGAGCAGCCAAACCGCCCCCAGCCGCACCAGACGCCTGACCGCGCCGGAAATCCAGGCCCGCAAAGGCCAGACCCCGCTGGTCGTCCTGACCGCCTACACCACGCCGATGGCGCGCCTCATGGACCCGCACTGCGATATCCTGCTGGTCGGCGACAGCCTGGGCATGGTGATCCACGGCCTGCCCAACACCATAGGGGTGACCATGGAAATGATGAGCCTGCACGGCCAGGCCGTCATGCGCGGGTCCGAAAAGGCGTTTGTCGTCGTCGATATGCCGTTCGGGTCTTATGAGGCGGGCGTCGAGCAGGCCTTCGACAACGCCGTGCGTCTGCTGAAGGAAACCGGCGCGCAGGCGGTCAAGCTGGAAAGCGGCCCCACCGTCGCCGCCACCATCCGTTATCTGACCGAACGCGGCATCCCCGTTATGGGCCATGTCGGCCTGCGTCCGCAGGCGGTTAATGTCGATGGCGGCTTCAAGGCCAAGGGGCGCACCGAAGCCGAACGCCTGAAGGTCATCAAGGAAGCGCAGGACAGCGAAGCCGCCGGCGCCTTTTCCATCGTCGTCGAAGGCGTGGCGGCGGATCTGGCCGCGGAAATCACCCGACTGGTCAGCATTCCGACCATCGGCATCGGCGCATCGGCGGATTGCGACGGCCAGGTGCTGGTGACCGACGACATGCTGGGCCTGTTCGACTGGACGCCGAAGTTCGTTCGTCATTACGCCGATTTGCGCACGGAGATCGGCGCGGCGGTGGAATCTTATGCGAAAGATGTCAGGGCGCGTAGCTTCCCCGCCCCAGAAGAGACATATTTTGCTAAATAAGGTGCGTTAAGAGATTTTTGGGGGAGGGCGGAAAGCCGCGCCGCTGTATCCGGTTGCGTTAACCCGTGCCAGAGGTTAGGTTCGCGCCGAATTGGAGCGCCTGGCAGGCATTCCCCTGACGATAATGATGAATAAAGGATTCGCCGTGAGCGACATTTTTGACGAAACCGAAGAGAACCTGCGCGCCGATAAATGGATCGGCATCGTCAAGAAGACCTGGCCCTGGGTGACCGGCGCCCTGCTTCTGGCCCTGATCGTCGCGCTCGGTTTCTGGGGATTTGAAAGCTGGCGGGCCGGCGTCGCCGCCAAGGCTTCCGAAACCTACGGCCAGGCCGTCGAATCGCTCGGCAAGGGCGACAAGGCGGTGGCGAAGACGCAACTCGAAGCCACCGTGAAGGCGGGCAACCCGACCTATAAGGCCCTGGCCCTGCAGCAACTGGCCGGTCTGGCGATCGAAGACAACAAGACGACAGAGGCGGTCACCTATCTCGATCAGGCCGCCAAGGCCTCGAACAGCGCATTGATCAGCGACGGCGCGGCGCTCAAGGCCGCCCTGCTGACCATCGACACCGGCAGTCTCGCCGATACGCAAAAGCGCCTGGAGCCGCTGATGAAGACGGACCGTCCCTTCGCCGCCATGGCCAGGGAAGCGCTGGCCATGGCCAAGCTGCAATCCGGCGATGTCAAGGGCGCGCGCACCGATTTGCAGGTGCTTTCGGTTACGCTCGGCACGCCGGAAGGCGTGAAGCAGCGCGCCGCCGCCTTCGTCGCCGCCATCGATTCCGGCGCTATCGATACGGCCAGGGCCATGATCAAGCTGCCGGAAGCGCCCCTGCCGGTCATGCCGCAAATGCCGGTGCAAGGGCTGCCGCAGGCCGCGCAACAGGCGCCGGCGCAATAAGCCACAGCCGGTCACAGTCAGAATTCTTGTTATGGAAACCCCGCATATGAGCTTGTCGATGGTTGATTTCAAAGGTGCCAAACGGAAGGGCGCCAGCCTGCTGGTCCTGGCGGCGGTTGCGGCCATTGGCCTGAGCGGTTGCGCCACGGTAAGCCGGCTGAATCCCTTCAAGGATCGCAACAGCGACCAGGGCGCCGTGGCCTCGCAGGGCAAACGCATTTCCATCGTGGCCTTCGATCAGGAACTGCAACCCTCCAAGAGCCTGAAAGGGATCGGCTATTATCTGCCGCCGCCGGCGCCCGTAACGGACTGGCCTCTGGCCGGAGGCCCGGCTACGCTGGTGCAGAACGCCGCCGCCGCCAAGGCCTTCAAGGTCGCCTGGAGCAAGTCCATCGGCGCGGCCAGCAAGGGGGCGACCGAGGTTCTGGCGCAGCCGGTTTCCGATGGCCGGCTGATCTATACGATCGATGGCGAGGCGCGCGTTTCGGCCCATGATGTGGACACCGGCAATCAGGTGTGGAGCGTCGATCTCAATCCGCATAACAAACGCGACAAGACGGCCTTTGGCGGCGGCCTGGCGCTGGATAACGGCAAGCTTTACGTGACCTCCGGTTTCCGCTTCGTCGAAGCGCTCGATGCCGCCACCGGTGCGGAAATCTGGAAAAAGATCGTCGATACCCAGCTTCATGCCGCGCCGACGGTCAATGCCAGTTATGTGTTCGCCACCGACGTCGATAACCAGATTTTCGCTTTTGACCGCACGACCGGCGAAATGGTCTGGACCTATCAGGCCATCGCCGAACCGGCGCGCCTGCTGAAATCGTCATCGCCGATCGTTTCGGGCGATGTCATCTATGCGCCGTTTTCCTCCGGTGAACTGGTGGCGTTGAGCACGGCCACCGGCGATCCGATCTGGCAGCAGGTTCTGGCGCAATCGAGCCGGACCAACGCCCTGTCGGAAATCCGCGATATTTCCGGCCGTCCGGTGCTCTATAACGGCACCATTTTCGCCGCCAGTCATTCCGGCGTATTCCAGGCGATGGACGCCAAAACCGGCAATCCGGCATGGAAGGTGGACGCCGACAGCATCAATACGCCCTGGGTGGCCGGGGATGTTGTTTTCCTGGTCAACCTGCAAGGCGAACTGATCTGCGTCAGCCGTGAAAGCGGCCAGGTCTACTGGATCAAGGATCTGAACGCCGGGATGCAAAAGACCAAGAAGGGCTTCTTCGGCATGGGTCGTGAGAAAAAGGTCGGCAAGATCCCGCTGTGGGCGGGGCCGGTTCTGGCCTCCGATCGTCTGGTGATGGTCAATTCCCTGGGCGAGGCCGTGGCCCTCGATCCCAAGACCGGCGATCGTCAGGAAACGATCAAGCTGGGTGCGGCCGCCTTCATCGCGCCCATCGCGGTCGGTGACAAACTGTTTGTCGTCACCGACGACGCCAAGCTCGTCGCTATCCGGTAAACGGGCCGCATGCCCTTTAAAGGCTGGGAATTGGACCTGGCGGTCAGGTATCTGCGGACAAGGCGGAAGAACGGCGGCATAGCGGTCATCGCCATCCTCTCCTATGTCGGCGTCGCCCTGGCGGTGACGGCGCTGATCGCCGTCATGTCGGTGATGAACGGCTTCCAGGGCGAGATCATGGGCCGTTTCCTGACTTTCAACAGCCATGCCGATATCACGGGGCCGGCGATCAATGACAGCCGGACGCGTGACGCCATGCTGTCCCGCCTCAGGGCAGCGCCGGGCGTTACGGATGTCTCGCCTTTTGTCGATTCATCGGCCCTGGCCGAAAGCCCCCTGACCAGCACGACCGTCCTTGTCCGCGGCGGAAAGGCCGAAAGCCTGCAACGCGCCGGTATCGCCAATGATCTGCTGGCCGGTTCTTTCGCGGATTACGCGGATGACGGCGTTCTGATCGGCGAGGGCGTGGCCCGAAATCTGGGGCTGAGGCCGGGGGACCAGGTTGTGCTGACCGTGCCGGGCGGCCAATCGCCCGATGAACTGGCGGCGGTGCGGCGGGTCTACAGGGTGGCCGGGATTTTCAGATCGAAGGTCGCCAGGATCGACCAGACCTATATCTACATGCCCTTGATCGAAGCGCAGGATTTCCTGGGCCGTGGCGACCGGTGGGATATGATCGAAGTCCGGGTGCGCAAGCCCTACCGGATAGAAGCCGCCATGCCGCGCCTGAAAACCGCGGCCGGAAACAACACCAGGGTAGAGGACTGGAAGCAGCGGGACAGCGTGATTTGGGGCGCCCTGAAATTCGAGGCCGCCGCCATGCGGGCAATCCTGTTCTTCGTCACCGTCATCGCCGCCATGAATATCGTTACGGGCGTCGTCATGCTGGTTAAGAACAAGACGCGCGACATCGCCATTCTGCGCACCATAGGCGCGGGAAAAGCGTCCATTACACGGATATTCTTCCTGGCGGGCGCTCTGGTTGGCGCGGCGGGCACGTTTACCGGCCTTGTTGCCGGCGTGGCGATCGTCATCTTCATCTATCCGCTCCAGCGGGGGCTGGAATGGCTGTTTCATTTCAGCTTCGCCATGGGTGACATGGCCTATCTGCCGGCCAGCCTGCATATTGGGGAAACCCTGGCGGTGGTTTTCGGCGCCTTTGCCGCCACCAGCCTGTGCACCCTGATCCCGGCCCTGACAGCCGCGCGGCTGGAACCGGTTGACGCCCTCAGATATGAATAGCGCTTTTCGGTGGCCATGCTTTTAAAGTGGCTATTTGGGCGATTTTCGCTATAAGGCGGCCATGCCTTTGAAAATCGCCATTGTCGGCCGCCCGAATGTCGGCAAATCGACCCTGTTCAACCGTCTTGCGGGCAAGAAGCTGGCCATCGTCGATGATCAGCCCGGCGTCACGCGCGACCGTCGCTACGCCACCGGCCGCATCGGCGATATCGACCTGGAACTGATCGACACGGCCGGTTTTGAAGACCTGAGCGATCAGTCGCTGGAAGCCCGGATGCGCGCCCAGACCGAGCGCGGCATTGAGGAAGCCGATGTCGCCTTCTTTGTGGTCGATGCCCGCGAAGGGGTGACGCCGCTCGATCGTATCTTCGCCGATATCCTGCGCAAAAAAGACAAGCCGGTCGTCATGATCGCCAACAAGGCCGAGGGACATCAGGCCGCGGCCACCGCCGAGGAGGCGCGTGTCCTGGGCTTCGGCGAGCCGATTCACCTGTCGGCCGAACACGGCGAGGGTATATCCGAACTCTATGAAGCCACCGAAAAGTACCGCCAGATGTTTGAAGGCGACTTTATGGAAGGCGACGATGAGGAAGAGGACGAAGACACAAAGCCGATCCGGATCGCCATTATCGGCCGTCCGAATGCCGGCAAATCGACCCTGATCAACAAGCTGCTTGGCGAGGACCGGCTTCTGACCGGTCCTGAAGCCGGCATTACCCGTGACTCCATCTCGGTGGACTGGGAATATGAAGGCCGCACCATCCGTCTGGTCGATACCGCCGGCCTTCGCCGCAAGGCGCGGGTGCAGGAAAAGCTGGAAAAGCTTTCCACCAGTGACACCATCCGCGCCATCACCTTCGCCGAGGTGGTGGTTCTGGTGATGGACGAGGCCAATGCCTTCGAGGTGCAGGATCTGCAAATCGCCGATCTGGTCGAACGCGAAGGCCGCGCGCTGGTCTATGCCGTCTCCAAGTGGGATCTGGTCGAAAATCCGCAGTCACGCCTGAATGAAATTGTCGAAGTTTCCGAACGCATGTTGCCGCAACTGCGTGGCGCGCCGCTGGTGACGCTTTCCGGCGCGACGGGCCGGGGGCTGGAGCGGCTGATGCCGGCCGTGCTCAAGACCTATCGCAACTGGTCGGCCAAGATCAAGACGCGTGATCTCAATGACTGGCTGGCCCTGGCGATCCAGAGGCATCCGCCCCCCGCCGTCAGCGGCAAGCGCATCAAGCCGAAATATATGGCCCAGACCAAGGGACGCCCGCCGACATTTGTGCTGTTCGCGGCGCGGGCCTACGCCATGCCGGATCATTATACGCGCTATCTTATCAATAGCTTGCGCGAATCCTTTGACATGCCGGGTGTGCCGATCCGTTTGACGGTAAAGGCCAATTCGACCACCAATCCGTATGATGAGGGGGCCGGTGATACCTCCGGGCCGCCGCGTATCCGCTCCAAACCGAAATCCCGGCCCGGTGAAAAGCCGGCGCACCCCAACCGCGTGCGCCAGAAACCCAAGGGCGCGCCACCGGCCAAGCCCAAGGTTGTGGTCAAGGACCGGGCCGAGGTCAGCAAGGCCAAGGCCGTGAAAGCCAGGGCCATCGGGCCAAGCACCAAGCCGGGGGCTGCCGGCCCCGGTGGCCGGGCAAAGGCCAGGCCCTCCAAGAGATAAAGCTACGGTTTTTCCAGAACCCGCGTCAGTTTGGCCAGCATGGCGTCGATATCCGCCAGGGTCACATCGAGCGGGGGACGGAAGCGAATGCTGTCAGTGCCGGCGCCCAGGATCAGCAGGTTTTCGCTTTGCAGCGCCAGGTCGATCAGGCGGCCCTTGTTGCGGCGGTCATTGACGGTGAAGCCCTGGTAAAGGCCCAGGCCGCGCACATTGCCGATCCGTTCGGGGAAACGCTCGACCAGTTGGTTCAGGCGATCGAACAGGTAGCCGCCCTTGGCGGTAACCTGGTCAAGCAGGCCTTCGTCCTCGACGATCCGCCATTCCTGGACGAAGCGGACCATATCGGCGAGCGTGCCGCCCCAGGTCGAATCGAGCACACCGACATCTTCCATCGGGTTCAGCATGTAGACCGCGCCATTGCCGAATTTCTTGGCGACGGCGATGGCCTGCGGCGGGTAAGGGATATCGAACAGGTCGATGGAGAAGATGGCGCCGGTCTGGCCGCCGGAGGTCTGCACCTCGTCAAGCCCCCAGCCGATATCATATTCATGGCACAGCTTGGAGAGGCCCTGATAGAAGCGCGGCAAGGCCAGGCGATGACCGCCGGCGCCTTGCAGGGGTTCGAGAATAACCCCGGCGATTTCATCGGGATGCGCGCGCATGAACGATTCGATCAGGGTCAGACAGCGATCGACTTCCAGTTCATTTTCGGCATTGGAGCGGCGCGCGTCATATTCGGGAAACGGCGCCTGTAGATTGCCGTGAATAATGCCGCGAAAATCCTTCGTCGCCACCGGATCGTGCGATAGGTTGGTGATGTCGAGCGCAAAAACGGTACGCCCGTGAAAGGCTTGCTCGAAATAGATGAAGCGATGGTTGAGGACTGGCTTGCCCCTGGCCTGCTGCTTGTGGTTATGCAGGTTGATGAGGTACTTCATCATGTTTTCGACGGCTTCGGCCCCCGAATTGACGGCATAAACCTCGACATGCTGACCGCGCATGCAGACCGGCGCCAGGCGGTGCAGCAAACGGTAATAGGCCAGGCATTGTGGGGTCAGGAAATCCGGATTGGCCATTTTGTTATTGGCGGCCAAAACCAGTTCGCGGACATAATCCGGCTCGAGCAGGCGCGGATGATTATAGCCCAGCAGTTTCGAGCCATAGAGGCCGCACCAGTCGGTAATGCGGTCGCCATCCACCGTCGCCAGGGTCATGCCCTGGCTGTTGGCCAGATCGACAACAAAGGGATAAGGCTCGGCGATGACGTATTGGCCGAGTTCTTCAAGCAGGGAAGCGCTTTGGGCTTTCGGATAGGCGGGGAGCGTATGGCTGTTCATTCCGCCATTTTGAACCGGTTGTTGTCAAAATGGAAGTTTATTTCATCAAAATGACTGCAATTTAAATCAAATTGATGGGCGACTTTAGGCGTATTGCGCGGCCTTAAGCTTCCAGTCGGGAAAATGAACCGTTTCAAGCGGCGGCGTCCTGCCCGGATCGGCCAGTTCCAGTATCAGCGGCGCGATTTCATCAGGCAGCGGCAGGGTCTCCGGATCCTCACCCGGATAGGCGGCGGCACGCATACGGGTGCGCATGGCGCCGGGAGACACGATGGCGGCGCGGATGGGGGTGATCTCGATTTCGTCGGCCCAGGCGCGGACAAGCGTTTCCATGGCGGCCTTGGTGGCGCCGTATGGTCCCCAGAAGGCGCGGCCCCGGGTAACGCTGTCACCCGTGGTCAGGAAGATGGCGCGTCCGGCGGTGGATTGGCGCAGAAGCGGCTCCAGGGCGCGCAGGATACGCCAGGTCGCGCCGAGATTGACGGCGACCACCTTGTCGAAATCCTTCGGCTCGTGATGGGTAACCGGACTGAGTGTGCCGGTAATCGCCGCGGCATGAACCAGAACATCGATACGGCCGAAACGCTCGAAAAGCGCGGAACTCAGGCGATCGAAAGCGTCGCCGTCAGTGAGGTCGAATGGAATCAATGTGGCGTGCTGGCCGGTGGCGGCGAATATTTCGTCGTCCAGTTCCTCCAGCGCGGCCTTGGCGCGACCGCAGGCGATAACCTGAGCGCCGGCTTTTGCCAGTGCAAGCGCACAGGCGCGGCCGATGCCCCTTGAAGCGCCGGTGACAAGGGCGATGCGGCCGGTCTGTGCGGTCATCTGAAATCCTGTATTTTAATAGCTGTTGGCGAGCAGGGAAAGCTGGGCGTTTTCGCCCTCGGCTTCCGCGCCTTCACGGTCGGTCAGGCGGGTCGGATATTCACCGGTGAAATAGTGGTCGGTGAACTGTGGATTGGTGTTGTCGCGGCCTTCATGGCCCATGGCCTTGTAAAGCCCATCGACCGACAGGAAGCCTAATGAGTCGCATTCCAGCTTCTGGCGCATTTCTTCCAGGGTGTGATTGGCGGCCAGCAGTTTTTCACGGTCGGGCATGTCGATGCCGTAGAAATCGGGCCACATGATGGGGGGGGAGGCCGAGCGCAGGTGGACTTCCTTCGCGCCCGCGGCGCGGACCATGCGGACGATCTTGACGGAAGTGGTGCCGCGCACGATCGAGTCGTCGATCAGGATGACCTTCTTGCCTTCCAGCACGATGCGGTTGGGGGCGTGTTTCTTGCGCACGCCGAGATCGCGGATGCCTTGGGTCGGCTGGATGAAGGTGCGGCCGACATAGTGATTGCGGATGATGCCCAACTCGAACGGCAGGCCCGACTGTTCGGCGAAACCGAGCGCCGCCGGTACGCCGGAATCCGGAACGGGCACCACCAGATCGGCGTCAGCGGGGTGCTCGATGGCCAATTGGCGGCCCATGCGCTTACGGACATCATAGATGGACTTGCCGTTGACGATGCTGTCCGGGCGGGCGAAGTAGATATATTCAAACAGGCAGGGGCGGGCGGATTTCTGACCGAACGGCTTGTAAGAGGTCAGGCCGCTTTCATCGATCTGGACCACTTCACCGTGCTCGACATCGCGCACGAAGGTGGCGCCGATCATATCCAGCGCGCAGGTTTCCGAGGCAAAGACGTAGGAGTCGCCCAGCTTGCCGATCACCAGCGGACGGATGCCGAGCGGGTCGCGGGCGCCGATCAGCATATTGCGCGTCAGGGCCACCAGGGCAAAACCGCCTTCGATATGGCGCAGGGCGTCCATGAAGCGGTCGATGATCTTGATCGAGCGCGAACGGGCGATCAGGTGCAAAATAACCTCCGAATCGGAGGTTGACTGGAAGATGGAGCCTTCGCTGACCAGTTTGGTGCGCAGGTGCATGAAATTGGTGAGGTTGCCGTTATGGGCGAGGGCGATGCCGCCGTCATCCAGATCCGCGAACATCGGCTGGACATTGCGGATAAAGGCGCCGCCGGCCGTCGAATAGCGGGTGTGGCCGATGGCGGCGCGGCCTTTCAGGCGGGCCACCACATCGGGCTGGGTGAAAACGTCGCCGACGAGGCCGTGTTCGCGTTCGGTGTAGAAGCGCTTGCCGTCGGATGAGGCGATGCCGCAGGCCTCTTCGCCGCGATGCTGAAGGGCGTGCATGCCGAGGACGGTGATGGCGCTGGCGTCATCTATGCCAAAGACGCCAAACACGCCGCATTCGAGGCGGGGGCGGTCGTCTTCGGAGTCGCGCTGATGGGCTTGAGGATCGGTGAGAGCAGACAGTTCAGGCTGAGACAACAGCATGGAATCTCTTTTCTAAAACGCTTTGACCGACCGCCGGGGAGGGTCAGGTTACTGATTGTCCTCGACCACCTTATTGGCGACATCCGTGCTTGCCGGAATGAAAGCCTGAATGATCTTGGCGCATTTGACGCTAAGTGGATAAACCTTGGCGGCGCGAAACCAGTGGGGTTGCCGGTCAATAGGCGTCACCGCGGAAAAAATCAAATGGAATACGCCCAAAACCACCAGTGTACGGAAGATTCCAATGCCGATGCCCAGAACGCGATCGAAGGTATTCAGGGCCTTTTGTTGTTGTATCCTGTCCGAAAGGGCATGGCCCAGATAACGGACGCCGAAATAGATCAAAAGGAAGATGACGAAGGCGGCGATATAGCCGGTAACGGTGTCAAGGTGGAAACTGTTGGTGATAAAAGGCTTGGCGACAACGGAAACGAACAGCGCCAGGAAAAAGGAGATCAGATTGACCAGTTCCTTGGTGCCGCCGCGCACGAAGCCCGCGAAACATGATATGGCGAGAATGGCCAAAAAAATGAGATCGTAGGCTTGCATCTTATCCCCCATATGTGATGGCGCCGGCCGTTTTCCAGTCCCCACAGCGTTTTTATTGAGGATTGAATGCGGTCCGCGGTCTGCGTGCTTTCATATCATTTGCATCCAGGCTTAACAACAAGGGTTAACCGCGTTTGCAGGCTATCCCTGCGGGAAGAGGCTTGTGACGGCATCGACAAGGGTGGTGAAGCCGCGCACCTGCAATGGCGCGTTTTCGCTGGCGGATTGCGCGGTGACGGCGCCGGAAAAGCCCAGTTTCAACGCTTCCTTCAACCGGCCTTCGGCGCGGGAAACCGAACGGATATCCCCGGACAGGCTGATCTCGCCGAAAACCACGCAATCGCGCGGCAGCGGCACATCGGTCAGGGCTGACACCAGGGCCAGGGCGGCGCACAGGTCACCCGCCGGTTCGGAAATACGCAGGCCCCCGGCGACATTGAGATAAACGTCCTTCTGACCGAAACCGACTCCGCAGCGGGCTTCCAGCACGGCCAGAATCATGGCCAGGCGGCCGGAATCCCACCCCACCACGGCGCGGCGCGGCGTGCCATAGGCGGAAGGGGCGACCAGGGCCTGAACCTCGACCAGTACGGGCCGCGAACCTTCGATACCGGCGAAGACGGCGGAACCGGAGGCGCGCTCATGACCATCGCCCAGGAACAGGGCGGAGGGATTGGGGACTTCGCGCAGGCCGGAATCGCCCATCTCGAAGACGCCGATCTCGTCGGTGGCGCCAAAGCGGTTCTTGGCGCCGCGCAGGATGCGGAACGGGTAGCCGCGCTCGCCTTCAAACGACAGCACGGCATCGACCATATGCTCGACCACGCGCGGGCCGGCGATCTGGCCTTCCTTGGTGACATGGCCGACCATGACGATCGAGGTTGATTGCTTCTTGGCCAGCCGCACCAGTTCGCCGGCGCAGGCGCGGACCTGCGACACCGAGCCTTGCGCCGCTTCGACGGCATCCGACCACAGGGTCTGGATAGAATCGATGATGACCAGATCGAATTTTTCGCGTTTCAATGCCTCAAGAATGGTGCGCAGGGCGGTTTCGGCCGCCAGATCGACCGGCGCTTTCGACAGGCCCATGCGCCCGGCGCGTCCGCGTATCTGCTCGACGGCCTCTTCGCCGGAAATGTAGGCGACTTTCAGGTTTTTCAAGGCGGCGCTGGCCGCCACTTGCAAAAGAAGAGTCGATTTGCCGACGCCGGGATCGCCGGCGATCAGAATGGCCGAACCGGGCCCCACGCCACCGCCGCAAACGCGATCGAACTCATCAATCCCCGTCACCATGCGAAGGGGAATGGCATCCTCGCTTTCAAGAGTCTCGAATTGCAGCTTGTTCAGGCGGGAGACTTTGCCCGGTGCTTCCGGCTTCAGCCCGCCCGGCGGCGCTGCATAGGTTTCCTGCACCAGCGTATTCCACTGGCCGCAACCGCCGCATTGCCCGGCCCATTTGTTATGAACATTGCCGCAGGACTGACAGATATAGACGGCGGAATCGCGGGCCATGGCGCACTCATATGAAGTTATTTGTTCTTCATATGTTCCAATTTTCCCATACTGTCAAGCGTGACTATTCGTAGCTGCTCTCATAACGGTCACTGTTCGCCAGATTGCCGAAGCGCACGGTGTTGGCGTCGAACGATACGCGCACGGTGCCGATCGGACCGTGACGCTGCTTGCCGATGATAACCTCGGCCACGTTTCGGGTTCGATCCATGTCTTCCTGCCAGGTCAGGTGTTCGGGCGTGCCTTCGCGCGGCTCCGCCCGGCCCAGATAATAGCTCTCGCGGTACACAAACATGACGATATCGGCGTCCTGTTCGATCGAGCCGGATTCGCGCAGGTCGGAAAGTTGCGGCCGTTTGTCGTCGCGGCTTTCGACGGTACGGGAAAGCTGGGACAGGGCGATGACCGGAATGGCCAGTTCCTTGGCCAGGGTCTTCAGGCCCATGGTGATGGTCGAGACTTCCTGCACCCGGTTCATATTGGCGCCGGCGTCGCCGATGGTGACGAGCTGGAGGTAGTCAACGATGAGACAGTCAAGACCGGCGGTGCGTTTCAGACGGCGGGCGCGGGCGGTCAGCTTGGCCAGCGTAATGCCGCCGGTATCGTCGATATAAAGCGGGGCGGCGCTGATCTCCATGGCCGCCTCCTTGATCTGCATGAATTCGCCCGGATTGATCTCGCCTTTGCGGATCTTGTCGGAAGGCACACTTGACGCATCGGACAACAGACGGCCGGCCAACTGATCGGCGGACATTTCCAATGAGTAGAAGGCGACGATGCCGCCGCGCACCGTCTTGCGTGTGCCGTCGGGCTGCGGCTCGTAGGCGTAATTTTTGGCGATGTTCATGGCGATATTGGTCGCCAGGGCGGTTTTCCCCATCGAGGGGCGGCCGGCCAGGATAATCAGGTCGGATTTATGCAGGCCGCCGATCTGCTTGTCGAGATCGGCCAGGCCTGTGGAAACACCGGCCAGCCCGCCGTCGCGGTGGAAGGCTTCCTCGGCGTGGTTGAGCGCCCCGGCGACGGCATCGGAAAAGGTGACGAAGCCGGTGGAGGAACTGCCGGTTTCGGCCATGGAAAAGAGTTGCGATTCCGCCGCTTCGATCTGTTCGCGGGCATCCTGCTCACCGACCGCCGCCTTGGCGATTTCGCCGCCCAGGCGGATCAGGTCGCGGCGCAGGGCCAGGTCATAGATGACACGGGCATAGTCCGAAGCATTGGCGGCGGGCGGGGCGCGATCGACGAGATCGGCGAAATAACGGATGCCGCCGAGATCCTGAAACGCCTGATCGGCCTTGAACTTATCGAGCAGGACGATCGGTTCCGCCAGATGGCCGATACGGATCTGTTCCTCGATCACCGCGAACAGACGCTGATGGAACGGCTCATAGAAATGGCGTGGCTGCAGACCGTCATACAGACGCTCATAGGCGCCGTTATCGAACAAAAGGCAGCCGAGCAGGGCCTGTTCCGCTTCGAGATTGTGCGGAATGGTGGCAGGTGTCGCAGAAGCGTTTTCTGGGGCGGTCTGGGGGGCGAGGGTATCGGGCATGGCGGTCATAAGCAAGTTAAGACAGGAAAGGCAAGGCCTGTCTTGACGCATTTTCCGGCCGCCCACAGCAATCCACTTAAGGCCAATTCACAGCTTGTTAACTGTGGGGATAGATTCACCTGATCATCGCATGAAAACCCCCTCGCCGGCGAACCGGCGAGGGGGTGTCGGGTTTGAGGCCGAGAGGCTGTGCCCCTTGCCGCCTTCTACCAGCTTTGGCTGAGTTTGGCGTAGAGGTAACGCCCGTTGAAGCCGAACGGCGAGAAGCGGGTGAAGGCCAGGGCGCCGACGCCGTTGCCGCTGGTGATGTTCAGGTCGGCGCGGGTGGTGTTCGGGTATTCGTCGAACAGATTGTCCGCGCCGAGCGTGAGTGTGGTGCCGGTGCCGAAGCGATAGCTCGCCGACAGATCAATCAGGGTATGATCGCCCGAATGGATATCCTTGGCCGGATCGGAATTCGGATCGATGACATCGCCGTAATAGGTGGCGCGGCCATTGACCGTCCAGTGGCCGGCATTCCAGTCTATGCCCACGGTGGCTTTATCTTCCGGCGACGAATTGGTCAGGATGACCTGGCGAACGCGGGCGAACAATACCGGCTGCGGATCGAGCGGCGAATTGTTCAGCGGGTTCAGGCTGTCGATCTCGGTCTCGTTGTGGTTATAGGCCAGCGAGAAGTTGAAGCGGCCGAAATCGGTCAGAAGACGATAATTGGCGACCAGATCGACGCCATTGGTCGTGGTGTCGGCGCCGTTGATGAAGAAGCGGGCGGCCGTAACGCCATAGGGGGCAAGGATTGGCGTAATGTTGCTGCCGCTCAGTTGCTCCGACAGCAGGATCCGGTCGTCGATCTGGATGCTGTAGGCATCGAGCGTCAGTTCAAACGGTCCGCTTTTCCAGACGCCGCCCAGGGTGTAGCTGGTTGACTTTTCCGGGTTGAGCGGTTCCGCGCCCAGGGTTTTGGCGACATCACTGGTGGCCGGGAAGGTGCCGGTTTCGACAATCTTGCCAACGGAACCGCTGGTATCGAGCACACTGGCGGTCGAGGTGAAATATTGCTGGGCCAGCGACGGCGCGCGGAAGCCGGTGGAAACCGAGCCGCGCAGGGCGAGGTTGTCGGTCAGTTCGTAACGGGCGGCCAGTTTGCCGGAGACATTATCGCCGAAATCGGAATAGTTTTCGGCGCGGATGGCGGCGTCGAAGCTGAAGCGATCGGTAATATCGGCGGCGACATCGGCGTAAACGCCGACATTGTTGCGATCGATGTCAACGACATTGCTGGGCTGGAACCCTGGGAAAGCCTGAGCACCGGCGGAAGCGGTCGTGATGGGGCCGAGCGCATAGGATTGCACCTCGCCGGCCCGGATAGCGTATTTTTCCTGACGGGCTTCAAGACCCAGAGCCAGGGTCAGCGGGCTGGCCCAGCCGGAGACGGCGAACGGACGGCTGATATCGGCATTGAAGACGGTTTGATCGTACTTCAACTGGCCATCGTAGAAATCACGTTGCGACGCGGCGCCATAGGAGGGGTTGATGCTGTTGAGCGTGTAGTAGTCGAGTTTGTTGCCGCCGGCGCTCAGGGAAAAGTCGCTGGTCCATTCGCCGATGCTGCCGCGCGCGCCGACCGTGGCCGAATAATCCTTCGATTGCGCGTTGATGATCGGCAGGAAGCCGAACGGATAGACTTCGGCGACGTTGCCAGACGAATTGGCGTGACGGAAAAAGGCCGCGCTCTTGGAATCGAGATCGGACCAGGACGCGTTGCCGTAGAGGGTCCAGTTATCATTCAGCGGCTTGCCCGCATTGACGAAGACGCTGGCGCTCAGTTGCGCGGGATCGCCGTAACGGCTGGTGACGGCGGCAGGTGAGACGAGGCTGTCGATATCGCCGCGGGAAGTGGGGGCGCGGTGGCGGGTTTCGGCGGAAATGGTCAGGAAGCCATCGGCGCCGAGCGGCAGGCCGACCCAGCCGGAGATATTGGTGGTGCCGCCGTCGGAGGCATGACGCGAGGAATTGGCGGGATCGACATCGGTGTCGTATTCACCGTAGGAGACACTGACGCCGGCGCCATGATCGGCTTCGCGCAGATGCAGGTTGATCACGCCGGCGATGGCGTCGGAGCCATATTGCGCCGAGGCGCCGTCACGCAGGACTTCGAGGCGGTCGAGCGCCACTTCGGGGATGGCGTTCAGATCGACAGCGGAAGAACCGCGACCGGTCGAGCCATTGACATTGACGAGCGCCGAGGTGTGGCGGCGCTTGCCATCGACAAGGACAAGGGTCTGGTCGGGCGACAGGCCGCGCAGGGAGGCGGGACGGACGTTATCGGTGCCATCGACGCCGGCGGGGCGTGGGAAATTCAGGCTGGGGGCGACGCGGGAGAGGCCTTGGGCCAGTTCGGTCGAGCCTTGGCTTTGCAGGTTTTGTGCGGTGACGACATCGACCGGGGCCAGGGTGTCGAGGCGCGAGCGGCGGCTGGCGCGCTGACCGGTGACGACGATTTCGGTGGGTTGCTCGTCTGCCGCCGGAGCGGTCTGACTGGCATCCTGAGCAAAGGCGGCGGGGACAAAACCGGCCGACAGGCTGAGGACAAGGGCGGTTGTCAGATAAAGGCGTGAGGTGGACATGCGTTAGGCTCCATTATTCGGTTCGGGTTCGACTTTAAGGCGATTTTCCGACTCGTGCGGTTGTGCTGGGAACACAATTGGTCGCATTGCTGTCATATTTAAAGAGGGTGCGCCGCAATAAATCCTGAGATATCAGATTAGAAAAACTATTTACTTAATCGGAAGGGCCTGTAAAAATCCTGTAAAAAACTTTTAATTTCATGTACATGCGTGCAATTCTTGCCGCTGGCGAGTTTGTATAGCTTACCTGAAAACCGTGAATGAAGTTTTGCTGCTGTAACCATTCGTGACTGAAAGGCGCGGCCATATTTGAAAATGGAATTATGGCGGGGCAAATGAAAACCCCCGGAAGCCGAAGCTTCCGGGGGTTTATGAAACTTTGAAATTCAACAGGCCGGAGCCTGGTAAATTACGCGGTTTGCAGGTTGGCCGCCGAGGTCTTGCCCTTTTCAGTGACCAACTCGTAGCTGATCTTCTGATTTTCGTTCAGGGTGCGCAGACCGGCGCGCTCAACAGCCGAGATGTGGACGAATACGTCCGCGCCGCCGGTGTCGGGCTGAATGAAACCAAAACCTTTAGTGGGGTTGAACCACTTAACCGTACCCGTAGCCATGATGGCCTCCGTTAATAGTAATCGCACCTTCGTGCATGAAGTACGCATGGAATTACGCGAACTTTAAAATCCGAAAAGAGTGCGTCTTGGAAGCCTTGTGGGGCGGTCGTGCAAGTCAAACCTGAATCTCGAATAAGGCGACCATACCCGTTTTCCACGGAATAGCAAGACGGATCAGCCGGTTGCCGCAAACAGCCGGTGATACAGCAATGAAAAGCCCCCGAAAGCCAGGCTTGCGGGGGCTGAATCAGTAGCGCTTAAGAAGCATCAAGCTTCGTAAGGCGCGTCGGCCAGGGCGGCGCCGGCGCCGCCTTCGAGCAGATCGGCCGCGGCGGCTTCATCCGCCAGGCGATCTTCCTCGAATTGCGAGGCGATGACGTTTTCGCCGGCGGCCTGACGTTCGGCTTCATCAGCCGAGCGGGCCACGTTGACCGTGAGGGTCAGCGAGACTTCCGCATGCAGGCGCACGGTGATGACGTGCAGGCCGAGCGTCTTGATCGGCGTATTCAGAACGATCTGGTTACGCTCGACCTTGCCGCCGGCTTCGGCAACGGCTTCAGCAACGTCGCGGGCATTGACCGAACCGTAGAGTTGGCCGCTGTCACCCGCCTGACGGATGATGACATAGGTCGTGCCGTCGAGTTCCGAAGCCGACTTTTCAGCGGCGGACTTGTTGGCGGCGTTACGGGCGACGATCTGTTCCTTCTGGGCCTCGAAGACCTTCAGGTTGGCGGCCGTGGCGCGCAGGGCCTTGTGGCGGGGCAGGAGGAAGTTACGGGCGAAGCCGTCCTTCACGCCAACCACATCGCCGATGGTGCCGAGATTTTCGACACGTTCAAGCAAAACAACTTTCATGATCTCTGCTCCTTACTTCACAACGTAGGGCAGCAGGGCCAGGAAACGGGCGCGCTTGATGGCCTTGGCCAGTTCGCGTTGCTTCTTCTGGCTGACGGCCGTGATGCGCGAGGGGACGATCTTGCCGCGTTCCGAGATGTAACGTTGCAGGAGCTTGACATCCTTGTAATCGATCTTCGGGGCGTTGGCGCCGGAGAACGGGCACACCTTGCGGCGGCGGAAGAAAGGACGGCGGGCGGGACCGTTGCCGACGGGCGCGCCGGGAGCGGTGGAGGCGATTGCGTCTTCAGACATCTGGTGCTCCCTTATTCTGCGAAGTCAGGCGTGCGTTCGGCACGTTCGGGACGATCAGGACGATCCGAGCGTTCCGGACGGTCGCGGCGCGACAGGACGGGCGACAGTTCGAGGTCGAGTTCCTCGACGCGGACGGTCAGGAAGCGGATGACATCTTCGTTGATCGAGAGCTGGCGTTCCATTTCCTTCACGGCCGGGGCCGGGGCGTCGATGGCGAGCAGCGAATAGTGCGCCTTGCGGTTCTTCTTGACGCGATAGGTCAGGTTGCGCAGGCCCCAGTATTCGATCTTGGCGATGTGACCGCCGCCTTCTTCGATCAGGGATTTGATGGTGTCGTTAAGAGCTTCCGCCTGCTGAGGCGAAATATCTTGCCGTGCGAGCACGGTGTGTTCGTAAAAGGGCATGTGTATCCTCTTCCGTTGCTCCGGGTGGCGTCTTGAGCCAGCGGAAGGTCTGGTCAGGACGATGGATCGGACATGACACGATGTCAGCCGACCACCCGGAAGGGAGCGCCCTCATAGATGAGGAACGCTCAAAAGGCAAGACATCTTTGTTTGTGCGCTCAAGCGCCGCGCAGGCTCACGCGCAAACGTGCGCGACGGGCGGTCGCCCTTGCCAAAATTCAATGAATGAATTTTGGAGAACCTTACTTGCCGGCGCTGACCGCCTGCAAAAGCGTGCTGACATGGGTCGAGGCGTCGCCGCTGTCATGGACGAAAGCGATCTTACCATCCGTGCCAATGACATAGGAAATGCGGTTCGACATGTTCATGGTTCCCATTTGCGCGTCATAGGCCTTGGTGACGACGGCCTTGGTATCGGCGCCTACCGGGAACTTGCCCTGGCAAACTTCCTTGGAAAATCTTTGCAGAGTGCCGATCTCGTCCGTGGAGACGCCGACAACCGTCACATGCTTCGCTTCAAATTTCGGAATAGCTTCGGAAAACTGGTGCGCTTCCAGCGAGCAGCCGCCGGTGAAGGCCTTGGGGTAGAAATAAACCACCACCGGTCCGCTTTTCAGTGCGTCTTTCAACGAAAAGGTGCTGACCGCGCCATTGGTGGCGACGGGAATTTTGAAGGCGGGCGCGGCGTCGCCGACCTTGAGCGCGGCGAAGGCGGGAGAGGCAAGGCAAACCGAGGCGGCGAGGGCGGCGGCGGCGAGGGCAATTTTATTCATTGACGTTTTCATGGGGCGTATCTCCTGTTGCGTGAATGCTATGCCTTATACGCCCGCGCAACAAGATCGGTTACAGCGAAACCGGCGGATTGTGTTTGAGAAGAAAGCCTACCATGGACTCAACGGTCTGGATGCGCGTCGGTTCTCGTGACATCCAGTGGTCTTCCGCCTTCAGTTGAACCAGTTCGACCGGTTTGCCGGCTTTCTGTAAGGCGTTATACATGATCGTGCTTTGTTCATAAGGCACGACCGTATCGTCCTTGCCATGGATCAGCATGACGGGGGCCGTAATAGCGTCGATATGCTTTACGGGCGATATTTCGTCCCATCCGGATTCGTCGCCCAGATAGCGCCGCCAGTAATCCATGGTGTAGCTGTCGCCCTTATAGCCCTGCCATTCCAGTTCGTAGGCCATAAAGGCGCGGATATCGGAAATGCCGGAGACGGCCACCGCACAGTTATATACGCCTGGATCAAGGGATACGCCGGCCAGAGCGGCGTAACCACCGTAGGAATGGCCGTAAATGGCGACGCGTTTCGGGTCCACGATCCCGGCCTTGACCAAAGCGCGCACACCGTCGGACAAATCGGTCTGCATTTTGCGGCCGAACTGTCCGTGGCCTTTGGCGGTAAAATCAGAGCCATAACCGGCCGAACCGCGATAATTGGGCTGAAGCACCGCATAGCCGCGCGAACTCAGCGCCTGCGACAGGAAATCAAAACCGCCGTCTTCGTAAACCTGCGGTCCGCCATGGGGCAAAACGACCAGGGCCAGGTTTTTGGCCTGCCGATCGACAGGCAGGGTGAGGAAACCGGGTATTTCAAGACCATCGGCGGCAGTATAGGAATAAGGCGCCTTTTCCGCCACCCACTCCATCGGCAGATCCGGATAGGACTGGCCGATTTCCTTGTAGCCGCCCTTGCGAAAATCGATGGAATAGTATGTGCCTGAGTTTCCTTCGCCCTGGACAAAGATCAGCACATGCAGGGGATCTTCAGCGAAGCCGGCGAGGTCGGTATGAATATCGCCGACAGCGCCCTTGATCAGTTTCGGTAACTGGGCGAATACAGGATCATAAAAGACGAAACTGGTGATGCCGCTTGTATTGCCGAAGCCCACCAGATTGGATTTGGTCGGGTGATATATCGGCCAGTGCGTACTGCCATCGATCTCCAGCGCCTTATAGCTGCCGTCCGGCTGCATCTCGACATATTTGTCCTTTAGTTCCCCGCTGCGCATATAGACCACGACGGATTGTCCGTCACGGCCGATGCCGGAAAGATAGGGCATGTCGAGTTCAGCTTTTACTTCATATATTACTTTCCAGCCTTTTTCGTTTCTGTACCTCAGGGTCCAGATTTTTGTATCGTCATTATATTCCGAACGGGCCATGAGCGTGCCGTCAAAACGGATGACCCAGTTGTTTATTCGCCGACCGTCTTCGTCGATACGAAAGCCGCGATGCCCTTCGGTTGTGAATCCGTACAGGGCCGTATTTATTTCCCTGGTAATGCCGACGCCGCTGACGCTGTAGTTGGATGCCGTAATCCGGTACTTGCCGTCCACCTTGATGCGATGGATATCCCCGAAAATAGTGGCCCTGTAATTCTTTTGTTCGCTGTAAAGCTGATAGCGCTTGCCTGCCTGCACATCGATGATAAAGCCCAGCCACTCCTCTATAAGATCGGCGCCGAATTTCGATGTCTTGGATGTCGTGACAAAAATACTCTTGTTGTCGGCCCACATCAGGTCACGAATCTTGTCGCCGTCAATGGCTGCCGCAGCCACCTTGCCGGTGACAAGATCGTAATCGTACATGACGATGCCGCCATCCTTGTTCATGGCCAGCACGACCCGCGTACCATCCGGGGAAAGCGCCACATTACTGATGGCGGGCAGTTTGCCGTAAACACTGAGCGGCGGTGGAACCGCGGCGGCCTCCGCTGACCAGGAAAGAGCGGGAATGCCGCCGCCCAGAATAACAGGCGTGACTGTGGTTGCGGTTATCGCGGTCAACAGATCGCGGCGTGTTACTTTTCTCATGAATGCCCCCCGGCGTCATTGTAAGTTCTGGCGTCATTATTTCTCGGCACACTAGGTCCGAATGTGAAGGCCTGCAACAGGATATGTGACACACGGTTACGCAAATTACGCTTCCCGGCTTGCCCTTGTGCGCGGTTTGTCCTAACGCAATTGGCCATTTCAACGAAACGAGGCCAGATTGTCATGACATTAGCGTTTGTTTTTCCGGGGCAGGGATCGCAAAGCGTCGGCATGGGGGCGGAACTTTATGACACTTTCGCTGCCGCGCGTGAGGTGTTCGATGAGGTCGATGAGGCGCTGGGCCAGAAACTCTTCGCCATCATGCGCGAAGGGCCGGAAGATCAACTGACCCTGACCGAGAACGCCCAGCCGGCGATTATGGCGGTATCGGTCGCCGTATCGCGTATCCTGGAAAAGGATTTCGGCATCGCCACGGCGCGGGCCAAATATATTGCCGGGCACAGCCTTGGCGAATATTCGGCCCATGCGGCGGCCGGCACCTTCTCCCTGGCCGATACGGCGCGCCTGTTGAAACTGCGCGGCCAGGCCATGCAGCGGGCCACGCCGATAGGCGTCGGGGCCATGGCCGCCCTGATCGGCAAGGCGGACCTGGAATTGGCGGAAAAGGCCTGCGAAGCCGGTTCGGCGGCGGGCGTGGTGGTGATCGCCAATGATAACAATGCCGGCCAGATCGTTATTTCCGGCATGAAGCAGGCGGTCGAACTGGCTGTCGAAAAGGCCAAGGAACTGGGCGCCAAGGGGATGTTGCTCAATGTGTCCGCGCCTTTCCACTCGCCGTTGATGGAACCGGCGGCCGAGGAGATGCGCGAGGCATTGGCCAAGGTGGCGATCAATGCGCCCGTTTCCACACTGGTCGCCAATGTCACGGCGCGGCCCATTAGTGGCAAGGACGAAATCGCCGACCTGCTGGTGCGTCAGGTAACGGGCCGTGTGCGCTGGCGTGAATCGGTGCAGTGGCTGGCGACTGACGGCGGCGTGACGACTTTTGCCGAACTGGGCGCAGGCAAGGTGCTGACCGGCATGTCGAAACGCATCGCGCCGGAAGCCAATTCCGTGGCGCTTAATAGCGGCGCCGATTTCGAGGCCTTCGCCGCCTCGCTCAAAGCCTGATAACGACAATCTGCTTGATCCCTTATACGGTTTCGCCTAAACGCGCCGCCATCATTCGCTTCTGAGGAGCCGATTCATGTTCGACCTGACCGGAAAAACCGCCCTTGTCACCGGCGCCACCGGTGGCCTTGGCGCCGCCATCGCCCGTTCGCTGCACGCTCAGGGCGCGAAGGTCGTTCTGTCCGGCACGCGTGAAAGCGTACTGGCTGACCTGGCTGCAGAACTCGGTGACCGCGCCTTCATCGCCGCCGCCAACCTTTCGGACGCCGCCCAGGTTGATGGCCTGGTGGGCAAGGCCGAAGAGGCCGCCGGTTCGGGCCTCGATATTCTGGTCGCCAATGCCGGCATCACCCGCGACGGCTTGATCCTGCGCATGAAGGACGAAGACTGGGAAACGGTCATCAAGGTTAACCTTGAAGCCTATTTCCGCCTGGCGCGCGCCGCCACCAAGGGCATGATGAAGCGCCGTCATGGCCGCATTATCGGCATCACCTCGGTGGTCGGCGTCACCGGCAATCCGGGGCAGACCAACTATGCGGCTTCGAAAGCCGGCATGATCGGTTTTTCCAAGGCCCTTGCGCAGGAAGTCGCCAGCCGCAATATAACCGTCAACTGCATCGCTCCGGGCTTCATTGCCTCACCCATGACGGACGAACTCAATGAGGCGCAGAGGGCCGCCATCCTGACCAAAATTCCGGCAGGCGCCCTGGGTGAAGGCAGCGACATCGCCGCGGCGGCCGTCTATCTGGCCAGCGCGGAGGCCGGTTACGTGACGGGCCAGACCCTGCACGTCAACGGCGGCATGGCCATGATATAGGGAAACATATCGACTTTTAAGCCGGTATGACGTGTTGATTTCCGTGCGTTGCTTCGGCCGGCGCTTTTAAATGTCTTGAATCGCCGGTTTTATATGCCTACAAGACAAAACTGGATTCTATCCTCCCCTTGGGACCCTGCGGTCTCGGGTCCTGAGTTTCTACTTTCTGAAGGGACAATAAATGTCTGAAGTTCTTGAACGTGTTCGTAAGATCGTGATCGACCACCTGGATGCTGATCCGGATAAGGTCACGGAAAAGGCGAGCTTTATCGACGATCTGGAAGCCGACAGCCTCGACATCGTTGAGTTGGTCATGGCTTTCGAAGAAGAATTCGATATCGAAATCCCTGATGACTCGGCTGAACATATCCTGACTGTGGGCGACGCCGTTTCCTACATCGATGGCAAGCTGAAGTCCTAAGTCCAAAGACTTGCTTGAGCGCGGTTTCAGACTCCTGCTAAGGGGTTTGGCCGCGCTTAGTTGTATCCAGGTCTGGCCGCAGTTTAAGGCCAAAGTGAAGGTTGATCGCCTATGGTTCGTCGTGTCGTTATTACCGGTCTTGGTCTGGTTTCGCCCCTGGGCAACGGGGTCGAGATTTCCTGGAAGCGCCTGCTTGAAGGCAAGTCCGGCGCCGGCCCCATCACGGCTTTCGATACCACCGACTATGCCTGTACCGTGGCCTGTGAAGTGCCCAGCGTCGATGGACGCGGCGGCGGCGGCCCGGATATCGAAGGGTCTTTCGATCCGTCTGCCGTGCTTTCCAACAAGGAACGCCGCAAGGTTGACGACTTCATCCTTTATGCCATCGCCGCAGCCGATGAAGCGCTCAACGATGCCGGCTGGCACCCGGAAACGCCTGAGGATCAGGAACGCACCGGCACCCTGATCGGCTCCGGTATCGGCGGCCTCGGCATCATCGCCGACACAGCGCTGGAACTGCGCGATAAAGGCCCGAAGCGCATTTCGCCCTTTTTCATCCCGTCTTCGCTGATCAATCTGGCGTCGGGCCAGGTGTCGATCCGTCATGGGCTGAAAGGCCCGAACCATTCCGTCGTCACGGCCTGCGCCACAGGCGCCCACGCCATCGGCGACGCGGCGCGCCTGATCAAATATGGCGACGCCGACGTCATGGTGGCGGGCGGCGCGGAATCGGCCATCGTGCCGATCGGCATCGCCGGCTTCATCGCCTGCCGCGCCCTGTGCACCGCCTTTAACGACACGCCGGAAAAAGCGTCACGCCCCTATGACAAAGACCGTGACGGTTTCGTCATGGGCGAGGGCGCGGGCATCGTCGTTCTCGAAGAATATGAACACGCCAGGGCGCGCGGCGCCAAGATCTATGCCGAAGTTCTGGGCTACGGCCTGTCCGGCGACGCCTACCATATCACCGCGCCTTCCGAGGATGGTGACGGCGGCTACCGCGCCATGGTGGCGGCGGCGAAGAGCGGCGGCATCGATCCGGCAAGCATCGATTATGTCAATTCGCACGGCACCTCGACCATGGCCGACGGCATCGAACTGAAGGCCATCGAAAAATTCCTCGGCGATCGCGCCGCGACCGGCACCGTCTCCTCCACCAAGTCGGCCATCGGGCATCTGCTCGGTGGCGCCGGGGCGGTAGAAGCCATTTTCTGCACCCTGGCCATCCGCGACCAGGTGGCCCCGCCGACCATCAATCTCGATAATCCCGATGTTGACACCTCTCTCGATCTGGTGCCGCACAAGGCCAAGCCGATGAAGATCAGGACGGTGATGTCCAACAGCTTCGGTTTCGGCGGCACCAATGCCGCGCTTATCCTTGGCGCCGTTGACGAATGATCCGCATCACCGGCAGAGCATCGTCGGAAAAGGGGGGCAAGTCGCTTCTGGCCCCTCTGGCGGGGCTTGCGGCCGGTCTGATGCTTCTGCTGGTGTCCTGCGCCATGTTTTTTTATGCCCAGCTTTATGGGCCAGGGCCGAACAGCGTCACGCGCGTGACTTTCGCGCATGGCACGAGCGTGACCGCCATGGGGCGGGAACTGGAAAAGCGGCACGTCATTCATTCGGCCGCCTTGTTCCGGCTGGTGGCCAAGTTTCGTGGCCGGCAGAGCGCCATGAAGGCCGGCACCTATGAATTCGCGTCCGGAACGTCGCTGATGGGCGCGCTGAAGCAGATCGAGCAAGGCCGGGTCGTCCAGACCTATATCACCATTCCCGAAGGCAAGACCTCCGCCCAGGCGGTGCGTATCCTGATGGCCGTCAAAGACCTGACCGGCGATGTCGATGTGCCGCCCGAGGGCGCCATCCTGCCGGAAACCTATCTCTATCAACCGGGTGAAACGCGTCAGGCGGTGCTGGACCGGATGCTCGACGCCGGCCGGGATACGCTGGACGCCCTGTGGGCGAAGCGCGCGCCGGGACTTCCCTTCGCCACCAAGGAAGAGGCGCTGATCATGGCGTCCATCGTCGAACGTGAAACGGCCGTGCCGGAAGAACGGTCACGGGTGGCGGCGGTATTTATCAATCGCCTGCGCAGCGGCATCCGGCTAGGTTCGGATCCGACGGTCATCTACGGCATTACGCACGGCGAACCGCTGGGGCGCGGCCTGACCCGTCAGGAACTGGATACGCCGACGCCCTGGAACACCTATCTGATCGACAAATTGCCGGTAACGCCGATCGCCAATCCCGGCAAGGCGTCGATTGCCGCCGTGCTCAACCCGGCCAAAACACAAGACCTCTATTTTGTCGCCAATGGCACTGGCGGGCATGTTTTTGCGGCCAGTTACGAAGAACATCTGCTCAATGTCGCCAAATGGCGGGCGATGGAGGCGCAGGTGAGTGTTTATACGTCCTCGGCTGTAGCGCCGGATGTGCCGGTCGCGCCCTCTGTCGCCAAGGCGCCCGACGCGCCCGCCAAGCTTGTCAGCCTGGACGCCAGGCGCTAACTGTTTTGGAGAGTGCCATGACTCTGGCCAGCATGACCGGTTTTGCCCGTATCGAGGGCGGCTATGAGAGCCTGAACTGGACGCTGGAAATGCGCAGCGTCAACGGCCGGGGAATGGATATCAAGTACCGCTTCCCGGCAGGTTTCGAGGCCGTGGAAAAGATCGGCCGCGAGTTGGCGAAGAGCCGTTTTCAGCGCGGCCAGATGAACCTGACCGTTTCGGTCGGCAGCGCCGCGGCGAAAACCGGCGTGACGCTCAACAAGGATGTGTTGGCGTTTTATCTCGAAACCAGCCGCGCCCTGATTGACGCCGGCGAGGCGGTGACGCCTCCGGTAGACGGTTTGCTGGGTTTGCGTGGCGTGATCGAGGCCGCCGGCGACGAGCGCGCCGAACTGGACGAGGCGGCGGAAGCGGCGCTGGCCGCTGACCTGACGATGCTGTTCGATCGCCTGAAAGAGGCCCGCGCCGGCGAGGGCCGTGCTTTGGAGGGCATATTGAAGGGGCACCTGATCACCATGGCGGCCTGCGTCGAACGGGCAAAGAGCCTGGCCGATCAGCAGGTTGAGGCGATCCGCGAACGTTTTACCCGCCGTCTGAATGAATTGCTGCCGGACGCGCAGGATTTCGAGGAGCGCGTCTTGCAGGAGGCCGCTTTATTAGCCACCAAGGCCGATGTGCGGGAAGAACTGGACCGCCTGACTTCGCATCTCGATCAGGCGCATCAATTGATTGACGGCGAAGCCGCGCCCGGCCGCAAGCTCGATTTTCTGGCGCAGGAATTCATGCGCGAAGCCAATACCCTGTGCTCGAAATCGGCCTTTATCGAATTGACCCAAACCGGCCTGGAGCTTAAAGCCTCGATTGATCAGTTCCGTGAACAAACGCAAAATGTGGAGTAGGCGATGCCGAATACCCAGAACCCCGGCACGCAACGTATAAAACGCGGCTTGATGCTTATCGTTTCATCGCCTTCCGGCGCGGGGAAAACCTCGCTTTGCCGTCGGCTGATGGCCGATCATGCCGATCTCGATCTCTCGACCTCGGTCACCACCCGCAAGCCGCGCCCCGGTGAGCAGGAGGGCCGCGAGTATCACTTTATCGATGATACCCATATGGATGAACTGGTGGCCGAGGATGCTTTCCTGGAACACGCATCGGTCCATGATCATCGTTATGGTTCTTTGCGCGAACCCGTGGAACGCGCCTTGTCTCAGGGCAAGAACGTGTTGTTCGATATCGACTGGCAGGGGGCGCAACGTATTTCGGCCAAGGCGCCGTCGGACGTGGTGCGCATCTTTATCCTGCCGCCATCGATGGAAGAACTGAAGCGCCGTTTGATCGCCCGCGCGCAGGACGATATGGCGGTCATCGAGCGCCGCCTGGCCCGCGCCAAGGGGGAGATCGCGCACTGGGCGGAATATGATTATGTCATCCTCAATGATGATTTCGACCGGTCCTACGCCGAACTGATCCATATCTATCATGCCGAAGTGGCCCGCCGTTCGCGCGGATTGTGGATCGCGCCGTTTGTAGATGAACTGATGGCGGAACCGATTTAGAGACGTTTTGCGAGCGTCAGAAAACCTGCTGGAGATACCTGCTCGGCGCGTTCGGTAGGCGGGATGCCGGCTTTTTCCAGCAAGGCTTCGCCGCCCAGTGACTTCAGTGACGCCCGCAGCATCTTGCGGCGCTGGCCGAAAGCGGCGGCGGTGACTTTTTCAAGATTTTTGATGATCGACCTGTCGGGGCGTTCGGCCTTGGGCGTCAGTTTGACCACGGCGCTATCGACCTTTGGCGGCGGGGTGAAGGCGCGGGCGGGTAGGTCCATCAGTTTTTCACAATCACACAACACCTGCGCGATGACCGACAGGCGGCCATAATCATTATCGCCGACCGGTGCGACCACGCGCAGGGCAACCTCAAGCTGGAACATCAGGGTCATGGACAGCGGTTGCCACGGACCGGTCAGCCATTTGATAAGCAGCGGCGTGCCGACATTATAAGGCAGGTTGGAGACGATATGCGCCGCATCGGGCAAGTTGCGATCCGCAAGCAATTTCGCTTCATTGACCTTCATGGCGTCGCCTTCGACCACCTCGAACCGGTCGCCATAAACACTATTCAGTTCGCCGAGCAGATCGATAAAGCGATGATCCATCTCGATGGCGATGACCTTTTGCGCTTCGGTTTCCAGCAGGGCGCGCGTCAGCCCGCCGGGGCCGGGGCCGACCTCGATCACCACATCGCCATCGAACGGACCACCAAGGCGGACAATCTTGCGCGTGATGTTGAGATCGAGCAGGAAGTGCTGGCCGAAGCTCTTTTTAGCCATCAGGCCATGGGCCTCCAGGCTTTCACGCAGGCTGGGAAGGGTCATGCGGCTTGCCTGTTCCGGCTGATATCATCGGCGGTGCGGATAGCCGCCACAAGGCTGTCCATACGGGCAATCCCCTTGCCGGCGATATTGAAGCCGGTGCCGTGGTCGGGCGAGGTGCGGACAATCGGCAGACCGAGCGTGATATTGACGCCGCCCCAGAAATCAAGCGTTTTCAAGGGGATCAAACCCTGATCATGGTACAGGCACAGGGCGGCATCGTAACCGGCGCGGGCGTCGTCATGAAACAGGGTGTCCGCTGGAAATGGCCCGCGGATATCAATACTTTCATTTTGCAACTGAGTGATGGCGGGCCTTAAAAGATCGATTTCTTCGCGGCCAATAGTGCCGTCTTCGCCGGCATGAGGGTTAAGACCAGCCATGACCAGGCGCGGCCGCGCGATGGCGAAATCCCGGATCAGGGCGGCGTTGGTGATCCTGGCCAATTCGGTCAGCCCCGTAACTGACAAGGCGGCAGGTACGGCGCTCAGTGGCATGTGGATGGTGGCCAGAACCACGCGCAAATCCTTTGCCGTCAGCATCATCACTGGTGTCGGCACGGTATCGCCATCGCGGCACAATTCAGCCAGATATTCGGTATGGCCGGGGAAGCTGAAGCCCGTGGCGTAAAGCACCGATTTGGCGATGGGGCAGGTGATCAGCGCCCGCGCCTGACCTCTGAGGCATAAATCGACGCCAGCCTTGATCCACGCAACGATATGCGGGGCATGGGCGCTGTCCGGCTTCCCCGTTATGGCGGGGCGGCTCAAAGGCCTGTCCAGAACGGGCAGGGCGTTGGCGAAATGAGCGGCCGTTTCGGAAATATCGGCCACACGCGCAACCGGTATTCGCTGCGCGGCCAGCAAGGCGGCGTCACCCAGCACGCAAAAAGCTAAACCAGCCTGATCTCTCAGACTGGTCCAGGCTTTCGCCGCAAGCTCCGGACCGATCCCGCAGGGATCGCCCAGGCTCATAACCAATGGCGCATTAGTGGTTTTCAATCGTCGCCGTGCTTCTCAGTTCGCGCAGATAGCGGCGGCCCAGCATGGACAGGCGCTGATTGACCAGATTGTTCTCGACCTGATCGCGGCTCAGGGCGTTGTCACCGGCCAACTGGCGGTCGCAAACATAGAGCACGTCCATATTCTGCGCATTGCGCAGCGGCGCTGTCGCCTCGTTGGTCTTGAGCGGTCGCAGCGCTTCCGCGTAATTGGTCAGCAGGGTGCTGAGTTTGGCGTCGCCCAGATCGGTCAACCGAACGCCGGCGGGCGCCTTCCCCTCGGCCTCGTCGAAAGCAGAGCAGCTATCGACGCGGGAGCGGAAACTGGCCAGGGCGGCATTGGCGCTGGCGATTTCTTCCGGGCTGGCGTTTGCGGGCAGGGCGACTGCCGCCTGCTTGAGACGGAAGACCATATCGGCATTGCCATCGGTCTTCTGGCGCAGCAAATAAATATAGACGCCATCCTTGGTGACGATCGGCTCGCTCATTTCACCGGGATTGAGCGAAGTCAGCACATTTTCCACCGATGGTTCGATATTGCCCGAAACCAGCCAGCCGGCATCGCCGCCATTGGCCGCGGACGGGGCATTGGAAAACTGACGCGCGACCGCCTGGAACGGGGCCACCTTGGCCGCGATCTGCTCACGCAACTGTTTTGCGCCCTGCAAGGCGTTGGCGGCGGAACCGGCCGTGGTGTTATCGATAAAGATTTCCGCCACGAGGTACTGCGGCTTCTGGCCATCGGCGATTACCTTGTCCATCAGGGAATCGACCTGGGCCGTGCCGACATTGGCGCTGGAATGATAGCGCCCGCCGACCAACTGGTTCCAGCCCGATTCGGCGGCGATCTGGGCGCGCAGGGTAGCCGGTTCGACCCCGACGCGCTTCAACTCGCTCAGGAGCTGATCGGGCTTCAGATTGCTCTGGGCGGCCATGCGGGCGATTTCCTCATCGACCTCCTCATCGCTGACCTTGACCTTCCAGTGATCCATTTCCTGCTGTTGCAGGCGCTCGTCGATCAGGCTGTTCAGCGCCTGCTGCTGGAAGGCGGCATAGTTTTCCTGCGTCACCTGTACGCCGGATGTCACGATCAGCAACAGCATGCGCTGCTTCAGGTCGTAGGAGGTGATCATGTCGTTATTGACGGAAACGAGGATGCCTTCGGCCAGGGGCGGCAACTGCGGGGCCTGGGTATCTGGCGTCAACGCCGGTTGCGAGGCCAGGGCGGCGTCGCCGGTATCCGGCGTTTGCGGAAAGCTCTGCGCCTGGGCGGCGGGCGCCCCCAGCATCAAAATCGCGGACAGAACAGGCAAGACCTTGAACATGGGGGAACCGGAGGACGAAGGAGTGGACATGTGCATCTTTTAAAGGCTTGACCCGAAATTAGCGAACATCGTTGAAGTTGGAAAGTGATGTTCCCATTGTGGTTAAGTTAAGGCGGAAGAATATCGACGATGACGGTTTACGATTGCGCGCCGTCAGGATTGAGTCATTTTGCTGGTAAACCAGTTCGAACCAACTGCAATCGTCACGATAGATCAGGCTGACGGTCGATTTGCGCCAGGTGTTCTGCACCAGGTCGCGGTCAAGGCGCGCTGAAACGCCCCAATGACTGGTGAAGAAGTGACGGCCGTAAAGCTGGAGATTGCGGTAATTGTCGCCGAAAGTTTTCAGCTTGCCGGTAGCGGCGAGTTCGGCGATGCGCGCCGCTCGCGCCGCCGCCTTTTCAGTGGTGTCGTCGATATCGCTTGCGGCGTAATAATTGCGAATCTGCGCCTGGGTCAGGCGGTTATTGACAATGTAACGCAAGGTCGCCGTCGTGTTCTTGCGGATAGCCGTCAGGCCGTATTCGCCCTGGTTCATTTTGCCGGTTTCGCCGTCAAAGCGCAGCCGTGTATAACCATTGAAGCCCTTGGGGGTTCTGAAGCCGCCCGTGGCGATCCAGTCGGAATTCCGGCTGCCCAGGCCGGACGGATCATAGGTATAGGACTGGCCGTTGACCGCGACGGTTTTCAGGAACTGGGATTCGACCTCATCGCGCAGGACGCGCCCCAGCAGGCCATCGATTTCCAGCCCGGAATTGAACCGCAATTCGCCACGCAGGCCCAGGCTCAACCGTGCGCCGGCTTCATAAATATCGAAACCGGGCGATTTGTTAAAGCTGAACAGGGTCGTTTCATCGAACTCAAAGGACTGGCTGTCTTCCGTAGGCAGGTAAGGGCTTTCCTGTGCATCCGGGGATACAGCGAATTGCGCCACAGGCTCGATGATGGCCGTGAAACCCTCGAACTTCCGGAACATGGGATAGCTGATATTCAGGCCGGCCGTCGCCAGGTCGCGCGACACTTCGTAGGACGTGCCGGTCGTATCCAGGTCGCTGACCTTGTAATAGTCGTGGCGCATGTCCACGAAAGGCCCCCACTTGACGCCGTTGCGGCTGGTCATGTCACCGGTCCAGTTCAGCCCGGCGCTGACGCGATTGGTGTCGTAACCGGTCACGCCGTCGGAATTTTCCGGCGCGCCGATATCGATGGCTCTCAGGCCTGAAACAGTTCCAAGACGCTTGTGATAGATACCGATAGCATTGGCAGATAATGTCAGTTGTCCGCCGAGAATACGTGATTTCGGCGACCAGTAGGCTTCGATCTGTGGCGCGATGGTCGGGAAAAAGTCAGAGGTGATCGCATAGGGCTGAAGCTGTGTGGCCGGATCGAGATAGCCGCCCACCTGGAGGCTCTGGAAATTCGCCATGGTGACGGCGAAATAGGCGTTGGATACCTGGCGGGTTACATTGAACTGGTTGATCAACTGGCGGGAATCGACAGACAGATCGCCCACCTTGTCGAACGCGCCGTCGATATTATAGCGCTCGAAGAAATTGGCGTAATCGCCTCTGGAATCGCCGCTTTCATCCTTCACATGCTGGGCGGTGAAGCCCCAGCGCCAGTCATCATTTATCTTGAAGGCGCCATCGGCCAGCAGGTATTCACGGGTGGCGGACGCGCCGTGGCGGTCACCGTTATTGTCGAAGAAGGCTTCATTGGTGAAGCCGCCGCGCAGACGTAGCGTGCCGGAATAGAAGCGACGCCGGTATTCCAGATTGAGCAGCGGATTGACGCTGGCGTTCAATTGGGGGCTGAGGATCAGGTATTGATAAGGCGAGATGGACCACAGATAGGGCTGTTCATACGAAAAACCGCGCTTCTGATCGGCTGATATTTTCGGCGGCAGAAAACCTGACGCGCGGTCAAGCTCCGGGTCGGGCGTCCAGAGATAGGGTGCGTAGAGGACGGGAACGCCCTTAAGCTTTACGACGGCGTTATTGTAAAACACCATCTTCTTGTCTTTGCGCTGGGTGATCCGGCCGGCTTCGATCGACCAGGTTGGATCCTGGGTTTCACCATTCTTCACGCACAGTTCGCAGGGCGTATAGATGACATTGGTCAGGCGGTTGATATCCGGGCTTACCTGTTCCAGGCGGCGGGCGAATACCTTGGTGTTGTCCCGGCCGATCGAAGCGAAGTTCTCGCTGTAGCCCGACTGCATGTTGTCGTCATAGGTAATCCGGTCGGAAAACTGTACGCTGCCGTCTTCGTTCAGGGTCTGGGTATGGCCTTCGGCGGTCGTGACTCCGGTCGCCGCATTGGAGGTCACCTTGTCGGCGCGGATGGTCCGGCCGTTCTGGCGCAGTTCGACGCTGCCGGTCGCGGTCGTTATGTCATCATCGCTGTTGGTGACCGTATCGGCTTCCAGGTATGAGGCGCCCCTGGTCAGGCCATCGGTTCCCGGCGTGGTTTCGGTGCGCACGATTTTAGGTATCGGTTTGGCGTCGGCATAGGGGGGGCGGGTCTCGGCCGGCGCCGGCATGGCCGCGGGCGTTTCCTGCGGCGTGGTTTGCGCCATGGCCTGAGGGCATCCCGCGCCCATGGCGATCAGGGTTATCAGCCCCGCGCCCAGCCTGATTCCAGACTGCTTGTCCGCTTCCTGTCTGTAAGAATAGCGCTTGATCATCGCCTGCCGTATCAGTCCTGTAGTCAAAATCAAAAATCACCGAACGCCAGCAATGTCTGCCGTATCCGTTCATATAACATAGCCGGTGCAGAAGCCGACCAAAAAGACATTCCAAAACGAGACAAAGCGAATCACGTCGCGCAAGTCTAACCCGTTTAACCGTCTTCCGTGTAAACGATCAGGGTCATGGCGGCCAGCATGGCCAGAACAGCCGGCGACCAGCCCGCCATGAAGATCGGGATGACGCCGGCCTTGCCCATGCTTGAAAACAACTGGTTGACGAAGAAGATGACAAAACCAAGGCTGATGCCGGAAATAACCAGCCCGGTCATGCCGCCCAGCCGCATCAGGCGCAGGCTGAACACGGCGCCCAGCGCCGTCATGGCGGCGAACATCAGCGGCGTCGATAAAAGCTGGTGCAGTTTCAGCTCGTAAAGCGCGGTCGAGAAGCCGGATATGCGGTTCTGATGAATAAGGGCCGGCAGCCGCCAGAAAGGCACGCTCTGGGTCGAGGCGTACTTTTTAAAGGCCTTCTGCGGGTCGAGATTCGACGGCATGGTCAGCACATCGTAAGGCGCGGTCGGCGGACCGGTGACGGTGGCCTCCTGGGCGTTACGCAACTGCCAGTAACCGGGACGCAAGGTCGCCTCCTGGGCGTCGATCCGCTTGCGGAATACGGGCACTTCCTTGGCGTCTATATCGTAAATCCAGAAGGTCACGCCTTTCAGATGGCCGATGACCTGGCTGTCCTGGCTGGCGGCGCGAATGACGATCTGCTGCTTGCCGTCGCCCTGGCGCAGATAGATGGCGCCGTTTGCCTGCCCTGGCGCCGGCGCATCCGCCTGATTGAGCCGGGCGGTGAGGCGTTCGTAGTGATCATTGAGCTTTGAAGCGACCGGATTAAGCACGCCGATGGTCAACACCCCGAACGCGAAGGCCATGACGGTGGCCGGCAAAATAAAACGCCAGGCGGAAACGCCGGCGGCGCGCATGGCGATCAGTTCGCTGCGGCGATTGAGGTTCACAAAGGCGAACAGGGCGCCGAACAGGAAGGCGAAAGGCAGCAGGACCAGGATCGATCCCGGCGATTTTTCCAGCATCAACCCGATGACCGACAGGCCGGACACATCGGCTTTGGCGCCCAGAGTCTTGGAAATGCTGACATATTCGATCAGGAAAATCAGCGCCGCCACGATCATCAGCGCCGACAGGAAGGCCGAGATGCAGGTTTGCAGGATATAGGTCTCAAGCCGGTTTTTGCGCCACGGATTGAGATAGGCGAGGTTGTCGAGGAATCGCGGTTTGGTCAGGTTGATGCTGGTCAGATTCATGGCGCTTTCCCCTACAATGGCCGCAGGGCGGATTTCGCCTGCAAGGCCTGGGGCCGCAGGCTGGTCGTCCGGCCGTCATGCTTGCGGATCAGGCGCAGGCTGATGAAAACCGGCACCATCGGCACGACATATTGCAGGATATTGATGACCCATGCCGAGGCGCTGGCGGTTTCGACCACCACGCCGAATATCCGCGTCGCGGCGGCGGCGGCGGCGGCGATGGCGATCCGTTTGGCATAGCCATTGCGGCTGAAACGGCCACCCAGTACGCTGACGATGGCCAGCATGACGAAGGCCAGGTTATAAAGCGGATTGGCTATGCGGGCATTGGCTTCGGCATAGTATTTCTGCCAGACGGTTTTTTCATAATCGTAACGGACCGGGAAGGCGAGTTCGTGCATATAGCGGTCGCCTTCCTTGTATTGCAGGTAGTCGTCGCTGGTGAAATAGGACGTGATGTCGAAGCTGTACTCGTCCCAGGTCAGGTGATCAAGCACACCCTTGCCCGACAATTGCTGGTTCGAGCCGTTGCGCATGATCAGGAGGGAACTGCCATCGATCTTCTTGATGCGGCCCTCGCGGGCGGCGAAGGTCTGATCCTTGCCGTCGGGTTCGTCGGTGCGGATGAATATCTGCCGCAGCAGGCCGTTCTGGTCGATCTTCTGGACGTAGATGGTCAGACCCGATTCGGAGGTCGAGAAATCGCCCTCCTTGACCAGGCTGGAAATCAGGTCGTTCTTGACGTTGAAAAGCTCCTGCCGCATGGCGCGATTGGTCAGGGGCTGGATGAACAGGTTCACCAGAAGGCTGATCAGGGTAAAATAGATGGCTATGCGCAGGATGGGATAGGCGACGCGCATCAGCGACATGCCGCTGGCATAGGCCGCGGTGAATTCGTGCTCCCCCTGCATCCGGGTCAGGGCCACCAGCGTACCGACAAAGAGCGCGATGGGGAAGATCAGACCAGCCAGTTGCGGCATCGACAGCAGGGTGATCTTGATGAAGACCCAGGCGCTCTGGCCGCGCTCGACCACCAGATCGAACTGGGTCAGGGATTGACTGAGAAGGGCTATGGCCGTCAGCGCCGCCACGGCGCCGCCAACCGGCAAGATCAGTTGGCGGAATATGTAGCGGTCAAGTGTGCGCATATTTCAGGTTAACTCGTCAATGCCGTGTTCGCGTCCTCTTTTGACCGCTTACAGACTTAATTACAAGCGGTTGCGTGGCGGCGGGCAAAAAAATTGAACACTTATGTACAGTGTGGCCGGAAAGCCCGGTACGGGTTTGGATGGGCTGTCATCCGGTAACAAAAATGTTGCAAAAAAGACTTCTGTCGGCGGGTAAAAAGGGGCATAGGGCTTAAGACTGCCGCCATCCCGAAACGGCCACTGCATCGGAGGATTTCATGCCGCAACCCGCCATTACGCTCGCCGCAACTCCCGCCGCCAGGGCCTGCCTGGCGCTTATACTGGGCGAAGGCGAAGGCGAGGGCGTTAGCGCCGGGTTCGCCAGGCTGGACGCGCCGGCCGCCGAGGCGGTGAAAGCAATGCTGTCGGCCCTGGGGTTCAAGGGCGCGCGCGGCAAGACGCAATTGCTCAGTCCTCCCGCCGGCGCCGACGCCGTGGCCCTGGCCGTAACAGGAGGCGGCGATCTCGCCACACTCGATGACGCCGGTATGGAAACGATCGCCGCCGGTCTTTATCATGCGGTAAAGACGGCCGGTTTCGAAGCGCTCAGTTTCGACCTGACGGGCTATGCGCCGGACTTGGTGGCGCGGGCCTTGCTGGCCTTCCATCTGGCGTCCTACCGTTTCGATAAATATTTTGGCCAGGCCAAGCTGGACAAGGCGCCGGCACTGAAAAGCATCACCATTGTCTGCGACGATATCCAGGCGGCGGAAGCGGCGTTTGAACCGCTGGCGGCCCTGCGTGACGGCATCCTGTTCGCCCGCGATCTGGTGTCGGAACCGGCCAATGTGCTCTATCCGCAATCCTATGCCGATCGGGTCAAGGCGCTCGAATCGGCCGGCCTCAAGGTCGAGGTTCTGGGGGAGGCCGAGATGGAAAAGCTCGGCATGCACTCGCTGCTCGGCGTCGGCCTCGGCAGCCGCAAGGAATCGAAACTGGTGATCATGCAGTGGCAGGGCGCCGGCCAGGCCAAACCGGTCGCTTTTGTCGGCAAGGGCGTGACCTTCGATACCGGCGGCATCTCGATCAAGCCGGCCGAGGGCATGGAGGACATGAAGTGGGACATGGGCGGTTCGGCCGCCGTGGTCGGCACCATGATCGCCCTGGCCAGCCGCAAGGCCAGGGTCAATGCGGTCGGCATCATCGGCCTGGTCGAGAATATGCCGGATGGCAATGCCCAGCGTCCCGGCGATGTGGTGAAGGCGATGTCCGGCACCACGATCGAGGTCATCAATACCGACGCCGAGGGCCGGCTCGTCCTGGCCGACGCCCTGTGGTACTGTCAGGACCGGTTCAAGCCGCAGTTCATGATCGATCTGGCGACCCTGACGGGGGCCATGATCATCGCGCTCGGCATGGATTATGCCGGTGTTTTCAGCAATAACGACGAACTGGCTGAGAGAATAGGTGAGGCCGCAAAAAGCGCCGGTGAAAATACCTGGCGTATGCCCCTGCCGCCGCAATACGAAAAGCAGATTGATTCCAAGATCGCCGATATCCGCAATATCGGCGGACGCCCGGCGGGATCGATTACCGCGGCCCTGTTCCTTCAGCGCTTCGTCAATAATGTGCCGTGGGCGCATATGGATATCGCGCCGGTGGCCTGGACCAATGAACAGCGCATCCCGACCGTGCCGGAAGGCGCCACCGGATTTGGCGTGCGGACGCTCAATCAACTGGTCGAACGTTTTTACGAGCAATAGGCCTCATGCCGGACATCTGGTTCTACCATCTTGAAAAAACACCTCTTTCCCAGGCCTTGCCGGACCTGCTGGAAAAGGTCGTGCAAAAAGGATGGCGGGCCTATGTCCATGGTCATGATGATGACAGGATCGAGGGGCTGGATAGTCAGTTATGGGCCTACGGTCCCGCCTCTTTCCTGGCGCATGGCCGGGAGGGAAATGAACTGGCGGCGCGCCAGCCTGTCCTGCTCGGAACCTCCGGCGAAATGGTCAACAGGCCGGACGTTTATGTTTCGGTCGCGCCGGTGGATTTCCCGGATATTTCCGGCCTGCAAAGGGGGCTTGTTGTCTTCGAGGGAGCGGATGACGCGCATCTCGGCTGGGCGCGCGGGCAGTGGAAACGATTAAAGGGCGAGGGCGTCGATCTCGCTTACTGGAAACAGAATACGCAAGGCCGTTGGGAGAAAATGCAATGAAGAAATTACATGAACGTGGTGTTCTTTTTACCTTGTTTTTCTTGGGGTTATCTTCCTGTACGACCGCGCCTGAGCCGGTGGCGTCAGCGCCGCACCCCGCACCGCAGCCGCCTGTCCGTCAGCCGCCGGTCAGCAAACCGGCCTCGCCGGCGGCGCCCGTCTATAAACCCATGGCCGACGATCAGTGCGGCGCCGGCGCCCTGCAATACCTGATCGGCAAGCCGCGCACAGAGATTCCGGTGCCGCTGGATCCGGGCCGGCGCCGGGTCGTCTGTTCGAGTTGCATCGTGACGCAGGAATACCGTGCCGATCGCCAGACCATTGTCTTCAGCAGCGAGACCGGAATCATTGAATCGGTTAAATGCGGGTAACGCTGATTTAGCCTTTTTACATGTCATTTCAGTTGGTCAGCTTCCAATCTTGATGCTACCTTGAGTTAAGTGAAGAGACGAATCGACGGTATTTCGGGGCAACCCGTCGTCCATACCACCCAAACGATCGGGTCTTGAACGCATGGATAAAAAGCTCATAGGTGACGGAAGGCCGGCGGAAATCCTGCTGGTGGACGATAATCGCGGCGACGCGCTGCTGGCCGCCCACGCCTTCAGGGAAGCGCATGTCGAGGCCAATCTGACGGTCGCCTCCACGGGGGAGATGGCGCTGGCCATGCTGGCCAGGGAAGGCGAGTATCGTGACAAACGGCTGCCCGACCTGATTATGCTGGATCTCGGCCTGCCGAAAATGAGCGGCGTGGATGTTCTGAGCCGTATCAAAAGCGATATGCGTTCCAGGCACATTCCGGTGATCGTCATGTCGAATTCCGGCGCCGGCAGCAATATCCTGAAAAGCTATCAGCTTCACGCCAACGCCTACGTTATCAAGCCTGACAACCTAGCCCGGTTCCGCGAAGCGATTTCGCTGATCGAACAGTTTTTTTTCCTTCTGGCCTGCGTGCCTCAGAACATAGACGCATAAGGAGGACGTGCCATGCAGGAACCGCGACACATCACCATGACTGCTCCCGCCGATCCCGCCGAAGAATTCAAGGATTTCGCCTATATCGTCTCGCACGATCTCGCCGGTCCGGTCCGGTCGATGGTGGCGTTCTCCCAGTTGTTGAAGGAAAGCCTGCCGGTTGTGGAAAAGGCCGAGGATCAGTTGCATCTCGATCTGATCATTGAAAGCGGCCAGAAACTCGGTGAAATGATCCAGGGGTTATTGGCGTTTTCGCGTCTGAACACGGTGCCGAGAAGCCGCGCCCTGGTTGAACTCGAAATCGTCGTGGCGCGCTGTTACATGCAGTTGCAGGCCCAGTTGGATGCGACCAAGGGCCATTTCAACTATCCGCGCATGCCCGAAGTGATGGCGGATGCACAGCAGATGCACACGGTCTTCTTCGCCTTGCTGGATAACGCCATCAAATTCCGCAAACCGGACCAGGCGCCGGATATCCGCATCCGTTGCGAAAAGACCGCCGATTTCTGGGAATTCAGCATTGCGGACAACGGCATCGGCATCGATCCGCTGTTCTATGACGATGTGTTCCGCCCCTTGCGCAAACTGCATACGGATGAGGTTTATCCGGGCGTCGGCATGGGGCTGACCCTGGCGCGCAAGATCATCATGGCGCATGGCGGGGAAATATGGCTGGAGCCATCCGAGATGGGCGGGCTGAAGGTCAGCTTTACGTTGCCGCGCTAAGGCCTGAGCGATAAAAAGGCTACCTCATGTTTGGTTGAAAGCACTCACCGGGCGCCGATGTTCGAGGTCATGGAAACGCGAAAGGAAAGGGAGGCGCCGGTTTCAAAGGCCGGGCTACCCGCGCTTAGTGAAAAATCACCGGATGCTTTATCGCGGAAGCGTGGATCGGCGTTTATGGAATAAGACGGTTTCGGCATATCTCTGGCGAGAAACCGCGCATCGGCGCCGTAAAACAAATTTGTTTCGAGCACGACATGATCGCTCTTACGCACCGTATCGGTGACAGCCACCAGGAACGGCGTGTTTTCGGCCAGTAAACCGGTTCCCGGAACGGCATAGGCAATATTATTGATCCATAGCGTGTGGTTCGAATCCATGTTGCTGAGTTCGCCTCGCCAGGTGCTGCTGTTCTGCGTGTCCAGCCGGTTGTTATAGGCGGTGTTGTTGGTGATCGTGACATATTCGCTTAGATAGACCTGGATGCCGCCGCCGCCGTTGCCATAAGTCACGTTGTCCGTCACCAGGATGCCGCCCGTGTAGGGTATGCCGTCCTTGCGATCGACGTTGAGTGTCTTGTCAACGATGATGCCATTGCCGTCAGTATGACAGCCCGGTATGTCGCAGGCATAGGTCTCGAAATTGTCATGGCTGATATTGCCGGCGATTATGATGTGCCATGGGAGAGAATCGGCGGGTGTGGGGTCGAACGGTGCTGCGGTTTGGGCCTGATAAGTGGAAATGCCGGATTCCTGCCAATGGTTGGTAGCGGTATTGTGGTCGGTTTCGTTGCCGATGATCCAGAAATATTCGGCATCATTGAGCTGTATGCCGCCGCCACCCATGCCATGAACATGACAATTTTCGACCACGATATGATGGTGCGCGGCGCTGTTGCTTGTCACTATGCCTTCACCGCCGGCCAGGGCATGGTTGCCGTCGATATCAAGGCCGTCGAGGATCAGATAGGCGGTGTTGATATTGATGATCTGGTAGCTGTCGGCGTGAGCGACCAGATGTGCGCCCTTACGATGTTCGGCGCGATAGACTACATAGCCGGTGGTGTCGTTGCGATTACCGCCGTGGGTAAGGGATATGGCCTTCACTATGGGATATTCGCCATCGGCCAGGGTGACGCAGTCACCGGCCATGAGCACACTGCTATCATTGGCCGCCTGAATAGATCCCCACGGATGCGCGGCCGAGCCATCTCCATTTGCGCCAGGCGCAATGTGGAAGGTACGCACACATGTATAGGCCGGAATATGTTCCGCCTTAAGCGATTGTGATGGACTGACGGTTTTGGCCTGCGCCATGCCCCCCAAAAAGGCGATAAGGATGATGAGTCTGAGCATGTTTCCTCCACTTAGGAAGCACTGTAATCCTATACTCCGGCCTCTGTCCTGGCGCTTTCGTAGATTTCCGCTGCGTCCATCCATTCGGCTTCCAGGGCGACCATCTTTTCTTCCAGTTTTGCCTTGTCTTTACCAAGGTTTATGGCAAGCGCCTGATCCTTTGCATAAAGTTCGGGATCGCCCAGCTTGAGGTCCAGCAGCTTGATCTGATTGCTGGCCGCTTCGATCTGGCGTTCCAGATCATCCGCTTTTTTCTTCAGAGGTGCGATGGCGTTGCGCGCGGCGGCGGCGGCCTTGCGGGCCTCTTTGGAATTAAGCTGCGGGTTCTTTTCCTTCGCCGCTTCGGCGGCTTCCTCACGGGTAGCGGTCTTGGCGCGTTCGATCACCAGCCTGGCATAATCATCCATAGAGCCGGTATAGGTCTTCACCGTGCCGTCATTGACCAGCCACAGCTTGTCGGCCACCAGTTCGATCAGTGACCGGTCGTGGGTAATCATCAGCACGGCGCCTTCATAATCATTGAGGGCATCGAGCAGGGCGCGGCGGCTGTCGATATCGAGGTGGTTGGTCGGTTCGTCCAAGATCAGCAGGTGCGGCCGTTCCATCGCCACCATATTGAGCAGAAGGCGGGCGCGCTCACCACCGGAAAGATCCTTGACCTTAGTCTCGACCTTGGTCGCACCCATGCCGAAAGACCCCAGACGCGAGCGGCGTTTGGCCTCGGTTTCATCGGGGCGGGCGCGACGGATCATTTCCAGCGGCGTATCTTCCGGGTCCATGGCCTCGATCTGGTGCTGATGGAACCAGGCCACCGTCATGCGCCGGTCGCGCCATTGCGTGCCGTGGCTTTCGATGAGCGCACCGGCCAGAAGCTTGGCGAAGGTCGATTTACCGGCGCCATTGACGCCCAAAACCCCAATCCGATCATCGGGATCGAGGCGAATGTTCATGTGACGCAGGATGACGGTATCGCCATAACCGACGCTGGCGTCTTCCAGGCGCAGGATGGGCGGCGAAAGCTGCTTTTCCGGCGAGGGCAGGATAAAGGGCGCGACGCGATCCTCGATATTGGCGGAGATCGGCGGCAGCTTTTCCAGCTTTTTCATGCGTGATTGCGCCTGAGCGGCTTTTGACGCCTTGGCGCGGAAACGATCGACGAAGGCCTGCAAGTGCGCGCGCTCGGCTTCCTGCTTGGCGGCGTTGGCGGCGTTGAGGCGGGCCTTTTCGGCGCGCATGCGTTCGTAATTGTCGTAATTGCCGGTGTAATAATCGAGGCGCTGGCCGACGACATGGACAATGGCGTCAACCGATTCATTGAGCAGGTCGCGGTCGTGCGAAATCATCAGGGCGGCATTGGGGTAGCGCTTCAGGCGCGCTTCCAGCCACAGGGCGCCTTCGAGATCGAGATAGTTGGTCGGCTCATCGAGCAGCAGCAGGTCGGGTTCGGCGAGCAGGGCGCCGGCCAAAGCGGCGCGCATCCGCCAACCGCCGGAAAAATCCGAGATCGGACGCGTCAGGTCGGCATTGGAAAAGCCGAGGCCGCTGAGAATTTCCGCCGCCTTGGCCGGGGCGCGATCGGCGCCGATAGCATAGAGGTCATGGTGGATTTCCGCCTGGTGCATCGGGTCGGCGGTTTCCAGGGCGCGTAGCAGGTCGCGGCGGCGGACATCGAGATCGAGCACCTCATCGATCAGGTGCTTGGGAGAGGCGGCGATTTCCTGATCGACCGAGGCGATCCGCCAGGCTTTCGGCGTGGTGATCTCGCCGCCGCCGGGTTGCGATTTGCCGAGGATCAGGCCGAACAGGGTCGATTTGCCGACGCCATTCAGGCCGACAAGCCCCGCCTTGGTGCCGGGGGGCAAGGTCAGGCTGGCGCCATCGAAAAAGCGGCGGCCGTAGGCGTCGTACACCAGGTTGGTAATCTGCAACATATGACTTGAAAACTTTAGAATTTACGGGTTGGCGAATGCTTCGGGTGTCGCTATAAGCCAGCCCAACGCAAACGCAAAATAAAAATGGATTTCCAATGTCCCGTACTTTCTCGATCATCAAGCCCGACGCCACCCGCCGCAATCTGACCGGCGCGATCAACGCCGTCATCGAAGCCGCCGGCCTGCGCATCGTCGCCCAGCGCCGCGTGAAGCTGACCAAGGCGCAAGCCGAACAGTTCTATGGCGTCCACAAGGAACGCCCTTTCTTCGGTGAACTGGTTGGCCAGATGACCGCCGAACCGGTCGTGGTTCAGGTTCTGGAAGCCGACAACGCCGTGCCGAAATACCGCGAGGTCATGGGCGCCACCAACCCGGAACAAGCCGCTGAAGGCACTCTGCGCAAGCTGTTCGCCCTGTCGATCGGTGAGAACTCGGTTCACGGTTCGGACTCGGATGAGAACGCCGCGATCGAAATCGCCCAGTTCTTCACCGAAGACCAGATCGTCGGTTAAGCGGCCCAAACCTTCGGTCATGCGCCAATGCGCCGTTGCCGAAACTGACAGACTAAACGCCGGAGTGAAAGCTCCGGCGTTTTTATTTGGGACCACGAATGCACACGAACAGGCAAGAATAAAGAAAACCAGCCTTCCTGAATGCGTGTCTATTCGTGTGCATTCGTGGTTCGATTTCCCTCTCGCAGTTCCGCCAGCAGCGCCTGATTGTCATAAATCCTGTCCAGCGCCACGCTGACGGCTGCGGTAGACACCACAACCGCCCGATTGAGCGCGCCGTCATAGAAATATGTGCCGCCAAGGCTATGGATATTGCCATCGAACGCCGCGCCGATAATCTCGCCCCTGGCGTTGACCGCCGGAGAGCCGGAATTGCCGCCCACAATGTCGTTGGTGGTGACGAAATCCATCACCGTGTCGCCATCGAAATGCCCGCGGGCATCGATAAAGGATTGCGGCAATTGATAGGGCGCCTTTCCGGTGGCGCGATCATAGACGCCCTTCATGTATGTGAAAGGCGCGACCGCCGCGCCGCGCCAGGTCCAGCCCTGGATACGGCCGTAGGAAAGACGGAGCGTGAAGGTGGCGTCGGGATAGGTATCCGTGCCATAGGCCCTGAAGCGGACGCGGGCGATCTTCTCAGCGGCGATGCGCGTCGGGCCGGTGACGCGGTTTTCATATTGCCGGCGGATATCGCGTGACGCCGGATCGATGCGCAGGGCATACTGAATCATCGGGTCATTCGACGCCTTGATGGCTGTCATGCCGCCCTCCCACAAGGCCTTGCGCGTATCGGCATCATCCAGTCCGGTATTTTCAACCAGGAATGCCGCCAGTTCTTCGGGCGAGGATTTACCAAGCAGAATATGGGTTTGCGGTGCGTCGGCGCCGAGATATTCGCGCGCTTTTGACAGGCGGAATTCCAGATGTAGCTGTTCGAGCGGCTTCTCGACCTGGGTATTGGCGAACAGGTCACGCGCGATCGCCGGCAGACGGGAATCGGCATATTCCGGCAGGCGCTCACTGGAAGGTTTCTGCCGTTCGGCGGCGCCGCGCACCAGTTCGCGGGCATAGTTCAACAAGGTCGAGCTATAGGGCGTGTTTTCGAGGAAATTATAAGGCAGGAAGAGCGCGGCATAGGCCGTCTGCGCCTCGGAAATATCCGCCCAGGGATCGCCGGTTTCCAAAGCGAAAGGGCCGGTCAGGGTTGATTTCAGATAAGTCTCTTCCTGATGTTTGGCCGCAAGCATTGCCGGATTTCGCAGCGCCTGCCATTCCGCGTTCATGGCCTTGAAGCCGTTTTCCACGCCGAAGATCGCATCCTGACTGATGCGCCGGTTGTTCTCGTTTTGCTGGGAAAAGGCGATCAGCCGGCCGCGCAGTTCGGATTTCATCAGCAGCACAGGCGGATAGACCGTATCACGCAGGGTTTCCAACTGGCTGGCGGTCATCAGGCGTTTGGTGGCGCCGGGATTGCCGGCAATAAAAACCGGATCGCCCTCGCGCGGCGTTTCGGTGTTCCATTTCAGATGATCGGGCGTTTTGACCGGACGACCGGCTTCGTAAATACGCAGAAAGCCGGCATCGAGGGCATAACGCGGGAAATTGAAATTATCCGGATCGCCGCCGAAGAAAGCGGCCTGGAATTCCGGAGCAAAAACAAGACGTACATCGGAATACCTGCGGTACTTGTAGAGCTTGTATTGTCCGCCCTGATACAGCGCGACAAGCTCGCAATGCGTCCTGCCATCGTCACCGCAGGCTTTTTTTTCAATATCCGTGGCGGTCGCGTTCTGAGCGCGTACAAAGGCGTCACCGATCAGGCCGGTAGTGGCCGCATTGACGTCTTTTGTATGGTCGGTCACCGAAATCAGGATTTCCGCCACCAGGCCGGGGCAGGTGCGCTCGTCTTCGCGCGCGGCCGTATAGCCATCGGTTACATAGTTGTCTTCGGAGCCGGAAAGCGCCTGCGCGCAATGCAGAACGCAGTGATGATTGGTGAAGATCAAGCCTTCGCCGGAAACGATCGAACCCGAACAACCGGCGCTCAGGCGAACACTGGCGCCCTGAAGATGCGCCAGCCATTTTTTATCGAGCGTCGTGCCATAGGCCGCGTTCACCCTGGCCAAAGGGAAATTATCGAAGGTCCACAGCCCTTCCTCGGCGTGGGCATGGCCGGAAACCAGGGCGAGCGCGGCGAAGGCGAGGATGGTGGAACGGATCATCAGAGGCCCTGAGGGTGCAAATTCCGACCATAGCATGATTGCCGGCGCAACCATGTAACCGCCAGGATTACATTTTCGTAAGGAATTTGTCCGCAAGAACCTGACGGACCGCCTGGGCATAAAGCCGGTGTTCTTCCGCCAGGACGCGCGTGGCCAGCATATCGGCGGTATCGCCTTCGAGCACCGGCACACGTGCCTGGGCGATAATCTCGCCTTCATCGACGCCGCTCGAAACCCAATGCACGGTCGCGCCATGTTCGAGGACGCCGGCCTCCAACGCGCGTTCGTGGGTATGCAGGCCCTTGAAATCAGGCAGCAGGGCGGGATGGATATTGATCATCCTGCCCTCCCATTGCCGGACAAGCCAAGGCGTCAACACACGCAGATAACCGGCCAGGCAGATGAATTCAACGCCATTGCCGCGCAGTTCGGCATCAATCAGGCGTTCATGGGCCTCCCGATCCTTGCCGAAAGGCTTGTGATCGAGCGCGAAGGTTTTCAGGCCGTGCGCGGCGGCCCATTCCAGCCCCGCGGCGTTCGGATCATTGGCGACGACCAGCACGAACTCCGCCGGAAAATCCGGCGCTTTCGCGGCCTCGACCAGCGCCATCATGTTGGAGCCGCGACCGGAGATGAAAATGGCTGCTTTTGTTTTGTGAGTCATTTTGAATACAAAGGGAAAAGGGTGACCACGAATGCACAAAAAACAAACACGAATGTCTATTTCATACGGTTACATTGAGGGGCTTAACGCTCTCTAATTCGTGTGCATTCGTGGTTCCTCACCACTGTTTTACGTTTTCGCCGCCAGTTGACCGCAGATAAAAGCGTCTTCGCCGGCATTGAGCAGGGCGGCCAGAACCGCATCGGCATCCTTTGGCGCGACATAGAGCACGAAACCGACACCGCAGTTGAAGGTGCGCAGCATTTCATGCTTATCGATATTGCCGGTGTCCATCAGCCATTTGAAGACCGGCGGGAATTCCCAGCCGTCGAAATCGAAGGTGGCTGTCAGATGATCCGGCACGGCGCGGTCGGGGTTTTCGATCAGACCGCCGCCGGTGATATGTGCGCCACCCTTGATCAGGCCGGACTTCATCAGCGGAAGCACCGTCTTGATATAGATGCGGGTCGGCTCCAGTAGCGCCTGGGCCAGCGACAGGCCCTTGGCGAACGGCGCATCCGATGCCCATGACAGACCGGACACTTCAATTACCTTACGGATCAGCGAATAGCCGTTGGAGTGCGGACCGGAGGAGGCGAGGCCGATGATGACATCGCCTTCGCGCATGTCGTCCATACGCGGCAGCACCTTGTTGCGATCGACGGCGCCGACCGAGAAACCGGCCAGATCGTAATCATCATTGCCGTACATGCCCGGCATTTCGGCCGTTTCGCCGCCAACCAGCGCACAGCCGGCGCGCTTGCAGCCCTCGGCGATGCCGGCGACGACGCGCTTCGCGGTATCGACATCGAGCTTCGAAGTGGCGTAATAGTCGAGGAACATCAAGGGTTCCGCGCCCTGGGCCAGCAGATCGTTGACGCACATGGCGACCAGATCGATGCCGACCGTATCGTGGCGGTGGGTCTCGATAGCGATCTTGAGCTTGGTGCCGACGCCATCGGTCGTGGTGACGATCAGCGGATCGTCATAACCGGCGGCGCGCAGGTCGAACAGAGCGCCGAAACCGCCGAGAGAGGCCTCCGCGCCGGCGCGGCGGGTCGATTTGGCCAGCGGCTTGATGGCGTCCACCAGGGCTTCGCCGGCGTCGATATCGACTCCGGACGCCGCATAGGTTAAGCCAGATTTTGAGCCGGGTTCGGACATAAATAAATTCCTGTGATCACTTTGCCCTGTATCGGGGCCATTCGGGTTTGCTATAACTACAAAATGACGCCAATTACAAATACCAATGACCTGATCGCCTTCTGTGAAGCGATTAAATCCGCGCCGTTCATCACGGTAGACACCGAATTCATGCGGGAAACGACCTATTGGCCGAAGCTGTGCCTGATCCAGGCCGCCAGCGAGACCCATGAAGCCATTATCGATCCGCTGGCCAAAGATTTGGATTTAAAGCCTTTTCTCGATGTGCTGGCCGATGAGAAGGTGCTGAAGGTCTTTCATGCCTGCCGTCAGGACATGGAAATCTTCGTCAATCTCGGCGTCATGCCCAAGCCGGTCTTCGATACCCAGGTCGCCGCCATGGCCGCCGGATTCGGCGATCAGGTGGCCTATGATTCGCTGGTCCGCCAGAAACTGAAGATCGATATCGACAAGGGGTCACGCTTCACCGACTGGGCGCGCCGGCCTTTGAGCGACCAGCAACTGCACTATGCGCTGGGCGATGTTACGCATCTGGCGAAATTGTTTCCGAAACTGCGCGATCGTCTGGACAAGCAGGGCCGCCTCCATTGGGTCTCCGAGGAAATGAAGGCGCTGACCTCGCCGGCGCTTTATTCGACCAGCCCGGATGAGGCCTGGAGGCGGCTCAAGCCACGCAAGCATTCCGTCAAATACATGGCGGTCTTTTCGCAGGTCGCTGCCTGGCGTGAGCGCATGGCGCAGGAACGCGATATGCCGCGCGGCCGCATCCTGAAGGATGAGGGGATCGATGAGATCGCCACGCAGATGCCGACCGATCCGGCGGCCTTCGATCATCTGCGTTCGACCTCCAAGGGGTTCGGCGCCTCGAAATTCGGCCTCGACCTGGCGGAAATCATTCGCAATGTCCTCAAAACTCCCGACGCTTTCGCGCCGAAGGTTGAAAGGAGCGCGCCGCCGGTTCAGGTGCCGGCCTCCGTGGTCGAACTGTTGAAAGTGCTCCTGCGCATCCGCTGTGAAGAAGAAGGCGTGGCGCCCAAGCTGATCGCCACCGTGGCCGATCTCGAAAAGATCGCGCTGGATGACAACGCGCCTGTATCGGCGCTGGAAGGCTGGCGCCGGGACGTTTTCGGCGAGGATGCCCTGCGGCTCAAACGCGGCGAACTGGCGCTGGTGCTGAACGGCACCAAGGTCGAGCTTGTCGAACTGGATTAACCGCTTCCCTCTCTAATAGGTGATGATATTGAGATTGAGCTTCAGCGCCTGAGCCAGGGCGCGGGCGCGGCGGCGGGTCTGTTCGCCGAGCAGAAGGTCTTCCCAGCCGGACCGGGCGCTCAGGATCAGGTTTTGTTCGTGCTGGCGGATATGGGCATGGCCCAGCAGCTTGGCGGATTTGGCTGAAAGATCGCAACCGAGACGCAGTAAAAGGCCTAATTGTGTCGCCTGCCGCAACATGTCTTCGCCGAGAATGCGGCTGATCAGGACCGGTTCCTTGGCGTAGGGATCGCCGCTGTAGCGTGTATAGATGGCGCAGGCGAGGAAGACGCGTTCCTGGTGGTTCTGGCCGGGAATGGGCGCGCGCAGCACCTGATCACAGGCCAGGTCAGCCCGGTGATCAGGGTGCAGCCGTGCGCCGATATCGGACAGTTTGGCGGCGGCGCGGATCAGCCGCATATCGGGGCGGTCGATCAGGGCGCTGTCCACGCTGTCGTAAAACGCACACGCCCATTGCGCCAGCGCCGGCCCAAGGTCATCGTTGATGCCCAGGCGGTGTCCGAGGGAGGCGCAGCCGGCAATCAGGGGATCATCGGCTTTCAACGGCGCATCCAGCGCCTCGAAAAGCAGACCTTCACGCAGACCGAAGGCCGAGAAGCACAGGGTTTCGAAGTTCAGCACCTCGATCAGCCCCTGCATGACGAGCGCGGCGTAACCGATATTTTCCAGCCGGCGTTTTGAGACGCCCGGCACTTTTTCCAGCGAGGAGGGCGACTGACTGGCGATCAGCCGGGCGATCGACAACGCCTCGCGCGCCGGCAACTCGAATTGCTGGATGACTTGCAAAGGATAGTTCTGTTTCTGCATCCAGATCAGCGCCAGATTGCGCCAGGCGCCGCCCACGGCATGGAATTGCCGGTTGGAAAAACGCCCCTGTAACGGTTCCAGCCGGTCACGGATAATGCGGTAGGTCGCTTCGAGATCGAACGGCTTTGGCGCGCCCAGGGCGAACGGGCCGAGCGGCAGGGTGACGCCGCGCAGGCCGTGTTCGTTTCCGCCGTTGAGATTGACCAGTTCCAGACTGGAACCGCCGAGATCGCCGACCACGCCCTTGGCTTCCAGATGGCCGCACCTGACGCCCATGGCGGAATAGTGCGCCTCTTCCGCGCCGCTTAAGGTCCGGACACGGAATCCGGTCGTGTCGAGAATGGTGGCGACGAAATCCGGACCGTCAACGGCGTCACGGATGGCAGCCGTGGCGACGGCATGGACGCCTTTAAGTTCGTAGGATTCGAGAATGGCCTTGAAGCGGCGCAGGGCGATGAGGCTTTCATTCATTCCGCCCTTGTGCAGACTGCCGGTAGTTTTAAGTTCGCGGCCCAGGCCCGCCAGCACCTTTTCATTGAAAATCGGCCAGATCGAGCGGCCCTCGATGCGGTATATGACCAGACGGACGGAATTCGAGCCGATATCGATGACTGCGGTATTGTAATTCAAGGTATCCGTTTCCCGCCTTGCACGCCCGAGACAAAACTTCGCTAACCCGTTTGAGAGGCTTTGAACAGTCTTTAAACGGGTTAAGGGTTGACTTCATCGTGAGCGATTATTTGCGCGCGCCGATGTGATCGAAGGCCTGTGGCAGATCCTTGACGCCGCGGCCGCGCCCCGAAAGCGACGGATTGGTCATGAAATAGTCATGGGCGGAGAAGGGTTTGTCGAGATGGCTGGCGTCGAGGCGACTGTAGGCGCCGTCGGTTTGCAGGAACCAGGTCTGGGCCTCGTCATTGAGATTGGCGACCATGATCTGATCGAGCACCTGGCGGTGAACCGTCGGGTTCTCGATCGGGATCAGGGTTTCGACGCGGCGGTCGAGATTGCGGCTCATCCAGTCGGCGGATGACATGAAGACGCGCGCCTGATCGGACGGCAGGGCGTGACCATTGGCGAAACAGACGATGCGGGCGTGTTCGAGGAAACGGCCGACGATCGATTTGACGCGGATATTTTCAGAGACGCCGGCCACACCGGGGCGCAGGCAGCAGATGCCGCGGATAACCAGATCGATCTGCACGCCGGCCTGGCTGGCCTGATACAATTTTTTGATTATCGTCGGGTCCACCAGGGCGTTAAGCTTGGCCCATATTTGCGCCGGCTTCCCCGCCTGTGCATTGAGGATTTCCTGATCGATCAGATGAATCAGGCCCGGTTTTAAGGTAACGGGTGAGAAGTACAGCTTCTCCATCATTTCCGGACGGGCGTAGCCGGTGATGAAGTTGAAGACGCGCATGGCGTCACGGCCCAGTTCCGGATTGGCGGTGAACAGGCTGAGATCGGTATAAACCTTGGCGGTGATCGGGTGATAATTGCCGGTGCCGAAGTGACAATAGGTACGCAAGGCTTCGCCTTCGCGGCGGACCACGACCGACAGCTTGGCGTGGGTCTTGTATTCCACGAAGCCGTAAACAACGTGAACCCCGGCCCGCTCCATGGCGCGCGCCCAGCGCAGGTTGGCTTCTTCGTCGAAGCGCGCCTTGATTTCGACCAGGGCGGTGACATTCTTGCCCTGCTCGGCGGCCTCTATCAGCGCCGCCACGATGGGGCTGTCTTTCGAGGTCCGGTAAAGGGTCTGTTTGATGGCGATGACGTTCGGATCGCGCGCCGCCTGGCGCAGGAACTGCACCACCGCATCGAAGCTCTCGAACGGATGATGGACGAGAATATCCTTTTCGCGGATGGCGCCGAAAACATCACCGCCATTATCGCGGATGCGTTCGGGGAAGCGCGGTTCGAACGGTTTGAACTTCAGGTCGTTGCGGTCGCGCGGGATCAGTTGCGACACCTCGCCCATGCCCAGGATTCCGGTGATATTGACGACATCTTCCGGCGCGGCGTGCAGGTGGCCGATAATGAAGGCGCGCAGGTCTTCCGGCATGGTCGAGTCAATCTCGACACGAACGACCGAACCCAGGCGGCGCTGTTTGAGCAGGGCCTCGAATTCGCGCACCAGGTCTTCGGCTTCTTCCTCCATTTCGATATCGGAATCACGCAGGATGCGGAACAGGCCGCGCGAGACGATATCAAAACCGGGGAAAAGCTGGTGCAGGAACAGCGAAACAAAGTTTTCCAGCGAAATGAACTTGCGGCGGACCGGACCGGAATCGCGTTCGCCAGGCTTGCGCACGGCCGATTCGACTTCCCAGAACCGCTTCACGCCGGTAGGGATCGGCACCAGGGCGTACATGGTCTTGTTGTCCTTGCGGCGCAACAGTTTGAGAACAATCGAAAAGCCGAGATTGGGAATGAACGGAAAGGGATGGGCCGGATCGATGGCCAGCGGCGTCAGCACCGGGAAGAGCTGGTTTTCGTAAACCTTTTCCAGCCAGGCAAGGTCCGTTTTGTTGACATCCTTCGGCAGCAACAGGTTCAGGCCGTTGTCGTGCAACTGGCTGCGGATTTGCGACCAGATCGACTGTTGTGTGCTCATCAGTTCGCCGGCGGCGCTGTTGACCATTTCAAGCTGTTCGTTAGGCGTATGGCCGTCAACCGACAGAACGCGCACGGCTTCGCGCACCTGGCCTTGCAGACCGGCGACGCGCACCATGTAGAATTCATCGAGATTGTTGGCTGAAATGGATAAAAAGCGCAGGCGTTCAAGCAGCGGATGGCGCGGGTTTTTGGCTTCTTCGATGACGCGTTGATTGAAAGCCAGCCAACTCAGTTCGCGGTTGATATAGAGCGACGGATCAAGCGGTTCGTCCTTGCTGAAATCGAATGCGGCCGGGGCGGGAGCGGAGATCGCATGGCCGGCGTCTGCCCCTGCCGGACTGGATATCGTTTCGATGGCCATGTTGGAATCAGTCATTTCAGTCGCTTCAATCGCTAGAATCAGTCCGCTGCCGGCCTCTGCGCGGCAATATAAACCCGAAACCCTTAAAGACTCTCGAATTTCACTCTTTCCGAACGGCGTTACGACGTGCCCTCGAACAGATCTGTTTCCTGATCGAACCAGGCCTTGGCGAGGGCGCGATTGAACGCGCGTCCATTGGCATAATGTTCCAGTTCTGTGACAATTTTTTGCGCGGCGCTGACCGATCGGTCCATCCGACGAACGATGTAGTCGATAAGATCGGGGGAGGGCGAAATGGCGCGTTGGGCGAACAGCTTGTTGAGGATGGCGACCAGCAGGTTTTCGTCGGGTTCGGGCAGGGTGATGATCCGCATGGCGTTCAGGCGGCTGCTGAGATCCGGTAGGCCCACATTCCAGGCGATAGGCTGATTTTCCGTCAGGAGAACAAGCTGTTGTCCGGTTTTCTGAACGTGATTGAAGAGGTGGAACAGGGCGTCTTCCGAGGCCTTGTCGGCATCATCGATCACATAGGAGACGCTTTCCAGGGCCGAAAAGTCCAGGTTGCGCGTCTCCCCTGCGGTCAGGAAACGGCCATGCGTCTGCGCCGCGAAGATGTGGCCGAGATGGGTCTTGCCGCTGCCGGAAGGCCCCAGCAGGATCAGGTGCGGACTCAGCCATTGATCGGGATGCAGCAACACGCCCATTGTCGCCGCCAGTTCCGTGGTGGCGATGAAGCGGTCGCGGCTGTAGCGGTCGCCGGATTCGAGATCGAGGGGCAGTTGCAGGGACATAGGCTTAATGTAGAATTGTAGGCCAGTAATGACAATGACCGGGCCTTAGATATTCCGGGGACGAATTGTTAGTAAAATCAGGCAGGCATACTGCATAAATGTGGCAAAAAGCTTGACTTTGCCGGCGCATCATGTGCCCTACGGCGCAACGAAATTCCTTATTCCATCGGCTTTCATATGCACATCTATCGTTCTCATACCTGTGGCGCCCTGCGCGCTTCCGACGCCGGTTCGCAAACCCGCCTGTCGGGCTGGATTCACCGCAAGCGTGACCATGGCGGCCTGCTGTTCATCGATCTGCGCGACCATTACGGCCTGACCCAGCTTGTTTTTGATCCGTCTTCCTCCGGGTTCGCCAAGGTGGAGCGCTTGCGCGCCGAAAGCGTGATCCGCATCGACGGCAAGGTGGTGGCGCGTGACGCCGCCACGATCAACCCGAACCTGCCGACCGGTGAAGTCGAAGTCTATGTCAATGATGTCGAGGTGCTGTCGGAAGCCGCTGAACTGCCGCTGCCGGTCTTCGGCGAGCCGGAATACCCCGAAGAAATCCGCCTGAATAACCGCTTCCTCGATCTGCGCCGCGACACCCTGCACAAGAACATTGTCCTGCGCTCGAAGGTCATCCATTCGATCCGTCAACGCATGGTCGATCAGGGCTTCCTCGAATATCAGACGCCGATCCTGACGGCCTCTTCGCCGGAAGGCGCGCGTGACTTCCTGGTGCCGTCACGCCTTCATGCGGGTAAATTCTACGCCTTGCCGCAGGCGCCGCAGCAGTTCAAGCAACTGTTGATGGTGTCCGGTTTCGACCGTTATTTCCAGATCGCGCCGTGCTTCCGCGATGAAGACCTGCGCGCCGACCGTTCGCTGGAATTCTACCAACTCGATGTCGAGATGAGCTTCGTGACGCAGGAAGATGTGTTTGCTTCCATCGAGCCGCTGATGCACGGCCTTTTCACCGAATTCGGCGAAGGCAAACGCGTATCAAGCTATCCGTTCGTGCGCATTCCGTACAAGGAATCGATCGCCAAGTACGGATCGGACAAGCCGGACCTGCGCAATCCGATCGAGATGCAGGACGTATCGGATAAGTTCCGCGGCGGCGGTTTCGGCCTGTTCGCGCGTATTCTGGAAAACCCGGCCAATGCCGTCTGGGGCATTCCCGCGCCGAAGGGCGGTTCGCGCGCCTTCTGCGACCGCATGAATTCCTGGGCGCAGGGCGAAGGCCAGCCGGGCCTGGGTTACATTTTCTGGTCGGAAGATCAGGGCGGCTGGGGCGGCCCGATCGCCAAGAATCTCGGTCAGGACGGCACGAATGCGCTGATGGGGCAATTGGGCCTTGGACAGGGCGACGCCGCCTTCTTCGTGGCCGGCGATCCGAAGGTTTTCTACAAGTTCGCCGGTCTCGCGCGCACCAAGGTCGGCACCGATCTCAACCTGGTTGATGAAGACCAGTTCAAATTCTGCTGGATCGTCGATTTCCCGATGTTCGAGTACAACGAGGACGAAAAGAAGATCGATTTCTCGCACAATCCGTTTTCGATGCCGCAGGGCGAGATGGAGGCGCTGCAAACGAAAGACCCGCTCGATATCCTGGCCTACCAGTATGATATCGTCTGCAATGGTTACGAACTGTGCTCGGGCGCCATCCGGAACCACAAGCAGGACATCATGTTGAAGGCCTTCGAGATCGCCGGTTACGATGAAGCTTTTGTCGAGTCGCAGTTCGGCGGCATGTTGAACGCCTTCAAATACGGCGCACCGCCGCACGGTGGCCTGGCGCCAGGCATCGACCGAATCGTCATGCTGCTGGCCGGTCAGACGGCGATCCGCGAAGTCATCGCCTTCCCGCTGAACCAGCAGGGCCAGGACGTGATGATGAGCGCGCCTTCGGATGTGCTCGACAAGCAGTTGAAGGAACTGCATATCCGCATCCAATTGCCGATCAAGGTCTCCTGACTGGTTTTCAGCCAGCAAAAGCTATCCGGCCCGTCTCTTCGGAGGCGGGCCTTTTTCATTTTCCGTTGACAAATGTCCGACAATTACGATACGACAAAATGTCGGACAATTAAGGGCGACTATAACGCCTGTCTACAGGGAGATTTATCATGCGCCGTGCTGTGTCTGCGTCCATAACCATGGCCGCTGCTTTTAGTTTGCTGATCGCCATGACGGGGCTGACCGCCTGTGGAGGGGGCGGTGGAAGCGGAAGCAGCAGTAGCGGATCGTCGTCCTCAAGCGCTTCCGCCGGACCGGAAACCGGCACGTTGTCGGCGGTTGATTTCGACCACCAACTCAAGGTAAAAAACGCCTCCAGCGGACAATTCCTGACCATTTCAGGTGCGAGTCAGGTCGCCGGGACCGCGATTTCCCAAGCCATGGATGGTGCCGGAGCGGAATTGCTGTGGCACGCTATTCCCTTCGTGACCAATCAGTACAATCTCGAAAACCTGCTGACCCATCAGGTGGCCGGTATTGAAAACGCTTCAACGAGCGCGGGCGCCGGGGCTGTGCAATGGGCCGATAACGGCACCAATGATCATCTGTGGTCATTCTATAAACTGCAAAATGGCAATTACCTGATCCGCAATGTGAACAGCGGCTTGTATCTCCAGGCGGATGGCGCAACGGTCACGCAAGGCGCACGGGCGACATCAGGCAATACGCAGGAATGGGCTTTAAGTCCGACAAATGTCGCCGCCTATCCCATGCCGGCCACGGTTTCCGGCACGGGCATCGATGTTCATGATCCGGACATCCTGATCGACCCGACCGGCAAGGCCTGGCTTTACGGCACGCATAACACCCTGGCCGGTTCGGCGGACCTGTCGGCCTTCACAAAGGTTGCGGCCGGTATTTTCAGCGCCGATTTCAGTTGGTGGGCGAGCAAAAACACCACCGGCGGCAGCGGCCGGACCGACCTGTGGGCGCCGACGACGATGTACGCCAACAGCAAATATTATCAATATTATTCGATCCCGATCTACCAGACGCCCTCGAACTCAACCACCAATAACGGTGCGCAGGCCGTGATCGCCCTGGCCACCAGCGCCAATCCGGAGGGGCCGTGGACGGATGCGGGACAGATTGTCGAGTCCTGCGGCAAGACGGCGGGCTGCGCCACGACCTTCAACGCCATCGATCCGGCGCCGTTTATCGATGCGTCCGGCAAGTGGTGGATGGTGTTCGGCTCGTGGGAAGACGGCACGCATGTCATTCCGCTCGATCCGGCGACGGGCCTGCGTCAGGGAGCGGACATGTTCAGCATCGCCAAACGCGACGCCGGCGAGGAGGGGCCGTTCATTTTCCCGTGGATCGTCGGCGGCACGCAGTATTACTACTATTTCGCCTCGATCAATGTCTGCTGCAAGGCCGACAGCCCGTATCGCATCATTGTCGGCCGGGCCACCAGCCCGACGGGGCCTTATCTCGATCGTGGCGGCCTTGACCTGAAAGACGGCGGCGGCACGATCCTGCTCAGTGCCCACGGCAATATTCGTGGTCCTGGCGGGCAGAGCGTCTTTGTTTCCGGCGGACAGGTAAAGCTGGTCTATCACTATTACGACAGCAACGCGAACGGCGCGCCGAAACTGGGCATCAATACGCTTGGATTCGATGCCGACGGCTGGCCGGTTGTACATTAAGCTTATGGGGCGTGGGGGTTGTGCCCCCACAAATCTTACCCTATTTCAAAGAAAAACCCGGCCCTTTAGGACCGGGTTTTTCTTTGAAAAGCGAAGACCTGGGGGCACGGACCCCAGACCCCATAAGCTTAATGTACCACGCATACCGGAATACGCAGGCCGCGCGGGAGTTCCGTTGCTTCATCCCCGCAGGTCTGGTCGAGCTGGCGTTGGGTCAGGCCGATGGCCGAACCCATCTCCGCGCCGGAGAAATTGACGCCGTTGAGGATCGCGCCCTTGAAATTGGCGTGTTCGAGATAGGCCCCGACGAAGTTGGCGTTGGTCAGGTTGGCGCCGGAAAAATTGACGCGGCCGAAGAGGGCGGCGGAGCCGTTAATGTCACGCAGGTCGCCGCCGGCGAAACTGGTGCCGTTGAAAATGCCCAGCCCCATGTCGGACTGGCGCAGGCGCGCGCCGGCGAAATTCTTGTTCTTCAGGGTGCGGTTATTGAAATCGGCCTGAAACAGGTTGCAGCGCGGACAATTTGCGCCGTTTTGCGCCCTTGATACCTGGGTGGCGTTTTGCGCCATGGCGGGGGCGCTGATGAAGGAGGCGGCCAGCAGAGCCAGGACAATACGTTTCATAAAAGGACACCTTCGCTGATTTGGCGCTGATTTGGCGCTGATATGGCCGAAGTCCAGCAAGGGAAGGGCCAGTTCGCGCCTTCCGCTACCGCTCCTCTACATCATCCTTTTCAAACGTCGGGTTAATGGCTTCCTGTTTTTTGCGATTGCCGAAGGGCACGACCACCAGGTTATCGGTAGCGGTGCCGCGCGCGAAGCCTTTCGAGATCAGTTGCGAGGCCGGCATGGCGTTGCTCGGCGCATCGTCCGTTTCCGGCAGGGCCTCGCCGTGGAAATAGGCATGGCCCAGGCCGTCGGCGTTCAGTTCCTCCGGATCGGCGTTTGAGAGGTCATCGCGGTCGAGATAGGAAATCGCCAGTTCGCGGAAGATATAATCGAGAATCGAGGTCGCCGACTTGACGCGATCATTGCCGGTGACCGGACCGGCCGGCTCGAAACGCGTATAGACATAGGCATCGACGAATTCTTCGAGCGGTACGCCATATTGCAGGCCGATCGAAATGGCGATGGCGAAATTGTTCATCAGCGAGCGGAAGGCGGCGCCCTCCTTGTGCATGTCGATAAAGATTTCGCCGATCGAGCCGTCCTCGTATTCGCCGGTATGGATATAGACCTTGTGTCCGCCGACGCCGGCCTTCTGTATATAGCCCTTGCGGCGGTCAGGCAACTTGGTGCGGGTCCGTTCGCGTTCGACGATTTTTTCGATGATCCGCGGCGCCGGTTTTTCGGGAACCGGTTCCGGCAATGGCCGTTTGGGGGCTTCGTCGATTTCGGGAATATCGAGCGAAAAATCGGGCGGCGCATCGGCCCGGCGCACGGAAACGGCGCGCAGTTCTGAACCGGCGGCCAGGGAATAGATTTTCATGACATCGAGCACCCCCTGATCCCAGGCGAGAGGGAAAGGCGCCGTGGCGGGGGCGTCGATCAGGCTTTCGATCGATTGACGCAGATGGATTTGCGCCTTTCGGCCAAGGGGCGCCAGCAGTTGATACGTCGGCTCCGATACCAGTTTGAGCGCCTCGAAATCCTTGTGGCCGAAAATATGGGCAGCCGCTTCCTGAACTTCCGTTTCCGAAAAACCCATGACTTCCAGCAGGTTGAAGGCGGGATCGGAGAGGTCGCTTTCGCTCACGCCCCAGATGTCCTGGATAAAGGCGGCATCGATATGGCGCACGGAAAAGACCTCGGCCAGTGAAGACGATGTAAGAAGCGCCGCTTCCAGCCGATGGATCTCGAATTCGCTCAGGCCCTTTGATTTCAATGCGGTGACATTGATATGCGGCGCGTCGATCAGGCTGCGGCTGCCGAGCAGAACAGGGCGCACATCGCCCCAGTTGTGAGAAATGGCGCTCAGGCCCTTGATAACGCAGGCCTTGATTGTCGGCACGAAAACGCCGTCCTCGGTTTCCATGACGGTCAAGAGATCGCCGACGCCCCTGTCGCCCATCGAAACGCCCAATCGCAAGGCCAGGTCGGCGTCATCGAACAGGGCGGTGACCTGCACATTGCGCAGACCGGTTGTCTTGGTCAGTTTCAATGCCGTCTGGGTCAGGTCCAGCGCCGCTGATTTCAGATCGGCATGACCTTTCAGCGCCGTAATCCGGTAAAGGCGCTGGCTGAGGCGGTCGGTCTGCTCGGCCTTGTCGGTGGCGAAATTGGCGTATGACCCCAGATGTGTGGCCAGTGACGCCGAAGCATGGACCGCCGCCGCTTCGAACAGGGCGAAGATATGGCTGGCGAGATCGACGCCCGCCGCATCGTTGAGGCTGAAACCCTGGCCCATGACGGCTTCGCCCAGTCCGGCGATGGTCAGGGCCAGCGGGCGCATGGCGGCCCGGCGCAGGCTGTCGTCGAAGGTCGCGGAAAAGCCGGCCGCCGCTTCGATATCGAGCGCCTGCGCCCACAGCGTCACGGCGTCGATAAAGGCCTCGACCGCGAACACGCCCTCGTCATTGAAGAAGCGTTCAATATTGATCGCGGCGCGGGCGGCGAGATTTTGCGCCTCGATCGCTTCGGCGTCCTGAGGTGCGAAAACAACATGCAGGTTGCCGGTTTCCAGCGCCGTTTCGGCCGCCAGAACCGCCGAAGGATCGCCGGCGCCGAGCAGGTCGCGCTCACCGATCACGGCGCGCAGACGCGCGGGTTCATCGGCAGATGCGGGCGCGCGCGACCAATCGACCGGCGCAAGCCCCTGGCTCAACTGAATCTGCCGGGCGATCAGGCTGTCCGAAGCGCCATAACGCCGCGCCCTGGCGGCGGCGCGGGCCAGCGCCGGATTATGTTTCAGGCTGGCGCGCTGTTCGCCTTCGGAGCGGCCGATGGCGCTGGTGATGTCATCCAGCGCCTGGGCCAGCCGGGTCTGCGCCGCCGTGGCCAGAGACCGGGCGCGGGCGTCGATCAGGAGTTGATTGATGGCGTTGCGGCCCGCGTGATCATCGAGATACAGCAAGGCGGTGTCCGTGGCGTCCGGCAGCCTGTCTGCGGCGGTCGGATGGACGCGATGGCCTGATGTTAACCCCGTGGCCGGCGCGGCGAGGCCCGACAGAAGCGTCATTTCCACTATATCGGCGAATTCCGCCGCTATCTCGGCATCCGGGAAATATCCCAGGCGCAGCCCCCACTGGCCAAGGCGGTGCGCATAGTCCGCAAGGGCGCCGCCGAAGGCCTCCGCTTCCGGTTCCGCCTGTCGCACCGAAGCGCCCGCCGGCAAATCGCGCGGCAGCGAATCAGCCCAGTCAAGCCAGGATTCCGTCTGTACGGAGGTCAGGTCACGGGGGCACAGAACCTCGGCGAACCCCTTCGTGCGCTCTATCTCACGCGCTTCCAGATCGCGTTTGGCGGCAAGTACGCGCAGGGCAGGGGACAGATACGACATGCCTTCATCCTTGGGTTTAAGCGGCCTTATCCCCAGAATTAGCGTTAATTTGATCAGGTATCAATAAATCTGGTGGGCAAAACGTCATTCGTCCACAATATGTTGATTGGCGGCCGGGCGACCGGACGAGACAATATTTTGCGCGCCCGCTTTACCTTGGGCGTGCGCCTGACTATAGATGTCGGTGGATTTCGGAGCCATGACCGGCTCCACGCAAGGATATAACTATGCAATGGTTGCTTAATCTTCTCGCTCCCTCATTTACCTGGTGGAATGGCGCCACGCTCGGCACGCTTTTCACGATCGGCAAGCGCGGCCGCAAGGTCGGTGAGGATGAGTTCGGCAACCGTTACTATGAAGACCGCACGGCGAAGAATGCCTACGACACCGGCCGCAAACGCCGCTGGGTGCTTTACAAGGGGTATGCCGACGCCTCGAAGATTCCGCCCGACTGGCACGGCTGGATGCACTACACCTACGACACCCCGCCCTCCGAAGCGCCGCTTCGCCGCAAGGCCTGGGAAAAGCCGCACCTGCCGAACATGAGCGGCACGCCCTATGCGCAATTCCCGCCGGGATCGATGAACGCCGAGGCTGAACGTTCGAAGACGACGGGTGATTACGAAGCCTGGAAGCCGTAAGGAGATCGGCATGAAACGCATTTCTGTTTCCGGCTATGCCCTGCTGGCGGCTGTGGCGGCATGCGTTGTCATTCCGGCGTCTGCCCAAGTGCCGCCCCAAGTGCCGCCGCCTGACCGGGGCGGTGATGGCGGCCAGGCGCCGCATTATGTCGATAACGCGGATTACGATCCGCAGCCCTATTATGTCGATGGCGTGCAGTATAAGCCTTATGTGCCGGAAAAGAAAAAGGCGAATCCGGCGACGGAAAGCGCCAGGCCCGCAGCGGCGCCGGTAACGCCCGACGGGCCGCTTGACGAGCTTCATCCCTATGTCCCCTCCAGCCCGACCCGCGTGGCCAAGGCGGATGCGCCGCAAAAAGCCGCGGCGTCATCATCGGCCAGCGCCGTCAGTTATGCGCCGAAAAAGCGCCCGCGCTACGCCGTGGCGATCATCGAGGCGCTGGACAAGGTAACGGCGGAAAGCGTGCGTTTCGAGGCGCCGATTGGCCGGCCTATTCGTTACAAGGGCCTGATCTACACGGTGAAAGCCTGCGAAACGACGGCGGATGACGAGCCGATGAGCGATGTCATGGCCTATGTGCGGGTGCGCAGCAATCCGGTGGCCGCCACCAACACCTCGCCGGCGATCAAGTCGAAAGAAGTCTTCCGCGGCTGGACCTTCGCTTCCACGCCCAGCCTGAACCCGATCCAGCACCCGGTCTATGACGCCTGGGTGATCGGTTGCCGCCAGCCCCTGCCGGGCGCGGCTTAGGTCAGAAGCGACATGACCATCTGCCCGGAGGCGGTGCGGGGCAGGTCATAGAAATCCGTTTTCAGGTCGATGGCCGCGGCCAGCCTTTCCAGATACTTCGCCTTGGGCATTTCGATCACGCCGAACTGACGCAGGTGCTCGGTCTGGAACTGGCAGTCGAGCAGGGTGAAGCCGCCGGCCTTCAATCTTGCCACCAGATGAACCAGCGCGATTTTTGAGACATCACGGGCGCGCGACACCATGCTCTCGCCGAAAAAGGCGCCGCCGATAGAAACCCCGTAAAGCCCACCGAGCAGGTTTTCGCCTTCCCAGACCTCGACGCTGTGCGCCAGTCCACGCGCGAACAGCGCCTGGTACAGCGCCTGAATCGAGTGACTGATCCAGGTCGAGGTACGGTTCTGCGCCTCTTCGGCGCACAGTTCGATAATCTGGGTAAAGGCGGTGTCGATACGGATGGTGTAGGTGTCTTTCCGTACCGTGCGCGCCAGTCGGGATGATACATGAAAGTCATCCAGGGGCAGGACGCCGCGCATCGGCGGATCGACCAGGAACAGGTAGTCGTCATCGCGGGCATCGGACATCGGGAAAATACCGGTGCGATAGCAATTGATCAGGTCGTCGAGGGTAAAATCGGTCAAGGCAAGGCGAATCCGTGGTCTGGCCTCGTCTGTGGATCAAGGACCGGCAAGATTCAAGACCCTAGGACGGATCGACATTCATCGACCTTTGCCGACTTTGCCGATTTAAGAAAAAGGGAATCCACAGATTACACAGATTACACAGATTTTTCAGCGCCTTACTGGCTGATTTCCGCGCAGGCTTTCTCTTAACGAATTGGCGCTTCGCGCCGAAAATCATTTATTGTGATGCGGGGAATAGCATTCAAAGACACTGAAAAATCTGTGTAATCTGTGTAATCTGTGGATTCCCTTATCCTTTACCTTTCTGGAGCTAGCCACGCGCGGCTAAGTCAAATCCTGAATGTCGATCCGTCCTAGAGCGTTTTCCGATCTGATTGCATCAGCTCGGACGCTCTAATTTTTTGTTTTTTCACACTTTTTAATCCGAAAAGTGCGTCACACTTTTCGGAAAGTGCTCTAAGTGGTCTTGCAGTTGAAACTGTCCATGATCTTGTTGGGCGTCCGGACATTGCCGAAGGGGGTGGTGGCGCCATCTGTGAAACTGGTGTGATAGGCGATGTCGCAGGTCTGGCCGGGTTTCGGCAGCATCTGGTTCCTGTCGGTATAGGTCGTGTGAACGGTATCCGGGGCGTAGCCGGTCTTCGACACCGGAATAACCAGCCAGTTGGTTATATAGGCGAAAACAAACAGCGGCTTTTTATAGGGTTCGATATGGACATCCTTGAGCACATAGGAATCGAACGGGCGCGCCGGCAGGATGTAATCCTTCGCTTGCGCCGGCGTGCTCGCCAGTAAAATAAGAGGTATCAACCCCAGGCCCAGGTTCATCTTGTCCAACGTTTTCGGAGGTAATTTCACTCTAAAACACTACTTGTTGATGCGTGAGAATATGGACGAAACCAAGGCCGTTCACGCATCTGCCGGCACCATAACGCAAAAGGCCGCTGCGGCGAACCACGATATTTATCCTCATCGGATATGAACCCGCCATGAACAAAAAAGCCTTGCGCGAGGCAAGGCTTTTTAAAGGCGATCAAGCCGGGTTGGCCAAGGCTTCCTGCGCCTTGATCCAGTTTTCCAGCCAGTGGATATTGTAATCGCCGGTCTGGATATCCTTTTCCTGCAACAGGTCGAGGAACAGCGGAATGGTCGTGTCGATACCGGTCACGACAGTTTCCCCCAGGGCGCGCTTGAGGCGGGCCAGGGCTTCAGGGCGGTCGCGGCCATGGACGATCAGCTTGCCGACCAGCGAGTCGTAATAGGGCGGGATGGCGTAACCGTTATAGATCGCCGAATCGAGACGCACACCGAGGCCGCCGGGGGCATGGAAATCGGTGACGGTGCCGGGCGACGGCACGAAGGTGCGGGCGTTTTCGGCATTGATGCGAACTTCGATCGAATGGCCGCGCAGCTTGATATCCTCCTGCGTGAAGGACAGCGGCAGGCCTTCGGCGATGCGAATCTGCTCGCGCACCAGATCGATGTCGGTGACATATTCGGTCACGGGGTGTTCGACCTGCAAACGGGTGTTCATCTCGATGAAGAAGAACTCGCCGTCCTCATACAGGAACTCGATGGTGCCGACGCCGAGATAGCCGATTTTCTTGATGGCGTTGACGACGATCATGCCGATCTTGTCGCGCGCAGCTTGATCGATCACGGGCGAAGGGGCTTCTTCCAGCACCTTCTGGTGGCGGCGTTGCAGCGAACAGTCGCGTTCGCCGAGATGGACGACATTGCCGTGGCTGTCGGCGATCACCTGGATTTCGATGTGACGCGGCTTTTGCAGATAGCGCTCCATATAGACCGTGCCATCGCCAAAGGCGGCGGCGGCTTCGGTCTGGGCGGAGAGCACGGCCTCGGCCAGCGAATCACGGTCCTTGGCGACCTTCATGCCGCGCCCGCCACCACCGGCGGCGGCCTTGATGATCAGCGGGAAACCGATCTTTTCAGCGGCTTCCATGGCCTCTTCCACAGTGGAGACACCACCATCGGAGCCGGGAACGACGGGAATGCCGGAGTCCCTGGCGGCCTGCTTGGCGGTGATCTTGTCGCCCATCATGCGGATATGTTCGGGCTGCGGGCCGATAAAGGTCATGCCGTGGGCGCCGACGATTTCGGCGAAGCGGGCGTTTTCCGACAGGAAGCCATACCCCGGATGGATCGCCTGGGCGCCGGTGATTTCGGCGGCGGCGATGATCGACGGGATATTGAGGTAGCTCTTGGAGGCCGCCGCCGGCCCGATGCAGACGCTTTCATCGGCCAGATGGACGTGCATGGCCGTGCGGTCGGCTTCGGAATGGACGGCCACGGTGGCGATGCCCATTTCCTTGGCGGCGCGGATGACGCGAAGGGCGATCTCGCCGCGATTGGCGATCAGGATCTTGTCAAAAGTCTTGCTGGTCATTTGTCTTACTCGAAGACGACGAGCGCTTCGCCGAATTCCACAGGCTGGGCGTCACCTACCAGAATGGCCGCCACCGTGCCTTCGCGCGGCGACGGGATCGGGTTCATCGTCTTCATGGCTTCGATGATCAGCAGGGTCTGGCCCTGTTTCACCTTGTCACCGACCTTGATGAAGGCCGGGGTGCCCGGCTGGGCTTGCAGATAAACCGTGCCGACCATGGGCGACTTGATGGCGTCTTTCGCGGCGGCGACCGGTGCGGTCGCTGCGGGTGCGGCTTCAGGGGCGGGCGCGGCCGCCGGTGCGGCAGGGGCGGCCACGGGCGCCGCTTGGGGCACATAGGAAACGCCGGCAGCGGCCGTAAGCTGACGCGCCACGCGAATCTTCAGTTCGCCCTGCTCGACCTCGATCTCGGTCAACTCGGTTTCCTTCAGGATGTCGGCGAGCTTGCGGATCAGCTTGGGATCGATCGGATCAGCGGCGGGAGCTTTGGGAGTCGTCATGTGATAACCTTACAAAGTCTTGAAAAATAAAGACTCTACTATTTAACGAGGGACAAAACGGCGCGAATGGCCAGTTCATAACCAATGGCGCCAAATCCTGCAATAACCCCGTTGGCGGCCAGCGACACATATGAGTGATGCCGGAAGGATTCACGGGCATGCGGATTTGACAGGTGACATTCGATAATCGGAACGCCCAATGCTTTCAGGGCGTCATGCAGCGCGACCGAGGTATGGGTATAGGCCGCCGGATTGATGATCAGGGCACAGGCTTCGGTGCGGGCCTCCTGAATCCAGTCAACCAGTTCGCCTTCATGATTGCTTTGCCTGAAGACGAGGCCGTGGTCCGTGCCTTCAAGCAGCGTCCGGCAGCGCGTTTCGATATCGGAAAGCGTATCATGGCCATAAATTTCCGGCTCACGCACCCCAAGGAGGTTGAGGTTGGGGCCGTTGAGGACATATATGGGCTTGGACATGAAACCTTCGGAAAAGCGCGAAGCGGTTCTTGTAACGTGTCGCGGATAGGCTCACAAGCCGGACGAAGCGAATTGGTGCCGGTTTCGGCAAAAAATGGCGTAAAAATGGTGAAAATTCTGTTGAATGGCGAGGAAAGGGAGGTTACGGCCTCCAATCTGACGGCGCTTATAGAAGATCTCGGACTCGACGGCCGCAAGGTGGCCGTGGAAAAGAATCTCGAAATCGTGCCGCGTTCGACCTATCTGGCCACCCCGATCCATGACGGCGACCGGCTGGAAATAGTGCATTTTGTAGGAGGCGGTTAATGGACGATCTATCTTTGGCACCCGAAACCTGGACCGTCGCCGGACGTACCTTTACGTCGCGCCTGATCGTGGGCACCGGCAAGTACAAGGACTACGCCCAGAACGCCGCCGCGGCGCGGGCTTCGGGCGCGGAAATCGTCACCGTGGCCGTGCGCCGGGTCAACCTGACCGATCCCAGCCAGCCGATGCTGATGGATTACGTCCGGCAGGATGAATTCACCTACCTGCCCAATACCGCCGGCTGTTTCACCGGTGAGGACGCCGTGCGCACCCTGCGTCTGGCGCGTGAGGCCGGCGGCTGGAACCTGGTCAAGCTGGAAGTGCTCTCCGATCCGAAGACGCTTTATCCCGATATGGAAGAAACCCTGCGTTCGCTGAAACTGCTGGTCAAGGACGGCTTCGATGTCATGGTCTATTGCAGCGATGACCCGGTTTACGCGCGCAAACTGGAAGAGGCCGGCGCCAGCGCCATCATGCCTCTGGCCGCCCCGATCGGTTCGGGCCTGGGCATCCAGAACCCGGTGACGCTGCGCATCATCATCGAAAACGCCAGGGTGCCCGTGCTGGTCGATGCCGGCGTCGGCACGGCCTCGGAAGCGGCGGAGGCCATGGAACTGGGCTGCGACGCGGTGCTGATGAATACCGCCATAGCGGAAGCCAAGGACCCGATCCGCATGGCGCGGGCCATGAAACATGCCGTCATCGCCGGACGGGAAGCCTATCTGGCCGGCCGGATGCCGCGCAAGCTCTATGCCGATCCGTCATCGCCGCTAGCGGGGTTGATCTGATTACTTACCACTACGGGCGGCGATAACCGCTTTTTCCAGATCGTCGAGTTTCGCGCCGTCAATCACCGTATCGCCGATGATGAAGGTCGGCGTGCCGGTGATTTCGAGATCGGCGCCCAGTTGCATCACCTTGTCGATGTGCGCCTTGACCTCGGCCGATGCGGCGCTGGCCCTGACGGCCGCCGCATCAAGTCCCAGCTTGTCCAGAAGCGTTGTCATTTCGGCTTCGCTGCCGATCTGTTCCGTCATCAGGGCATAATGCACGGCTTCATACTTGCCGGCCTGGGCGGCGCCGAGCGCGAAGGCGGCGAGGGGGCGCGAATTCTGGTTGATGACCGGATATTCCTTGACGATGATGGCGACATCCGGATTTTTCGCCAGGAAATCCTTCAAAACCGGCGTGGCGGCGCGGCAGTAACCGCAATTGTAATCGAGAAACTCGACGATCTTGATTTTGGCGTTGGGGTTGCCGAGAATCGGATCGCTTTTGTCGTTGAACAGCGAGTCATGCTTGCTTTTGATTACCGTGGCCATGGCTTGCGCCTTTTCCGCATCGCTTTGCGCATTCAGCTTTGTGATCGCCGCTTGCAGCATGGCCGGCCGGTGCAGCAGTCCTTTTTCCACGACGAAGCTCTGAATCTGCGGCACGACGTAGGGCGCGCCGGCCAATACGACAGCGAAAACAGCCAGGCCGGTCGTGATATTGGCTTGCGAGAACAGGTCTTTCCACAGGTTGGGTTTTTCGGGCGTTACTTTGGGTTCGGTCACTTAAAAAGCCTTATTGTCATTAATTTTTACGGCGACGCCTGGTTTCCCGGTCGACCGGATCGATGCCCAATTCCGAGGAACTGGTCAGAACGATGTCGCGGGCGCGGCGGTATTCCGGAGATGTGGCGTCGAGATATTTCTGCGACCATACCGCGGAGGTGCGGGCGGCCATATAGTCGCCGTTGTAGAATTGCGCCTCGGCGGTGGAAAGGCGGGCAAGCCCGGGCTGGTTCAGGCCGTCATAGGCCTGCGCCAGTTGCTGCCAGGCGAAGCTGTCATCTTCCTCGTACTTGATCGACTGCAGAAGATGCGTCACCGCGGAGTTGAGGCTGTCCTTGTCGCCGACGGCGATCAGGGCCTGACCGAGATTGAGCTGCAACAGCGGCGCCTGCGGCATCAGGTCCACCGATTTCTGGTGCGCCGGCACGGCCAGGGCGGCGCGGCCGGTTTCAAAGTAAATCTGCCCCTTCAGTTCCCACAGATAGGGATTACCGGGCTGCTCGGCGATCAGCTTATCGAGCAGGACAATCGCCTGGTCCCAGTTGCCCATCTTGTAGGTGGCGATGACGCGGGCATAGCGGGCCGGATAGGAGGTGTCGCTTTCCGGATATTTCTGGAAGGTCTTGAGCGGACTGTCGAGGAAGCCCGAGAGCTTGGCCTTGACGATCTCGAACTCGGCGACGGTTTCGGGGGAATCGACCACATTGTAATGCGGCTGGCGCTGGGCCACGCCCTGCAGGGCCTGGATGCGTTCGCGCGAAAGCGGGTGGGTGCGGAAAAATGTATAGCGCTCGGCATTGCTGAAGGTTTCGACATTGCGGAACTTGTAGAAGAAATCGACCAGGCCTTTCGACGACATGCCGGCCTTTTCCAGCGCCTTGACGCCGGCGGCGTCAGCGGCGGATTCCTCGGTCTGGATATAGTGAAGCGCGCCCAGTGTGCCGAAGGTATTGGAACTGGCGGCGATGCCGAGGCCGGCATCAGGGGCGCCGGCCAGGGCCGCGATGACGCCAAGGCCCAATGATATGGCCATGGGGGCGCGGGCGGCGCGTTCTATCTCATCCGTGCGCATCATGTGGCCGCCGCTGAGGTGACCGGTCTCGTGGGCGATGACACCGAAAAGCTGGTTGGGCGTGTCGGCTTCCATGATGGTGCCGGTATTGATGCCGATGCGCAGGCCAAGGGTGGCGAAGGCGTTCAATTCGTCACTGGCGATCAGCAGGTAATGCACCCGGTCGGCGTCAAGTCCGGCGGCTTGCAGAATCGGCCGTGTCTGGGTTTTCAGGAAGCCCTCGACCTCGGTGTCGCGGATAATGCTCTGCGCCCCGGCGGAAGCCGGCAGAAGGCAGGCGCCGGCCAGCAGGGCCGTGGCGAAGATACGCGCCGCTTGTCGTTTCAGCGTATGAAAAGCCTGCATTCTCAAGACCCTTTAAACGTCCGCCCGGCCGAATTCATTAGGCGGCAAGCATGACAAATCTAAGGCGGGCACCGATCCGTATCAATGCCCGCCTGAAAGAGTTTTACAGTTTGCGCGCCTTAACGGCGCCACCAGCCGCGCTTCGGTTTTTCGGGCGGCGCGCTGATCTCGTTCGGATCGGCTACGGGTTCCGGCGTCTCCGGTTGCGGCGCTTCCGGCTTTGGCGGGGTTATGGCCACGGTTTCGGTGATGACCGATTCCGCGATCGCCGGTTGCGGCGTCTTCTTTGCCGCTTTTGTACGGGAAGCCCTGGGGGCTTTTACCGGCGGGGCGGCAGGTTCGGCCGCCGCCTCGACGGGCGCCGGTTCGACCTCTGCCGCCTTTTTGCGGTTGCGCGTCTTGCGAGCGGGCGGGGCCTCGACCATCGGCGGTTCGCTGGCCGCGAAGGCCGCTTCCGGATCGACATCGACATCGTGAGTCAGCGGCATGGGTGCGGTATCGTTGGCGGCGGCGGCTTCATCGACGATCATTTCGACAATGCTCTTGCGGCTGCGGCGCGGACGCGGGCGGCGGCCTGACGGAGCGCCGGCGCTTTCCGGCACGAGCGAGGTCGGCTGCGTTGTTTCCGCGCCCAGGGCTGAGGTCACGGCCTCGCCAATGGCGGCATGCGGCGCGGCGGCTTCCTTCAGGGCTTCGCGTGAAGCGTCGGCAGAACGGGCAGGCTGCTCGAAGCGCTTCTGCTGTTCTTCAAACGGATCGATCCAGACATAGGGCGCCTCAAGCGACGGCGTGCGGGCGCGCACCCAGCCATAGGTTTCGCGCGGGCGGCTGTCGAAACCGGCGCGGCGGCCACCCCGGCGGCCCCGGCGGCGGCGGCCCCGGCGGGAATCCTCTTCACCGTTTTCGTCGTCTTCCTCTTCGCTTTCGGAAGCGGCGGCGCGATCTTCGTTTTCGGAACGGTCGCGGCCGCCCCGACGACGACGACGGCGTTTGCCATTGCGGCCGCCTTCGCGGTCTTCGCGTTCCGGACGCTTTTCCCCGTCCTCGTCGCCGCCGTCTTCGGCTTCGATGACCTCTTCGTCCTCGTCCTCTTCCTCGGCCACGTCGGGCGTGGTGTCGAAGGCGATGGGTTCGGGGCGGACCGGCGCGACAAAATCGACTTCATCGGCGTGGACCGTGCGGACGATCTGCACTTCGGTATGGCCCAGATCGGTATCGATCTCGATATTGACCTTCAGACCCCACTCGAGACGCAGCTTCGACAGGTGAACCTGCTTTTCATTGAGGATATAGAGCGCCACGTCCATCGGCACCTTGACGGTGATGACGCCGGCGCCATTCTGCATGGCCTCCATGTCGATGGTGCGCATGGCCGAAAGCGCGGCGGAATCGACCGAGCGGATACGGCCCTGGCCTTCGCAATGCGGACAAACGATCGTGGTGCCTTCAAGGAAGCCGGTGCGGCGGCGCTGGCGGCTGATTTCCATCAGGCCAAAGCCGGAAATCTTACCCATCTGGATGCGGGCGCGGTCTTCGGCCAGCGCGTCCTTCAGCTTCTTTTCGACGGCGCGGTTGTTCTTCGATTCATCCATGTCGATGAAATCGATGACCACCAGGCCGGCGAGGTCGCGCAGGCGCATCTGGCGGGCGGATTCCTCGGCGGCTTCCAGATTGGTCTTGAGGGCGGTCGCCTCGATATTGCGTTCCTTGGTCGATTTGCCGGAATTGACGTCGATGGCGACGAGCGCCTCGGTCTGGTTGATGACCAGATAGCCGCCCGATTTCAGCGGCACGACCGGCGAATAGATTTTCGAGATCAGGTCTTCGACGCCATAGCGGGCGAAAAGCGGCGTATTGGCCCGGTAAAGCTGTATCTTCCTGGCCTGGGACGGCATGATCATGCGCATGAAGTCCTTGGCGGAACGATAACCGTCTTCGCCCTCGACCAGCACGCCGCTGAAATCCTTGTCGAACAGGTCGCGGATGGCGCGCTTGACCAAATCCTCTTCCTCGTAGATCAGGGCCGGGGCGTTGGATTTCAGCGTCGTTTCGCGGATGGTTTCCCAGACGCGCAGTAGGTAATCGTAGTCGCGCTTGATCTCCAGCTTGGTGCGCTTGGCCCCGGCGGTCCGGACGATCAGCCCCATGCCGTGCGGCACATCGAGGCTCTGCACCAGCGTCTTGAGGCGCTTGCGGTCGGAAGTATTGGTGATCTTGCGCGAAATGCCGCCGCCGCGCGCCGTGTTCGGCATCAGCACGCAATAACGTCCGGCCAGCGACATATAGGTGGTCAGCGCCGCGCCTTTGTTGCCGCGTTCTTCCTTGACGACCTGAACGAGCAGAATCTGGCGGCGCTTGATGACTTCCTGAATCTTGTAGCGGCGGATCAGGTGCTGGCGCAGGCGGCGTTCTTCGTCCGGCAGGTCGTCGTCATGGCTGTGATCGTCGTCCTCGGCTTCCTCTTCATCCTCGGCGTGACCGTTGCCGCTGGTATTGGCCTGGGCCTGCGCGGCCAGTTCCGCCATCAGCTTTTCGCGGTCGGCGACCGGAATCTGGTAATAGTCGGGGTGGATTTCGTTGAAGGCCAGGAAGCCGTGACGGTTGCCGCCATATTCGACGAAGGCCGCCTGGAGGCTGGGTTCTACGCGCGTGACCTTGGCGAGATAGATATTGCCGCGGAGTTGTTTTCTGGCGTGGCTCTCGAAATCAAATTCTTCGACGCGGCTTCCGTTCATCACGACGACACGGGTTTCTTCCGTGTGCGTCGAGTCGATTAACATGGTCTTTGACATTAAGGGTATCTCCGGAGCGCTCAAACGCGGGCGGCCGCGCGGATATTGATCCGGCGGCGGCAAAGGCGTGGCGCTGATAGGGGGTAAGAAGGCGCGCGCAGGCGAGGACGACGTTTAGGGCATCAGTCTTCGGTATATAGCGGTTGAGGCTCAAGGCGCAGCCCATTCAGGTATTGTTCCAAACGTAATATCTGCGCGCTGTTATTGCCGCGCAAACTTTCATAAAGGTGCAATGCGGGTTCCGGGCGAAAAGCGCTTTCACATCTGCGGCATGGCGGCCGGAACAGGCATGAAGGCGAGATAGGCGCGCGGCGCCGTTATCACAAGGGTTCGTCATAATCAGTCGGCGAGAAGTCTGCGCTTCGGCCGGACTCATAACGGGCGATACCCGTCTGTCACATGTTCGCAAAAAGCCGGATACGTCAATCTAATTCTTTGCCCGCGCCGGATGAACCGGTTTATTTGCCCGCGGGCGGCGGACCTTAACGGGATGGCAACCTTATTGATTAAAGGAAAAGATACCGTACCCATTAATCGTATTTCTACATCCGTGTGGCAATGTGACGGGACAGCCGGAGAATACCGGTCAAAAAACTCACATAAATGTGGTGCGTGGAGTAGTGAATGTTTCGATTGCCTGACGTCATGTGGTGTTGGCTTGCCCGTGTGAAAACAATTCTGGGTGTGGTCATGCTGGCGGGAGTTGTGGTGGGGGCGGCGCCGGCGCTGGCGCAGAGCGGCGATGTGGTCAAGGTGCGGCTGGGCGGCGATGCGGCGCAGACCCGCATCGTCATCGAACTGGAAAAATCCGTTGCCGCCAAGGTTGTCACGCGTGTCAGCGAAACCGATCGTCAGGTTATCGCCTTGCCGGATATCGATCTCGGCAAGGCCATGACGGGGCAGGGGCAGGGGCTGATCAGCGACTGGCGCCTTGAAAAGCTGGCCGGCAGCGTCCGCCTTAAGCTCAATTTCAAATCCGGGGCCAAAATCTACCGCCGTTTCCTGCTGCCGCCGGCCGATGGCGTCAGTGTTTACCGCTATGTCATCGATATCGTGCCCCAGGGAGCGGACCAGGACGCGGAAAAAGACGCGGATGCGGCCACTCAGCTTCTGGCGTCGGTTGTCTCCGCCGCGCCGCAAAGGCCGGTTGAGGCCGTAAAGCCTAAAAACCGCAAGAAGGTCATTGTGATCGACGCCGGACACGGCGGCAAGGATCCGGGCGCGCATGGCGGCAAGACCTGGGAGAAGGACGTTAACCTCGCCGCCGCCAAGGCCCTGCGCGCCGCGCTGGAAAAGACCGGACGCTACAAGGTCATCATGACCCGCGACACCGACAGCTTCGTCGATCTGCCGGCCCGCGTCCGTATCGCCCGTTCGGCCGACGCCGATCTGTTTATCTCGCTGCATTCGGATTCCGGCGGTGACGGCAATACCCGCGGCGCTTCCATCTACACCCTGTCGGATTCCGGCACCGAACGCGCGGCCCGCAAGGCCCTGATCAAGGGCGACTGGGCGCAGGGCGAACCGCCGGCCGACGCCATCGTCAGCCGTATTCTGATCGACCTGACGCAACGCGCCACCAAGAATCGCTCGGCCACCTTCGCGCAACTGGTCATGGATAATATCGAACCCTCCATGCCCCTGCTGAAATCCAATCTGCGCCAGGCCGGTTTCGTGGTCCTGCTGGCGCCGGACGTGCCCGCCGTGCTGCTGGAAATGGGTTTCGTCAACAATCCGCAGGATGAAGCCCTGCTCAACGATTCGCGGCACCGCGCCGTCATGATGGGGCAGGTGGCCAAGGCGATCGATAAATATTTCGAGAACAGCGTGCAATACGCCTCGTTCGCCGGCCTGCCGTAAACCCGCCCGAATACCAGAAAAACCAACAAGGCCCTGCCGGTGCGGCGGGGCTTTTTCGTCGCCGCCGGGCCGGGGATGAAATTTTATCGAATGGCTTTGCCTGACAGCCGGTCTTTGCTAAGTGTGAGGAGAACGCAGGGCAACAGCTTTGCGAGCGATGGTTGGAGGTTGTTTGCTAAGGTCATCTGAACGTTGGTTCGCCATGGCGGGCGTGGTGGTGATGAGCGCCGTGGCCATAGCGGGCTTTGCGGTCGCCATCTATGCCGCGTGGCTGTTCCATGACATGCCCGACGGCAGCCAACTGGCGGATTTCCATCCCGTCACCTCGGCGCGCGTCTTCGCCTGGGACGGCACCCTGATCGGTGAATATGGTCAGGAGCGCCGCATCTACGTGCCCTATAACCGGATGCCGACGCGGGTGACCCAGGCTTTCCTGGCCGCCGAGGACCGTAATTTCTTCACCCACAATGGCGTCGATGTCGGCGGCGTGTCGCGCGCCATGGCGAAGAATGTCTTCAATCTGTTGCGCGGCAAGCGCTTTGAAGGCGGCTCGACCATCACGCAGCAGGTGGCGAAGAACCTGCTCCTGAACAACGAACGCACGATCGGGCGCAAGCTCAAGGAAGTCATCCTGGCGCGGCGGCTGGAAAATTCCCTGCCCAAGGAACAGATTCTCGAACTGTACCTCAACGATATCTATCTCGGCTATCGTTCCTATGGTGTGGGGGCTGCGGCTTTCAACTATTTCGGCAAGTCGCTCGACCAGCTTACCTTAAGCGAAACGGCCTTCCTGGCCGCCTTGCCGAAAGGCCCGGAAAACTACCGGCCCTCCACCCACAAGGCCGCCGCCATCGCCCGGCGCAACTGGGTGCTGGGCGAAATGGCCAAGGCCGGCTGGGTGACGCGCGAGGAAGCCGCCGCCGCCATGCGGGACGATCTGATCATCCAGGACAAGCCGCGCCGCGCCAAGTATCAGGACGCCGATTATTTCGTCAGCGAAGTCGAATCCCGCGCCAGAAAACTGTTCAACGACGCCATCTATACCGAAGGCTATTACGTCAAGACCACGCTCGATCCCAAGCTGCAAACCATGGCGCGCCAGGCGCTGATGGACGGTCTGGAAACCTATGACCGCCGTCATGGCTGGCGCGGCGCCTGGGGCAATATCCCGGTCACCGCCACCTGGGAAGCCGAGGCCCTGAAAGCGGAAAGCAACCTGCCGGAATCGCGCCGGGCGCCTTCCGAGCGGCCCGACTGGCAGGTCGGGATATTCGAGAAAAGCAGCGGCGCGGTGCGCGCGATCGATGGCGGCCATGGCGTGATCCGCGCCGACGACCTGGCCTGGGCGCAGGCGACGCGCAAGATAAAGGCTGGCGATCTGGTCTATATCTCCGAGGCCTCTCCGGGCGTCTATCGCCTGCGGCAGGTGCCGAAGGTCAACGGCGCCCTGGTGGCCATCGATCCTTATTCGGGCCGTATCATGGCCATGGTCGGCGGCTACAGCTATTCATTGTCGAAATTCAACCGCGCCACTCAGGCCTCACGACAGCCCGGTTCTTCGATCAAGCCGTTCGTCTATGCCGTGGCGCTTTCCAAGGACTTCACGCCGGCCTCGATGGTTGACGACGGCCCGATCAGCATGATGGGCGGCGATGGCAAGATGTGGACGCCATCCAACTATGAACACGACTATCTCGGCATGCAGCCGATCCGGCGCGGCCTCGAACTGTCGCGCAATCTGATGACCGTGCGGCTGGCGCAGAAGGTCGGCATCAAGCCGATTACCCAGGGCATCGTCAATTTCGGTGTGCTCGACAAGATGCCGTCGGAAATGTCGATGGTGCTGGGCGCCGGCGAGGTCAATCCCTACCGCCTGACCAACGCCTATTCGATATTCGTCAACGGGGGGCGCAAGGTGAAGCCGCACCTGATCGACGAGGTGCAGGACCGGACCGGCAAGGTGGTCTACAAGGCGGATGAACGCAGTTGCCCGGCGGCTTGCACGGCCAATTTCGACGGCCTGGAAAGTCCGCGTTTGCTGCCGCAGGGCGAGGTGGCGCTCGATCCGATCACGGCCTATGAAGTCAATTCGATGTTGCAGGGCGTTATCCAGCGCGGCACCGGGGCGGCGGCGCGTTCGCTGGGCATTCCGATGGGCGGCAAGACCGGCACGACCAATGATTACCGCAGCGCCTGGTTCGTCGGCTATACGGCCGAACTGGTCGTCGGCGTCTTTGTCGGTTTCGATGACAACAGTTCGCTGGGCAATCACGAAACCGGCGCCGTGGCCGCCTTGCCGATCTGGATGGACTTCATGAAGAACGCCAATGCCGGAAAACCGATCCGCGAATTCAACAAGCCGAGGGATGCGGTCTATATGTCGGTGCATGGCGTGGAAGAAGCCTTCAAGCCGGGCACCGAACCGAAATATATCGCCGCGCCGGTCGAAGACGAAGGACCGAAGCCCTATCTCGACGCCTGGTCGGATGACGGTGATGTCAATGGCCCGGTAACGGTTGTGCCCGCCGAGGAGCCGCCGCCGCCGTCAAAGAACAGGCAGGATGCGGCAGGCACGTTATATTAAGGGCTATTGGGCTTGCCAGACATGGCGGGTCTATGTAAACCCGCCCGCACACTTTGGGAAAATTGCTATGCGTTTGGATATCGAAGCTTCCGCTTCCGAGATCGAGCAGTCCATCGGACTGCTCAGGAGGCGTCTTTGACTGGGATGTTGCATTACGGCGTCTCGATGAATTGAATGCCCGTGTCGAAGACCCGGCCTTGTGGGATAAACCCGACGAGGCGCAGAAGGTCTCGCGCGAGCGCTCGAAGCTGTCGGCTTCGGTCGAAGCGGTGCGTTCCATCGAAAAGGAATTGAAGGACGCCATCGAATTCGCGGAACTGGGCGATATGGAAGGCGATGAAAGCCTGGTCGATGAAGCGCGCAATCTGATCAGGGACATCAAGTCCCGCACGGCGCGGGCCGAACTGGAAGCCTTGCTCTCCGGCGAGGCCGATGGCAATGACGCCTATCTCGAAATCAATTCCGGCGCCGGCGGCACGGAATCCAATGACTGGGCCGGCATCCTGCTGCGCATGTATTCGCGCTGGGCCACGGCGCACGGCATGTCGATCGATGTCGAGGAAGAAACCCAGGGCGAACAGGCCGGCATCAAGTCGATCACGCTCAAGATATCGGGCGAGAACGCCTATGGCTGGCTGAAAACCGAGGCCGGGGTTCACCGGTTGGTGCGGATTTCGCCGTTCGATTCCAATGCCAAGCGCCACACGTCGTTCGCCTCGGTCTGGGTTTATCCGGTGGTCGATGACACCATCGTCATCGATATCAATCCGGCCGATGTGCGCACCGATACCTATCGCGCCTCCGGTTCCGGCGGCCAGCATATCAACAAGACCGATTCCGCCGTGCGCCTGACGCACATCCCGACCGGTATCGCCGTGGCCTGTCAGGCCGGACGGTCGCAGCACGCCAACCGCGATGAGGCGTGGAAAATGCTGCGCGCGCGCCTGTATGAACAGGAATTGCAGAAGCGCGAGGCGGCGCAGCAGGCGCTGGAGGATTCCAAGACCGATATCGGCTGGGGCCACCAGATCCGGTCCTATGTCCTGCAACCCTATCAGATGGTCAAGGATCTGCGCACCAATGTCGAGACTTCGGATACGCAGGGCGTGCTTGATGGCGATCTCGACGCCTTCATGGGCGCTTCCCTGGCGCAGCGCGTCGGCGTGACCCGCGACGCCTGACGCGGATCAAAGTTCGGGCCTGGCCGTTTTCGCGCCGGAGGTCTTGGCGACATTGACGACATCGGCATTGGCGGCCGCTTCGGGGTGCGCGGTCGCGGCGAGGTGCGCCGGCTCCTTGCGGCGGCCTTTCTTGATGACGATCTGCGCGCCCATATAGCGTGAATAAACCTGGGTGAATTCCGCGCCGAGGAAGAAAATCTGCGTCGAATAATAGATCCAGATCAGCACCACGATCAGCGATCCCGCCGCGCCATAGGCCGAACTGAAGGCGCTCTGGCCGAGATAGATGCCGATCAGAAACTTGCCGAAGGTGAACAGGATGGCGGTGATGGCCGCGCCGATCCAGACATCGCGCCATTTGATGTACACGTCGGGCAAAACCTTGAAAATCATGGCGAACAGCACGGTAATGACCGAAAAGGAAATAACCAGATTGACCGTATGCAGAATAAAGGTGATCGGGATCAGGCCCTCGAAAAAGGCGCTGATGGCGGAAAGTCCGGCGGAAATCACCAGGGCGATCAGCAACAAAAAACCGATACCCATTATCATGGCGAAGGACAGCAGGCGCTTCTTGATAAACCAGGTCCAGTGACCGTTTTCGCGCTCCTTCACGTTCCAGATGGTATTGAGCGCGTCCTGCAACTGGGCGAAAAAGCTGGTGGCCGAGACGATCAGGGTGGCGATGCCGATCAGGCTGGCGACATAGCTGGCTTTCGGATTGCTGGTGCTGGCCAGCATGTTTTGAATGGCGCCGGCGCCCTGGTCGCCGATCAGGCCGCGGATTTCATCGAAAATATAACCGCTGACGGCATCGCGCCCGAAAGCCAGCCCCGCCATGGCGATGACGATCAGCAGCAAAGGCCCGATGGACAACATGCCGTAAAAGGCCAGAGCCGCCCCCAGGCGCGGCACCTTGTCGTCGTTCCATTCCCGGATGGTTTCCTTGAAGATGAACCAGAAGGCCGGAAGCGTCAGGGGCGGGCGCTTGCGAGGTATATCCGTCATGAGGAGCCGCCGGGCGAAAAAGGGAATCGAAATGCGGATATGAGCACAAAGGAAATAAAGAAAAAAGCCGGAGAAGATGGCTTCTCCGGCTCCTGAACCTGTTCCTGGCCCTGTTCCTGGGGCAAGACGGGTTCGCCGCCGGGCCTATTTCAGGTCGGAAAGCGCGTTCAGGTCGTAGCTGCTCAGGCTCGGCGCGCCCAAATCGGCAGGCGCGGCCGGATTGACGGCGGCGACGGACGGCGCCGATTCCGGGCGGCGGCTTTGCAGGCAGCGCCCCTGGAAGAAGGCGCCGACATCGATGGCCAACTGGTCATGGGTGATATCGCCCTCGACATAGGCGGTGGCCTGAAGCTTGATCTGCTTGCCGGAGATCGACCCGACGATGCGGCCGCGCACCTCGATGGTTTCGGCCTCGACCTTGCCTTCGATATTGCCGGATTCGCCGACGATCAGATGGCTGACCTTGACATCGCCGCGCACGGTGCCATCAAGATGCAGATCGCCGTTGCCGGAGATATTGCCCTCCATCAGCAAACCGGAGCCAAAGCTGGACAGGGGCCGCGCGCCGGCGCCGATGACGGCGGGCTTGGCGCGGTTCAGGTTGACATTGGGCGTCTCCAGCGGCGGAACGACGGCGGGCGTCGGCTGCGGCCTGGCGGCGGGCGGGGTCGATTTGTTAGTTTTGTTGAACATAGTCTCCAGCCTTTAAGAAACGTGAGGGGTTTTGAGCGCGACCGTTTTGCCAGACCTCGTAATGGACGTGGTTGCCGGTCGAGCGGCCTGTGCTGCCCATGGAGGCGATGCGCTGATCGACAGCGACGCGTTGTCCGGGCTTGACGCTGGCGGATGCCAGATGGGCATACCGGGTCTTGAAGCCGCCGCCATGATCGATCTCGACCACATTGCCGTAGCCGGTGCGGACGCCGACGAAGGAAACGATACCGGGGGCGGTTGAATAGATCGGCGTCAGGTAGGGGCCGGCGAAATCCTGCCCCTGGTGCATGTGCGGCCGGTGCGTGAAGGGGTCGAAACGGACGCCGAAGCCGCTGCTCAGGCGTGTGCCGATGGTGGGGCGGCCGAACGGCAGGCGCTGGGCGCTGTTTTGCAGCCCGCGCATGTCGCTCAGATCGATGGCGGCGTTACGGACGCGCTCGGCGAAATCCTCATCGACGCCCAGGAAGCTGGCCAGGGCTTTGTTATCCTTGGCGTCGGTCAGCGGATTGCCGCTGCGGCCGCCGGCGAAGGCCTGCGGGTTGAGGCCGGCGATGCGGAAGGCCAGCCGCAGCTTCTCGGCGCGCGTCTTGGCGAAGACCTCGGCCTGGCTGACCATGCGCTCCTGCTCGGCGCGCACCGAATAGATGCGTTCGACCGGGGGCAGGCTGTCATCGATCGGCGCCGGCGCCAAAGCCGCCGTGGCGCCGGGGACGCCCTTGAAATCCTTGAGAAGCGTCACCAGCCCCTGATGCCGGGCCTCTACGGTCTTGGCGAGGTCTTCCAGCGAACCGCTGTTGGCGGTGGCCTGCCGGGTGGCGATATCGAGCCGGGCCTGGCGATCGGCGATCCAGCGTTCCGACTGGGCCTTGAGCATGCGCAACTGATTTTCGGAACCGGCGCCGTGGTTGGCGGCGAAAAACAGGGTGAAGCCGGTGGAAATCGCCAGCCAGGTGACCAGCGCTGAAGCGAGGATCGTCAGGAGCAATTGCTTGGCGGGGCTTAGAACATAGCCGTGGGTTTCCACACCCGAACGAATGTAAAACTGACGTTCTGGAAATATAGATTCCATCCAGCCCCCCAGGGAGCCGTCGCTTGTCTTGCTTGTCATTGTCCGCGCCCTCAACCTTTTATTAACTATGCCTTTACGGCGTTGATTGCGCAAGATGTATATCGCGCGGCGCCGGACATGGTGAAAGAGGAAGCTGCAATACCTAACAAAAACAAAACATTAATGGTGGCTGTCATGGCCGGTGTCCCAATTTGAATGCCTGTGGCGAGGCTGTTTCAAGATTGGTGCCGTCCGCTGCCGGCTCAAAAATCCCCTTCCGCGCGAGTTGTGGATAACCGCCCGCAAAACCTGAAAAATCAATGGACGGGCCTGTGCATAAAATTCACTGAACTGTCATGAAACTGTTTTAGGCAGTTTTAAGCATTTTTAGAGCGTCTAAAACCTCTGCAATGTGATTTTTAATCTTAACCTTACGCCATTCTTTTCTAATAAAACCTGCCGGGTCGATAATAAAGGTTGAGCGATCCGTGCCCATATAGGCACGGCCGTACAGCTTTTTTTCGCCCCATGAACCGAAGGCGGCGATGGTCGATGTTTCAGGATCGGACAGCAGCGGCATCCGCAGGCCGTATTTGGCGGTAAACTTTTCGTGATCCTTCAGGCTGTCTTTGGAGACGCCATAAAGTTTCGCGCCCAGCGTCTCGAATTGCGGCAAGGCTTCCGAGAAGGCGCAGGCTTCCTGTGTGCAGGTGGGGGTATTGTCGGCAGGGTAGAAAAACAGCACGGCCCATCCGCCCTTGAGATCGGCGCCGGAAACATGGCCGCCGGCGCTGGAGGCCAGGTCAAATTCAGGCGCTTTGTAAGGCGTGAAAGAAGTTTCCGTTTTCAATGATTTCGCCATGACATAGCCTCGCTCTGTATCTAAAGAAGAATAGGACGCGTTAACGCTCTTTTGCGCCGCCTGTCCTATACACGAACCGTTATCATGACCAGCCGCCAATAAAGTAAAAAACAGTCGAGCCTAAGTGAAGAGAATTTTCGACATAATCCGCAAGCGGCTGCGCCTTTTCATCCTGGGCTGGGTGGTGTTCATGGTCGTCGTTCTGGGGGCGCGGCTGGCCAACGGACCGATCCGCGTCGATGGTATTCGTCCGATCATTATTTCCCGCCTCGAAGCGCAGTTGCCGCATACGGAGGCCAGCATCAAGCATCTGGATCTGGTCTGGTTCGGTGACGCCCGCGCGGTCGGCTTCCGTTTCGAAGACCTGATCATCACCGACCGCCGGCACCGGATCATCGCCCGCGCCGGCAAGCTGGAAGCGGCGCTGGCGGCCGACAGCCTCATTGTGGCGCACTTCGCGCCGGCCCGGCTTACGGCCGAGGATTTCTTCGTCGCCGCTTCTGTCTCGAAAGAAGGGCGCTACGATCTCGGCTATGAGGCGCACGGCAAGCCCGGGCGTTCCAGCGGCCTGGCGCGCTTCTTTTATGACCTGACCGGACCGGAGAAACTGGGCCAGCCCATCAGCTTCACCCGCCAGCTCAGTCTGAAAAACGGACAGTTGCGCCTGATTCAGGAAGGGGCGCCGCTCGACTGGACGGCCAATGTCTCGACCATCGATTTCACCAAGCTGCACGGCAGGCTTCTGGGGCATACCGCGCTTTCCATCGATGGCCTGGGGATCGAGGCCGGCGCGCCGGCCACCTTCCGGGCGGAGGCGTCGGGCCTGGTGGGCCTGACCAGGGCCAGCATTTCGGCCAATCTCCACAATCTCGTGCCCAGCCGCGTTTTCCCGTCGGCCGGCCTGACCCGCGCCCTGGCCGGCATAGATGCGCCGGTCGATGGCCTGGCCCGCGTCGATTACAGCCGGAAAAAGGGCTTTGAAGGCGCGACCTTCGATATCCGCGCGGCGGGGGGGCGTATCGATATCGGTGATTTCCACCAGCCATTCGATGAAGCGCGCATCAAGGCCAGTTACACCTCGGCGACCCATACCGCCCGGTTTGAGGCTTTCCGCGTCAAGTCGAGAATGCTCGACACCGATCTGAAGGGCGCGGTGATCATCCGGCCCGGCAATGCGAAGGCCGGGCGCGATATGGCGCTGGCGTTCAATTTTACCGGCCCGCGCATGACCGCCCGCCTGGCCGACGATTTCGCGCTTCAGACCCTGACCAACGCCCACCTGAAGGGCAATTATGTGCCGCGCCAGCGCCGCTTGCGGATTGAAAGCGTCACCGGCTTGATCAACGGCGCGCCTTTGCAGAGTCAGGGCGTGGTCTATACGGACGACAAGGGCGAACTGGGCGCCGACCTGACGGCGCAAATCAATGGCCGCTTCACCAAGGAGGAGGTTTTCGCCTTCTGGCCGGAGGATTTATCGCCGAATACGCGGGCCAATCTGATCGAACGTATCCGCGGCGGTGATTTCGCCAATGCCGATTTCGTTCTCAAGGCCGAACCGGGTGATTTCCACCATCTTGAAAACGAAGACCTGCGGCTCGATTTCGATTTCCAGAATCTCGAACTCTATCTCGAACACCGTCTTGAGCATGCGCGGGAACTGAAAGGTCACGGCATTCTGCTTGGCAACAGCTTCGCCATGGATGTCACCGGCGGGCGGCTGGTCAATGTCAATCTGGTCAAGGGCGGCCTGAGCGTACCGGATTTTCGTGACCGCCGGACGAAAACCCATATCTGGCTGGACGCCGAAGCCGATGTGCCGAGCGTCATCGAGGCCATCGATCCGGTCACCGACAATCATTTAAGCCATAGCGGCCTGACCCGCGAGCGGCTGAACGGAACGGCGGCGGCCCATGTCGAGATCGATTTTCCGGTTTTCGGCCATATCACCAACGATAATTTCAGCGTCAAATTCGATGGCCGGATAAACAATGGCGCCTACAAACAGGCGGCGCTCGGCTGGGATATGACCGAGGGGCAACTGACCATCGACGGCGATTTGCTGGCCGACAAACTGGTGATAGAAGGACCGGCGCGACTGGGGCCTTATTACGGCGATATCCGTTACCGCACACAGATGAACGTCAGATCGCAGGACATCGATTTCAGCGGCCATTTCAACGCGGCGCCGTTCGGCGGCTCGCCGAAGGTGCCTGTGGCGATCACCGGTCAGTTCGTTGTGGCCAACCGGACCGGGCAGGGCAGGATCACCTCGGATATCTTCCGCGGCGATGTCAGATGGATAGGCAATCCCGAAGGCGAGGAAGAACGGCCGACCGACATGCTGATCGAGGGCGCGCTGCTGTCTGATGGCATGGAAGCGCAGGGTTTGCCTATTTTCGAGCACCTGAAGCGCGAAATCCCGACCCGCATATCCCTGCTGCGCTCAGGCGATATCTGGAGCGGCGAACTGGACGCGGAAAGCCTCTCCGGCGATATCGCCTATATCCAGGGCACACGCCCGCGCCTGGTCTATAAATCGGTCATCACGCCGGATGAGGCCGACGAAATGGGCTATGGCGCCTTGCCGATGTTCAAGGAACCGCGCCACCTGACCGTCAATATCTCGCTCGATGGCCAGTCGCGCGAGGCCCTGCTCAAACTCGACCAGATGAGCGCCGTTCTGGGCTGGTCGGAAATTCCCGGCACCGATGAATTGCGCCGCCGGCTCGACATGAAGGTCATGCCGGAGGACTGGTATGTGCTGGGACTGCCGAAGGCCTTCTTCACACCGCCCGCGCCGGTGGACGTTACGGCCCTGTGGCAACAGGACGACAAAACCCTGACCGGCCAGGTGAAGCTGCTGGATCAGACGATCGATTTCGACATGCCCCTGCGCGGTCACGGCAACCCGCCGCCGATTACCCTGCCGAACACCTCGGTGCCATACGAGCTTCAGGTGCGCGGCACGGCCAGCGACGCGGTTCTGGCGGCGCTCGGTTATTCGCAGACGCCGGTTCAGATTGGCGGCGAAGTCGGCCTGGTGTTCAGCCTCTACGACACGCCGGGACAGCCGGCCGCCGTGTTCAATCTGGACGCCACCGCCGCCCGGCTGGGTGTCCACGCGACGGACTGGACAAAGCCCATTGGCGAAGCGGCGCAGTTCGCCGTCTCGATCGATGAGCAGGGCGCGGGCGGCGGAACCAACCTGTCGCGCATCTATGGCGAAGGCGACCATATCGGCATTGAAGGCCGCGCCTCCTTCTCGGAGGCCGGCGACCTGCAATTCGGCGATTTTTCAAAGCTTTACCTGAAGGACTTCATCGATGTCGCCTTCAAATACTACGCCGTGCCGGACCAGAACACCAACATCATCTCGGTCAGCGGCAATCAGCTCGATCTGCGCCCCTGGCTGGAAGCCAAAAAGGAGCGCGTCATCAGGACCGTAACCCAGGCGGTCAAGCCGGCGGACGCAGCCTCCGGATCGTCTGCCGCCGCTACGCATATCGTCGTTGATCTGGCCCGGTTGCGCATGGCGCCGGATGGCGTCTTCAATGACCTGAACCTCGACCTGACCTGGGATGGCCATAACGGCCTGAGCGGCTCCGGGCATGGCGAAAGCATGGATGGCAGTCCCTTCACGGTGGCCATGACCTCGGAGGGCGCCTACAGCCTGTTCACGGCGAAGACCGGCAATCTGGGCAATGTCATCGAAACCGCGACCGGCAATCATAATGTCAGGGGCGGCGTGGCTGTCATCGATGGCGCCTATGCCGATGGCCAGATCGATGCTTCGGTGCGCGGCCGCGATGTGCGTGTCCAGCAGATACCCATACTGGCGCAACTGCTGACGGTGGCGTCGCTGCAGGGCCTGAACGACACCCTGATCGGCGACGGCATCCTGTTCACCGATTTCGACTTCCCGATCCGTTATAAGGATAATGTCGTCTTTTTCCGTGACGGTTACGCCAAGGGCGAGGCGCTCGGCATCAATGTCTGGGGCACGACCGATCTCGACACCAAGGATCTGGCCCTGAGCGGCACCCTGATCCCGGCCTATGGACTGAACGGCATTTTCGGCGACCTGGGATCGAAGGGATTGGGCCTCGTCGGTATCAAATACCATGTCCACGGCACACAGAAAGAGCCGGAAATCCTGGTCAATCCGCTGTCGGTCGTCCTGCCGGGCTTCATGAAGGTGTGGTTCGATTCCGGGCGCAAGGAGCCATTCCCGGCGCTCGACCTGCCGACCCTTGAAGATAAGCTTGACGACCTGCGGGACCGCAACGACAAAAGCCTCAAGAAAAACTAGACGGGTTTAACCAGAACGATCTTCTTCTTGCCCTGGGATATCTTGATCACGCCGTCCGCATTCAGGTCGGTTTTCGTCACCAGTTGGTTGCCGTCATTGATCGCCACATCGTTGACGCGCAGCCCGCCGCCCTGAGCCAGACGCCGCGCCTCGCCATTGGAAGCCGTCAGGCCGATGCGGGTAGCCAGCGCCGCCAGCATGACGCCTTCTTCCAGCGTGGCCGCCTCGATCTCGACGGTCGGCAAATCGGCGGACAGCACGCCCTGCTCGAAGGCCTTTTGAGCCGTGTCGCGCGCCGTGGCGGCGGCCTCGGCGCCGTGGACCATCTTTGTGGCCTCGTCGGCGAGAATTTTCTTGGCCTCGTTGATTTCCGCGCCTTCAAGCTTTTCCAGGCGGGCGATCTCGGCCATCGGCAAGGTGGTGAACAGGCGCAGGAAGCGGCCGACATCGGCGTCTTCGGTATTGCGCCAGTATTGCCAGTAATCATAGGCACTGAGCATATCGGCATTGAGCCAGATGGCGCCGCCGACCGTCTTGCCCATCTTGCCGCCGGAAGCCGTTGTCAGCAGCGGCGTGGTCAGGCCGAAAGCCGCCTTCTGGTTCATGCGGCGGGTCAGTTCGACGCCATTGACGATATTGCCCCACTGGTCCGAACCGCCCATTTGCAGGACACAGTTGTATTTCTCGTTCAGTTCACGGAAATCGACCGCCTGCATCAGCATGTAGTTGAATTCGAGGAAGGTCATCGGCTGTTCACGATCGAGCCGCAGCTTGACGGAATCGAAAGTCAGCATGCGGTTGATGGTGAAATGGGTGCCGAAGGTGCGCAGGAATTCGACATAGCCGAACTGTGACAGCCAGTCGTCATTATTGACCATGATGGCGTCGTTACCCGTGTCGCCGAAGGTCAGGAAATTGGTGAAGACGCGCTTGATTCCATCCATGTTCGACTGGATCTGTTCGTCGGTCAGCAGCGGGCGCTGGGTGTCCTTGAAAGTCGGGTCGCCCACCTTGGTGGTGCCGCCGCCCATGAGCACGATCGGCTTGTGGCCGGTCTGTTGCAGCCAATAGAGCAGCATGATCTGCACCAGCGAACCGGCATGAAGCGAGGACGCCGTGGCGTCGAAGCCGATATAGCCGGTGATCGTGCCCGCCGCCGCCAGGGTGTCGAGCGCTTCGGCGTCGGTGCTCTGATGGATAAAGCCGCGCTCGGCTAAAGTGCGCAGAAATTCGGATTTGAAGCTGGGTTCGGTCATGATAGCTATATGGTGTCAAGAGTTGGGCCGTCTGTGTGGCCTGATATGCAGCGCAACGTCAAGAATTAAGAGGCCGTTATGATGAAAGTTTTGGGTTTCATGACCGGAACCTCGCTGGATGGCGTCGATATGGCGGCGCTGGAAACCGATGGCGAAATGCAACTGGCCTTCGGCCCCTGGGCGGAAGCGCCGATGCCGAAGGAGACGCGCGCGGTGCTGGAGGCGACGATCGCGGCGGCGTTGAACTGGCCGCGCGGAGAAGCGGAGCCGGCGATCTTTGACGCGGCGCGGCGCGCGATCGTCGATTGTCACTTTCGGGCCGCAAGCGAATTTCTGGAGCGCAACGGGCTGCGCTTCGCCGATTTCGACGCATTGGGCGTTCACGGCCAGACGGTCCTGCATGAACGGCCGAAAAACGGCATGAACGGACGGACGGTGCAGTTATTCGACGGGCAGGCCTTCGCCGATCTGACCGGCGTACCGGTTGTCTGTGATTTCCGGACGACGGATGTCGAAGCCGGCGGGGAGGGCGCGCCGCTGGCGCCGGTCTATCATCGCGCCCTGGTCTGCCATGCCGGGCTTGCCTTGCCGCTGGTGGTGGTCAATCTGGGAGGCGTCGCCAATATAACCGTGATGGACGACAATGGCATTGCCGCGCTGGATACGGGGCCGGCCAATGGTCTGATGGATCAATGGATGCGCCGGCATGGCCGAGGCGATTACGACCACGAAGGGCGGATCGCCGCCAGCGGCAGGGTCAATGCCGAAATTGTGGCGGCATATATGACGCATGACTATTTCGGAGCGCCCGCGCCAAAGTCGCTCGACAGATACGATTTCACTTTGCAAGCCATTGAGGGGGTGAGCTTCGAAGATGGCCTGGCTACCCTCAGCGCCTTTACCTTGCAAAGCCTTTTGGCGGGCATAGCACAGACCGGCATCCGGCCTGAAACCGTCGTTCTGGCGGGCGGCGGGCGGCACAACACGCATCTGGTGAACCAGATCGCCGGGGCGCTGGCGCCGGCGAAGGTTGTGCTGGCTGAGGAACTGGACTGGCGTGGCGGCGCCCTCGAAGCCGAGGCCTTCGCCTATATGGCCGTGCGGTCACTGAAAGGCCTGCCGATTTCCTTCCCCGGCACGACGGGCGTGAAAAAGCCATTGAGCGGCGGTAAGGTCAGCTATCCGAAAACAAGGCCACAATCGCTGGCCAGTTAGGAGCTGTGTCATGAAGATGTTTGTGTTGCTTATTGCCGGCCTGTGCCTGGCGGCATGCACGCCGGTCAAGTCCGTTTCCGATGCCCCGGCGCAGGCCTCATCTGCCGAAGGCGCCCCGGGTTCGGCATTGGCGGCGGCCGCCGTCGTATTGCCCGAAGGCTTTACCGGCCGCTGGGATGCCAGTGCCGAGGCCTGCGAGACGACCAGCGACATGAAACTGGTCATTACCCAGACCGGAATGACCTTCTGGGAAAGCACCGGCCAGATCACCGGCGTCACCGTCAACGGACCGGACGATGTGACGGTCAAGGCCGCTTTCACCGGTGAGGGCGAGCAATGGCAGCGCGACCTGCATCTGAAACTGGACGATAACGGCAACAAACTGACCGTTGACGATGCGGCGCGCGTCCGCTGCCCTTAGGACGGATTGACATTCAGGATTTGACTTAGCCGCGCGTGGCTAGCTCCAGAAAGGTAAAGGATAAGGGAATCCACAGATTACACAGATTACACAGATTTTTCAGTGTCTTTGAATGCTATTCCCCGCATCACAATAGATGATTTTCGGCGCGAAGCGCCAATCCATTATGGAAAAGCCTGCGCGGAAATCAGCCAGTAAGGCGCTGAAAAATCTGTGTAATCTGTGTAATCTGTGGATTCCCTTTTCTTAAATCGGCAAAGTCGGCAAAGGTCGATGAATGTCGATCAGTCCTAGGCCAGGTGACGCTCGATCAGGCCGGCCAGTTCCGGGGCCTGGCCATGGATAAGGTCGTGTTGGCCGCCCTTGACAATATGCAATTGGGCGGCGGGAAGGCGTTCCACGAGGTATTCGCCAACAGCCACCGGACTGATCGGATCGGCGTCGCCCCAGATCAACAGGGCAGGGTGACTGATTTCGTGTAGCCGGTGTGACACATCAGGCTTTTCGGCCATTATCCATTCCGCCGCCGTGGGAAATTCACGGCGATAATCCAGCCGCCAGTCCGCCGCGCCAAATGCGGTCATATCCATGCCGCCGGACGTGACGGCCAGCACCAGTTTGCGGATGCGCGCAGGGTGACGCAAGGCCAGGGTCATGGCGATGGCCCCGCCCATGGATTGCGCCAGCAGATCGACCGGGGAGTCGGGCAATTGCGCCTCGACAAGGCCGATCAGGTCGTCATAGCTGTTGATGGCCCGATCGGCGGGCTGATCACCCAGTCCGGGCCAGCCGAAATATGTCTTCCGCCAGTCCGCCGGCAACCTATCGCCGAGCGGACGCCAGAAAGCGGGATCGGCGCCGACGCCCGGCAGGAAGAACAGGTGGCGCGTCATCAGCCCCTGTCGGCCATCCGCATATCGATATAGGCCCCGACGCGGCGCTCGACTTCCGGCAACTGGTCATTCCAGAAGTGATTGGCTTCGGGCACGACCTCGGCATCGATGGTGATGCCCTTCTGCGTGCGCAGTTTGGCGACCACGCGATCGACCTCGGCGGTGGGCACGATGGAATCGTTGCCGCCATGCAGGAACATGCCGGAGGCCGGGCAGGGCGCCAGGAAGCTGAAATCATAGGCGTTGGTCGGCGGCGATACCGAGATAAAGCCGTCGGTTTCCGGACGGCGCATCAGCAACTGCATGCCGATATAGGCGCCGAAGTCATAGCCCGCGACCCAGAATTGCGAGGCGGTCGGGTTCTTGGCCTGGAGCCAGTCAAGCGCAGTGGCGGCGTCGGCCAGTTCGCCCACGCCGGAATCGAATTCGCCCTGGCTTTTTTGCACGCCGCGGAAATTGAAGCGCAAAACCGAAAAACCGCGCGTCATGAACAGGTGGAACAATTGCACCGTGACCGGATTATTCATATGGCCGCCCGCCTTGGGGTGCGGATGCAGAATCAACGCGATCGGCGCATTCTCCGTCTTGCCGGCGCTGTAGCGGGCTTCGATGCGTCCGGCGGCGCCGGCCAGAATGACTTCGGGCATTCAATCACCTTGTAAAATCATAAAATTGTCATGTTGCGGCGCAAAATACTTGACTGCATTAGTCGGAATTATTACATTCAGACCACACCGCAAAGGCAGCCATTGCGCCTCTTAGCACAAAGATTTCTCTTTGCGCAGGTTTTTGACACAAATCCGCATCGGAACCCGTTCATGCGCTTATCGACCAAAGGACGTTACGCGGTCATGGCCATGACCGACCTGGCGCTGAATGCCCAAAATGGCCGCCCCATCTCCCTGTCCGAAATTTCCGAACGCCAGCAGATTTCACTCTCTTATCTGGAGCAGTTGTTCGCCCGCCTGCGCAAGGCCGGGCTGGTGAAAAGCGCGCGTGGCCCTGGTGGTGGCTACACCCTGGCGCGCGAGGCCGGGCGGTTGTTCGTTTCCGAAATCGTACTGGCGGTCGATGAGCCGATCAAGGCGACGCGTTGCGAAATGACCTCCAACAAGCTGGGGGCCAATAAACGCCTTTCCAAGGATCAGGCCGTGCGCGAAATTGGCTGCATGCCGGGGGGGCAGCGCTGCCTGACGCATAATCTGTGGGAAGACCTCGGCGTCGCCATCCATGATTATCTGTCTCAGGTGTCTCTGGAAGATGTGATCCGCAAGCGTACCCGCAAAACCGTCCGGATCACGACGCCGGAAGCCGCTTCTTCCGCCATGATGGAGGCCTGATTGGCGGATATCCTGTATCTCGATCACGCCGCGACCTCGCCGCTTCGCCCCGAAGCGCGTGACGCCTTTCTGCGTGCGTCGGAACAGGCCGGCAATGCGTCGTCGGTGCATAGCCTGGGGCGCAAGGCCAAGCTGATTCTGGAAGAGGCGCGCAATGATATTTTGACGGGTGTTGGCGCGGTCGGTATCGGTGGTCTGGTGTTCACGTCCGGCGGCACGGAAGCCAATGCCTTGGCCCTGCATCAAGCCAAGCCTTACGATTATACGGTCATTTCCGCTGGTGAGCACGATAGCATCTATGGTGCTGTTTCAGGCGCGAACATTGTGCCTCTGAAAATCTCGGGCGAAATCGATCTAGCGGCACTGGAAGCTTTGCTGGAACGTGAGGGGCGCCCGTTTGTGGCGGTCATGCTGGCCAATAATGAAACCGGCGTGATCAATGATATCGCCGAAGCCGCGGCGCTTGTTCATGCCAGGGGCGGCTGGCTGCATGTGGATGCGGTGCAGGCGCTCGGCAAGATCGATATTGATTTCGAGGCCCTGGGCGCGGATTCGCTGGCTTTAAGCGCCCACAAGATTGGCGGCGGGCAGGGCGTCGGCGCCTTGGTCTATAACCGCGATCATACGCCTAGAGCACTGATCACCGGCAGCGGCCAGGAACTGGGCCTGCGCGCCGGCACGGAAAATATCGCCGGCATTGCGGCCTTCGCGGCGGCGCTTAAGGCTTGCCACGGGATGCCTGACGATTTATGCAGCGCACAAAAATCGATCGAAACCGCGTTAAAGGCGCTGGGCGTCACCATATTGGGTGAAGCGGCGGCGCGTGTGCCGGGTATTCTCTATATCGCGCAAGCCGATTGGGCGTCGAACCTGCAATTGATCCATATGGATATGGCGGGGGTCTGTGTCAGTTCGGGATCGGCTTGTTCGTCCGGCAAGGTGAAGTCGAGCCGCGTGGTTACGGCCATGGGGTGGCCTGATCTGGCGGATAAGGTGCTTCGTATCTCTTCCGGATGGACCACGAAGGCAGAAGACTGGCAGCGTTTTTATGACGTTTGGTCAAAGGGTTATGAAGTGTATTTGAAGCGTCACACGAAAGAACTGGTGTAATGGCTGCGGTCAAGGAAACCATCGAGACGGTCGCCGGACTGGAAACCTACGAGCACGGCTTTGTCACCGATATCGAAATGGAGTTCGCCCCCAAGGGACTGAACGCCGATATCGTGCGCTTTATCTCGGCCAAGAAAAACGAACCGGAATGGATGCTGGAACTGCGTCTGGCCGCTTATGAGCGCTGGCTGACCATGGAAGAACCGGACTGGGCCAAGGTCAATTACCAGAAGGTCGATTATCAGGATCTCTATTATTACGCCGCGCCGAAAAAGAAGGACGGGCCGAAATCGCTCGACGAGATCGACCCGGAACTGCTGAAAACCTACGAAAAACTGGGCATTCCGCTGAAAGAGCAGGAAGTGCTGGCCGGTGTGGTTGGCGCGCCGAAATATGCGGTGGATGCCGTGTTCGACTCGGTGTCGGTCGTCACGACCTTCAAGAACGAGCTGAAGAAGTCCGGCGTGATTTTCTGTGCGATTTCAGAGGCGATACGCGAATATCCTGAGCTTGTGCGTCAATATCTCGGTTCGGTCGTGCCGGTGTCGGATAATTATTTCGCCGCGCTGAATGCCGCTGTCTTTTCCGATGGGTCTTTCGTCTATGTGCCGCCCGGTGTGCGCTGCCCGATGGAGCTTTCCACCTATTTCCGCATCAATGCCGAAAATACCGGACAGTTCGAACGTACCCTGATCATCGCCGATGCCGGGGCTTATGTCTCTTATCTTGAAGGCTGTACGGCGCCACAGCGCGACGAAAACCAGCTTCACGCCGCCGTGGTCGAGCTAGTGGCGCTGGATGACGCCGAGATCAAGTATTCGACCGTGCAGAACTGGTATCCGGGCGATGCGGACGGCAAGGGCGGCATCTACAATTTCGTCACCAAGCGCGCCGATTGCCGGGGGACGCGTTCCAAAGTGTCGTGGACGCAGGTGGAAACCGGTTCGGCGGTGACGTGGAAATATCCCTCCTGCATTCTGCGCGGGGATGAGAGCGTCGGGGAGTTTTACTCAATCGCCGTCACCAATGGCGCGCAACAGGCCGATACCGGCACCAAGATGATCCATCTGGGCCGGAACACCCGGTCGCGTATCATCAGTAAGGGCGTATCGGCGGGCCGGTCATCCAATACCTATCGCGGCTTGGTGTCGGCCCATGCCAAGGCTTCGGGCGCGCGCAATTTCACCCAGTGCGACAGCCTGCTGATCGGCAAGACCTGCGCGGCCCATACGGTGCCCTATGTCGAAAGCGATACGGCGAAGGCGCAGTTCGAGCACGAGGCGACGACGACGCGCCTGAGCGAGGATCAACTGTTCTACGCCATGCAGCGAGGCCTTTCGCAAGAAGAAGCGGTCGCCCTGCTGGTCAATGGCTTCGTGCGCGACGTGTTGCAGGAACTGCCGATGGAATTCGCCGTTGAGGCGCAAAAACTGGTAGCCATCTCCCTGGAAGGGAGCGTGGGTTAGGAATTGACTATTATGCTTTCGATCAAAGACTTATCCGTCGCTGTTGACACCAAGCAGATCCTGAAAGGTTTGTCTCTGGACGTGCCTGCCGGTGAAGTTCATGCCATCATGGGGCCGAACGGTGCGGGCAAATCGACGCTTGGTTATGCGCTGGCTGGTCGTCCGAATTACGAGGTGACCGGTGGTTCAGTGATCTTCAATGGCGAGAACCTGCTGGACGAGGATGTGCATGAGCGCGCAGCCGCCGGGCTTTATCTCAGCTTTCAGTATCCTCTGGAAATTCCCGGTGTGCCGGCCTTAACTTTCTTGCGTACAGCTTTGAATGCGCAAAAGAAGCTGCGTGGTGAGACGGAAGTCTCCGCGCCGGAATTCCTCAAGCGCGTGCGCGAGATCGCCAAGACACTGAAGATCGATATGGACATGCTGAAGCGTCCGCTCAATGTCGGTTTCTCCGGTGGCGAAAAGAAGCGCATGGAAGTGCTGCAAATGGCGTTGCTGGAGCCGAAGTTCCTGATCCTCGACGAGACGGATTCCGGCCTCGATATCGATGCGCTGAAGGTGGTTTCGGATGGCGTCAATGCCCTGCGCGCGGTCGATCGCGGTATGCTGGTCATCACCCATTATCAACGGTTGCTCGATCATATCAAACCGGACCGTGTACATGTGCTGGTCGCCGGTAAAATCGTCCGTTCGGGCGGGCCTGAACTGGCGCTGGAACTGGAAGCCCATGGCTACGACCGGTATCTGGGGGAAGCGGCGTAATGCCAGAAACATTACAAGCCAATCTGGACATTTTCGATCCGTCGTCCTACCCGACGCGCCGTGACGAGGAATGGAAATATTCCGACCTTAGCCGCGTTTTGCGGGACGCGCCGAAGAAGGCGATGGTCGTCCGCACGCTATCCGAACTGGAAGCGGAGCCGGATGGATTCGTCTATTTCTCCGCCGATGAAGCCGGTTTCGAGGGCCTGCAAGCCGCCGCCGATTTCGCCATGCGGAAGGCGCATGGCCGTCTCTATATCGATGGCAATGATTTCGGCGATGAGGACGGTTATCTCGGTTATCAGGGGCATGGTGAGATCAGTCTGGCCGCCGGTCAGTCGCTCGTGGTCTTCGAGGACTATACCGGCGCGTTTGATTATGCCGTTCACAGCCGCCTGCGTTTCACCCTGGGCGAAGGCGCGAAACTGACCCGCGTGGTGATCCTCGATGAACCGGAAACGGCCGTCTCGGTGCGCCAGTCAACGGTTGAAACCGCGCCCGGCAGCATTTTCAGGCAGTATGTCTTTGCGACGGGCGCAAAGTTCCAGCGCTTTGAGACGCATGTCAATCATGCTGGTCATGGCGCGATTGTCGAGATGAACGGGGCCTATCTGCTGAAGGACAGGCGCCATTTCGATTACACTACGCGCGTGACGCACGGCCAGGTCAATGGCGAGACGGCGCAATTGGTCAAGGGATTGGTCAAGGATGGCGCTACCGGCGTCTTTCAGGGGCGTATACTGGTCGAAAAGGGCGCGGACGGCACCGATGCCCGTATGCGTCATCAGGCCTTGATCCTTAACGATGGCGCCCATATCCGCGCCAAGCCGGAACTGGAAATCTATGCCGATGACGTGCAGTGCGCCCACGGCAATACCATCGGTGCGCTCGATGAAGAGGCCCTGTTCTTCTGCGAGAGCCGCGGCATTCCCGAAGAGGCGGCCCGCGCCATGCTGACTCATGCCTTTGTCCTGCCGGTGGCGGATCAGATCGAGGATGAGGTTTTGCGTGAAACCGTATTGAATTTTTTAGAGAATGCGTCGGAGAGTTTCCATGCCCTTTGACGTTGAAAGAGCACGCGCCGATTTCCCGATCCTGTCGCGCCAGATCAAGGGCAAGCCGCTGGTCTATCTCGACAGCGGCGCTTCGGCGCAGAAGCCGAATGCCGTGATCGACGCCATGTCAGACGCCATGCGGCATTCCTATGCCAATGTGCATCGGGGGCTGCATACGCTGGCCAACGAGACGACCGATGCCTATGAGGCCGGCCGCGAGACGGTGGCGAAATTTATCGGTGCGCGGACCGATGAGATCATCTTCACCAAATCGGCCACCGAGGCGGTCAATCTGGTCGCCAACACTTACGGCGAAAACCTGCAAGCTGGTGATGTGATCCTGACCACCGAGATGGAGCATCACGCCAATATCGTGCCGTGGTACATGCTGGCGGAGCGCAAAGGCCTGAAACTGGTCTATGTGCCGATCCGCGATGACGGATCGCTCGACATGGAGGCGTTCGGGCAATTGTTGACGCCCAAGGTCAAGCTGGTCGCCGTCACCCATATGTCGAATGTGCTGGGCACGATCAATCCCATCGCCGATATCATCGCCCAGGCGCATGCCGTCGGCGCGAAAGTGCTGGTTGACGGCGCACAGGGCATTGTCCACCTGCCGGTGGATGTGAAGGCGCTCGATGCCGATTTCTATGTCTTCTCGGCGCACAAGCTCTACGGCCCGACGGGGCTGGGCGTGCTTTACGGCAAGGCGGAATTGCTGGAGGCCATGTCGCCCTGGCAGGGCGGCGGCGAGATGATCGCCCATGTCAGCAAGGAACAGATCACCTGGAACGTGCCGCCGCATCGCTTCGAGGCAGGCACGCCAGCCATTCTGGAAGTGATCGGCCTGAAAGCGGCCATCGACTGGCTGTCGCAGTTCGACCGCGACGCTATTACCGCGCACGAACATGCGCTTTATCAGCGGGCGCATGACGCCCTGACGCAGATCAACAGCTTGCGCGTACATGGCGAAGCGGCGGGCAAGGGATCGATCCTGACCTTTTCGCTCGGCCAGGCCCATGCCCATGACGTGTCGCAGATCCTCGACCGGTACAATGTCGCCGTCCGCGCCGGCACCCACTGCGCCGAACCTTTGATGACCCGGCTGGGCGTGACCTCTACCGTTCGCGCCTCCATCGCCCTATATAATACGGAAGCCGAGATCGATATCCTGGCCGAGGCGGTCGCCAAAGCCCAATCTTTCTTCGCGTAAAGTGTGAACCTGATGACTGAAGCCACAGAATCTCAAGAATTATCACAAGAGTCTCTGTTTAGCCTGGAGGATATGGGCGCCAACCAGCCGTCCGCCTTGGCGCAGGAGGAACTGACGCGCCTGACGGACGACCTGATCGCCGCTTTCAAGACCGTGTTCGATCCGGAAATTCCGGTCGATATCTACGAACTGGGCCTGATCTATCGCGTCGATGTGTCGGATGACCGTGATGTGGTGGTGGATATGACCCTGACCGCGCCGGGCTGTCCTGTGGCCGGTGAAATGCCGGGCTGGGTCAGGGAAGCGGTCATGACCGTCAAGGGCGTCCGTGATTGCGAGGTCAATCTGGTGTTCGATCCACCCTGGGATTCGTCGAAAATGAGTGATGAGGCCAAACTGCAACTGAATATGTTCTGACCATGGATATTCAAGTCACCCCTCGCGTTCGCCGTCCGCGTCCGGCCGTTGTCAGTCTGACCGATGCCGCCGCCACGCAGGTTAAGGCCATCATGGCGAAAGCGGACAAGCCTTATGTGGGCCTGCGCGTCGGCGTCAAGCAGGGCGGTTGCGCGGGACAGGAATATGTCCTGTCCTATGCCGAAGAAATCGGACCGATTGACGAAATCATTACCGACAAAGGCGTCACCATCCTGATCGAACCGAAAGCGGTGCTCTACCTGGTGGGGACGGTTATTGATTACGAAACGACGAAACTGGCGTCGAAATTCGTCTTCCGCAATCCGAATGAAACCGACGCCTGCGGTTGCGGCGAAAGCGTGACGATCAAGCCTTCCAGCGTCGGCTGATCGCCGCAACCGCAAACCTTAAGTAAAATGGGGTTGCGGCGAAAGCGTGACGATCAAGCCTTCCAGCGCCGGCTGATCGCCGCAACCGCAAACCTTAAGTAAAAAGGGTTGCGGTGAGAGTGTGACGATTACGCCCGTTAAGCCGGCGTAACGGGGACAGACAACAGCCAGTCCAGGGCGTCATGCAGTTCCGTGAAGGAACGGATTTCCTGATTGGGGAAAAGGTGGCTGTAGGTCGCGGGCCTGGCGCGCGTCAGGGCGTCAGATGTCAGTATGGCGACGTAATGGATTGCCGTTGTGCCGCGCGTTATGTGCGCCCAGTGATCGGCCAGTTTCTGGACATCCTCGAAATCGATGGTCGTCTCGCACTGGCGATGATCCATCAGGCGCCGGTATAGCCATGGGCGGTCGATCATCGCATAGGTTTCGATGAACTTGCCGGTATAATACTGGCTGCTTCGCGCGCCCTTGAGGCGGAAGGTAATCAGCTTTTGCGGTTCATCGATCGTCAATCTGAAATAGGCATCCGTCATGAGTCCTGTCCCTGCTTTTTTCGTAATTAGGGCATTGGATTCGCTGTTTTTTCGTTAATGACGCCGAGAGACGCGCGCTAATCGGCTACCAGCACCGATGGCTTGAAAGGTTCGCCGGTCGCTTCGCTGATCAGTTCCTGTGAGCGCTGTTCTATGCGGTTGCGCAAGCTGGCCAGAAATTCATCCTTGGCCATGCCGGGTGCGATTGGCGGCAGGAATTCGAGCACGGCCGTGCCCGGGGTTTTCCGGAAATGCGTCTCCTGCCAGAACAGGCCGAGATTGGTCGCCACCGGCACCACTTGCATATCGAAATTGTTCATCATGTGCCACACGCCGGACCGGTAACGGCGGTAAGTGCCGGGCGCATTGAGGTGGCCTTCGGGATAGATCAGGATGCTGCGGCCGTCTTTCGCGGCGTCGGCGGAACGGCTGGCGAGGTTTTTACGGGCTTCGATTCCGCCGCAATTATTGACGACGATGGCGCCGAGTTTGGCCAGCAGGGTGCTCATCAGCGGAAATTTTTCGAGGTGATCGCCGGTGACGAAGGCGAGATCGTCGAACTGCGAATAGATGCAGAAACCGTCGCCCCAGCTATGATGCTTGCAGGCGAAAATCACCGGCTGATCGGGGATGTTCTCGCGGCCGCGCACCTCCAGCCGGATGCCGGCGAAAAGGCGCATCGCCTGCACCATGCGGCGGGTATAGCGCCGGATGATCCATTTGACGGGATTGCGGCCCGGGAAAGGCGTCAGGGCCAGCGCCATCAGGCTGTAGGTTATCGACAAAAACCAGTAGGCGACGGCAAACAGAAAACTGCGCATGACGAATTGCCCCCAAATTGACAGGTTAACTTGAACATTGTTCAATATGTCGTGTCAATGGGATATTCCAGCAGGTTCAGGCGGCGTTGGAATCCGAATTGAGCGAATCCGCCACGGTCACCTTGTTGCGGCCGTTGTTCTTGGACATGTAGAGCGCCTTGTCGGCGCGATCGAGCAGGTCGAAGGAGTCTTCGGCGAATTCACGCTGGGCGATGCCGGCGGAAATGGTGACGGTGCCAAGGTCTTCATTGGTCGAGCGGCGTTTGAGCACGCGCGAGGCAATTTCGGTGCGGGCCTCATTGAGCAGGCGTTCGACCGTGGCGCAGGTTTCGCCGGGGAAGAGCAGGCCGAATTCCTCGCCGCCGTAACGGGCGGCCAGGCGCGGCGGACGGCCGATCCGCGCCAGGACCGAAGCGACATAACGCAGAACCTGATCGCCGGTCTGATGACCCCAGGTGTCGTTGAAACGCTTGAAATGGTCGATATCGATAACCGCCAGGGTCAGCGGGTCGCTGACGTCATCGTTTTCACAATGACGATCCAGCGCCTCATCGAAGGATTTGCGGTTGGCCAGGTTGGTCAGGGCGTCGGTCATGGCCTCCATGCGCACCTGATCGAGGTGCTTGCGCAGGCGGTTGACTTCGCGTGACGATTCCGACAGGCGGCCTTCAAGCTGGAAATGATGATCGAGGACGGTCGTCGTGGCTTCGGTCAGGCTGTCGATCAGGCTCTTGAGCGCCTCGGTTTCGACCTCGCTCATCGAGCGGCGGGCGCCTTCCAGGGTTTCGCCGTAGGTCTTTTGCGCCTTCTGGGCTTCGACGATGACCTCGGTGACGGAGGCCAGTTCGCGGGTCAGTTTCAGACCGGCGTCACGCACTTCGTCGTTCAGTTTCAGGCGGGCGATGAACTTGCTGGCCAGGCTTTCGGAAATATCTTCGGTAATGGTTTCGCCGGCGGCGACCAGCCGCTGGATTTCCTGGGCCAGCGGGCATTCCGGATCGCCGGCGACATACAGCCAGATTTCATAATTGAGCGGGGTGGGCCAGACGCCGTGATCCTGCATCAGGCGCAAGGCTTCGCTGGCGAGAGCATAGGCAGCAGGACTTCTTACGCTGATTTCTATGTCGTTGTTCATTCGTTCTTCTGCCCCCTCTCAGGAGACTTCCCTGGCGTCTTGTTGCCGCGCGATTCTTCGGGCAGCGCCCTGACCCTAAACGAACTTCTCTGACAGGCGGTTAACGGCGGCGCCCAAAGCGCATGAAAAATCAGCTCTTCGGGCCTGGCGCCCGCATCAGAAACGCCGGCATGTGATCGCCAAAAGGCGAATCCATTTGCGGTTTGTCTTTTGATTTTTCAGATGTTTTTTCTTTGCGGGGGCTGCGCTTCGCTGTCTTTTCAGGAACGTTGGCCGCCAAATCGGGCGCTGTAATTATTTCTGCGGGTTTTTGTTTTTTTTCCGCCGTGATCGGTTCAATCGATGCGGATTGCGCCGGTGACGACTCCTGCGGCTTGTGATCACGCCCGCGCCTACCTCTGGTTTTGCCTGATTCGCGGCGGGGTTGCCGCGAAGAACTGCGCGGCGCGTCACTCAGCGCCGAATAATCGACATCCAGTTCAAGGTTTTCAGGCTCTTTCTTGATGAGCTTGACCACCTTGTCGTAGTTTTTCTCGTCATGCGGCGACAGCAGCAGATAGGTTTCACCGCTTCGCCCGGCGCGGCCGGTGCGGCCGATACGGTGAACATAGTCATCGGCATGAATCGGCGCATCGAAATTGAAGACATGGCCGACGGCCGGAATATCGAGACCGCGCGCGGCCACATCCGAGGCCACCAGCAGGGTCAGCTCGCCCTTGCGGAAGGCGTCGAGCGTTTTCATGCGCAGGGACTGATCGAGATCGCCATGGATCGGCGCGGCGTTGAAACCATGTACGCTCAATGACTTGGCGACGATATCGACATCGGTCTTGCGGTTGCAGAAGACGATGCCGTTCTGGATATCCAGGGTCTTCAGCAGGGTGCGCAGGGCGATCCGCTTGGCCTTCACATCCTTGTGCGGCACGCGCAGAACGTACTGGGTGATGTTTTCATTGGTCGTGGCCGGGCGCGATACCTCGATCCGCACCGGATTTTTCAGGAAGGCTTCGGTCAGGCGGGTGATTTCCGGCGGCATGGTGGCCGAGAAGAACAGGGTCTGGCGCGTCGGCGGAGTCAGCTTGAAAATACGCTCGATATCGGGAATGAAGCCCATGTCGAGCATCCGGTCGGCTTCATCGACCACCATCATGGTGACGCCGTTGAGCATCACCTTCGAGCGCTCGAACAGGTCAAGCAAACGGCCGGGCGTGGCGATCAGCACGTCCACGCCCTTGTCGAGCTTGGCGACCTGATCGGCCATCGAAACGCCGCCGATCAGCAGCGCCCAGTTCAGCTTGTGATATTTAGCGTATTTTTCAAAAGCCTCGGCCACCTGATCGGCCAGTTCGCGGGTCGGCTCCAGCACGATGGCGCGCGGCATACGGGCGCGGGAGCGGCCGGCGGCCAGTTTCTCGATCATCGGCAGGGTGAAGGCGGCGGTCTTGCCGGTGCCGGTCTGGGCGATGCCGAGCACGTCCAGGCCCGTCATGGCGACGGGTATGGCCTGCGCCTGAATGGGGGTGGGGGTATCGTAGCCGGTTTCGGCAACAGCCTTGAGAACCTGTTCGTTCAGGCCCAGATCGGAGAATTTCGTCATGACACTCTTTGAATGGAATGCATTCATATCCGGGCAAGCGGTCTTACAGGGACGGGAATGCGGCGCGCCGATCGTGGCGCAAAGGATGGGCGGCCGGTGCCTGCAAACCACTGGGGCTTATACGCAGACACGCGCAAGCCGGACATTTCGGCTCGCGCGTGTCTGATAACAGAATTTGCCGTAATTAACAGGCTTTTTTATTCAGACATCCAGGTCGTCAGCCGCGAATTCGGCGTGATCCTGAATATAACGGAAGCGCAGTTCCGGTTTTCGGCCCATAAGGGTCTCGACCAGATCCTCGATATCTTCTTCATCATGAGGCAGGGTGACACGGGCGAGTGTCCGCGTCTTCGGGTCCATCGTCGTTTCCTTGAGCTGGGCCGGCATCATTTCACCCAGCCCCTTGAAGCGGCCGATTTCCGGCTTCTTGCCCTTGAACTCCTTCGCCAGGATTTCGGCGCGGTGGGCGTCGTCCTTGGCGTAATGGGTCACCTTGCCGTGGCTGATGCGATAGAGCGGCGGCATGGCCAGGAACAGATTGCCGTTGCGGATCATGTTCGGCATGGTGCGGTAGAAATAGGTGATCAGCAGGCTGGCGATGTGGGCGCCATCGACGTCCGCGTCCGTCATGATGATGATGCGCTCGTAGCGCAGGTCTTCTTCCTTGAACTTCGCGCCGGGCTGCACGCCGAGCGCAAGGCCGAGGTCGGACAGTTCGACATTGGCGCGGGCTTTTTCGCCCGTCGCCGAGGCCACGTTGAGGATCTTTCCACGCAGGGGCAGGATGGCCTGGGTATTGCGGTTACGGCCCTGTTTGGCGGAACCGCCGGCCGAATCGCCTTCGACGATGAACAGTTCAGTGCCTACGGCGTCCTGACGGGCGCAATCGGCCAGCTTGCCGGGCAGGCGCAGCTTGCGGGTGGCCGAGGCGCGGGCCACCTCCTTGTCCTTGCGGCGCTTCAGGCGTTCTTCAGCGCGCTCGACAATGAACTGAAGGATGCGGTCCGCCTGTTTCGGCGCCGAGGTCAGCCAGTGATCGAACGGGTCCGCCAGCGCTTTTTCAACCAGACGCTGGGCGTCGCTGGACGACAGGCGATCCTTGGTCTGGCCCTGGAATTCCGGATTGCGGATAAACACCGAAATGACGATCCCCGCCTGGGCCGCCACATCTTCCGCGGTGATCAGGCCGCCGCGCTTGTCGCCGGTCATTTCGGCATAGGCCTTCAGCGAGCGGGTGAGGGCGGCGCGCAGGCCGGCTTCGTGGGTGCCGCCATCGGGTGTCGGGATGGTATTACAGTAGCTCTGGCAGAAGCCGTCGTGCTCGCCAAAACCGGCGCCGGACCAGACAACGGCCCATTCGACCGCCCCGGCCTCGCCTTTACGTTCAACCCGGCCGGAGAAGATGTCACCCAGCGTTTCGGTATCCTTGACGCGTTCGGCGAGATAATCGGCCAGGCCGTTCGGGAAATAGAACTTGTCCTCAGCCGGTGTCGCATCATGGATCAGTTCGGGCGCGCATTTCCAGAAAATCTGCACACCCCGGAACAGATAGGCCTTGGCCTTGGCCATGCGGTACACACGCGCCGGCTTGAAGCGGGCGTCAGGCCCGAAGATTTCGGGATCGGGCAGGAAGCGTTCCAGTGTGCCCTTCTTTTTTGACGGGCCGACCTGGATGACATCGGTCAGCTTGTGGCCTTTGGAAAAGTTCTGTTGCCATTCAAAACCGTCACGCCAGACGGTGACTTCCAGTTTCTCCGAAAGCGCATTGACCACCGAAATGCCGACGCCATGCAGGCCGCCGGAGGTTTCATAGGCCTTGCCGGAGAACTTGCCGCCGGAGTGCAGCATGGTCAGGACGACTTCCAGCGCCGACTTGCCGGGATACTTCGGGTGCGGATCGACCGGAATGCCCCGGCCATCATCACGGACGCTTAAGTAACCGTCCTTGTCCAGTTCGACCCAGATCGCCTTGGCGTGACCGGCCACGGCTTCGTCCATGGCGTTATCGAGCACCTCGGCGAAGAGATGGTGCAGCGCCTTTTCGTCCGTGCCCCCGATATACATGCCGGGGCGCTTGCGGACAGGCTCCAGACCTTCAAGCACCTCGATGCTCGACGCGCCATAACCGGCATCGACCGTTACGGGCGCGTGCGGTTTGGCGGGTTGAGGCGCAGGCCGGGCGGCGGGGGCTGCGGCTTCCGGTGAGGCGGGAGAGGGCTTTTCGGGCTGATCCCCAAAAAGCGAGGATTGCGGGATATTCGACGTCATAACTCTAACATGGGCTGATTCGCTTCCCATTCATAAAGAGGCGACAGGCAAGCCACAATAAAAAAGGCCGCGAACCCGAAGGTCCGCGGCCAGCCATTTCTTTGCCCTTGGTCAGGCCTAGAATTAGAACGACGCCTTGAGGGTGGCGGCGAAGGTCGAAGGTTGCTTCGACGCATCGGCCCAGCGCAGGTCAAGACCCAGGGTGTCGTTGATGGCGTAGGTGACGCCGATATTCTTGGTGGTGTAGTTATACAGTTCGTAGTTACCCAGGCCGCCCGAAACCGACCAGCGGTCGCTCAACGGATACGAAGCGTTGACTTCGTAGTAGGGGCCTTCCAGTTCTTCGGTGTCGAGGTACATGGCGGCGCCGATCGTACCCTTGCCCATCGGATGGTTGACGGCGGCCTTCAGTTCGCTGATCACGTCACCGCCGGACGACGGATAGGTGTAGCCGATCACGCCGAAGTCGAAGTTGAAATTGCCGGCCGAAGGGGTCAGGCCCATGTACAGGTCCAGTTCGGTATCGGCATTGCCGTCGCCGTAAGCGAAATCGACGTTCGACGCCCAGGCGCCGGCATAGAACATGCCCTTGGAATAGTCGATGCCGCCTTGCAGGGCCGGATTGTTGTCGGTTTGGGTGACGCCGCGCCAGACATAGTTGCTGGTGACGGCGATATTGTAGCTCAGGTGACCGGCATCGTCTTGAGCCATTGCAGCCCCGCCGGCGAAAAGTGCGCTGATGGCAACAGCGGCGACAAGAGTCTTTTTCATGATCATATCCCAATTCAGTGGTTGGCGCCGGTTCGTAAATGGCCGGCTCAGGAGGATTTGGTGTGTGACGGTAAAACCGAAGTTAATGTAGCAAGTTTTTAGGACGAGCAAAGTCCCCCAATGTCATTTAGCAACGCTTTGATGTATATTTACCACGTTTGTTTCAATGGCTTAATTGTCGCCATGCGTACTTGCGGCGAAGCTTGAGAGCATTGATTTTTGACTGTTTTTATTTGGCAGGCCCGCGCCTGTCATAATTATGAAATCAAAAAGCCAAATAAATCATATGGTAGCACAGGAAACGGTATCGCGTGTGCGAGCAAAAGGGCCGCGCCCGGAAACGCGGCCCCTGGTTACCTGTTTAGAAGGCCGCCTTGAGCGTGACGGCGAGACGGGCCGCCGACGGCTTGATCACTTCCGGAATGTTGGTGTCCGTGGCGCGCACATCGACCGAGAAAACCGGCGTGATCGCGTAGGTCAGGCCGAGAGTCTCGGCGGTGTACTTGAAGCCGCCGGTCTTTTGTTCGCCAATGGCGCCCGAAACGCTGAGTTTGCCGGTCAGCGGGTAGGAGGCGTTGATTTCGTAATACTCGGTATCATCGACATCGGTATTATAGAAATAGGCGGCGCCGATCGTGCCCTTGTACAGCGGGTGGCTGACAGCGGCCTTCAGTTCCGTGCTGTCGAGCGCATCGTCGTTGTAGTTATAGTAGAGAACGCCCAGGTCGAAGGTGAAATCCTTGTAGACCGGCTTGACGCCGGCATAAAGGTCGAGTTCGTAATCGGCGAAATCGACGTTCGACGCCCAGGCGCCGGCGTAGAACAGGCCGCGCGAATAATCGACGCCGCCCTGGAGGGCCGGATCGCCGTCCGTCTGGCTGATGCCGCGGAAAACGTAATCGCTGGTGGCGGCGACGTTATAGTTGAGGGCGCCGCCGGCGAATTCGGTGGCGGAAGCCGAACCGGCGATGACGGCGGCGGCGATGGCCGTGGCGGCCAGGAGCATTTTTTTCATTTTTATGTCCTCAGATTGAGTTTGTGTGCCAAACCCCATCCGAAGCGTTTCCCGCGTCAGTTATGGTGGAATATTGCGACGCGGAATCAGATTACAGATTTATGACAAGGCTTCCAATGGGTGTGGACTCTAAAACATATGGCTGTGGCATAATTACATTGATTGCGGCAAGATAACGGCAAAATGATTAATTTTATCAATGCTGTGGATTAAAAAACGGAGCGCCTTTTTACGGGCGCTCCGTCTCATTTGTGCAACTGGTTTGGATAGGTGATTTAGTGATCCATCACTTCGTCATGAAGTGAGAAGTCGAGGCCGGCTTCTTCCTGATCGGCGGTCACACGCAGGCCTGTCGTGTATTTGCAGATGATCAGGATGATGAGGGTGCCGATGGCCGACCAGCCGATGGTGACGCCCAGGCCGATGACCTGCTTCATGACGGTGGCGCCTTCAGCCAGGGAGTTGACCGCGGTATCGGCGAAAAGACCGGTCAGGATGGCGCCGAGGAAACCGCCGGCGCCATGAATGCCGAAGGCGTCGAGCGAGTCGTCATAGCCCAGCAGCTTCTTCATGTAGGTGGCGGAGACATAGCACACCGGTCCGGCGACGGCGCCGATGATCATGGCCCCGGTCGGATTGACGAAGCCGCAGGCCGGGGTGATGGCGACCAGGCCGGCGACGAGGCCGGACAGGATGCCGATCAGCGACGGCTTGCCGCGGAAGATCCATTCGACGACCTTCCAGGTCAGGCCGGCGGCGCAGGTGGCCAGCAGGGTATTGAGCAGGGCCACCGAGGAAACCGAATCGCCCGCCCATTCCGAACCGGCGTTGAAGCCGATCCAGCCGACGAACAGCAGCGAGGCGCCGATCAGGACGAAGATCGGGTTATTGGCCGGCATCGATTCGGTGCCGTAGCCTTTGCGGCGGCCGAGGAAGAGCGCCGCGACCAGACCGGCGACGCCGGCATTGACGTGAACGACCGCGCCGCCGGCGAAGTCCTTGACGCCCATGGCGCCGAGGAAGCCGCCGCCCCAGACCATGTGACAGATCGGCGCGTAGACCAGGACCGACCATAACGCCATGAACAGGATCAGGCCGGAGAACTTGACGCGCTCGGCGAACGCGCCGGTGATCAGGGCCGGCGTGATGATGGCGAAGGTCATCTGGTAGGAGATCCAGGTGTATTCCGGAACCGCTGCCGTGGCCATGTAAGCCGTATTCGGCGTGACATGATTCAGGAACGCCGTATCGAAACCGCCGAAATACCTGTTCAGCAGGTCTCCGCTAAGGCCGAACATATCGGTGGCGGTGCCGAAAGACATGCTGTAGCCGACGACGAACCACAGGACCGCGACCACGGCCGTCACGCTGACGGACTGGGTGACGGTGGCGATGACGTTTTTGCGGCGAACCATGCCGCCGTAGAAGAGGGCCAGGCCCGGCAGGGTCATCATCAGCACCATTGCGGTACAGAAGATGAGGTAGGTCGTATCGGCCTTATCGAGAGCGAGTTCCTTTTGCGAGGCCAGCAGAACAGGCGCCGGCGCGGCCTCAGTGGCGGCCTCGGCGGCCGCTTCGGGCGATGCGACCGTTTCCGCAACCGGAGCGGCTTCGGATGTGACGGCTTCAACGGACGCCGGCGCGGCGTCCTGGGCGAGAGCGAGACTGGCGGCGGGCGCCGACAGCATGAGAGTGGCCGCCGCAGCAACGACTCTTGAGAGTTTGATCCAGGTTTTCAATGTATCCCCCTTGGATAGCGGATATTGCACCTGCTCACAGTGCCGTGACTTGAAACTATCGCAAGCGGTTTATGGGGCGTTTGCCGGGGCAGGGCGGCATCCGGTTTCTTTTGCGTCATTTATGTGTCGAAATGGCGGTAAATCCCGCAAAATCAAAGGGATTTCAATCGGTTTCCGTCGCAACTATATTAATATCAATAGAAACTACAATAAATAATACAATATTGAGCCGGCAATATTGTTGTGCGTCGCAAAACAAAACAGGCCGCCCCGAACGGGACGGCCTGCCATGAATATGCGCCTTGCGGAGGCAAATTCAGTTTAGCACTTGTAGTACATCTCGAATTCGATCGGGTGCGGACGCAGTTCGAGGTTCATGACCTCTTCCATCTTCAGTTCGATGTAGGAATCGATGAAGTCGTCATCCATCACGCCGCCCTTCTTGAGGAAGGCGCGGTCCTTGTCGAGGTTTTCCAGGGCTTCACGGAGCGAACCGCAGACTTCCGGAATGTTCTTTTGCTCTTGCGGCGGCAGATCATACAGGTTCTTGTCGGCGGCGGGGCCTGGATCGAGACGGTTCTCGATGCCATCAAGGCCGGCCATCAGCAGGGCGGTGAAGGTCAGGTAAGGGTTGCCCATCGGGTCCGGGAAGCGGGCTTCCAGGCGCTTGCCCTTCGGCGACGACACCCACGGAATACGGATCGAGGCCGAACGGTTGCGGGCCGAGTAGGCCAGCTTGACCGGGGCTTCGTAACCCGGAACCAGGCGCTTGTAGCTGTTGGTCGTCGAGTTCGAGAAGGCGTTGATGGCCTTGGCGTGCTTGATGATGCCGCCGATGTACCACAGGCACAGGTCCGACAGGCCGGCATACTTGTCACCGGCGAAGAGCGGCTTGCCGTCCTTCCAGATCGACTGGTGGACGTGCATGCCCGAACCGTTGTCGCCGAACATCGGCTTGGCCATGAAGGTGACCGACTTGCCGTAGGCGTGGGCGACGTTCTGGACGACGTACTTGTAGAGCTGGGTGCGGTCGGCCATGGTCAGCATGTCCGAGAATTTGAGGCCGAGTTCGTGCTGGGCCGGCGCCACTTCGTGGTGGTGCTTTTCCGGCTGCATGCCCAGTTCACCCATGATCGACAGCATTTCACCGCGGATATCCTGCGCCGAATCGACGGGGTTGACGGGGAAATAGCCGCCCTTGGGGCCAGGGCGATGGCCCATATTGCCTTCGGGGTAGATCTTGGCCGAATTGTGCGACAGTTCGGTCGAGTCGAAGGTGTAGCCGGTGTTGTCCGGGGTGATCGACCAGCGCACGTCGTCGAACATGAAGAATTCGGCTTCCGGGCCGAAATAGACCGTATCGCCGACGCCGGCCGATTGCGTATAGGCCAGGGCCTTCTTGGCGATCGAGCGCGGATCGCGGTTGTAAGGCTCGTTGGTGTCGGGGTTGACGATATCGCAGAACATGAACAGCGTGGTCTGCTGGTAGAACGGATCGATATAGGCCGTGTTCAGGTCGGGACGCAGCTTCATGTCGGATTCGTTGATGGCTTTCCAGCCCGCGATCGACGAACCGTCGAACATGGTGCCGTCTTCCAGGAAGTCCTCATCGACGAGATCGATATCGAAGGTTACGTGCTGGAGCTTGCCCTTCACGTCGGAGAAGCGCACGTCAACATACTTGACGTCCTTTTCCTTGATGAGCTTGAGAATGTCTGCTGCTGTGGTCATATATGACGCCCCATTAAGCCGGTATAATTATTAAAGAGGAGAGGGCGAGGCGCCGATGATCTGGTTAGACCGCCTGCGGCCCGGACTCTCCGGTTCTGATGCGGACGACATCGAGGACATCGCTCACAAAAATCTTGCCGTCGCCGATCTTTCCCGTGCGGGCCGCCGTCTGGATGGCTTCCAGGGCGGCCGGTGCAAGGTCGTCGGCGACAACCAGTTCGATCTTGATCTTCGGCAGAAAATCAACAACATATTCGGCCCCGCGGTAGAGTTCCGAGTGGCCTTTCTGGCGGCCATATCCCTTGGCCTCCAGCACGGTCATGCCTTGTACGCCGATTTCCTGAAGGGCTTCCTTCACTTCGTCGAGCTTAAAGGGTTTGATGACGGCTTCTATCTTTTTCATGAGCAATCCATAAAACTGTAGACCGTTCTGTCCCGTAACTTGTTTGCATTGCGCAAGAATGCAAGCCCATTTCCGGCGTGCGATCTCACATGGCTGTAAAACTTGTTTACGATGCGTGAACGGTGGGGTGTCGCAGCCTTTAGCGGCTGGCGGCGGGGAATTCAAAAGGAAAATGTGTTTTAGCGTGATTTGGCCGCTTATAAAGAGAAAATTTACCCGAGTCGGCAGGTTGCGCGGCTTAAGGGCGGCCAGGATGTTTCCATTTGCGATTATATGGTCGTTTGGCGGTTAAAATTTCCGCAACGCAGCATTACCGGGTCGGTGCTCAATGTCATGACACCCTTGACGGGGGCAGCGCTTTGCGTCAGACAGCGCCCCCTTGGGCCTGCGTCCTCAGGCGCCCAAGGTTTAAAGCTGGCACATGCGGATGTGGCGGAACTGGTAGACGCACTGGGTTTAGGTTCCAGCGCTGCAAGGCGTGGAGGTTCGAGTCCTCTCATCCGCACCAGTTTTCCCGCAATGCCGCCCGCGCAAACCGGCCCGAATCTTGACAGCGGGATGAAGCTTGACAGCGGGATAAAGAACGGCGTTACTCTCCTGAAACAATAACAGGGGGCAAGTATGCGGCATATCGATTTCGGACGGACTTTCTTTGGTTTCGGCATGGCGGGGCTGGGTGTTCTCAGCCTGGTTTTCGGTCAGTTCGCCCTGCAATGGCAACCGGTTCCGGCGTCGCTGCCGGGATGGCTTGGTTATGTCAATGGCGGCTTGTTGCTGGCCGGCGGGATCGGCCTTTTGCTGCCCCGGCGCTTCGCGGCCATCCCGGCATTGGGATTGCTGGCCTATCTGGCCCTGTGGGTGATTGTCCAGGCGGTGAACGCCGCCGCCCATCCTCTCGATGTCGGCGCCAACCTGCCATTGTTCGAGGATCTGGCTCTGATGTGCGGCGCGTGGTTCGCCTGTGCGGCCATCGCCAAAGGCGGCACAGGCTTTCTGGCGGGAAGCGGGGGCCTCATGGCCGCGCGCCTTCTCTTCGGCATCGCCTGTCTGGTCTTCGGCGCGTCGCATTTCCTGTATGCCGGTTTCACCGCGCAGATGGTCCCGGCCTTCCTGCCGTTCCACCTGCCGCTGGCCTATATTACGGGCGCCGGACATTTCGCCGCCGGACTGGCCCTGATCTCCGGCGTCCTGGCGCGTCTGGCCGCCGTCTGCGAAGCGGCCATGATGAGCCTGTTCGTCGTGCTGGTGCATATTCCGATGGTGGCAGCCCCGCCGCCGGACATGACGCAGTTGTTCTGGACCATGCTGTTCGTGGCCTGCGCCCTGTCCGGATCGGCCTGGCTGTTGGCGGCATCCTTGAAGGACAGGCCCTGGGGGCTGGCGCATCGCTGACGCCTCGGCTAGTGTCGTCCCCTGAAACCGCCAGGGGCCATATATGAAGTCGAAATTCGCGTTATTTATCCTGTTTTCCATGGTGGCCGGCGTGGCCGCCGGCTGGGCCAGTCATGAATACCTGACGGGGGAGGCGCTGGCGACGGCGGCCACCATCTACGGCCTGCTGACCAAGATTTTCATCACCCTGATCAAGATGATCATCGCGCCGCTGGTGCTGTTCACCCTGATCGCCGGCATAGGCCATATGGAAGACGCGGCCTCGGTCGGGCGCGTTGGCCTGAAGGCGCTGGGCTGGTTCCTGGTCATGTCGGTCGTCTCGCTGGTCATCGGCATTCTGATGGTCGAATGGCTGAAACCCGGCGTCGGGATGAGCCTGCACATGGCGGGGGAGGCCATTTCAGCGCCCTCGACCGAAGGTTTCACCATCGAGAAATTTGTCGAGCACCTGATCCCGTCATCGATCATCAAGGCCATGGCCGATAACGAAATCCTGCAAATCGTCATTTTCGCGGTGTTCGTCGGGACCGCCATCTCCATGCTGGAAAAGAAATCGCCGCGCGTCATGGAACTGGCGGAAGAGGCCTCGGCGATCATGCTGAAAGTGACCGAAGTGGTCATGAAATTCGCGCCCTTCGCCATTTTCGGCGCCCTGGCCAGGACGGTCAGCGAGCAGGGGCTGCCGATCCTGGTCACCTACGCCAAGTTCATGGCCGGATTTTACGGCGCGATGGGCGTTTTGTGGGCGGTATTGATCGTCGTTGGCTTCCTGTTCCTCGGCGGCCGGATGCTGCGAGTCCTGGGCGTGATCCGCGAGCCGACCCTGCTGGCCTTTTCGACCGCCAGTTCCGAAGCGGCCTATCCGAAATTGCTGGCCGGTCTGCCGACCGTCGGCATTTCGCGCAAGATCGTGTCGTTCGTCCTGCCGCTGGGCTATTCGTTCAATCTCGATGGTTCGATGATCTACTGCACCTTCGCCACCCTGTTTATCGCCCAGGCCTATGGCGTCCATTTCACCACCGGGCAGATTATCATGATGCTGTTCCTGCTGCTGATCACTTCCAAGGGCATAGCCGGCGTCCCGCGCGCCTCGCTGGTGGTGATCATGGCGACCCTGGCCTATTTCGGTTTGCCGGCGGAATGGATCGCGCTCGTGCTGGGGGTGGATCACTTGCTCGATATGGGGCGTTCGGCCACCAATGTGCTCGGCAACAGCGTCGCCTCGGCGGTCATCGCCAAGTGGGAAAAGCAACTGGATGTCGATGAGCTGATAAAGGTTTAGCTGTCCTTGTCGAAATGCGGTTCGGGCGGCGATGCGGCTATAAAGTGATATAGCGGCTTGTCGGTGGTCTTTGGTGTCAATGTGTCCCGGTCCAGCCACCCGGTCGCCTGCATCTGCCATTTGCCGGCGGCGTCTTTTTCGATCCGCGCTGAGAAATAATTGGCGAAACTGTCATAGGGATTCGAACTGTTCGGCCCTTCGTTATGCCAGCAGGTCGCCGTGAAGTGACTGGCGTCCTGCCAGACCATGTTGGTGCAGTGGGCCGGGAAAATCACCACATCGCGGATATGCGGCCAGTTGGCCAGGGTCAGTGACCCTTGCGTCTTGTCGGCGCGGTCGAAACCTGACGCCAGTATGCGGCCATCCGGCGAGACGGAAGCCTCCTCGCGGACAACATACTTGTCGCTGTTGGGCAGGACCAGATAGGTGTTTTCCGAATTGGCGAAGTGGCAGGTAACGCCGGCCACCGGATACAGATTGCCATCCTTGCCGCGCAGCTTCACGACGCCGGTCAGGAAATAACGCTGGCAGCCTTTCGGATCGTTGGTATAGGTGGTGACCGCTTCGTCCCTGTGGAAAATGGTCAGTTCGCGGCCATTGCGCAGGGCCAGGCCGGGATTGGCGCTGATCAGCGCCGCTTCCACCGCCATGGTGCGGCGCTCGTCTTTGGACCCCTCGAATGTCGGGTCTATGCCTTCCGCGCGTTGCGGCGGCGCGCGGTGGCAGGCGGCCAGCAGGGTGATCAGGACCACGGACAGGATGAGACGCAAATCGACCTCCTTCAGGAATGTCGCCATCTGAACCGGTTTTTTGCAAAAAATCAGGTGGAATCACGCAGGCGGCGATATCAGGCGCAATAACCATCAAAATTCCGCGCAGACCGATATTTCCCCGACATAAAAGTTGACCTCGCCCGCAATCATGCCATAAGGGCACATCTTTTGGCGCCCGTGCCTTCGCAGGGGCGCTTGTTTCTATTTTTAACCGCCCGTGCGGGCCTGACGCGAGGTCAGGGGCCAAACCGGCATAAGGTAACTGATCGATGCAAGTCGTTGAAAAACTGAATGAAGGCCTGAGCCGCGTCCTCGAAGTCACCATCGCCAAGGGCGATCTGACACAAAAGCTGGACGCCAAGATCGCCGAGATCGCCCCCAAGATGAACATCAAGGGCTTCCGTCCGGGCAAGGTGCCGCAGGCGCACGTCCGCAAGATGTACGGCAAGGAACTGATGGGCGAAATCATTCAGGAAACCCTGAACGCCACGACCGAACAGGCGATGAAGGATGCCAATATCCGCCCCGCCAGCCAGCCGGAACTGAAGCCGATCGGCGATATCGAGGGCGTGATCGACGGCAAGTCGGACCTGGCCTATGAAATCGCCGTCGAAATGATGCCGATCTTCACCCCGATCGAACCGGATTCGATCGAACTGACCCGTCCGGTCTATGAGCCGACCGACGCCGATATCGACGAGGCGCTGAAGACCGTCGTCGCCGGCTCGAAGCAATACGAAGCCAAGAAGGGCAAGGCCGTCAAGGCGGCCGACGGTGACAAGCTGATCATCGATTTCGTCGGCAAGCTGGGCGATGAGGTCTTTGAAGGCGGTTCGGCCGAGGGCGCCGAACTGGTCATCGGTTCGGGCCAGTTCATTCCGGGCTTTGAGGAACAACTGATCGGCGCCAAGAAGGGCGAAGTGAAGACGCTCAACGTCACCTTCCCCGAAGATTACGGCGCCAAGAACCTGGCCGGCAAGGCCGCGACCTTCGAGACGACCGTTCAGGACATCCTGGCGCCCAAGGAAGGCGAGGCTGACGACGAACTGGCCAAGAGCCTCGGCCTGGAAAGCCTGCAAGCCCTGAAGGACATCCTGAAAACGCAATTGCAGCAGCAATACGGCCAGGCCTCGCGTTTCAAGATGAAGCGCGCCCTGCTGGACGTGCTTGACGAGAAGCACAGCTTTGAACTGCCCAAGCGCATGCTCGACGCCGAGTTCCAGGGCATCTGGCAACAGGTCGAGCAGGACAAGGCCAATGGCCAGCTTGCCGAGGAAGACGCCGGCAAGTCCGAGCAGGAACTGAAGGACGAGTACATGAAGATCGCCGAGCGCCGTGTGCGTCTGGGCCTCGTGCTCGCCGAAATCGGCACCCGTCAGAATGTCCAGGTCACCGATCAGGAAGTCAGCCAGGCGATCATGCAGGAAGCCCGCAACTATCCGGGCCAGGAGCGTCAGGTTTATGAATTCTACACCAAGAACCCTGGCGCCGCCGCCCAGATCCGCGCGCCGATCTATGAAGAAAAGGTCTGCGACCTGATCTTCTCTCAGGCCAAGGTCACCGACGCGCCGATCAGCAAGGAAGACCTGCTGAAGGAAGAGGAAGAGGCGTAAGCTTTCACCCTGCAAGTGAATTTGAAAGAGGCTCCGCGAGGGGCCTCTTTTTTTTTGTTGCGTGAATCAGAGTTCGCCGCTACCAAAAGTGGTGTTCATATTGGGGGAAATATCATGCGTAAAATACTGACCGCGCTCATGACCGGCGTCTTTCTGATTTCCGCGCCCGTTATCTGCCACGCCCAGACGGCGACTGAAACGGCGCCGTCGGCTGAAAAGGTGGCTCTGGTAAAACGTTACTTCAACGCCATCCATTTCGATCAGATGATGTCCGGCATAATCGATCAGATGACGCCGGCCATGATGGCCCAGATGCGGAAATCGCAGCCGGACATGACCGATGCGGAACTTCAGGCGGCGACCGAGGCTGTCAGCGAAGGTACGACTGACTTCATGAAGAAGGTGATCGAAGCTTCGATTCCGGTTTATGCGGATATTTTCACGGTCGAAGAACTCACCAAAATGGATGAATTCTATGAAAGCCCGATCGGTCAGTCGATCATGGCCAAGGCGCCGCTGGCGACGCAAAAGCTCATGCCGACCGTCATGGATCTGATGCCCGAATTCCAGGCCGACATCACGAAACGCATGTGCGCCAAGATCGATTGTTCCGCCAAAAAGACCGATAAACCTGCATAATAGATTAGTGGCCGAAGATGTTCCGGCCGCTCATTCCACTTTGAATCTTGATGACGGGTGGGGCCATGCTGCGTTTCTGAAAAGGAGAACGCCATGTCAACGGCCAAGCAAGCCAGCCATAAACCCGGCGCGGATAAGCGCGCCGCGCCGACGGACGCGGCCCACCGCTCGCAACGCGACGATCCGGGGGAAGATGACAATATCCAGGAAGGGCGGCTGCCGAAATCGCAATCCGGCCGCCCGCATCGCCAGGGCAGGGGCGTCGATGAAACCGGCGACCATAGCCGCGCGCCGCACGGCGAAGGCTGAGTGAACGATCGCCACTTGAAATCCTGTGGGTAAATTGCCAAGTTGACTCCCGGCGGGGACGCATCCACTTACGGTTAAGAACTTTAGCCCTATATCTGCGGCCAGGCTTCGATATTTATTCCAGACAAGGATTCGTGATGCGCGACCCTATAGACCATCTGACCATGAACCTCGTGCCCATGGTCGTCGAGCAATCCAGCCGCGGAGAGCGCTCATACGACATCTTCTCGCGTATGCTGAAAGAACGCATCATCTTCCTGACCGGCCCGTTTGAAGACGGCATGGCCAGCCTGATCTGCGCCCAGCTCCTGTTCCTTGAGTCGGAAAACCCGAAGAAGGAAATCTCGATGTACATCAATTCGCCCGGCGGTCAGGTGACCTCGGCCTTGGCGATCTATGACACGATGCAATACATCAAATCACCGGTATCGACCGTCTGCATGGGGATGGCCGCTTCGGCCGGTTCGCTGATCCTGCAAGCCGGTGAGGCGGGCCAGCGTATCTCGCTGCCGAACTCGAAGATCATGGTCCACCAGCCTTCCGGCGGCGCGCGCGGCATGGCCTCGGATATCGAAATCCAGGCCGAGGATATGCGCAAGACCAAGAAGCTGCTCAACGAAATCTACGTCAAGCATACCGGCCAGTCCTACGACACCATCGAAAAGACCCTGGACCGCGACCGTTACATGACGGCCGAGGAAGCGAAGGACTTCGGCCTGATCGACCATGTGTTTGAAAAGCGCGCCGATGCGGAAAAAGAAGCCTCGTAAGCTTCACGGCTTTTGAAAGGCAAGCGGGCGGTGGGGAGCGATCCTGCCGCCTTCTTTTATGGTTTTATGGCAATCATCAGAGCTGTATGGTAGCATTCGTCAAATGGATGATACTGTTGTCTTTGATGAAAAACGGCTTGGGGCGATCTCAAAATCGCTTACATCGGTGTTGTTTTCCGCCTTCCCGCACATAATTCATAATGCAAATTACGCAGTTGAGGATGAGGAGGACGGCAAGTCTATCGTCATACACATAGTTTCACCGACCGGCGATGCATGTCGCAACCTTCGTATCTGGGTATGCAATGGTGAACCTAGTTTAGAATTCGGACCTAGCCATATCCATGAAGACGCAGACACAGAGGGATATGGTAGAATAGTCGAGACCGTGCGAAATATCTTTTCGGATAGGCTGGTTTTTGCCGCTGAAGTTGGCGGACTCAATCCCGAATATGCCTTTTGGCTTGATCTGTCCAAACCCGATGCATTAGCAGATGAACTTACAGATACCTATTCTTCGGGGCACTTGAGCATAAAGTCCTGGACGGGTTTAGCGGATAGGGAAGTCCGTCTTTCAGATATATCTATATAACTGTTTTAAAGTTGCTTCCCAAAGCTAAGGCTTTTGCGTGAAAACGCGATAATGGCCATGGCGCGCGGCGGCCAGCATTTCGGTGTCGCCGGCGGTGTCGCCATAGGCGGCTTCAAGATCGAGCGTGTCGCCGAAGGTTTCGCGCAGGCGGCACATCTTTTCCTCGCCCCGGCAGTTCGGCCCGATCAATTCTGGCAGCAATGTGCCGCGTTCGGAGAATTTCAGGCGCGTGCCAATAATCCGATCGGCGCCGATCAGGCGTCCAAACGGACCAACCAGCAGTTCCGGTGAGGCGGTGACGATGACACGAGTGCGATCCGGCAGGTCATGCGCCTTCCAGGCCGCCAGCGCATCCGGTCGAAACAGGGATTGGCCGGTTTTGGTGACGAAGGCCTTGACCAGGATTTCAAGCTCTCTTTGAGTAATGTCGCCTAACAGCTTGTATAATAAGCGGGCTTTCAGCGCGCCGCGATCCTTTGTTCTCATGTAGTCGAACAGCATATACGGCTGGAAGGCGAGGGCACTTGCCATTTGCAAGTTACCTTTTGAGGTCTGCAAAAAGGCAATAAAACTGTCTTTGTACGTCAGGGTGCCGTCGAAATCGAAGGCGACAACTTTTTTCACTTCAGGCGTGGCCTTTGCGCCGCGCTTTCCGGAACCTGCGGATTTTTTTGCGATTTTATTCAGCATGTTTGGCAAAAACTTTCAAAGACGACCAGCATGGCTTTCAATCTCTATCTCTTATCCCATATAAAGATAGTTAAGCGAGGCGTGGACGGTGCTGGCCGGTTGAGGCGTGGTCTAAACTGTGCATAAATACGTATCGATACGTTGGATATAAGGGGTATCTGTGCCAAAATCAGCCTTTGTTAAGGGGTGCGGCATTAGATACCGTGTAAATTTGGGCCGGCGACTCATGTTATGCGAGTTGTTCAGCGCCGGCCATTTGAGGTGAAGACACATATGACCAAAGCCGCGACGGGCGACAGCAAAAGCACTCTCTACTGCTCTTTCTGTGGAAAGAGCCAGCATGAAGTGCGCAAACTTATTGCCGGCCCCACCGTATTCATCTGCGATGAATGCGTCGAGCTGTGCATGGACATCATCCGCGAAGAACACAAGATCGCCTTCGTGAAATCCAAGGACGGCGTGCCGACGCCGAAGGAGATCCGCGAAGTTCTCGATGATTATGTCATCGGCCAGGGCCAGGCGAAGAAGGTTCTGTCGGTGGCGGTGCACAACCACTACAAGCGCCTGAATCATGCCCAGAAGGGCAATGATGTCGAACTGGCCAAGTCCAACATTATGCTGATCGGCCCGACCGGCTCCGGCAAGACGCTGTTGGCCCAGACGCTCGCCCGCATCATCGATGTGCCGTTCACCATGGCCGACGCCACCACCCTGACCGAAGCCGGTTATGTCGGTGAGGATGTCGAGAACATCATCCTGAAACTGCTCCAGGCCGCCGATTATAACGTCGAACGCGCCCAGCGCGGCATCGTCTATATCGACGAAGTGGACAAGATTTCGCGCAAAAGCGACAATCCCTCGATCACCCGCGACGTGTCGGGCGAGGGCGTCCAGCAGGCGCTGCTGAAGATCATGGAAGGCACGGTCGCTTCCGTGCCGCCGCAGGGGGGGCGCAAGCATCCGCAGCAGGAATTCCTGCAGGTGGATACGACCAACATCCTGTTCATTTGCGGCGGCGCTTTCGCCGGCCTGGAAAAGATCATTTCCGGCCGTGGCAAGGGCACCTCGATCGGTTTTGGCGCTTCGGTGAAGGATCCGGAAGATCGCCGCACCGGTGAAATCCTGCGCAATGTCGAGCCGGATGACCTGATGAAGTTCGGTCTGATCCCGGAATTCATCGGTCGTCTGCCGGTTCTGGCGACGCTGGAAGATCTTGACGAGCATACCCTGGTCAAGATCCTGACCGAGCCGAAGAATGCCCTGATCAAGCAGTATCAGCGCCTGTTCGAGATGGAAAACGTCTCGCTGAACTTCACCGAGGAGGCGCTTCTGGGCGTTGCGCGCAAGGCGATCCAGCGCAAGACCGGTGCGCGCGGCCTGCGCTCGATCCTCGAAGGCATCCTGCTGGAAACCATGTACGAACTGCCGACCATGCAGGGCGTCGAGGAAGTGGTCATCAATGGCGAAGTCATCGAAGACCGCGCCCAGCCTCTGCTGATCTATGCTGAAAAGCGTAGTGGCGGCGCGGCTTAAGGCCCGCTTTCGATCTGCAATCAAAGGCGCGGCCCTGGAAACGGAGCCGCGCTTTTGCTTGTTCGCTTGAAACTTTCACAATCCATCCCACATTCACTTCAAGGCGCCGGCCGGGCGGCGAGGGGACTTATCCCCCGCAATTCCCCCAAACGGCGCGTTTTGTTTTAAGACTCGGTTGAGCATGAGAGCCTAGTGTTTAGACTAGGACATCCGGCGGCATTGAGTCTGTGAAGGAGTACCCATGCTAGATGTATTGACCATCCCTGTGCTGCCATTGCGCGATATCGTGGTGTTCCCGCACATGGTCGTGCCCTTGTTCGTCGGCCGTGAAAAATCCGTGCAGGCTCTGGATGAGGTCATGAAGGGCGACAAGCAGATTCTGCTCGCCACGCAAAAAAATTCCGCCGATGACGATCCCGATGTGGACGCCATCTATGAAATCGGCGTGCTGGCCAATGTGCTGCAATTGCTGAAATTGCCCGACGGCACCGTCAAGGTGCTTGTGGAAGGCAGGACGCGCGCCCGCATCAAGCGTTTCGTTTCGACCGACGCCTATTACGAGGCCGAGGTCTATCCGCTCGACGCGCAACTGGCCGAAGGCCCGGATGCCGAGGCCTTGCAGCGCGCCGTGGCCGAGCAGTTCGAGAACTACATCAAGCTCAATAAGAAGATTCCGCCGGAATCGCTGAATGCGCTGGCCGAGATTACCGATGCCGATGTGCTGGCCGATTCCATCGCCGCGCATCTGGTCGTCAAGATTCAGGACAAGCAGGCCTTGCTGGAGCAGCTTTCGGTCAGCAAGCGGCTGGAAAAGATCTATGCCCTGATGGAAGGCGAAATCTCCGTCCTCCAGGTCGAGAAGAAGATCCGCTCGCGCGTCAAGCGCCAGATGGAGAAGACCCAGCGCGAATATTACCTGAATGAGCAGATGAAGGCCATTCAGCGCGAACTCGGCGAACAGGACGAGGGCAAGGACGAGCTGGCCGATCTCGAAAAGAAGATCAAGGGCACCAAGCTGAGTAAGGAAGCCCGCACCAAGGCCATGGCCGAACTGAACAAGCTGCGCCATATGTCGCCCATGTCGGCGGAAAGCACCGTCGTGCGCAACTATCTCGACTGGCTGCTGTCGATCCCCTGGGGCGCCGCCAAGCCGAAGGCCATCGACCTGCAAAAGGCCGAGGACATTCTTGAAGCCGATCACTACGGTCTGGAAAAGGTCAAGGAACGCATCCTCGAACACCTGGCCGTGCAGGCCCGCATGGGGACTTTGAAAGGCCCGATTCTGTGCCTTGTCGGCCCTCCGGGCGTCGGCAAGACCTCGCTGGGCAAGAGTATTGCCAAAGCCACGGGCCGCGAATTCGTGCGCATTTCGCTGGGCGGCGTGCGCGATGAATCGGAAATTCGCGGTCACCGCCGCACCTATATCGGCTCCATGCCGGGCAAGATCATCCAGAACATGAAGAAGGTGAAGTCCACCAACGCCTTCTTCCTGCTCGACGAAATCGATAAGATGGGTTCGGACTGGCGCGGCGATCCGGCGTCGGCCCTGCTCGAAGTGCTCGATCCGGCGCAGAACTCGACCTTCGCCGACCATTATCTCGAAGTCGATTATGACCTGTCGAAGATCATGTTCGTCACCACCGCCAACAGCCTGAACATGCCGCAACCGCTGCTCGACCGGATGGAGATCATCCGCATCCCCGGCTATACCGAGGATGAAAAGGTCGAGATCGCCAAGCGTCACGTCCTGCCGAACCTGATGAAGGAACACGGTCTTTCGGCGGAAGAATTCGTGGTGCCGGAAGCGGCGATCCGCGATATCATCCGCTATTATACCCGCGAAGCCGGCGTCCGTTCGCTGGAGCGTGAACTGGGCAACCTGGCCCGCAAGACGATCCGTGACCTGGCCAGAAAAACGGAAAATGGTGAGACCGTGGCCTCGATCACCATCGATGACGAACGCCTCGCCAAGTACGCCGGCGTCAAAAAATTCCACTATGGCGCCACTGATGAGGTCGATCAGGTCGGCATCGTCACCGGTCTGGCCTGGACGGAGTTCGGCGGTGATATCCTCACCATCGAAGCCATCAAGATGCCGGGGAAGGGGGGCATGAAGGTCACGGGCAACCTGAAGGACGTTATGAAGGAATCCGTTTCGGCGGCCAATTCCTACGTCAAGGCGCTGGCGCCGAAGTTCGGTATCCTGCCGCCGGTATTCGACAAGACCGATGTCCACGTCCACGTTCCCGAAGGCGCCACGCCGAAGGACGGCCCCTCGGCCGGCGTCGCCATGGCGGTGGCCATGGTGTCGGTCCTGACCGGCATTCCGGTGCGCAAGGATCTGGCCATGACGGGGGAAATCACCCTGCGCGGCCGTGTCCTGCCGATCGGCGGCCTGAAGGAAAAGCTGCTGGCCGCCTTGCGCTCCGGCATCAGGACCGTGCTGATTCCGAAGGAGAACGAGAAGGATCTGATCGATCTGCCGGCCAATGTAAAATCCGGCCTGGAGATCATTCCGGTGTCGCTGGTGGAGGAGGCGCTGAAACACGCCCTGACAAAGCCCCTGACGCCTGTGGACTGGATCGAACCCGCCATAGCCGCGACGGCGGGAGCGCCCGTGGAGGACGCCGATTCCGCCACGGCGCATTAAAGATCGTCCGGCCATCAAAAAACCCGCCAGATAATCTGGCGGGTTTTTTTGCACGTTTTGAGATCGCATGACGGGCAGGGCGGCGGGGGAGCCGCCGGGAGAATCAGTTCCCTTACCCGCAAGGCGTTTGCAGGGAATTACCTGCAAATAAGCGTACACTCCGGTTCAGTTTTGCCCTGGCGTTTGTGGATAGATCTTCAAAACGGCGTGAAAACGCTCAAACCCTTAAAAAAACACGGTTTGCACCGCAATAAACGGCATTTATTGCTTTGACGGACGTGAAAAATTGTAGTCTCTATCGGCTTCACCCGTTAACGACTCATCGGCTTAAGGCCCGGTCTTTAAGGGTAAGCCTAGCAACTGACCCCATGACGGGTAAGGGAGAGAGATTATGACGAAAGCTGAACTCGTGGCCGCCATCGCCGATCAGGCCGGTCTGACCAAGGATCAAGCCAAGAAGGCGCTCGACGCTTTCACCGACAGCGTTGTGGGCGCCCTGAAAAAGGGTGACGACGTGCGCCTCGTGGGCTTCGGCACCTTCCTCGCCGTCAAGCGCGAAGCCGGCACCGCCCGCAATCCGCGCACCGGCGAAACCGTCCAGCGTCCGGCTTCGGTCACCGCGCGCTTCCGCGTCGGCGAAGGCCTGAAAGGCGCCCTGAACGGCTAATTGCCCTGGTTCGCATGAGCCACAGCAATGATTTTTCAGGAGGCGTTTTCGTATGTGGTGATTAAAATCACCAGATACGGAAACGCCTCTTGACTTATGGGGACGAGCTTGGCACATCGGGCGCTCCCTGAGGGGGCGATTAGCTCAGCTGGCAGAGCGGCTCGTTTACACCGAGTAGGTCGGCGGTTCGATCCCGTCATCGCCCACCAATCTTCCGCATCGGAAACGGCATTGTTAATTTATGCGCATCGCTTTAGGCCGTGCATAAACTCCGGACTCAGGTGATGCGCAATGACGAAGACATTCAAAATCGGTGATCATGTCGGCTGGAATTCCGAAGCCGGCCAGGTGTCGGGAAAGATCATCGCGATCCATACCAGCGACTTCGATTACAAGGGGCATACGCATCACGCGTCAAAAGATGAGCCTCAGTATGAAATCAAAAGCGACAAGACGGATCATATCGCGGCGCATAAGGGCAGAGCGCTACGACATTTGTGACGAGAAAAGCGCTGGAATCCGCCCGGCTACATCAATTGTCTAGGCCGATTAGAAATGTCGCAGTTTTAGCAAAATAAAGATGTCAGTCGGGCGGGGGAGGCGCGCAGCTTTTCAAGCGAGCGCAGCGCCGATCCGCCCGTCTAGCCGACGTTGAACATATGCTTGGATTGGTCCCGGCGCTTGGGCGCTTTATCAGTACGAGTAGGGGGCGGGCTCGTCTCCTGGCTTTGCTTGATCAGATCCAGGAGACTGCCAAGCCTTTTGTTCTCGACAACATTGGTTTGTTTGACCTGCCGGATTTTGTCGAAGGTACGATAGGGCAAATCCTGACCTTCGTGACGGATCACCAGTCGGCCGTCGGGATAATCGTAGACAGTTACGCGCTTGCCAATGGCCGCTTGCGCGGCTTCGGTCGGCTCCAGGATAAACAGCACCTTGTCGTATTGCAGTGTCAGTGCTTGAGACAGCGTGCGGTCTACACGCCAGGTGAAAGTGTCGTCGAGATTATCGCGATCGGTCATGGCTCTATGCAGGTCCTTTGGGTTGGCGGGAAGCTTGGCGAAGCGGGCGTTGTAATCGGCTATGAAGACCGGCAGAAAAGCGTTGCCGTCAGCCATCGTGCAGACGCCAGCGAGCCTGAGTTCCTTCACCAGGCGGTCTTGCAACGTCTTGTTGGCGCGCTCAACACGACCCTTGGCCTGGCTGGAGTTGGCGCAAATGATCTCGATGTTCAGATCGCTCAGCGCACGGCCAAACTGAGTCAGGCCGTCCGTATTGGCGCCGCCAGGCTTGTTGACCCGGAACACCGCGTGCTTGTCGCTGTAGAACGCGATCGGCTTGCCAAAGGTCTCTAGGTATGTGCGGGTCGCTTTGTAATAAGCGAAGGTCGATTCCGTCTGGACGAACTGCAGATGCATCAAGCGACTGGTGGCGTCGTCGATGAAGACGAGCAGGGTACACTTTGGACCGCGGGCCTCGAACCAGCGGTGATCCGAGCCGTCGATCTGGATCAGTTCGCCGACGCAGTCACGGCGATACCGCGGCTGATGGACACGGCCGCGCCGCTTTTTGCGCGTCTGCCAAAAGCCATCCTCGATCATCCAGGCTCGCAGCGTCTCACGCGATACGCTCAGATCGTGCAGTTCATGTAGCTTCTCAGCTGCGAATGTTGGCCCGAAATCGGCATAGTTGGACCTGACAACAGCCATGACAGCAACGCGGACATTGTATGGCGTCTTGCGATTGCTGGGCTGGCCGCGCTTCAGTGAAATTAAGCCGCCGGCGCCTTGCAGCCTGTAACGCTTCAACAATCGCCAAACCTGTCGCTCGCTTATTCCAAGCACCACAGCCGCGGCACGCGCCGGCATACGTTCAAGATCGACGTCGCGTATGATCTCCAGCTTGTCTAGTTCTGCATCGCTCATAGTCAGTACCCGCATGGCTTCTGCCTCCACATGGCCAAATCCGACCAGAGGAGACTGACACGTCTAATTTGCGTGGCACTGACATTTGCATTTTGCGGCTACATCAATTTATCGCATAATAAATATTATGGGAAATATGTGGCCTGTCAAAGCTGATCAGCCTTCATTCTAAGCCCTTATGTCATTCTTATGCGGCGTGTTTGCCTTCGGCACATATACTTTATCGCAAAGCCAATAGCCTGACTTCGATGACGCCCAATCCGTGTTTGGTTTGCGCTTGTATGGAGTTTCCCGATGGCCACCACGATCACCGCTCATTTTGAACCGACGACCGATAGTTTTGGCCGGCTGACGCTTAAGGCGCATCGTAGCGTTCAGGCGTTGCCGGTCAATTTCCTGATTGTCCTGGCTTTCTTCAGCGTGCTGATCCTGGCCATAACCGGACTGGCATTCGCCGATAGCGCCGTATTCGATCATAACCACGACGGAACCACCTATTATGGAGGCGTCCCGCTGGATTATGACTAGGACTGATCGACATTCATCGACCTTTGCCGACTTTGCCGATTTAAGAAAAGGGAATCCACAGATTACACAGATTACACAGATTTTTCAGCGCCTTACTGGCTGATTTCCGTGCAGGCTTTTCCATAATGGATTGGCGCTTCGCGCCGAAAATCATCTATTGTGATGCGGGGAATAGCATTCAAAGACACTGAAAAATCTGTGTAATCTGTGTAATCTGTGGATTCCCTTATCCTTTACCTTTCTGGAGCTAGCCACGCGCGGCTAAGTCAAATCCTGAAGGTCGATCCGTCCTAACGTCCGGCACCACGCATTAAAGTGAAACCTTAACTTCCATCTGGTCGTAGGCCGGTTCAATCCCTGCCGGCAAAAGGCTTTTCAGCGCTTCATAATCCATATCCTGATGCAGATTCGTCAGGATGGCGCGTTCAGGCCTGACGCGCGCAATCCACTCAAGCGTCTTTTCCAGATGGGAATGCGTCGGGTGCGGTTTATAGCGCAAGGCATCGACAATCCATAACTTCAGGCCCTGCAAGGCGCCGAAGCTTTCCTCCGGTAAATCCGATATATCGCTGGAATAGGCTATATCGCCGAGCCGGTAGCCAACGGACCGGATTGGACCATGGGCCTGGTCGAAGGTGATGACCGGCAGCGCGCCGCCCTCGCCCGATATCTGCCAGGGTGCGCCATGCGCGGGAATATGGTGCGGTTCGCAAACCGGCGGATAGCCCAGATTGCCCTTGAAAACATAACCGAAACGGCTGGTCAGCGTCCTGTAGGTCGCGTCGTTCATATAGCCGTCGATCGGCCGGCCGCGGGCAAAGGTAAAGGCGCGCATGTCGTCCAGGCCGTGCGTTTGATCGGCATGGTCATGCGTCCACAGAATGGCGTCGATATGCGGCACGGCGGCGCGGATCATCTGCTCGCGGAAATCCGGCGCCGTATCGATCACGACCGAAGTCAGCCCCCGGCCATCCGAAAGCCCGAACCAGGCCGAACAACGCGAACGCCGGTTCCTGGGGTTCTCCGGATCGCATGCGCCCCAATACCCATCGACCCGCGGCACGCCCGTCGAGCAGCCCGACCCCAGGATCCTGACCGTCAGAGTCCGGCTCATGCGCGGGGTATCCGGTCGAACAGGCTGAAGAAGGCGTCATGGGTGCGCGCCCTCACCTCGTCGAGGCTCCAGCCGCGGATTTCGCCCAGTTTGTCATAGACATGCGTCACGAAAGCCGGCTCATTGCGGCGGCCGCGCATGGGAATCGGCGCCAGATAGGGGCAATCGGTTTCGATGATGATCCTGTCGGCCGGCATGTCCCTGATGATATCACGAACCTCCTGGGCCTGCTTGAATGTGGCTATGCCGGAAACGGAGAACCAGGCGCCCATTTCCGCGCACGTCCGGGCCAGTTCCGCGCCGCTGGTATAACAGTGCAGCAACAGCTTGAACGGTCCTTCGGCATGGGCCTCACGTAATATCTGGCCCATCACATCATCGGCCTCACGCGTATGAACGACCAGCGGCAGGCCGCTTTCACGCGCCGCCGCGATATGGGTTTTGAAGACCTGCGCCTGAACATCACGCGGGCTGAAATCATAATGGAAATCGAGGCCGCATTCACCGATACCCACCACTTTCGGGCGCGTGGCCAGATCCAGCAGCGTCTGAACGCTCAGTTCGGGGTTTTCCCGCGCTTCATGCGGATGGGTGCCGGCGGTGGCCCAGATATCGTCATTGGCCTCGGCCACCTTATAAACGGCGTCGAAATTGGACACGCGGTCGCAGATATTGACCATCAATCCCACGCCCGCCGAACGGGCGCGGCCGATCACTTCGGCCTGGTCCCCGGCGAACTGCGGAGCATGCAGATTAACGTGTGAATCGATGTATTGGTAAGCGGTCACGGTTGCTGTTTTACCTTAGGAAACTGTTGCCAACGCATTGTAAACCGACCAGAAATAGTCACCGCGATCCAGATTGACCGCTTCGACTTCGCCGACCGCCTGATTGAGCCGCGACCACAGTTGCGAATAAGTCTGCCCATTTTGAGGCGTGTCGGCGCTGAGGGTCCGCTCATGCAGCCGGTCGGTCAGGCACATCATGAAGGTGGCGAACTTGCGCGCGCCGTCGTTTTTCGCCGAAGACGATTTGAACATGGCGGCCGCCTGCATCAGTTCGGCGCGCGGCGGCAATGGCTTTTCCAGCAACCGGCCGGCGAAGGCATCCATTTCCAGCGCCCCCTCCTCCATCAGACTCAGCGCCCGGCCCGGCGCGCCGTGGGCCAGACGGACCAGCCGCCCGATGGCGTCCTCATCGATATCGGCGCGCTTGCGCAGGAAAGCCTCAACGGCCTGATCAGTCCACGGAATGAAGGTCAGGCGGCGGCAGCGCGAGCGGATCGTCGGCAGCAAACGGCCCGGCGAATGCGAGATCAGGAAGATAATGCCTTTTTGAGGCGGTTCCTCAAGAATCTTCAATAAGGCATTGGCAGAATTGACATTCAGATCATCGACCGAATCGATAATGCAGACACGATAGGCCGAACGGGAGGGCGCTTTCGAGAAGAATTCGCCGATTTCGCGCACCGCATCGACGCTGATATTCTTCTTCAGCTTGCTTTCGCCCATCTCGCGTTCAAGCACCAGCAGATCGGGATGCGAACCGGCGGTAATCAGGCGCACATCGGCGTCTTCCGGCGACATGCCCAAAGCGCCGAAACGCGGATCGCGGTCATGCCCCATCAGGAAACGGGCGCAGCGGAACGCAAAGCTCGCCTTGCCCAGTCCCTGCGGCCCACACAACAGCCAGGCGTGATGCAGGCGGTTTTTCTGATAGGCCGAGGCGAAAGCCTGATCCGGTCCCTGGGCCTGCTCAAAGGCAAAATTTTCGCGCGGATGCGTCAATTCGGTCATCACGCGCCCCGTAGTTCGGGAAAGGCTGACAGCACCAGCCGCCAGATATCGGCCGCGATCGGCTCAATGCCCCGGTCGGCGTCGATCACGCGATACCGTTCCGGCGCCCGGTTGGCCTGCGCCAGAAAACCGGCGCGCAGGCGTTCATGAAAGACCAGGCCTTTTGATTCAAAACGGTTTTCGGCATCGCCCCGCGCCTCGGCCCGCTTCAGCCCGGCCTCGACCGGCATGTCCATGACCAGCACCAGATCCGGTTGCGTGGCGCCGACCACAGCGGCGTCCACCTGCTCGATAAAGCCCGCCGCCACACCGCCGCCGGCGCCCTGATAGGCGCGCGACGAATCGGAAAAACGGTCGCAGACCACCCAGGCGCCGCGTTGCAAAGCCGGACGGATGATCTTTTCCAGATGATCGGCGCGGGCGGCGTACATCATCAAAAGTTCACTGATCGCCGACCAGCGCGTAGCGTCACCGCGCACCAGCAGGTCGCGCAGAGCCTCCGCGCCGGGGGAGCCGCCGGGTTCGCGCGTCTGCACCACTTCCAGGCCCAGGGCGCGCAGCTTCACCACCAGCGCCCTGACCTGGGTGGACTTGCCGGCGCCCTCACCGCCTTCAAAGGTGATGAAGCGGCCGCCGTGAAGAGAAGAGTGTTCAGATGATAGGGTCACGCAGCGAGATAGACCGTCTTTTCGCGCAATTCTCAAGTCCAAAAAGTGGCAAAGCGCCGCTAATCGTCATGAACCAGTATGGCGCCGGTAAAGCCGGCGCTGATGGCTTCCTGCCGCCGCCGTTCTGCCGCCGCCGCGCCCCTGAAGGGGCCGGTATAGACGATATAGAGACGATCGCGCGAATGGATGCGGGCGTCGGCCAAACGATCCTGTGCGCGCCGGGCGTTGTCCCGCTGCGAATAGGCCCCGACCTGGACGATATAGCGCTGATCGTCATCCGGTAGGCGCGCCGGCGCGGCGGCATAGACCGGCGCCGGCCCCAAACGTTCCGCAGGACCAAGCCAGGTGATGCGGACGCGGGCGGTGCCGGCGGTATAGACGCCCAGCGCCTTGGCCGCGCCACGCGACAGGTCCATGATGCGGTTATCGACAAAGGGGCCGCGATCATTGACGCGGACGCGGATGGTCTTGCCGTTATCGAGATTGGTGACCTGGGCGATGCTCGGCAGCGGAAAGGTTTTGTGGGCGGCGCTGATGCCGTCCGGGGCGAAATATTCACCGTCGGCCGTGGTGGCGTTGGGCGATTCCGAACCGTACCAGGAGGCGATTCCGGTTTCCGTATGGCCGGGATCGGGAATGCGGGGATAATAGGTCTTGCCGCGCACGGTATAGGGTTTGAAATTGCCGGAATTATACTGTGGTTGGCGGGCGACCCCCGGCCCTTCCGCCCCGGACGGGCCACCGCCGGGGCGCGTGGTGGCGCAGGCTGACAATAACAGAATGAATACAAGGGGTAACAGCCTTGCGCTTAATGTACACAATGAGCGTTCTGGCTCGGACATGGGCCTGATCTGGGCTGGGGATACGATGACAGATACCATTTTGCGCGCAATTTGCGAAATCTTGGTTAAGACCCATTAGCCATGTAGCACGAAATGAAAATATCCATCGGAGCGTAAGCGCAGGTCCGGCTTAGTCAAACCGGCCCAGTCAAACCAGCCCAGTCAAAACCGTCATCGTCCTGTGGGTGATATCCTGTCGATTTTTCGATAAAATGATACGTCAGGACTTGGCACATCTTCGCGGGCCAGTTACAAGCGCCGTTCCCTCGTGCGGACAGGTGGCCGAGTGGTTTAAGGCAGCGGTCTTGAAAACCGCCGTAGGTGGAAGCCTACCGTGGGTTCGAATCCCACCTTGTCCGCCATATTCTTCATTTTAATTAATACTTTCAGTTAGTTAAAGTGAGGTTTGGCAAACCCGATTTGCAGGTTTGCCAATGTATGTTCATTTTTTGTGCCCAATTAAGGCTATTTTCGCCATTG